>Ga0172380_10008408_pt1 | contig 11294 bp, 10 predicted proteins | sample Leawe162metaG_FD_119747 | JGI IMG/M metagenome (GOLD analysis project Ga0172380, IMG submission 119747) | Leachate microbial communities from a municipal landfill in Southern Ontario, Canada - Leachate well 162 metaG | ecosystem: Engineered > Solid waste > Landfill > Unclassified | place... | reverse complement strand
TCAGTATTTCAGATAACGGCCCGGGCATCAGCCCCGAAAATATGAAACGTATTTTTGACCCTTTCTTTACCACCAAGGAGGTTGGCAAAGGAACCGGGCTGGGTCTTTCCATATGCCACGGCATTATCGAGGAACACCACGGCAAGATATCCGTAGAAAGCACCCTTGGAAACGGGGCTACTTTCCGCATTGAATTGCCGTTTGCAGATATCAAGCCGGCTTCCCCTGCTGACGGCCTTAACCAAACAGCCGGGTAGCCTTTTTGTATATAGAGTCCGATTGCCAAAAGCACGCCGAAAGCTTACTCCTGACAACCGGACTGACCACCATATATATTTTCAGTTCTAGCTGATTTTTGCCCCGTCCAGCTCACCCAGCAGACTTTCCAGCCGGGCAATGCCCGCTTCAGGGTTGGTGTTTTGCGCCTGTATCCACTGCCGAAGCTTGGCAATAGCCACACCCGAACGGATTATTTCGGCCGCTTTAGCATAACCTTCTCTAAGGCTACTAACCGCACCGGCTACATAGAAAACAGGTGCCGTATTCAAACAAACCACTTCAAAAGCAGCCCCATTTTCATTACCCGAAAGAATCCTTAGCAGTCTCAGGGTTTCACCCTGTTTGTCACCTGAGGTAAGAATGTCCTCCGCCTGGCGAACCTTCAAACCGAAATCCACCGGGGACAGGCTGTATTCGGTAATCTGCCCGTCTTCCCCAAGTTCGGCAATGCGGCTTTCACCCAGATTTGAAAGCTCGTCCATCCCGCGTCCGCCGGGTGCAGACCCGAAGATAACCAAAGCTTTTTTATAACCTATTTCACGCATTACCTCAGCTACAGGCTGTAAAAGTTCGGATGAGTATACACCCCTTACCGCATAATGGGGCAAAGCCGGGTTTGCCAGCGAGCCGGCAATATTAAGGGTAGTGCCGAAACGTATCTGGGAAAGAATGCGGAAAAGAGCCTGCGGGTGAACCTTGGCACTCATACCGTTAAAAATACCTATGCCCACCGTTTCAATACTCCGCTTGACCGTCTCCACATCTGTTTCCACGTCAACGCCCAGTGATTCAAGCATATCAATAGTGCCGCAGCTCCCGCTGAGGGCTCTGGCACCATGTTTGGCCAGTACCACCCCACCCGCCGCCGCCACAATTGAAGCAGCTGTACTGATATTGAAGGTTTTCAGGCTGTCCATGCCTGTCCCGCAGTTATCCACCACCGGTTTGTTTACCTGCAGCTTAACCCGAACAGTATCCTGCTCATATATAGCTTCCCAGACACCGGCAATCTCAGATGCCGTTTCGCCCTTGGCGGTAAGGGCGGCCATAAACGCACCCTGCTGAAGGTCAGGCTGTTCATTCCGCATTATCTGGGAAAAACAGTCTTTAACCTCCTCACGGCTCAGATTTTCCTTTGAGATAAGGCGGCTAATAACAGCCCCGAAATTTTTTACTCTGTTTTCGTCCATTTTTGTTTCCTTCTTCATTTATGAAATTTTATTATGGTTTTAAGACCATCCAGCCTTTCTACTCCCAGAAAAGCTGCCTCTATATCTGAAATACCTGTTATCCGGCTGAGAAGCCTTTTTACAGGTATAATTCCCTTCCCTATCAGGCGGAGGGCTTCGGCATTATCCGCCGCGGTAGAGCCGTAAGAGCCATTAATAACCAGTTCCTGATAATGCACGGCATTTGCATCAATGATAAGCTCAGAGCGGTCTTTGGGCAGGCCGGAAAAGAAATTTATCCGCCCGCCTGGGCTTAAAATAAAGGGAAGCTCTCCCACTTCCACCCCCGAACTGGCAATTAAGATTACGTCTACCCCTGCCCCGCCAGTCTGGTCAAAAACCCCCTGCTTAAGGCTGGTTTTACCCAAATCTATTACCCCGTCAGGGCTGGCCAGTTCTGCCCCATTCACCCTTTCGGGCAAGACTTCGGCCACGAGCACCTGTTCCGCTCCGTTGTGTCTGGCCAGCATGGCTTGCAAAAGGCCCAAAGGACCCGCCCCAAGCACCAGCACCCTGTCCCCGTCTCCCACCCGGCAAACAGACTGGGCGTGGATACAGCTGGCAAGCGGCTCGGCCAGAGAGGCTTCCTCGTCTGAAACATGTTCAGGTATTATGTTAAGCCCAACCGGAAGGCTTTCAGGGGGAAGTGCCATATATTCGGCCAAGCCCCCGTCATAGTTAAAACCGATTATTTTTACCTTCCGGCACAGGTTCTCCCTGCCCTGCAAGCAGAGAGGGCAAACCCCGCAGGCAATACCGGGGTAAACCTGTACCCGGCAACCTGCCTCAAAATCAGGGTGTCCAGAGCAGACTACCTCGGCGGCTATTTCATGCCCCAGTATCCGGGGGTACTCAAGGTCACGATGCCCCCGCCGAAACATCTTTACGTCTGTCCCGCAGATTGCGCAGCAAAGTACCTTTAGCAGTACCCCGCCTTTCGGGCAGTATGGAGTAACCACCTCTGCAAGCCTTAGTTCACCCGGTTTTTCCAATAAGACTGCTTTCATATTTCACCCCGCCCAATAAAAAAATCCCCAAACCACCAAGGTTTGAGGATTCAAACAAAAAATAAAACCCCAAACCTTTCGGCTCAGGGATTTACCATTTCCCACGGCCATTTTCCGCGAAACTCTATGCCGGCAGATATTCTGGCTTACGGCTCAACCTACTCACCGGGCCTTCCCGTTTCATTCTAATAAAACAGTGGCAAATTCCAGTTTTCGTCCCCGTATACAGCGGCGGGACCGCACCTGATTTTAACAGGCTTCCCTTTTAAGCTTTTGTTACAAAGCACCGGCAGACCTTATTCAATTAGACTTGATTTTAATTAGTTATTACTGTTTTGTCAATCCCCTGTTTAAAACAATATTATCCCCTAAAACCAATGACACGGATGTAAGTTGGCCAAAGAGCCGAAGGGGTGGTAGAATAAATCTGCTTATCCGCCTGTGAACCCGGCGGATTGACAATGTACTATATGTTGCAAGTATAATATCAGGAACTAGGTCTTTTAAATATAGGCGTAAATATTTTAAAAAAGAGACATATATGGCCAAAACAAAAAAGCCTGTAGAAAAACTGGAACCAGCCGAGGAAACCAAAAAGGACGGTAAGGTAGTTTCTACCAAGCGCACCAAGGGCAGTGAGTTTTTTTGGACACAAAGCCGCTGTACCGGGTGTAACCGTTGTGCCAGCGTCTGCCCGGTAGATGCTATCAAACTGGAGCGGGATAAAATGCCCACCAAGCGGGTTGGCACTTCTCCCTGCACCCGTGCCTGCCCTGCCGGACTGGATATCCCCCGCTACGTGCGTTTCGTAGCTGATGGCAATGCTCCAGCCGCTACCGCCGTTATGAGAGAAAAAATACCCTTCCCTTCAGTGTGCGGCTATGTTTGTTTCCACCCCTGTGAACTGGAGTGCCAACGCCAGAAGTTTGATGAGCCCATTGCTATTCGGGCACTCAAGAGATATGCCGCTGAAAATGATGACGGCAGTTGGAAAAACAACCTCAAAATTGCCCCGCCCACCGGCAAAAAAGTGGCTATTATCGGTTCAGGCCCGGCCGGCCTTACCTCTGCCTACTTCCTGACCCTGCTGGGGCATGAGGCTACTATATTTGAATCCATGGAATATGCCGGCGGCAAGATGTTTTACAGCATACCGGAACATCAGCTGCCCAAAGAGATACTCAACAAAGAAATTAAGACTATCACCGACTTGGGTGTGACCATTCATACCTCCTGCCAGGTACAATCCGTACAGACCCTGTTTAAACAGGGCTACGACTCGGTTTTGCTCTCCACCGGGGTACTTGGCGTAGACGAAGGGCTGTTGCTTCCCTGTGATGAAACTGCCAAATCAGACCTGATTAAGGGCAATGATTTCCTGAAGGGCATAAAATCAACCACTAAAGAAACCCTTGGCGACAAGGTAATCGTAATAGGCGGCGGCAGTGAAGCCTACAATAGTGCCTTTGCCGCTAAAAATCTGGGTGTCTCCGAGGTGAATCTGGTTTGCAGCCGCCATACCGGCAGCAAGGAAGCTTCTCCCGAAGAAGTTGACCGCGCTATAGATGCGGGCGTAACTGTTCAACCTTCGCTGGATTTTGTAAAGCTGGTAAAGCTAAATGACAAGATTGAGGGAGTTGAACTGTTCCGTATCCGTTCTTACGGATATGACAAAGAAAATAAACTCCATTATGAAATAATAAACGATACCCGCCGTTTGATATCTGCAGATACCATTATCACCACTGTAGCCCAAAATGATAAACCCGGTTCGGATTATCTGTCTGTGGTTCAGCCCGGCGTATTTGCCGCCGGTGACGGCATCAGCGGTGCCCGTTCGGTTATTGAGGCTATGGCCGCCGGACGTTCGGTAGCCGGTCTGATTGACAAATATTTAGGGGGCGAAGGCAATCTGGATGAAACTCTGGCTCCGCCTGAAAAAACCATCAAACCACTTGGCGAACCCAAGGGTCAAAACCGCTCTCAGGTAGAGCTTAATCTGGTTAAACAGGCCGGCGGTGACAAGGTGGAAATTGAAAAAACCCTGTCTCCCAATGCTGCCAAAAAAGAGGCTCAGAGATGCCTTAGGTGTGATATTGTCCATCAGGTACATGACTATAGTCTGGATACCTCCAGTTGCACTTACTGCGGACGGTGTGTAGATGCCTGTTACTGGGATGCTATTACCAACGGTTACGGTTATGAGGCTGCCGCCAAGAAACGCAAGGCAGAGGCAGCCGCTCTGGAAGAAAAGAATAGTGTATACAACTACGCTATCCGTATTCTGCCCATTGCCATAGGCCTGATGATACTGGCCGCTGCCATTGCCAAACTTTCTACTTAAAGAGTTAATGCTATTATTTGCAGACTGCCGGCTTCAAACCCGGCAGTTTTTTTATGCCCGAATTTTCCTGCAGAGACTTGATAACACCTGAAAAATAAATCATAATTCCAGATGAAGAAAGGCAGACAAGATGAAACAGCTAAACGATGATGAAATCTACCGTATTGCCCAAAAACGGGTAAAGGAAAAGAAGGATTTTTACAATCACCTTTCGGTATATGTAGTAATAAACGCCATGATTATCGGCATCTGGGCATTTACCGGCAGCTCGTACCCTTGGTTTATCTTCCCTCTGGGGGGCTGGGGTATAGGACTGATTTTCCACTTCCTGAGCGTTTTCGGCTTTATGCGTGATGAAAGTGACTGGGAAAGCAAGGAAATCCAGAAAGAGATTGGGCGTTTAAAGAAAAACCTTTAAACGCCGGTTATCTCATCTTCGTCAATTTCAGCCGGCAACTGGGTCAGGGCAGTAACCGCCGCAATAGCGGCAATCCGCCGGGTATCGTCAAATATCTCGGACAGCTTCTCTTCCAGAGGCTGTTCTTCACTCATAATGCGTTTCATTTCATCCAACAGGGTAGTTTCCTTCTCAATGAAATGAGTATGCAGATTGCCGGCTACAAAGTTAGGGTTAACCATAACCGCCTTATGGAAAGGAATATTGGTCTTTACCCCTACTATGATGTATTCGTACAGGGCACGCCGCATGCGGGCTATGGCTTCTTCGCGGGTGCGTCCCCAAACAATCAGCTTGGATATCATGGGGTCATACAGATAGGGTATGTTATAGCGGGTATGAACACCGCTATCCACCCGGACTCCGATACCGCCGGGTGAACGATAGCCTTTGAGCTTGGCAGCCGAGGGAGCAAACTCGTTCAAGGGATCTTCGGCATTGATACGGCACTCTATAGCCCAGCCCCGCATCTCAACTTCTTCCTGTTTGAATGAAAGCTCACTGCCGGAAGCTACCATTATCTGTTCTTTGACTATATCTATGCCTGTTACCATTTCGGTAACAGGGTGTTCTACCTGTACACGGGTATTGGCCTCAAGGAAATAGAACTGCCCGTTTGAAAAAATAAATTCAATAGTGCCGGCACCTTCATAGTTAACCCATTTACCGGCCTTTACCGCCACTTCGCCCATCTTCTTGCGAAGCTCAGGGGTAATAACGGGGGAAGGGGATTCTTCGATGAGTTTCTGATAACGCCGCTGGATAGAACATTCCCGCTCACCCAGATAAACTATGTTGCCCTGTGAATCACCCATTATCTGTATTTCTATATGGCGAGGATTGGATATGTATTTTTCAATATACACTTCGGCCAGACCAAAGGTGTTGCCGGCCACTTTCTGAGAAGACTCTATAGCATCTTTAAGTTCATCCGGGCCATTAGCCACCCGCATGCCGATACCACCGCCGCCGCCGCTGGGTTTTATAATAACCGGATAACCGATAGCCGCTGCCGCCTCGGTGGCCTGTTCAATACCTGAAACACAGCCCTCCGTACCGGGCAGTACCGGCACACCCGCCTTTTTCATCTCACGCCTGGCGGCAATCTTGTTGCCCATCAGTTCTATAACCCGGCTGCTTGGACCTACAAATTTAATTCCGGCTTTTTCCAGAGCCAGAGCAAAACCGGGATTTTCAGATAAAAAGCCGTATCCGGGATGAACCCCGTCTACGCCTGATTTTTTGGCCACAGCCACTATCTTTTTAATATTCAGGTAGCTCTCGGACAGCTGGGAAGGGCCGATATGATAAGCTTCATCAGCATATTTTACAAACAGAGCACCTTTATCGGCATCGGAATAAACCGCCACTGTTTTAATACCCAGCTCACGGCAGGCACGCATGACCCGTATAGCTATTTCACCCCGGTTGGCAACCAGTATCTTGTTAAGCATCTGGCTCTATCACCATGATAACGTCTTTGCTACCCACTACTTCGCCTTCATAGGCATATATTTCCACAACCACCCCGTTTACAGTGGCACAGACATCATGTTCCATTTTCATAGCCTCAATGGTGGCTACCACTTCACCCTCGGTTACCTTATCCCCTTCCTTCACCTTTAGCGAAAGGAGCATACCCTGCATGGGGGAGACAATAGCTCCTGGATGAGAGGCAGTAGGTTTGAGCGCTTTAGGGGCTTCCCCAGCAACTCCAGCCTTGGCAGAAACCTTGACTGTAAAGACCTCTCCATCCACCTCAACACTGTATTCAGCCGAACCACTAAAGGCAGGTACAGGCTTCGCTTCAGTCTTGACCGGTTTGGCTGCCTCAGGTGTAGACGGCAGAAGGCACTCTTCCTTGCACTCACCCTTGAGGAACTTGGCGGCTACCTCCGGATACATGGCATAAGTCAAAAGGTCTTCTTCGGTTTTGAGTATACCCAGCTTTTCGCCTTCGGCTTTCATCTTGGGCAGTTCTGGTTCCAGCAAAGCCCCCGGCCTGACGCTGATGGGTTTTTCATCCCCTATAATAGCCTTGCGGATATCTTCGTTTACTTTACCGGGTATCTTGCCGTAATATCCCATGAGATAGTTTTTGGTCTCTTTGGTCACCTGTTTATAGCGTTCGCCGCTCAGCACATTTAAAATAGCCTGAGTACCCACAATCTGGCTTGACGGGGTAACTAATGGGGGATAACCCAAATCAGCCCTGACTCTGGGCACTTCAGCCAGTACCTCTGACAGTTTGTCAAAGGCATTTTGCTGGCGAAGCTGGCTGACCAGGTTTGATATCATGCCGCCGGGTATCTGGTGAAGGAGCACGCTGATACTCGGCTGGGTGGCTTCGCAGGTATAAAGGCAACGATAAGAGGCACTTATTTTGTTAAATTCCTCACCTATTTCACTCATAAGTTCCAGATCAAGCCCGGTATCCAGTTTCGTACCCTTAAAAGCGGCCACAAAACTTTCGGTGGTGGGCTGGGAAGTACCCCAGGCAAAAGCGGAGAAGGCGGTATCTATTATATCCACCCCGGCCTCAGCCGCTGCATAATAAGCTAAGGGTGCCATTCCGCTGGTACAATGTGAATGCAGGTCTACCGGCAGTTTGACCTTGGCTTTTATGGACTTGACCAGCTGGGCGGCGGCGGTGGGAGTAATAAGCCCGGCCATGTCTTTAATACATATGGAATCACAACCCATCTTTTCCAGCTCCACTGCCATTTCGGCCAGCTTCTCCACGGTGTGAATGGGGCTGGTGGTATAGCAGATAGTCCCCTGAACATGGGCTTTAAGCTCTTTAGCAGTCTGAATGGAAACTTCCATATTGCGGATATCATTCAGCGCATCAAAAACCCGGAAAATATCTATCCCGTTTTTAACTGACAAACGGACAAATTCACGTACCACGTCGTCTGCATAATGGCGGTATCCCACCAGATTCTGCCCTCTGAGAAGCATCTGGAGAGGGGTGTTGGGAGCTTTTTGGCGTATCAGGCGGAGGCGTTCCCACGGGTCTTCGTTCAGAAAGCGGATACAGGAGTCAAAAGTAGCACCGCCCCAGACCTCCAGCGAGTGAAAGCCGGCCTTATCCAGCCGGGCGGCAATATCAATCATGTCACGGGTACGCATTCGGGTAGCTATCAGTGACTGGTGCGCATCCCGCAGAGTGGTATCTGTAATCTTTATACCCATATTATTAACCCTACCGTCTATATTAATAATTCCGGTTGCTGCTCAGAAAGGATAAAAGAAAATACTGAGGCAAAAAGATAGAAAGTGAAGTTTATTCTATCTTAGCCTCCTTGCACTGTCAAGAAACGGCAAGTATTAGCCGTTCACCCCGAAACCCTGAAAATCTGTGTCTTTATAGCTGAAAAAGGCACATTTCACTTCGGCAAATTTCTGGCATATAATGTTAACCCTCCAAAGGTGCTAACCGCCCGCGTGCGGGTATCACTATTTTTATTTATATCCGGAGGAAACTATGAGCCGTTTTGCCGTTTTGTTAGCCGAGGGTTTTGAAGAAATAGAATTCTGCACTATTACGGATATTCTCCGGCGCGCAGACCTTGAGGTCAAGATAGTAGGACTTAAAAACGACCTTACCGGCGGCTCAAGGGGAATCCGTATAATGCCGGATATGCATATAGATGACCTGAAGACCACTGATTACGAAGTGCTGGTTCTGCCCGGCGGCAATCCGGGCTTTATAAATATGGGCAAAGACCAGAGGGTACTTGAACTTATCCGCACCGCCCATGCCGAAAACAAATACCTGGCGGCTATTTGTGCCGGGCCGGCAGTACTCTCCAGAGCCGGAGTGATAGACGGCAAAGAGGTTGCCATATATCCGGGGGTTAAGCACCTTTTGAAAAATTGCACCGCCTGTGACCTGCGGGTAAAGGTAGAGGGCAGGCTGATTACCGGGCGAAGCCCTCAGGCCGCCATGGATTTTGCCCTGACCCTGATGGATATGTTTGCCAAACCACAATCAGCCAAAGTAGTGCGGGATGAAATGCTGGTTTAACCATCCTGCAATATCTGAACGTAAAAAGGGGGTTTTAACCCCCCTTTTCTATTTGCAGCAGGCATAGAAATATTTATTGCAGATTTCGGAAAATATTTCCCCGAAAAAGATATTGACTTAATTGTAGTAAAGTTATAGTATTACTACAATTGATACACATTGGAGAGGGGGAATATTCACTTGGCTAAAGCCAAACAGAACAATATCAGCCGTGACAAAATACTCTCCGCCGCCACTCACCTTTTTTTAAACTCGCATGATGCCGGCAAGGTGAGTATTGAAGATATAGCCGTTAAGGCCAAAGTTTCCCCCACCACCATTTACAATAATTTCGGCGGCAGGAAAGCTCTGGTGCATGGAGTAGTGGAAAAAATAATAGACACCAGCCTTATTCAGTCAAAAGATATCATGGCCCGTCCCCTGCCCTTTCCCGCTAAAATACAGCTCATACTATCCAACAAGAACGATATGGCTGGCAAAATGCCGGAAGAGATACTGAAAAAACTGGTACACATGGATGATGACGTAACCGCCCTGATACAGGAAATCTACCAACAAGAAATCCAGCCTATGTGGCAGAAACTGATAGCAGACGGCAAAGCCGAAGGATACGTAGACCCATCCCTTTCGGAGGAAGCGGTATTCATTTACCTGAAAGTGGTGCGTGACGGCTTCAACGCCAATGCCGCCTTATTTGAACCCGCCAAAGAAAAAATAAACCTTATGATAGAACTTTCCCGAATAATGATGTACGGATTTTTTAAAAAAGACGCTTGCCTTATCCCGGATATCAAGAGCGGGCACGCAAAAACTGGCTGAAGGAGTAACTGATGAGTCAAATATCAATTTCAGTGGAAAAGCTTAGTTACTGGTATGGAGACCTAAAAGCGGTAAACCAGATAAGCTTTGAGGTTGCCCAAGGTGAAATTCTGGGTTTTCTGGGCCCGAACGGGGCAGGCAAAACCACCACCCAGAAAATGCTGACCGGACAGCTCAGGCCAAAGGACGGCCGGGCTACCCTGCTGGGATTTGATGTGGCTAAAGATACCGAAGAAATCCACCGACGGATAGGTATCTGTTTTGAACAGACCAATCTGTACGAACAAATGACCGCTCTGGAAAACCTCCAGCTTTTTGCTGACCTTTTCGGGGTGAATAATTTTAACGGTTATGCCCTTTTAAAAAGAGTGGGGCTGGCCGGACGGGAAAAAGACAAAGTAGCCGGTTACTCCAAGGGTATGAAGCAACGCCTTATGGTAGCCCGCTCACTGGTAAATACCCCCAGTATACTCTTTATGGACGAACCAACCTCCGGGCTTGACCCTGTATCTTCAGAGTCTATCCGTGACATCATACTGGAAGAACGCAAGCGGGGGGCTACCATATTTTTGACCACCCATGACATGTGGGAAGCCGACAAGCTGTGTGACCGGGTGGCCTTTATCAACGAAGGCTCTATTGCCGCACTTGATGCCCCGGTTAACTTAAAACAGCAGTACGGCAAACGCTCTCTTATAGCCAAAGTAAAAAGTGCAAACGGCCAGCTGGAAAACAGGGAAATAGCCTTGGATACCGGCAAGACAGCCGAGGAGGTTAGCAAACTGCTCAGCAGTGAGCGGGTGCTGACCCTGCACAGTGAAGAAGCCACTCTGGAGGATATCTTTATAAAGATAACCGGACGGAGGTTGACTGAATGAACTTTAGCGTTATAAAAGCCCTGCTGAAAAAGGATTTTTCCCTTTTCCTTCAAAACCGCTTTTATATGCTGATGACTATTGTCGGGCTGGTATTTTATATCATTATCTTCTTTATAATGCCCAACAAGGTAGACGAACAGCTTAAAGCGGGCATATAGCCGCCGGAAATGCCCCCGTCTTTTTCGATTCTGTGAGCTTGCCCGGCAAGCAGCCTGACCAGTTTCTCCTCGCTGGAGGAGGCCAAGGCAGCG
>Ga0172380_10008407_pt1 | contig 11294 bp, 9 predicted proteins | sample Leawe162metaG_FD_119747 | JGI IMG/M metagenome (GOLD analysis project Ga0172380, IMG submission 119747) | Leachate microbial communities from a municipal landfill in Southern Ontario, Canada - Leachate well 162 metaG | ecosystem: Engineered > Solid waste > Landfill > Unclassified | place... | reverse complement strand
GAGCTATGTCGCTCAAGCGGAATCCATGAATCTGTCCGTGTTCTCTCCGTCTCTGAATGTCCAATCTCCGGCCACTCGCGGAGCGGTGATCCAGACGATTCTGGAAGTGATAGGAGTCCCCGTCGCGAATCAAACCCCGACGTTCTCCGATGTCCCCGCAAATAACCCCTATGCCCGCGCCATTGCCACGGCATCGTTCTACGGTCTCATCAGCGGAGATACGGACAGTCAGGGCAATGCTTTGAATACATTCAGGCCGGAAGATCCCATCACCCGTGCGGAGGTGGCCAAGATCATTGCGATGATGAAGGAAGTGCTGAAATAGGAAATTCCCGAATCTTGTCCGGAAGAGCGAGCTCTTCGACAAACGAAGTCGACGACCCGGCGCTTCTCCCTTGATCTGATCCGCTTTGAATGAAAAGCCTATACTGTGACGTGTGGCTTCACGGGAGAAAATCTGCATCATCGGCCTCTCATTCCTGCTTTCCGCATGCGCCGTCACTCCTGCGCCGCAGGGGAATCCTGTCCCGCCAAAATCATCACAAGCTTCTTCCCTGAACAGTCAAAACATCAAGACCTTCGCCTTCCCGCTCCCGCAGGGCCGGGCCCGCATCACGAAGAAGTCCTTCGGCATCTTCATCACACCGGCCACCTCCCCCGTTCAGCCGGAGCGCTTCACGGGCTATCACACCGGCACGGACTTCGAGACATTTCCCGATGAGCAGAATACGGATGTTCAGGTTTCCGCCGTATGCGAAGGAAAGGTGCGCTTCATCGGATGGGTCAAGGGATACGGCGGCGTTCTGATCCAAGACTGCACGTACCAGGGAAAAACGGTGACGGTTCTCTATGGACATCTGAAGATCGCTTCCGTCACGAAATCGACGGGCGATGTCCTCTCCGCCGGAACCGCGATCGGACTGCTCGGCAAAGGGTTCAGCACGGAAACGGACGGAGAACGGAAACATCTGCATCTGAGCGTGCATCGCGGGAGCGCCATAGAATACCGCGGCTACGTCCCCACCTTCGGAGAGCTTGATCAGTGGATCAATGCATACCCCTGAATCGCAAAACCTCTGCCCGGGCATTCAAATAGAGATAAGGTTGATTTTTTGCTATACTATTCACGAACGGTTCCATGAAGACGCACTCTGCTTTGTCGGCTGCCGGACGACCTATTATCCTGCGCACGGAGTATCTGCTGCCCGTGGCCGCCTTCGCGATCCCCTTCCTCGTCTCCGGTCCGCAGTGGCTCACGGGAACGGCGGTGAACTGTCTGCTTTTTCTTGCTGCGGCGAAACTTTCTTCGAGAAATACGTGGCCCGTGATCATCCTTCCGAGTCTCGGTGCCGTGGGACATGGCATGCTCTTCGGCCCCTTCACGCTCTTTCTCGTCTTCTTCCTGCCCTTCATCTGGGCCGGGAACTGGCTCCTTGCGCGGTCTTTTGCTTCTCTCAGGGAATCATTCTCCCCGGTCATTGCCATGAGTCTGAGTTCACTGATCAAGGCGTCGTTGCTCTTCGGATTCGCGCTCGTCTACGTCCGTCTCGGTCTTGTGCCGGCGATGTTCCTCACATCCATGAGCGTGGTCCAACTCATCACGGCGCTTGCCGGAGGAGTCATCGCACTCGTCACTCTCCGCTTCGTCCTCAATCATGAATGATCTGAATCGCTGCATCGAACTGCTGGAACGGAAGGAGAAGCTCGTCGCGCTGCTCGCACCGTCGTTCGCCGTCATGTACGACTACCCGAAGATCGTCGCGCGGCTGAAGGCACTCGGTTTCTCCGCCGTGATTGAGGTCTCGGCGGGAGCGGTGCGAACGAACGAAGCAGTCATCACTTTGCTCAAAGCAAATCCGCAGGCGCGCTTCATCACCAGTCCGTGCCCCGGCTTCGTCCGGCTCGTGCGAAAAAGTTATCCCCAACTCCTGCCGTACCTTGCATTCAAAGCGGACTCGCCGATGATCGCTTCGGCCAAGATCGCCAAAGAGAAGTATCCCGACTGTCAGACGGTCTTCCTTGGTCCGTGTCTGGCCAAAAAGCTCGAATCCTCCGAGGATTATCCGGACCTGAATATCATCGTCCTCACGTACCGGGAACTGGATTCCGTCTTCCAAAAGTTCAACATCGGCGAGGATGTCGACGCAACGAACGCTGCATTCGATGTCGCTGCGGTCGGCACACGCATCTATCCCATGGACGGCGGCCTCACGATCACGAGCGGACTCAGGGACATCCTGAAGGAAGAGGAGATCCGCATCGTCTCGGGATACAAAAATATTCCCGCCGTGCTCGAGGAATTCGAGAAGAACCCCACGATCCGCTTTATAGACGTGCTCTTCTGCGACGGCGGATGCATCAACGGTCCGGGCATGGTCAGCACGCTCACGATCGACGAACGGAAGAAGAAGATCCGCGACTTCGCGGCGCAAGTGAAAGAGATCAAGGACTGCCACAGTACGACGGGGATCGCGCCGGAGAAGGCGTTATGAAAGAGGACTACCTCCATCCCAAGTCTTTTTCTCCACACAATTTCCCCCATCCCCAACCCTTCCCCCGATGGGAGAAGGAGAAGCTTTGCGCGTAGTCCCTCCCCCATCGGGGGAGGGATGCAAGGGTGGGGGAAATTTCAGGGAAAGGTCAGGGTGAGAGATTCCCTCGTCTTTTTTCCCCTTTTGCCTGAATGAACGCGTAGAATGGGGATCTTCCCATACCTATCCCGATGACCGCAGACCCCCAACGCACTCCCGGAAGCTTCCGCTCTCTTGGAATCGCTCCGCAGATTCTCCAGATCCTCGAGGCCAAGAAATTCACGGTTCCCACCCCCATTCAGGAGCAATCCATCCCGTCGGGCATCGCGGGCAAGGATATCGTGGGCATCGCGCAGACCGGCACGGGCAAGACCTTCGCCTTCGGCATTCCGATGCTGCAGCGACTGGCACAGGGCCCCGGCCGCGGACTCGTGGTGGTGCCGACCAGAGAACTCGCCTATCAGGTGGAACAATCGCTCAAAACCTTTGCGCCCGTTCTCGGCATCCGCACCGCCGTGCTCGTCGGCGGCGCCTCGATGGGGTTGCAGAAGCAGATGATCCGCAACAATCCCCGCATCGTCATCGCGACCCCCGGCCGCCTGAACGATCACCTGGAACAGCGCACGATCACCCTCAAGGAAGTGAACATTCTCGTGCTCGACGAGGCGGACCGCATGCTCGACATGGGCTTCCGTCCGCAGATCGATTTGATCCTGAAGCACGTCCCGCGCGAACGTCAGACGATGCTCTTTTCCGCCACCATGCCCGCAGAGATCCTGCGGCTTATGAAAGCCGAAATGAAGCTCCCCATCAGCATCGAAGTCGCGCCATCGGGCACCACCGTCGCAGGCGTCCAGCAGGAACTCTTTGTCGTGAATAAGTTCGAGAAGCTCCCGCTTCTGGAGACACTCCTCCGCGAACATAAAGGTTCGATCCTCGTCTTCTCTCGGACCAAGCACGGCGCCAAGAAAATCACGCAGTCCGTGCGCGCCATGGGATTCACCGCGGCGGAGATCCACGCGAACCGGACCCTGAGCCAACGGCGTGAGGCTCTGGACGGATTCAGGAAGGGCACCTATCGCATCCTCGTCGCCACCGACATCGCGGCGCGCGGCATCGATGTGGCGGGAATCGAAGTTGTCATCAATTTCGATCTGCCCAATGACCCGCACGATTACGTCCACCGCATCGGAAGGACGGCACGCGCAGGTAAGGAAGGACGAGCCATTTCATTCGCAACCGGCGATCAGAAGAATGACATCCGCGACATCGAGCGCATCATCCGCTCCTCGCTGAAGCGCACCCCCACCCCACTGCTCCCCAAGCACGTGCCTGTTCCGGGAGACAGTGCCCCCGACCGTGACTGGCATCGTCCATCCCGCCCCCCTTTCCGCGGAGGACGCTCTCCACGTTCTTTCAGAGGGAATCGGGGGAACAGACGCTAGAGGGATGCAGCCACAGCATAAATGATCTGATTGCTCAAGATCATTCCAAAGCCTCCGCTTTCCCGATTCATGACTGCATAGCTACGCTGCACCACGATCTTCTTCCCATATTCCCATGCAGAAGAAACGCCCCGGTTTTACCCTGATCGAACTCATCGTCGTTCTCGCGATTCTCGCGATTCTCGCTGCGACGATCTTCATCGCCATTGATCCCGGCAAACGCATCCACGTGGCGCGTAACGACATGCGCCGGTCGAATGTGGCCGAAATCACCAAGGCGCTCAAGAAGTACGAAGCCGGTCACGGCAGACTCCCCGCGAGCATCGACTCCGCCTCCGGCAGCGTTCAGCTCATCGGCGAGAGCCTTGGCCCTTGTGGTTCCGTGCTCTGCCCGGGCCATACTGTCGTCGGCACGAACTGCGTCGTGAGCGACCTCGATACGTTGCTCCGCACCTCCTGGAAAAAACCGCCCGCGGATCCCTTCATCGGATCGGATGATGACACGCGTTACTACGTGAACAAGGACAAGAACGGCATCGTGACGGTCGGCGCCTGCGATGAGGAAGGAGAAGAGATTGGCGGGACCGGTGTCGCTCCGGCGATCGAAGTGACGCAGTAGTCCGTTCTCCTGCCATCGAGACCCCGTCTCTGCAAAGGTATTTTGCATTCAAATGGAAAACCCTCTCCGGTCCTCTGTCGCTTTTTCTCTCTTGTCTGCACGCGACCTCGCGGGTATAGACTATCGTGTTTTTCCCCTTCCCCCCATGCATCAAATGCACTGGCAGAAATATGCCGCAGAACTTTTCGGCGCCGGGATCCTTACGCTTGCCGTTCTGGTTTCTCTCCGCTTCCCCATGGCACTTTCGACTCCGCTCGTCGCCGCGCTCACCCTGGGACTCTTCGTCTACACGATCGGTCCGGTGAGCGGCGCCCACATCAATCCCGCCGTGACAGCGGGACTTTGGAGCGTCGGCAAAATCGAACCTCCGGAAGCGATGAAGTACATCATCGCGCAATTGATCGGTGCATTACTGACAATGTCCGCCTTCCGGTATGCGCTGGGTGATTTACCCGCAATCAATGCCACGTCCGTCCCCCTGACTTTCGTTGCGGAAGCTGCCGGAACCTTCCTGCTCCTCTTCGGTATTTCCGCAGTCGTGTCCGATAAAGTTCGCCCGGATGCATCGGGTATCGTCATCGGCGGATCTCTCCTCCTCGGCATCTTCATCGCTTCCGCCGCATCAAATGGCGTCCTCAATCCCGCCGTTGCGATTGGGATTCATTCGTGGACATGGGCATACATCACCGGCCCGATCCTTGGTGCGATCCTCGGCTGTTGGTTCTCGCGCTGGCTCTTCAACAATTGATCCGTTAATGAGCTGTGAAGAAGCCCGATACGACCATATCGGGCTTTTTTTCTCTTGAAGACCATTCCTCCGAAGGCTCTTTCTCCCTAGATTGTATAATCTAGTAATTTATTGTATAATACTATTATACACCAACTCCCTCATGACGACACACTCTCTCATCCGACGGAACGTTCTGTTCCTTGTGTCTTTCCTTGTGATCGGTTTCACCGTGAGCACAGGTCAAACACTTTCCTCCGCCAAAGGCGCGAGCACACCAACAACGATGGCTTTAAAAGTCACCACCCCCAAGGGAATCAATCTGGAAAACCTCCCAACAAAGCAGGTGAAGCGGAGCGCCTCACTCGAACGAAAAGAACCAAACGATCAAAGAATCCGTACATGTGCCGAAACCGGCATCTGCAAAACGACGGAAAAGCGCGTGATCATGAGTTCCGATTCGTCGAGTGAAATCCTGAATTCCTACCTGCAGGGATGCCGATCCATGAAGTGGTTGAGGGGCGAGGTGGTTCTCAAGTGTCCGTCGGATGCGCTCGTCCCCGACGCACGGACGGAGCGCGTCTTTGCGATGCAGGATATCTTCGTGAACAGCCAGATCAACGCCACAGCGGTTCAGCAGCAAATGCTTATCAAGGGGAACGGCGTCAAAGTGGCGGTATTGGATACGGGCGTCGATGATCGGCATCCGGAACTGGGCGGACGGGTGGTGGCAACTGCTTCTTTCGTAACGGACAGCACCACTGCGGACATCGTCGGACATGGCACGCACGTCGCGGGAATCATCGCAGGACAGGGCATTTCCACCCTCACGGACACGAGCGGGACGAACCGCGCCCTCGGTGTAAGCCCGGATGTCAGCATCATCGTCGGAAAGATCTGCAATGATCAGGGATATTGTTCCGAAGGGGATATCTCCGCCGGCATCGAGTGGGCCGTGGCACAGGGTGCAAAGGTGATCAATCTGAGTCTGGGAGGCGGCGCCTTCCAGTATCACTGTGACAGTGACCCTCTCGCACAGAAAGTGAACTGGGCGGTGGATCAGGGTGCGGTGGTGGTGGCCGCTGCCGGCAACGGCGCAGTGGATAATCCGGGCGTTTCAACTCCCGCCTGCGCATCAAAGGCTCTCGCAGTGGGCGCCGTGGATCAGACGGGCGTTCGCCCCGCGTGGTCCGGCTATGGCGACGCGCTCGATCTTGTGGCGCCGGGCCTCTCTGTCCTTTCATCCCTTCCCTGCGCAGTTGCGGGAAGTTGTCCTGTCGCGGGATACGGCTGGTGGAGCGGTACGAGCATGGCCACCCCCGCCGTCTCCGGTGTGGCAGCGCTCGTCCTGAGCGCCGATCCGGCACTGACGGCCGGAGAGGTCACAACGATCCTCAGGCAGACCGCGTGGGATCTGGGCACTACCGGCTTTGATCCCCTGTACGGGTACGGCCGCGTGAACGCCTATCCCGCAGTGCGCTCCGCGCTTGATCGTGACAGCGACGGCTCGCTCGTCCCTGATGACTGTAATGACCATAACGCCGCGGTGCGTCCGGGAGCCACCGAACTCTGCGACGGTATCGATAACAACTGCGACGGAAACACCGATGAAGGCTGTGCCCCGGCTTCTTCCTCCTCGGCATCTTCAGCTTCTTCGAAATCCTCGACTTCGTCGTCATCTTCGGTTTCTTCGGCCTCCTCTGAATCCGTCTGCGGGAACGGCGCTCTGGAACAGGACGAGCAGTGCGACCTCGGATACCCGTGTTCTGCGGATCAAGAGTGCAACGCGGATTGCCAATGTGATTCTTCTTCCTCGTCATCGTCGTCCTCTTCCTCCGCTTCTTCACAACCGACGCAATGTGACAAACTGAAGAAGAATTATCAGGAACGTGTGAATGAGTACGGCAATAAATTGAATTCATCTGCGGAACGATGCCGATTCAACCAGCAGAATGAACTGCTGGCTCTCTTCAACAAAATTCAATTCCTCTCGAATCTCTTCGGCCAATCATGCGGAGACCCCCTCCCCATTCCCACGCCTCCCTCCACTTGCTCCTCTTCCTCCAGCTCTCAGAATGAATGTGATGCGCAGAAGAATGATTTCCACAGTCTGAGAGAGACATATCGTCAACTGGCGGGCGAAGAGGGCGACCGTGATTCTTCCTCATCCGGCTACTGCCGTTTGCCTGACGAGTTGAAGACGAAATTGAATGTCCTCCGGCAACAAATGGCAGCTCTGGCCGATCAGCGGCAGGATTGTCATTTTGTCCTGCCTCCCACTCCCCCCTCCTGCCCCTCCCCTCCGGCCAATGTCTGCGGAGATGGCGTCAAAACATGGACCGAACAATGCGATGATGCGAATCAGAGCGGCGGCGACGGGTGCGATGCCACCTGCCGCGTTGAGGACGGCTGGAGATGTTCCGGATCCCCCGGCATCTGCAACAAAGACAGCCAAGGGCAGTACGAAGATCCCGGAAGGGAGAAAGCCCAAAAGTCGCGGAGAGACTGAGGTGCAAGAAATCATCTGCATCGGGGCGGAATCATCTCCGCCCCATTTATTGAAATATTCCGGAAAGAAAACTACTTCGCATGCATCGTGCGCTCCTCAGCCTCACGACGCGCCTGCCCGCACGGCGTGGGGCACTCGCCGTTCACGCACGCCATGCAGATCCCGCCGCACGGCTCGAGAATTTTCGGCACCGCCTCCACCGGAAGGTATCTGAGTGAATTCACTTTCATGCGTGCCGCCAACGTCGTGAGCACTTCTTTCGGCAACTCCCCCGACTTCAGGACGTCGTTATAATTAAGACGGGCAAAAAGTTCCGAAATCCTGTGAAAATCCATGCCGTAGTAGCAGACCGAAAGAACGGGCGGACAAGCGATGCGCACGTGGATCTCTTTCACCCCTCCTTCCTGCCACAGACGCTCCACCAGCGTCTGCATCGTCAATCCCCGCACGATGCTGTCATCGTCGAGAATGATCCTCTTCCCGCGGAGGAGCTCCGGACGCAGCTTGTATTTGTTTCGTGCTTTTTCGGCCCGGTTCACGGGATGCCCCTGAATGAACGTGCGCCCCCTATATCCGCTGGCGATCTCAATCCCGTCCTCAAGCGGCAATCCGAGTGCATCCGACAATCCTTGAGCCGACCGTTTTGCCGAGTCGGGTACGGCAACGACAATGGCATCACCAAGATTCGTCGTCTCAATCTCACCCAAAGAATGTCCGGCTTCATAGCGCGCAGTTTCGACGCTCTTTCCGTCAATCGTGGAATGGCGTTTGGCGAAGTACATGAATTCAAAGAAACACAATCGCTTTCGTACGGATTTGACGACCTGTCTGAGCGTCATGTTCCCTTCGCGTGCCTGCAGCAGTTGCCCCGGTTTGACGTCATATGTTCGGGCATCGGAGAACACCCGCTTGATGGCGCTGTCCTCGGAAGCCACGACCACGTACCGTCCGTCAATCACCGAATAGGAGAGAGGCCGGATACCCAAGTGATCACGATAGGCCGAAAGACGCCCCTGCCCGTCAAGCGTCACGACGTTGAACGCTCCGTCAAGCTCCCCCTCCATGTGTTGAAAAACTTCCGGCATCCGCTCCGGCGTTGCCAACCCGCCCCCGTCTTCAAAGGACTGTGCCAGTACTTCCGTATCCACATGCGTCTTGGGGACGATGCCGCGGGCCAGAAGCGCAGCCACACGTTCGTGATAGTTCGCCAGATTTCCGTTGTAGGCGATACCCGTCTCGCGGAGACGGTAAGGCTGTGCATCGTTCTCATCGTGCCCTTCGCAGGTCGCATACCATGTATGACCGATTCCCGCCGACCCTTCCGCTCCTTCGGCTCGTTCGGGAGAGAGCACCTCATGCACAAGACCGCGATCTTTCAAGACATGCAGAAGTTGATCCCGCGTCTTCCAGGCGATCCCCGCCCCCAGCTCTCCACGATGCTGAAGACCATCCGTTACTTGAATAAGCCACGGAATGGCATTGCGCTTACCCTGAAGATCCAGAACGCCGGCGACGCCGCATTTTTCGTGCATAGGAATGTTTATTCTACTATGTTTTTTAATTTCATCAATGAGACGTTCCGGGCTTTTTAAAGAGAGGATAGCGAATTGACTCCGTCAATAAGACCCGCATAATGTGCATGTTCCACCCTCGCCCATGCTGTTTGTTGAACAACTCAGCCCCGAAGACCTCTCCATCCTCCGGAAGGGGGAAAGATCCGATCACCGGACGAAAGAGAAAATTGATACATCCACACTCTGCCAAGAGAAACGGGATCCGACCGCTGCAATTTGCAGTCGCTTTGAGCGCCTGGTGGACCATGTTTTTGAAATCGAACAGGAAAAACGGGGCAGAAACGTGCCGCGCTCGGTTATCCGTAGCCGCATCTTCCGCGCACTCATGCTCGGCACTATCACGATGGACATGACACCTCAAAATACGATCACCAAAACCTCATTTTCCCCGCGCAAGCTCACACCCGATCAGAAAGCATTCGGCGTCTTTGAATCGGATATGCCCAATCCGGCCAGGCATGCCGCTTCTCGCCATCTCCCCAAACAAAAAGCATGACGAACCCGAATAATGAAGAAACCCCACAAGGCCGAAGCGAACTTGTGATACAGGCAACTCTCACCGTTGTAGAAACGGGCCTGAGTGCTCCGGCCACTCTGAGGTTTCCTCTGCGAATTCGCACACTGGCGAGCGATTGCCTCAAACAAACGAGGGAGAAACCGCAGGGTTGATACGTTCGCAGGGACGGAATTACATTTATTTCCATCCTTCGAGAGCGAGCAGTTCGGCTTTGCGCCTCGCTCCTCCCGCGTATTTTCCGATCCCACCGCTTGAGGGAACGACGCGATGACAGGGAAGGAGGATGAGGAAAGGATTCTTCCCGACTGCGCTCCCCACTGCACGAGCCGCCTTTGGTCTGCCGATCCTCCGTGCAAGCTCTCCGTACGTCACAGTCTTGCCGTAGGGAATATGTCGGAGTGCCTTCCACGTCGCGCACTGAAACGGCGTGCCCTGTAAGCGGACTCCGACGCGAAATGCTTTCCGCGTCCCGACGAAGTACTCCGCGAGCTCGCGCGCGCAACGCCGGAGAATGGCGTTGGATTTATGTCTATGAGAAAGGCTCGCTGCGAATTGTGCCGCAACGATTTTCCGCGCATCAGCACGAAGATGAAGCGGTCCGAGGGGTGTCTTCACCGTTGCGTCGAAGAGAAGAGGCATACGTGGATCAGTGAATGGACATACGTTGAACGGATTCCGGAATCATTCTACACCGAGCGAAACGGCCTCCGGCGAGACTGTGCTTTGTCGAGCGGGTGAATGCAGCCATTCCGCCGTACGAATTCTCCATTGAGCAAAGAGCGATGAGAAAAGGTACAGTAGGTCCATCCATGAAACCGAAGCGGAAAAAAATGGCAGCGTCCTCCATACTCCGGAAAAAGCGCTTCCGCCTTCCCACAGTGCGTGCCGAATGGATTATCCTTCTGATTTTCCTGATTGCCCTGGCCGTGCGGGTCTTCGCATTCGGCTCCGTGCCTCCCGGACTCAACCAGGATGAGGCCTCCACCGGCTACGACGCCTTCGCCCTCCTCCACTACGGCATCGACCGGAACGGCTTCCGCCTCCCCATGATGTTCGTCTCGTGGGGATCGGGGATGTACGCGCTGCCCGGCTACCTCGCGATGATCCCGTACCTGCTCTTCGGATTCTCCGTTGCGTCTCTGCGCTTCGTAAACCTGACATTCGGCATCCTCACTCTCGTCGTGTTTTTCCTTCTCCTGCGCCGTGCAGGAGGCCGCCCTCTCGCCCTCATCGGATCATTCCTCCTGGCAATCTCCCCCTGGCACATCATGATTTCCCGCTGGGGACTCGACGCCAATCTTCTTCCATCCCTTCTCCTCCTTGGCGTGTTCTTCCTCGTAAAGGGAAAGGAGCATGCGTCGCACTATCTCTG
>Ga0172380_10008406_pt1 | contig 11295 bp, 13 predicted proteins | sample Leawe162metaG_FD_119747 | JGI IMG/M metagenome (GOLD analysis project Ga0172380, IMG submission 119747) | Leachate microbial communities from a municipal landfill in Southern Ontario, Canada - Leachate well 162 metaG | ecosystem: Engineered > Solid waste > Landfill > Unclassified | place... | reverse complement strand
TGCAACCCAGCATGCTAGTTTTTAAATGCGCCGGCATATCGTCATCGCCTTCATCTGTATGCCGGTAATACGCTTGATTTTCAGGTACGGCGCGATTGAAATAACTTTCGAAATCTTGTCGTACGGTTGGGTCGGCATTTTCATTGATGGTGAGTGAAGCTGAGGTGTGTTTGATAAACACCTGCAGCAGGCCGATTTTGATATCGCGCAGTTCCGGAATTTGGCTAATGATTTCATCGGTTACCAAATGAAAGCCGCGATTTCTAGGTTTGAGTCGTATTTCTTTTTGTATCCACATCGGGTTGATAATAAAAGTTAAATAAAAAAGTTGTCAGCATGCCTAACTGCTGGCTACAAGTTGGCTGTTGTCGATCAGAATTTTCGCCGCTGCCTGGGCGTTTTGCATGGCACCGGTATGTCTATGCATTTGTTCATCGACGATGGCGCCGGCAATCAGGAGCACCAATTGTCCTGCAAGTTGTTCGGCATTGGCGATACCGGCGAGTACGGCTAGGTTGGCCAATAGCTTACGAAATTCGGCATAAAACTCGGCGGCGGCTTGCTGCACAGGGTTATTTTCTACTGCAAATTCGGCAGCAGCATTGATAAAAGGGCAGCCGCGAAAATTAGGCGATTTTACTAGCTTTGCGAACATATCGAATATTGCCAACAATTTTTGCTTCGGCGTATCAGCCTGAGCTTCGATTTCGGTTTGTAACTGAACCAGCATGGCCGCTCGGCTTTTAGACAAATGTGCCAGAATCAGGTCGTCTTTCGATGGAAAGTATTTATACAGACTCATCTTGGTGGTGCCGGCCGCTTTAACGATTGCATCAACACCGGTTGACTTGATGCCTTGGCTGTAAAAAAGCTCGGAGGCTGTCTGCAATATGTGCTCTTTAAGATTACGGGTCATAAACATAGTGAAATAAATTTGCAACTATACCGACCGGTATGTATTATTGCAATGGACTTACCGGTCGGTATAGTCTGTTTCACCTCCCTTAACTTTTGGATAAGTCACTATGATTAAGCTATATGGAGTTGCCATCAGCAACTATTACAATAAAGTTAAACTGTCTCTTTTGGAAAAAAATATCGCTTTCGAGGAAGAAGCCTTAGCTCCCAGTCAAACCGAGGCAGTGTTAAAACGCTCACCACTCGGTAAAGTACCGTTCATTAAAACGGCCGAGGGTTATTTGTCGGAATCGCAAGCAATTCTGGAATATCTGGAAGAGACTTTCCCCGACCAGCCACTTTATCCTGCCACTGCTTACGAACGTGGCAAATGCCGAGAATTTATTCAGCATATCGAATTGAATGTGGAACTGATTGCCCGTCGTATCTATGCGGATGCAGTTTTCGGCGGCACGGTTACACAGGAAACCAAAGATGAGGTACGTACTAAAGTCGAAGCGGGTTTACGCGGCTTGGCTAGATTGATGACCTTATCCCCGTATGCCTTGGGCGATCATTTTAGTGCTGCCGATGTGGTAGCTTGGCCGCATCTACAACTGGTATCGTTTGCCACCACAAAAATTTATGGCACAGACTTAGTCGTCGAGAATATTCCGGGTATTGAAGCCTATATGCAGCTAATCGAAAGCCGTCCTTGTGTGCAACTGGTTGCTAAGGATAGAACAGCTGCCTTGGAAGCGTTTTTTAAGAGTAGATAAACTTTGAATGGCCTAGCGGATGGGTTTTATAAATCTGTCCGCTAGCTTATTCAACCCCATATGACTGTGGTTTTGATCGTTAATGTCGGGTTGTAAAAAGCATTTGGGCCAATTTACGCTGCCATTTCGGTTATCACAATTTTCTACCGCTGCTAATATAATGTCGATTTGTGCCGCAAATGAACAAGCAAACCCGCCTGACCATTTTTGACCGTCTCGCCATAGCTATTCCGGAGCCGACTACCGAGCTGAATTACAATTCGTCGTTTGAGTTGTTAATTGCGGTGGTTTTGTCTGCGCAAGCTACTGATAAAGGTGTTAATAAGGCTACCGCTAAGCTGTTTCCGGTTGCCAATACGCCACAAGCGATATTGGCATTGGGTGAAGAAGGTCTGAAGGAATACATTAAAACCATAGGGCTATTCAACAGCAAAGCCGCCAATATCATCAAGTTATGCGAGTCGCTGTTAAGCCAACATCACGGTGAGGTGCCGCAAACTCGTGAAGCACTTGAAGCTTTGGCAGGCGTGGGGCGCAAAACAGCCAATGTTATTTTAAATACGGCCTTTGGTCAGCCAACCATCGCTGTGGATACGCATATTTTTCGAGTCGCCAATCGCACAGGCTTGGCAATAGGCAAGAATGTGTTGGAAGTAGAAAAAAAGTTAGATAAAACCATAGCTGCAAAGCACAAAATAGATGCACATCACCTACTGATACTGCATGGTCGTTACGTATGTACTGCCCGAAAACCACGTTGTTCAGACTGCTGTATCGTCGATTTATGTGAGTTTAAGGAAAAAACTCTCTAGTTGAGGATACAATAAGGCTGACTGAACTTAAGGATTAAGCGTTGGTCTCACGGGCTCGGTCTACAGCTGACGCCAATAATAAAAATCTTAAGAGAGGATAAACCATGAAAAAATTCAATAAAACTCCATTGACACTGGCTATGGGTACTGCAGTGATTTCAAGCTTTGCTATTAATGTTCAAGCGGAATCCAATCCTTTTGCCATGAGCGAGCTTGCCAACGGTTACATGGTAGCCGAAGCTTCCAATAAGACCAGCCATGGTGCCTGCGGCGGAAATGCTACAGATGTCAATGGTAATAAAATTACCAAAGCCGAAAAAGGTGCTAAAGCGGCAAAAGCCGGTAACGGTCCTAAAACCAAAAAAGCCGAAGGTTCCTGTGGCGAAGGCATGTGCGGTGGCATGATGCAAGACGGCAAAATGAAAAAAGGCATGGAAATGAGCTGCGGTGAAATGATGAAAGGCAAAGAAGGTAGCTGCGGCATGATGGGCGGCATGGGCGGCATGGGCGACATGAAAGGCATGGGCGACATGAAGGGTATGGATCATGGTGACATGAAAGGCATGGGCGACATGAAAGGTATGGATCATGGTGACAAGCCAGCTGCCAAGTCGGAAGAAGGTAGCTGTGGCAGCATGATGAAAGGCGATGAAGCTAAAAAAGGCGAAGAAGGCTCTTGCGGCGCAATGATGAAAGGCGGCGAAGGTAGCTGCGGTTCTAAAGTAGACGCAGAGGAAGCTGCCGACGAGTAAATCAACCCGCTTGTCTAACGCGTATCCATTATGGATAAACAACAACGTTTAGTTAACGCTGCTGGTTTAGGATTACGGCGATCTTTTTTGACAGAGATCGTCGATAATCCGCCTGCCAATGTGGACTTTTATGAAGTGGCGCCGGAAAACTGGATGACCCTGGGTGGCAAATTGGGCAAACAGTTTCGGGCTATGACCGAGCGATTTCAGTTTATCTGTCATGGTTTGTCATTGTCGATTGGCAGTAGCGATGCGCTTGATGAAGTCTTTGTGCGTGACCTGAAAAAATTCATGCTCGCACATGGCATTCAGTTTTACAGTGAACATTTAAGTTATTGCAGTCATGATGGGCATTTATACGATCTGATGCCGATCCCTTTTACAGCCGAAGCAGTAAAACATGTTGCCGCCCGCATCCGGCGAGTACAGGATATTCTGGAACACAAAATTGCCATCGAAAACGTCTCCTACTATGCCGCACCCGGCCAGGAGATGTCTGAAATCGAATTTTTCAATGCTGTGGTCGAAGAAGCGGATTGCAATGTATTGATCGATATCAATAATATCTACGTCAACAGCGTTAATCACGCTTACGATGCTGAAGCATTTTTAAAAGCCATGCCAGGCGAACGCATAGCCTACGCACATATTGCTGGTCATTATGTGGAAGCCGAGGATTTTCTGGTCGACACTCATGGCGCACCGGTGATCGATCCGGTTTGGCAGTTGTTGGACAAGGCTTATAGCTTATTTGGTGTGTTTCCTACTCTTTTAGAGCGCGACTTTAATCTGCCACCGCTGGCCGAACTTTTACAAGAAGTTGACACTATTCGCGCTATCCAAGCCAATGCCATACAGCATAAATAGGTTGTTTTAATGGGTGTTGATTTTAGAATCAAGCAGGCTGAGTTTGCCGCTTATATCCGTGATCCAGAAAACCAGCGACTGCCTGTCGATGTTAAACCGCAACGCATGGCCATGTATCGCGAGCTGTTTTTTAACAACATCAACGGTTTTTTAAGCAGTAATTTCCCCGTGTTGCGGAAGATTCTCAACGATGATGAATGGCAGGCTTTAGCACAGGACTTTTTTTCCCGTCACCGTTGCCAAACGCCACATTTTTCTGAAATTGCGGAAGAATTTTTAGGCTATTTACAAAACGAGCGCCAATGCGCAGATGACTTGCCATTTTTATTGGAATTGGCGCATTACGAATGGGTGGAAATGGCATTGTCTATTGCGCAGATCGAGCCTGTGTATGGCGATGCAATGTTTGCCGACGATATACTCAAGCAGTCTATTTCATTGTCTCCATTGGCTTGGCCGTTAGTCTATCAATTCCCAGTTGAGCGTATAGGACCGGATTTTTTGCCGCAAACTGCAGCGGAACATGCCAGTTATCTGATTGTTTATCGAGACCGCGAATACGACGTACATTTTATGAAAACTACCCCCCTGACTTACCGCCTGCTGCAATTAATTGAGCAGCAGGACGGCAGTAGTGGGCAAGATTGCTTAAATGTTTTGGCAGCCGAACTACAGCAGCAGATCGATCCGCAAATGCTGCAGGAATTTGGTTTACAAACCCTGCAGGAATTGGCTGGAAAAGATATCCTTATTCCGGCTGTTGCCGTTTGAAGTGGTGTACCCACACCAGTCCATCATCGCTCCATTCCATATTGGCATGCATGCTTAAAATAATTTGACGATACATCGCCAGATTCGGATAGCCTTCGGCTTGAGCATCGGCGTCTGTCATATCGCCAATACGTTGTCGATCTACGCTGGTGACCAAAAAATCTACGCCTTCCAAAACAAAAGTCTCGCCGGGGTATGCATATAAACCATCGCGACGTTGCTGGGTTTTTTGCCCGCTAAGTGCTGCCGCCACCAGTTTCGGGTGCCGTACCAATCGATCTATAGCGCAAGTTTTCTCTGGGTATTCGTTCATTGTTTTATCCTGTTGGGTTAGCCAAGCGGCTTATTATCCACCATAATGCCAGTTTTTTAGGTTGGAGGCCTTAAATGCGTTATCTGCATACCATGGTTAGAGTTAACAATTTAGAAGAGTCGCTGGATTTTTATTGCCACAAGCTGGGTTTAGTGGAAGTGCGGCGGATGGACAGTGAAGCTGGCCGTTTTACGCTGGTATATTTAGCCGCGCCTAAGGATCAAAAACAAGCCGAAGAAATGGATGCGCCACTACTGGAACTGACCTATAACTGGGATACAGAAGAATATAGCGGTGGTCGTAATTTTGGTCATTTGGCGTTTGAAGTGGATGATATTTATAAAACCTGCCAGCAGCTAATGGATCAAGGTGTCACTATCAATCGTCCGCCACGCGATGGCTGGATGGCGTTTATTCGATCTCCGGATCAGATATCCATCGAATTATTGCAAAAAGGTTCAGCGTTGCCGGTACAAGAACCCTGGGCTTCCATGTCCAATGTCGGCGCTTGGTAAAGGAAAGTCGTTTGCCGCCGCTGAGTCTGTATATCCATTTTCCCTGGTGCATACAAAAATGTCCGTATTGCGATTTTAATTCGCATGCTGTGAAAACCGGCATTCCTGAAATGCAGTATGTGGATGCCTTGCTGGCCGATTTGCAAGCGGATTTAGCCTTGTTATCTGTCCCGCGCAGCATCGGCAGTATTTTTATGGGTGGCGGTACGCCTAGCTTGTTTTCTGCTGCAGCTTTGCAGCGTTTATTGGATGGCGTCAAACAGCGGGTCAACTTGCAATCCGATTGTGAAATTACTTTGGAAGCCAATCCAGGCACCTTTGAAAGCGCTAAGTTCCAGGCTTTTCGCGAGTTGGGTATTAATCGATTATCCATAGGTATTCAAAGCTTCAATGACAGGCATCTAAAAAAACTGGGTAGAGTGCATAACGCAAGTGAAGCTATAAAGGCAGTAAACATTGCCATTCAAGCCGGTTTTACCAATGTGAATCTGGATTTAATGTTTGGTTTACCTGAGCAAACTTTGAATGAAGCTTTACTAGACGTCAATACAGCGCTGTCTTTACAGCCAACACATGTTTCGTTTTATCAGCTGACGCTGGAACCCAATACTTACTTCTACAAATTTCCGCCCAAACTACCTGAAGACGACGCGATTTATGCCTTGCAAAAAGCCAGTCAGCAGTTGTTAGCCGAGCACGGCTATCAGCAATACGAAATTTCGGCTTATGCCCAGTCGGGTTTTCAATGTCGACACAATCGTAATTATTGGGAGTTTGGCGATTATCTGGGTATAGGTGCTGGCGCTCATGGCAAAATCAGTCGCATATTACCTGACGATATAATCCGCACGGCCAAACCAAAAAGTCCGGAACAGTATTTAAAAAATTATACTGCAATTGTTTCAGAACCCATTAGTCAGGCGCAATTGCCACTGGAGTTTGTGATGAATCATTTGCGATTGAAAACTGGCTTTAGCTTGAACGATTACCAAAATATGACCGGCCTAGAGCCCTCTAGCTTGGAGCCTGCGTTAAGTCAGTGCATTGATGCTGGCTTGCTGATTAATGATGGACAAAGGTTTTTTTGTTCGGAACAGGGTTGGGATTTTTTGGATGAAATATTGGAAAAGTTCATGCCATAAAAGTCAGCAGGTTATAATTTGCTGTCCAACTGCACGGAAAACTGATTTATGCTTGATTATCAAAAAGAATTCATCCGCTATGCGCTCGACTGTGGCGTGCTTAAATTTGGCGAGTTCCAACTAAAATCCGGACGCATGAGTCCTTATTTCTTCAATACCGGCTTATTCAATACGGGCGCTCAGCTGGACAAGCTTGGCCAGTTTTATGCGCAGGCGATGATTAATGCCGACGTAAACGTGGATGTGCTCTATGGCCCGGCTTATAAAGGTATTCCATTGGTTAGCGCGGCTTCGATAGCCTATTCGCGCCTGCAGGGAGATATTCCTTTTGCTTTTAATCGAAAAGAAGCCAAGGACCATGGCGAAGGCGGCTTGCTCGTGGGTGCGCCGTTGCAGGGTAATGTGTGGATATTGGATGATGTTATTACGGCCGGCACATCGGTGCGAGAGTCAGTGGACATCATACGTGCCGCAGGTGCAACCGTGGCCGGCGTAGTGATCGCTCTGGACAGACAGGAAAAAGGCTTAAACGAATTATCGGCTGTACAAGAGGTGACTAAGCAGTTCGGTATCCCGGTAATTGCTATCATTTCTTTGGCTGAAATTATCGAATTCATCGCGCAAGATAGTGGTTTTACAGAAAAATTGGCAACTATCAGCAGTTATCGTCAGCAATATGGTATTTAGATTAATCATAAGCCCTTATCTGTCGCTTATTTGTATTTAGTCTACAATTAGCGCTTATTATTCGCCCTCTAAATATTGAGTACAGTCAGCAAAAAGGCTTGCCATGAGAAATCTGGAATTTAAAGATCAATTACACGAGTATTCGACTTGGCGTGAACAACTGATACAGGCAATCGAGATGTATCGGGAATGGCGTAATCGGTATAAATTCAATGACCCCCAAAGCACTGATACCTTGCTGAACATCCTGCAAGGATTAAATATGGATCGAGTGACACTGGCTTTTGTTGCCGAATTTTCTCGCGGCAAAACCGAATTAATCAATGCGCTATTTTTTGCCGAAACCGGTGTGCGACTGCTGCCTTCTTCGCCTGGGCGCACCACTATGTCGCCTACCGAGCTGTTTTGGGATGAAGCAGGTGGTAGTTATATCCGCTTGCTGAATATTGAAAGCCGTCTGGAAGATATCTCATTAATGGATTACAAACGTAATCCGGATCGCTGGACCCAGATCAGTCTGAATATCGACTCCCCTACCCAAATGCAGGAAGCCTTCAGGGAATTGGTTGCCACCAAGCGAGTAACCCGAGAAACGGCAGATAAACTAGGTTTATGGAACGAACGCGAAGCCGCAGAGCAAGGCATTATCAATCCTGAGTTTGTGGAAGTACCCTGCTGGCGGCACGCCCTGATCAGCTTTCCACATGCTTTGTTAAAAGAAGGTCTATGCATTCTGGATACTCCGGGTTTGAATGCATTAGGTACCGAGCCTGAACTGACATTGAGCATGTTGCCCAGCGCCCAGGCCATAGTTTTTGTATTGGCAGCCGATACTGGGGTCACCAAAAGCGACCTGGAAATGTGGAAAAGCCATGTTTGCAGCGCCAGAGGACAACGTCGCCAAGGTTTGGCCGTTGTGATGAACAAGATCGACTCCATGTGGGACGATCTGGCGGGTGAAACCGGCTACGAAGCGTCTATTCAAAAACAAATCGAAACATCGGCGACTATTTTAAACCTGAGCCAAAATGTGATTTTCCCGGTTTCAGCCAAACAGGCGTTGTTGGCTAAAGTCAAAGGCGACGATGCGCTACTGGAAAAAAGTCGCTTAAATAAACTGGAACATTACCTGTCAGAAGATATTCTCAATCAACGGCGGGAAATTTTGAAAGGGGTTGTCGATAAGGACATTGGCTTTTTGGTGAGTGAATCGACCAAGCTAATGGATACCAAAGTACAGAATGCGACCAAACAATTGGAAGAGTTCAAGCTGATTGATTTTGAAAATCAGGAAATGACCGGCAAATTGATGGCTGAAACCAGAGATAGGCAAAATGCCTACATGACCAATATTGAAAACTTCCAGGCCAGTCGTAAAGTGTTTGCTGTACAGGCTAAAATGCTGATTGATTCGTTCTCTAAGGATAAGGTGGATGAAATTATCCAGCGCACCAAGCATGAAATGACTAAAAGTCTCACGACTTATGGCATGAAGCAAAACATGCGCAAACTGTTTGACGAACTGCGTGACCTATTACAAGACTCTGTTGATATTACTGAGGAAACGCGCAGGTTGATCAAAGCCATCCATAAAAAGTTTCAAGACGAATATGGCTTCAAGGAAATCGAACCACAGCTGTTTTCCATTAAACAATACCAGTTCGAGTTGGAACAAATATTCGATGAAGGTGAAGCGTTCCGTAATAGCGCCAGAACCACTATGACCGAACAAAGCATCGTCGTGAACAAGCTGTATAGTACGTTGATTGCAAAGGCTCGCAACATTCTGCAGCAAGCGCACAAGGACGCGGCAACCTGGAGCAATAGTGTTTTGACACCCTTGATGCATCAGATCAAGGATCATAAAAAACAAATTGAAAGCCGCTTGATTATGTTACGAAAAATCAACGAATCAAAAGGCACGGTCGGCGAGAGCATCGGCCAGCTAGAAGCTGAGTTGACGCCATTAAAGCAGCAACGTCAAGAATTGCAGGCCATTATCAAATCCATGCATTTTAAAATGCCTGAAAGTGAGTTTTCTTAAAGACTTAAGTTTAACAGTTTGATGAGGTGTTTCGGGTTTTAGCGGCTCATGCTAAAACCCGAGTGTATGACTAGCTGAGGTTTCTACCGTAGAAAATCTCGGACATTTCCTCATGTAATTGGTCTTGGATTACCTGTTTTTCGTCCTCGTTAAAATTACTTTCTTTCTCAAACAGATAGTTTTCCAGCTCGGTTTCTTTCAGCATCATTTTGGTGTGAAAGATATTTTCTTGATACACATTCACATCAATCATTTGGTACAGCTCTTTGGTGCTTTCAGCAATATAATTCTGAATTGAGTTGATTTTGTGATCGATATAATGTTTTTCACCGGATATGTCGCGGGTAAAGCCACGCACCCGGTAATCCATGATGACAATGTCCGACTCGAAGCTGTGGATTAGATAATTCAACGCTTTTAAGGGTGAAATTTGTCCGCAGGTAGAGACATCAATATCGGCGCGGAAAGTGCAAATATCCGTAACCGGATGACTTTCAGGATAGGTGTGGACTGTAATATGGCTTTTATCCAGATGCGCCAGAATGGTATCGGGTAATGGTCCTGGAGACTCGGAATTCATGCCGGCAGGAATTACATCACCTTCGGAAATCAACATGGTTACGCTGGCGCCTTGCGGTTCATAATCCTGATGAGCGATGTTTAAAATCTGGGCGCCAATGATGTTGGCAACATCTTTCAAAATTTGAGTCAGGCGTTTGGCGTTATAGGCTTCATCGATATATTCGATATAAGCTTTTTCCTGCTCTTTGGGGGCGTAACAAACGTCGTAGATATTAAAACTCAACGATTTGGTTAGGTTATTGAACCCATGTAATTGTAATTTGCTCAACCTATCAACCCTCTATAACTTCAAAATCATGACTAATTTCCACTCCTGCTTTTCCCAACATAATGGATGCTGAACAATATTTTTCTGCCGATAGCTTTACCGCGCGTTCTACTGCAGCGGCCGGTAAATTTTTGCCTGTTACTTTGAAATGCAAATGAATCTTGCTAAATACAGCGGGTATTGCATCAACTCGTTCGGCAGTCAGTTCGGCAGTGCAATCAATAATTTCGTGTCTGCCTTTTTGCAGGATATCAAGCACATCAAATGATGAGCAGCCACCCACGCCCATTAAAATCATTTCCATAGGCCTTAGACCCAAGTTACGGCCACCATGATCGGGTGGTCCATCCATGACTACTGCGTGACCACTGCCGGATTCTCCAACAAATAATCTGCCATCAACCCATTTGACTGTTGCTTGCATACTTAATTCCGCAAATTAAAAAATGTTGCCGATTTTACAACGATACAACCATATGTATGGTTTTTTTTGCAAAAACGTTATCTTTTGGGTAGGGTAGCAGGTCCTCATGGACATAATTATTACAATCATGAATTTGGCTATCAAAAATAAGATTTCACAACCGGCATTGGATGCTTTTTTACACCTGTGTCACGTGCGGAGTTATCCCGCTAAATTAACTGTCGTTAGACCTGGTGATGTCGGCGATAAGTTGTTATTTGTTGTCGATGGATCGGTCAGTGTCAGCGTGGAAGATGACGATGGACATGAGTTGATTCTGGCCTATTTAAACAAACACGATTTTGTTGGCGAAATCGGCGTGTTCAAAAATGCCGAAATGCGTAGCGCCTTCGTTAAAACCCGCACCCCATGCAAAATGGCGGAAATCGGATACGATAGGTTC
>Ga0172380_10008404_pt1 | contig 11295 bp, 7 predicted proteins | sample Leawe162metaG_FD_119747 | JGI IMG/M metagenome (GOLD analysis project Ga0172380, IMG submission 119747) | Leachate microbial communities from a municipal landfill in Southern Ontario, Canada - Leachate well 162 metaG | ecosystem: Engineered > Solid waste > Landfill > Unclassified | place... | reverse complement strand
TCCTATTACCTGAATGACAACGCTGTGCGCTGCAAGGGCGCACCGGACAAGATACCGGACCAGAACGGCTATTTCGCCGTGCGCTTTGTCAACGCCGGCGATCCGTCATGGTATGCCGAGGTCAACTCCATGCTGATGGATGAGGAACAGCATACGCCCCCGGGGCTCAAGGAGATGCTTACCAGCGGTTATGGCAGGGGCTTGAGTTGCGACGGCGTCTTCCTGGATACTGTGGATACTGCTGCGCCTAACTTCTACACGGAATGCGATTATACCAACCACACCAGTTCAGAATGGACCGCCCAAGGATTCGTTGATTTCATGAAGCGCGTGCGCAACGATTATCCGGATAAAGTCATTTTGCAGAATCGCGGCCTGTTTTATTTCGACCCGCGGCGGCCCCATTACCAGGTCACTTCCCGGGGGGTGATCGATCTGGGATTTTTCGAGAGCTATTACCTGGACAACAACTCCTCGACCACGGTTTCACCATACTATTACGACAACAAATATAATGTGGCTCCCAAACTCATGGCCGAGGCCAATCGTCCGGACGGCTTCAAGGTGCTTTCCCTGGGCTATGCCAATGGCTTTGATGCCCCCAAAGCCGGCATTGATATCCAGACGCTGCTCGGGAACTCGACCACAGGCTATGACATTCTGATGACGGATGTGCGGGAGGCGCTGGCAGTCGGTTTCAGGCACTACATTACCTCGGCTTCGGTGGATTTCGTCAATTCCTTTGTCAAAAACAATGAAGACATGACCGATGTATCGCCGCCGGAATGGTCGAGCGCCTATAATGCCTTCAATTATAACCCGATCCTGGCGCCGGCTCCCCGCGTGGGCATACAGAAGGTTGTGGCCGGCAATGCCGGCAGCGTCACGATCTCCTGGGATGTTGCCCTGGATATGAACCGGGTGAGCTATGTCCTGTATTACAGGACCTCGCCCTTTGATTTCAGCGCAGACCCGACCTTGGCGAATGCCACCAGGGTCGTGCTGAATCCATCCGTGGGCGAAGGGTATGCATCGGTTTGGAACAGCGTCAATCCGGAACAGGCGCTGCAATCCGTATATCCCTATCAGTCCGCCATAACCGGGTTACAGCACAATGTTCCCTATTATTTCCTGATACGGGCAGTGGACAGCAAAGGCAACGAGGACAACAACCGGGTTGTCCTGACGCTAACACCTTAAACTGGAGTGAGATAAGTGAATTTAACGAGGCATACGGGAGGCGATATGAAAAGATTGGTATTATTGCTGGTGGCGGCTTGTGCCCTTGCCGGTTGCGTCACGCTGAACCAGGGGGGCAATGCCCCGGTTGCACCGAACGAGGCCTGGGCGCTGCTCCCCTTTGTCAACAACACCGAAACCCCTTACGCGGGCGAACGGGCGGAGTCGATCACGGCAGCGCTGCTTTACAGCCGCGGTGTCCAGCGGTTGGAGCGCTATGGCGCGGAGGCCAAGCCGGATGAAACAGCCATGGACCGCGGGGAACGCCGCCAGGCCGAAGCCCTGGCCTGGGCGAAGCAGAAAAAGGTGCGCTACGCCCTGGCCGGGACGGTCAACGAGTGGCGCTACAAGGTGGGGCTGGATGGCGAACCGGTGGCAGCCATTGCCTTGCAGTTGATCGAGCTCCCCGAGGGAAAGGTGGTCTGGAGCGGCACTGCCGGCAAAAGCGGCTGGAGCCGCGATGCGGTCAGCTCCGTGGGGCAGCAGGTCCTGGATTGCCTGCTGGAGAAAATGCTGGTGGAGAAAGCCGGGAAATAAATTGTTATCCCCCTTTGTTACAGGGGGACTTTATAAAGGAGCGACCCGGATCGATGAAACCGATTCTCGATTCACAACTCTACCAGAGCCTGGAAAAATGGCTGGAGGCGCTGCTGATTACCGTAGCGGCCCTTGCCCTGGGGCACTTTTTCAGCCGGAGCGATCCGTTCTTGGTGCAAGGCCAGTTTCCCTGGATCTGGTTCGCGCCGCTGTTGATCGCCTTGCGCTACGGTATTGCGGCCGGCATGTTCTCGATTTTCGTCATCTGCCTGACTTATCTGGTGATGCTGAGGCAAGGGATCCTGACCGGCGATTTTCCAACCACCTTCATGTTGGGCGGGGTGCTGCTGACGCTGATCAGCGGCCAGTTCAGCACGCTCTGGGAACGGCGGCTGCGCCGGGCCAACCAGTTGAGCGACCACGCCGGCGAGCGCTTTGAGCAGCTGTCCAGGGCCTATTTCATGGTGCGCCTCTCCCATGACCGTATGGAGCAGAACCTGATCAGCAGACCGGTGACGCTCAGGGACGCCATGAAGGACCTGCGGGCGCTCCAGGCAGGCCATGGCGGTCAATTGGACAGCGAGACCGGAGCGGCACTGATCTCGATCCTGGTCCATTACTGCAGCCTGGAAAGCGCTTCCATCTACCTGTGCAAACAGGGCGTGCCGCTGGATTCGCCCCTTGCTTCGTGCGGCAAGGGCGCTCCGCTGTTGCGGGATGACCTGTTATTGCGCTCGGTGCTGGAGAAAGGAACAACCGCCTATCAGTCGGTCGATCGCCTGGGCCAGGGCGAACGCAGCGCATACCTGGTTGCTGCCCCGCTCCGCACCAGCAGGGGCAATCTGCTGGGAGTCCTGCTGATCAGCGAGATGCCGTTTCTCTATCTCCACCGCGAAACCCTGCAGATTATCGGGGTGTTGCTGGCCTATGCCGCAGACCACTCCGAGGCAGCCGTCTTCTCCCGAGAGGTCCTGACCATCTATCCTGATTGTCCCTTGATGTTCGCGTCCGAATTGATAAAAATGGTCAGGCTCAAGCGGGACATCGGTGTCAGCAGCTCACTTGCGATGGTGAACATCAGCCCCACGCCGTTGCTGGACCAGCTCTGTATCGCCATCGAGCGTCAGCAACGCGGCCTTGACCATACCTGGCGCCGTGATCTGGGGTGGGGGGTCCAGTTTGTGACCTTGATGCCATTTTCCGGTCTGGCTGCCATCGAAGGCTACCAGGCGCGGCTGGACGGCATGTTGAAGAAACAGTTCGGCATCACGGCCGGCAGCGGTGGCATAACCATCCACTCCTACCTGGTTGGCGGAGGCGAGCCGTTCGAGCAGTTGGCCGAAATCCTTGCGGTGGCGCCCCAATGATCTGGCTCAAGCTGACCGTATACTGCTTGCTGGTCGAGCTGATCGCCGTTCTGACCATCTTCGGTTCTAAGCCGGTGGCGCTGCAGTTGCTGCTTTTTCTGTCCGTTCACGGCTTGGCATGCCTGGCCCTTGCCGTTTTTATCACTCCCCTGATGGCTGAACAGAACCCCGTAACCAGGCGCAGGCTGTGGTTTTTTTTCTTTGGTATCGGATTCTTTATCCCTGTGTTCGGCATGCTGGGGATACTCATCTCGCTTCTGTGCTACAAATATTTGCTGAAAAGCGGCGGCCGCACCGAGTTTTCCACTGTGGCGCTACCGCCCTTCATGGTCGAGTCCGGAGGGCCAGGGCCGGGAATGGGGGAGGGGGGCGCCTGGTCGCGGATCAAGGCCGTTGATATCCCGCGCCAACTGCGGCTCAAGGCCCTGCTGGCCATTAGCGCCGGCTCGGGCCAAAATGCCAGCCGGCTGTTGCAACTGGCGTCCGGAGACAGCGATGAAGAGATTCGGCTCCTGGCTTTCAATCTCTACGACCGGCGCGAAAAGGTGATCAGCAACTCCATCAACCAAGCGCTCGTGGCGCTGGGCAAGGCTGCCACGCCGGAAGACAAGCGTGAGCAGTGCCGCAACCTGGCCTTTTCCTATTGGGAGATGGTCTACAACGATCTGGCCCGGGATGAACTGGCGGATTTCTTTGTCAACCAGTCGCTGTCCTACGCCAGCCAAGCCATGGAACTTGGTGATCAGGACTCCGGGTTGCTGGTTCTGATCGGCCGGCTGTACCTGCGTAAAGGCGAGGTGGAACCGGCTGGCCGGGCCATCTCGGCGGCCCTGGAACAGGGCATCCACCGCGACAAGGTGATACCGTACCTGGCGGAGCTGGCCTATCGCCGCCGTGACTTTGCCCAGCTGAAAGATTATTTCCGGACCGATCCCCTGTTGCGGCACAAGCCGGGTATTGGTCCGGTAGTCCAGTTCTGGATGGGATGACATGGGCGAATCATTTCCAAAATCCGACCGGGTCGATGTCATGCTGCTGTTGGAAGGGACCTTTCCCTATGTCAGCGGAGGTGTGTCGAGCTGGGTCAACCAGATCATCCGCGGCTTTCCCGAGTACCGCTTCGGCGCGATCTTCCTGGGCAGCCGCCGCGAAGATTACGGCGAAATGAAGTACGAACTGCCTGCCAACCTGGTCCACTTTGAAACCTACTATCTGCATGAGATACATGACCGGCCTGCGTTGACGCCCCAGGAAGGCAACCGCGCGGGCTTTGAGGTGATCAAACGCCTGCATGCCTGGTTCATCAAGCCTGACCCGTCCCTTCTGGACAGCGCCTTCAAGGATATCAATTTTTACCTGGACCCTGCATCCGGCGTGGATTACGGCCAATTCCTGCATAGCCGCCGTTCCTGGGAGCATATTACCGCATTGTACCAGGAACGGTGCAGCGACCCGTCCTTCGGGGACTATTTCTGGACCGTCAGGAACATGCACACGCCGATCTGGGTGTTGGCGGAAATAGCCAAAAGTCTGATTCCGGCACAGGTCTACCATACGGTCTCCACCGGTTATGCCGGCTTCCTGGGGGCCTTGCTGCACCATCATACCGGCAGGCCGCTGCTCCTGAGCGAACATGGCATCTACACCAAGGAGCGGCGCATCGACATCTTCAACAGCGATTGGATCAAGGATAACCGCAATGCCCTGCAGAAGGACCTGACCGAGATCAGCTATTACCGTGACCTCTGGATCCGCTTCTTCGAAACCCTTGGCAATTTCTGCTATGGCGCAGCCGGAACCATTGTGTCTCTTTACGATGGAGCCCGCCAGCGCCAGATCGATGACGGAGCCCTTCCCGAGCATACCCGCGTCATTCCGAACGGCATCGATGTCGCCCGCTTTGCCCGGTTGCGCGAAGCCGCGCCCGATGCTCCCCCACCGGTCCTGACGCTGTTGGGGCGCGTTGTGCCGATCAAGGATATCAAGACCTTTATCCGCGCCATCAGGATCATTGCCAATCACCTGCCCGGGGTGGAGGGGTGGATCATCGGCCCGGACAGCGAAGACCCCGAGTATGCCGCCGAGTGCCGCGCTCTGGCCGCGAGCCTTGCCGTTGATGATCGCGTCCGTTTCATGGGCTTCCGCAATCCCCTGGAGGTTCTCCCCGGAACCGGGGTGCTGGTGTTGAGTTCGATCAGCGAAGGGCTGCCGCTGGTGCTGCTGGAGGCATTCGCGGCCGGTATTCCGGTGGTGGCCACCGATGTCGGCTCCTGTCGGCAACTGATCATGGGGCTTGGCAAAGAGGACGAAGCCATCGGTTCTGCCGGCGGCGTGGTGGGGATCAACAATCCCCAAGCCCTGGCCGATGAGGCGCTGCGCCTGCTGGTCGATCCGGTTCTCTGGCAGCGGGCGCGACAGGCGGCTATCTCCAGGGTCGAACGTTACTATTCCCAGAACAGCATGTTCGAAAGCTATCGCGAGTTGTACAATGAGGGGATGCACTGATGGCCGGCATCGGATTTGAACTGCGCAAGCTTCTGAAACGGGATTCGTTCCTCTCCATTCTCCAGACCTATGCTTATGCCGGGATCATCAGTTCCGGGCCCTGGGTGCTCTCCATCATCGCGGTCCTGGTGATCGGTATCATCTCCATACCAGTGGTCATCCCCCGTTTCCTGGTCTCGCAGTTCCAGACCTCCATCACCTATCTGATCGCCTTGTCGCTGATCTTTACCGGCTTTGTGCAGCTGGCGTTCACCCGCTACTCGGCCGACCGGATATTCGACAAGGAACACCACCGGTTGCTGCCCAACCTGAACGGCCTGTTGCTGCTGGTGACCGCCATCGGCGGGATCCTGGCCTTTCCGCTTGCGATCATGCTCTTTCCCCAGAACTCGCTCCTCTTCAGGCTGCTGTTTGCCACTACCTTTGTTGTCCTGAGCTGCGTCTGGGTGGGTGCCATCCTTCTCTCGGGCCTCAAGGCCTACAAGTCGATCCTGGTCAACTTTGCCATAGGTTACGGCACTGCCCTGATACTGGCGTTTTTCATGCGGGTGTGGCGGCTGGAAGGCCTGATGCTGGCGTTCCTGATCGGCCAGTTTGCCCTGCTGCTGGGGATGCTTTTCGTGCTGTTTCGCAACTATCCGGCCCGCGGCTTCATCGAGTTCGATTTCCTGGGCCGGGGGAGGATCTATCTTTCCCTGGTTTTTACCGGATTTTTCTACAACCTGGGCATCTGGGCCGACAAGTTTGTCTTCTGGTTTCACCCCTACACCGGCACGAACGTGATTGGCCCCCTGAATGCGTCGGAAATCTACGATTTTCCGGTTTTCCTGGCCTACCTCTCGATCCTGCCCGGCATGGCGGTTTTCCTGGTGCGGATGGAAACCGACTTTGTCGAATACTACGACCGCTTCTATGATGCCGTCCGTGAAGGGGGTTCGCTGTCTTACATCTATGGAATGAAGGATGAGATGGTGCGCATGGCGAGGGAAGGGATCTACGACATCATCAAGATCCAGGCCACGGCCGCGATCGGCGTGTTTCTGGTGGGGGCAAAACTTTTGGAACTGGCGGGGATTCCACAGGTTTACCTGCCGTTGCTCTATATCGATGTGGCCGCAGCCGGCTTTCAGGTGGTCTTTCTCGGGGTCCTGAACATCTACTTTTACCTCGATCGCCGGGGCCGGGCCCTGTTCCTGACAGCTCTCTTCGCCGCCCTCAACCTGATCTTTTCGGTTGTTTCGATCAGCCTCGGACCGTTTTTCTACGGCTACGGCTTTGCCCTTTCCCTCTGCATTGCCATCATGTGCGGCATGTACCTGTTGGACTACGATCTGCAACGGCTGGAATACAAGACCTTCATGCTACAGTAGCGGACTGGCCTCGTTCTGGGCCACCCCGTTCAGTTTTCCCTGTCAAGTACTTCCCGCACCTTTTTCAGCAACAGCGTCGGCCTCAAAGGCTTGCTGACATACTCGGTGTGCACTTCGAGGACCCCCCGTCTGTGGATGGTATCTGCGGTATAGCCGCTGATGAATATCCCCTTGATATCCGGCCGGATCCTGACGATCTCGTCATAGGCCTCTTTCCCGTTGGTTAGCGGCATGATAACGTCCAAAATGACGAGATCGATCTTGTCCTTGCTCTCGCGGAACCTGGCTATGGCATCCTGGCCATCCTCGGCCGTGATGACCGTGTATCCGAACTGGCCGAGGACGTTTACGGAGAGTTGCCGCACCAATGGATCGTCGTCAGCCACCAGGATCGTTTCCGTGCCCCCCTTCGTTGTTTCTTCCGTGTTGTCGCTCTCTTCCTTGACCGTTGGACCGATCAGCGGCAAACATATTTTGAAGGTGGTTCCCACTCCCTTTTCACTACTGACGCTGATGTAGCCGTTGTGCTGCCTGACAATGCCATAAACTATCGACAGGCCCAAGCCGGTCCCTTTTCCCATTTCCTTGGTGGTGAAGAACGGCTCGAACAGCTTCTTACAGGTCTCCTCATCCATTCCTGTCCCGGTGTCGGTTACGGTAATGAGCGCATATTCGCCCGTCTCGCCATAGCCGTGGGTCCTGATGAAATCGCCGTCCATTGCGAGCGCCCCGGTTGCTATGGTCAATGTGCCGCCTTTGGGCATGGCATCCCGGGCATTGGTGGCCAGGTTCATCAACACCTGCTCGATCTGGCCGCAGTCGGCCTTGATAGTCAGTACGCCCTGGTAAAACACCGTGACCAGGCTGATATCCTCGCCGATGATCCGTTGGAGAAACTTTTCTATGTTCTTGATGGTCTTGTTGAGATCAAGCGGTTGCGGATTGATGATCTGTTTCCTGCTGAAGGTGAGCAGGCTTCGGGTCAGGTCGGTGGCCCTGTCCGCGGCGGCAAGGATGTGGTTGACATTTTCCCGCTGAGGGTTGTTGGCATCCATGTGCATGGCCACGATGGTGCTGAACCCGATGATTGCCGTGAGGATGTTGTTGAAGTCGTGGGCAATGCCGCCGGCAAGCTGCCCGATGGCCTCCATCTTCTGGGCCTGGAAGAGCTGGTTTTCCAGGTTTTTCTTTTCGGTGATGTTCCTGAAATACCAGACCCGGCCGTAATAGCGCTGGTCCGGCCCGAACATGGGCGCGGAGTAGCGGTCGTAGGTGCTGCCGTCCGCAAGCACGATTTCATCCCGGAAGATTTCATCCCGGTGCTGGTTGATCTGTTTCAGCTGCTCAAGAAAATGGCCGAGATCAGTGAATTTGCCGAGCATTGTCTGAAACGCGGTCTTGTCGAAATTTGTCTCCAGAACTTCGGGCGGAAGCCCCCACATATCCACGAAGCGCTGGTTGAACATCATTACCTGGTTGTATTCGTCAACCACCAGGATGCCGTCCAGCGAGGCCTCCTGCTGGGTCGTCAGCAGAAGATTCCTGAACTTCAGCTCCTCTTCCGCCAATTTCCGTTCGGTGATGTCGGACACGATCCCGTTGTAGGTAAAGATGCGCCCTTCATAATCATAACGCGGCACCTGGCAGTTCCGTATCCAGCGGATCCGACCGTCTTTATGGATGATGCGGTGTTCCAGGGGGGGAGGGGTAGTGCCGGCCTGGAGCTGGTCGATATGCTTCAGGACCTCCGGCCGCTCCTCCTCTGGCACCATACGGAGCCAGAGCCCGGAGTCGGCGGCGAAATCGTCGGGAGTGTAGCCGGTTACCGACTCGCAGCCGGGACCATGGGACGTGGCCACCATTTTGCCGTCCAGTACCATGACCGTATAGACATAGTCGCTCACCGATTCCAGCAGGGAGCGGTAGCGCGCCTCGCTTTCGCGGAGTTCCTGCTCGGCCAGCCGATTCTTGTGTCTGACCTGGGCTTCGGCCATTTCCCGCTCGATTACCGGAGTCAGACGCGTGAGATTCCCCTTGAAGACATAGTCGTGAGCTCCGGCCTTCATGATTTTAACGGCCGTCTCTTCCCCGATGTTTCCCGATACGATGATAAAGGGGATATCCAGCCCGCTATCCTTCAAGGTCTGCAACGCTTCCAGGCCGCTGAAACAAGGCATGGAATAATCGGAAATGATGACGTCCCATTTCTCGGCCTTGAGGGCGTTGCGCATGGCTTCCCCGGTTTCGAGCCTCGTATGGTGCGTGTCATACCCGCTTTTGTGCAATTCCCGCAACAACAGCAGGGTATCGTTCTCCGAGTCCTCCACGATCAGGGCCTTCAGCGTCCTCTCGATCATAACCCTCCCACCCCCCTGGGCACCTCATTCAACAGAAGCCAGTACAGCCCCAGGTTCTGGACCGCTTTGCTGAACTGGACGAAATCTACCGGCTTGCGGATGTAGCTGTTGCACCCCAGTTTATAGCTGTTGGCAATGTCCTGCTCTTCCTCTTCCCCGTGTTTCCCTTGTTGCCGGATTGTGAAAACGGAAATGATCCGGAGGTTGGTGCTGTCGGCCTAATGACCCTATGGCCGGCGCTGAGTTATCACCCTAACACAATCTGGGACGATTGATTACACAATTGTAATGTGATTTCCAGGTATTACAAGCAGGCCGATATGTTTGGGCGAGCTTCGGTATGTCAGTAAAGCGAGAAATTCGGATGTCGTGCCTAGGAAATTTATCTGTTGATGGTTGAACATTAAAATAGCTGTTGACTCGGGTTTATTGATGGCGTATTTGTCAGGTAACACGAAACTGAAAAGTGTGGCACCGAACTTGTTGCCAGGGGGAAATGGTCATGCATATGGCGGATGCTTTGCTGACACCCGCGGTCGGAGGCACGATGTGGGCGGCTTCGGCCGGCACGATTGCTTATTGCTCCAATCGGGTCCGCGATGAGCTCGATGACAAGAAAGTACCGTTGATGGGGGTGTTGGGCGCGTTCCTGTTCGCTGCCCAGATGATCAATTTCACCATCCCGGCTACCGGTTCAAGCGGTCACCTGGGAGGCGGCCTGCTGTTGACGATTCTCCTCGGGCCCTATGCCGCTTACCTCACCATCGCTTCGGTCCTGGTCGTACAGGCGCTTTTTTTTGCCGATGGGGGCCTGCTGGCCCTGGGGTGCAATATCTTCAATATGGGTTTTCTCCCCGCATTTGTCGTTTACCCACTCATCTATAAAAAAATTGTCGGTGCGAATCCGAGCCGGCCGCGTTTGACGACCGCCACCATGATTGCGGCGATTGTCGGACTGCAACTGGGGCCGTTGTGCGTTGTGCTGGAGACATGGTTTTCCGGTATTTCCTCCCTGCCTTTTACCACGTTCGTACTGCTGATGCAGCCGATTCATCTGGCAATCGGGGCGGTGGAAGGATTTGTCACGGCCGCGATCCTGTCTTTCGTTTTCAAGGCGCGGCCGGAAATTCTTCAGACGGCCCTTGAAGCGCGGCCCATTGGTAACCGGTCGGTACGCAACGTCGTATTGGCGTTTCTGGCCGCGGCGATAATCACCGGCGGCTTTGTCTCGTGGTTTGCCTCGGAAAACCCCGACGGACTGGAATGGGCCATTGCCAGGGTTACCGGGAAAGAGGAACTGAAAGGGTCCAATCAGTGGCTGCCGGCTGCTTTGGGCGCCTTGCAGGAGACGACGGCCTTTCTGCCTGATTACAATTTCAAAAAGCCGGTCGAGGGTAAGGAAGCGGATCACACCGCTAGTGGTCCAAGCACCGTTGCCGGTTCCCAGGGAGGCCAACCAGCTGCCGGCGGCAGGTTGGGCACCAGTGTTGCCGGGCTGCTCGGCACCTTGATGGTCCTGACCCTGGCCCTGCTCTGCGGCTATCTGCTGAAAAAGCGCAAGCAGACAACCGGATAGACCTTCAACAATTAGGTACTGATAAAGGGCAGGGAGGGTGCGGCAGACCCTCCCTGTTTTTTCGAGAGGGGTGCATGGCATCAATCGACGGAGCTTTACTGGATTTTAAACGCCTGGATCAGTTGGCCATGGGGGACACGGCGCTTCACCGACTCGACCCACGGGCCAAGGTTCTCGCCACCATAGTCTTTATCGTTTCGGTCATTTCTTTCAATAAGTACGAGCTGAGCGCCCTGGCGCCCTATTTCATCTTTCCCGTGGTCCTGGTAGCGCTCGGCGACCTCCCGCCATTACTGATCGTTAAAAAAATCCTGCTGCTCTGCCCGTTTGTCCTGATGGTCGGG
>Ga0172380_10008403_pt1 | contig 11296 bp, 15 predicted proteins | sample Leawe162metaG_FD_119747 | JGI IMG/M metagenome (GOLD analysis project Ga0172380, IMG submission 119747) | Leachate microbial communities from a municipal landfill in Southern Ontario, Canada - Leachate well 162 metaG | ecosystem: Engineered > Solid waste > Landfill > Unclassified | place... | reverse complement strand
GGTTTTTTCGGATTAGGCCGTTTCTGGTAATATCGGTTAAAAGAATAACCAATGATTAAAAGTGAAAACAATTTTCGAGAAATGCAAATAAATTGTTTCAGTTGCTCGACTTTTTATTTTCTAACAAAAAACCCTTAAATTGCGGGAGCAATTCTCACAAGGCTTAAAACAGCCTAAATAAGATAGATTATTTATTAAGATGCAGCCCTAAAAACCAGCTTGGTTTGTATTGGTTTTGGTTTTGGTAGTAATGGTATAGGATCCTGTTCCGGAACTGGCTGCGGCTCTTTTCGCCGCGCGGCCGTCACAGAGTAATTCCGGATCGCTTCCATGTGCGCATAATAATCCGCACGCTGGGAAGCGTGCAAAATATCCAGGGCTTTCATTCCGCCGGTAAAAAAGATCATTGAAAAGTGATCTTTATGCTCAATTCGTGCTTTGCCGTCTGCTATGGCCTGTTCGATTGTCTTATAATTAATATTATCCTCGACCGCGGTAAAATATTTTCCATGCTTTAAATTAAAACTGCAATCCCATATTTTGCCCTTTGTGTAGGTTAATTGAACATGATTAAAATAAGTAGGAGGTAATTCAGTAAACCAGTAACCCTCCGGAGTTTGATAAGTTCTTTTTTTACTGTATCGTTCTACCCAGGATGCAGCTGCTTTGTCTGGTCCTCCATGCTTGCCTAAATATTTAACCAGGTACGCTTCAATATTCTGCATTTTGTAAACAGAGTGAACGTCCGTAGAATTTGGGTTATAATGCCCATACTTTGCCGCAAATCCCTCCAGTAAGCCGCGTTTTTTCTGCAGACTATTCCATTTTTTTTGAATGGCCTCATAATGAATAAACGTATCGGAGGTTATATGGTAATGGATCTGTCCGCGCCGTTGTAATTCTGCTTTCCAGATATAGGATTTCATCCCGTAAATATCTCGGAAATGTTTTAGCATTGGCTCCAGCAAAATTTTATGGGCTTCCTTTGCTGTTAGCATTTGATCCGTACTGGATACCGTTAATGTAATAAAGTTTAATTTAAACTTTTGCTTTTTTGCCGTTACCGGATTTATGATCCATTTGTACGGAGTTGACTGAACCAGCAAGGAGATCGACCGGGCCATATTCTTACGTGCCCCGGCAGTTACGCGGCCGCTGTATGTTTCGCTGCCATAAAAACCGGTATTTTTCATATCTAGAATTCCAGAGTCACAAAATTGCTGCTTTCGTCGTTGCGAAACAACAGAGGGTCGGGAATACAGAATAGCGGAATTATTCCGGACTTGAATGTAGGGTATGAGTGTGTCGCGTGAATAGTCAGACATACAGGGAGCAATAATTAAGCATAATTAAAGCTATCCTGATTTATTCAAATAATCAAGTTAAAAAATGAACCGTACTAAAAAAAGTCGAGGCACCGCGCGTATGATAAACCAATAGGCTGGATTTCGTGTTCTTGTGTAACGAACAAATTACATAGTTATCTATAAGGAAGTTTGTTTAATTCCTGAATTGTTACGCAAAAACCTGAAAAATTAAAACCTAATTCATGCAAAACATTCGCAATTCGGAGGGCCTCCCTGGGATCCATTACCCTGGTGCCTTTTAAACTTTTACGTAAAGCGTTCTTTGGAAAGCCGGCTTTAATCTCCAGAGCGGAAATATTAATCAGGTCACTATTGGCAATGACCAGGGCTTTAATTTTTTTGATGTAGTCTGATTTTGTCATGATAAAAAGAGATTAAATAAAGAAGCCAGAATCTTTCTTAGATCCTGGCTTAAGTGACATTACCGTCATCGGCACTAATGGCCCTCAGGTTGCTCCCCAGCATTGCCCTATCATCCATTTCGTAGAGTAAATATAAGGAAATTACAATGAAAAATGCAAATATATTTAGTTTTATTTTGAGGTGCTGCAGCTGCTAAAAACTAAAAATATTAGCCGGAATAATTGTTACAATTTACCCAAAATCACAAATTTTGGGCAAATTTCAATTTTATTATAACCGATCTGTTTTGGGATAATAACCGTATCAGCGATCTGATATAGATCTGCTGATCCTCTAACTTGTTTATTGTAAAGAAGTATAACAGATCCATCCTCCAGGCTCCTGGCTTTGTAATATACCGGAGCCTCCCTGGGAACAGAACAGCTGCAGCAGATCCATAGATATAGGAAAAATAACAGTTTCATGATAGAAACAAAGCTTTTTCTAATTTACGTCTTTGTACCAGGATCGGATTAACAGATCCGTCCGAATATATCCATCGGTCAAACTCTGCAGCTGTCTCCGGTTTTGGCCGTCTCTGGTTTATTTTTTGTAAGAGTGTACTATTAAGAAAACCAGAACCACCAATATTATAAATAAAAGAAAGTAGACTATCCCTCTGATTATTGTTAATAGGAACATTAACAGCTGCATCCAAAAGTCTGGAGTTTTCATTGATTGCAATTTTTAGCCATTTTAAAGCCGTCTGCTGATTTATCCGGTCTGTCTGGCGTACTGGTCTACCAGCATCATAATTGTAGTGCGAGCCGTATCCAATTGCCCAGCCGTTTGCATCCCAGTATGGAACCGATCTAAAACCTTCAAACCTTTGAATAATTGCAGCTGCAGCAGATCCAGCTGGAGCCATCAAAAGCAAAAGCAGCGCCGCTGCAGTGATCCAATATAGAGAGGCGCGATCCATTGTTAAACACTTGCGGCCGTACTAATAATCCAATCAAAGGAAACATCTGTATTAGGGGATATTAAAATAATTTGAAAGGTCGTAGAGGTTTTATTGGTAACATAACAAGGCTGCGAAGCTGCAGCCACATTTGTAGGAGTAACACAAACAGCATAGTTACCAGGAACAGTAAAACCCATCGTAACAGTTAGCGTTACCGTAGAGGCTCCAGAATAAGAAAATTCACCACCGTAAGCGGTAAACCGATTGTCTACATAGGCAGTCGTTGCGATTTTTGTACTATTATCTCCCTGGGTTTGAGTTGGTGCCGTTGGATTTCCGGTCAAGGCAGGAGAGGCCAAAGGAGCCTTTAAAGCATCTGCAGCATCCACATAGGCGGTTGTTGCGATCTTTGTACTATTATCTCCAGGGCTTTGAGTTGGCGCCGTTGGATTTCCGGTCAAAGCAGGAGAGGCCAAAGGAGCCTTTAAAGCATCTGCAGCATCCACATAGGCGGTCGTTGCGATCTTTGTACTATTATCTCCAGGGCTTTGAGTTGTACCGGTAGTACCAGAAGTTAAACTACCATTATAAGCAGTCGAAGTTAATACACCGGTAGAGGGATTAAAAGTCAGTTTAGTACTAGACGTTGTAGGCCCCTGGTTTCCACTTATTGCAGTTGACCATAAAATATAAACCGTTGCATTGGTAGAATTATCATTAGCAATAGCAACCAGGGAAGCAGACGAAGCATTACCAGCCAAAGGACCAGAAAAACCAATAGCATTTAATATTCCGGTAGAAGGATTGAAGGTCAGTTTAGCACTAGACGTTGTAGGTCCCTGGTTGCCGCTTGTTGCAGTTGACCATAAAAGATAAACCGTTGCATTGGTAGAATCATCGTTAGCGATAGCTACCAAAGAAGCAGAGGAAGCATTACCAGCCAAAGGACCAGAAAAACCAATAGCGGTCAAGATTCCAGTAGAGGGATTAAAAGTCAGTTTAGTACTAGACGTTGTAGGTCCCTGGTTGCCGCTTGTTGCAGTTGACCATAAAAGATAAACCGTTGCATTGGTAGAATTATCGTTGGCAATAGCAACCAATTGTGCGGCTCCTGCAGTTAAACCCGTAGCCGTTCCGGTAATATTAGTACCCACTAAAGCCGTTGGAGTACCCAGAGCCGGAGTAACCAAAGTCGCAGAGGTAGCACGCACCACAGCACCAGAACCAGTCACGGATGCAGCGGAAACGGCAGTACCATTCCCTTCTAAAAGCCCGGTTATACTGGTTGAAATAGTAAGAGCAGGATTATCACCACCTGAAGAAGTACCGGCAAACCCATTAGAAGAATTAATCGAAACGGAAACAACAGTACCACCGCCTCCTCCGCCCGGAATCGCTTGTGTTGTAACATCGCCCAGATTATTGACAACCATCATCCGAGTGCCAGTACCGGCCAAAAATGGAAAGGTTGGCGCGCCGGTTGGAAGAAATTTAAAAGCCGTTATCCCATCAGTGGCATTATACAAAGCAAATTCACCAACGGCATCAATGCCATTGGAATACAATCCCCAATTGCGGCCGTTTGTTGACTGAGAAGTTAGAAAGAGAGTGGCACCATTTCCATCCGTTCCGATTATAGTAAAACGGGCAGTACTAATTCCATTGCCTGTTAAAACAACAGGACCAGTAAGAGCAGGAGTAACAATGGTTGGCGACGTATTCATGACAAAAACACTACCGGTTCCAGTTTGAGCGTTTACGCTGGTAGCATTTCCGGAGCTTGTTATAGGTCCGGTTAAATTCGCATTAGTAGTAACAGTTGAAGCATTACCGGTTAAAGCACCGATAAAGGTTGGAGCGGTAACAGTGCCAAGATGAACCGCGTTTCCAGTTGAATTGGCAATACTTAACAATGTTATAGCACCGGTAATATCAACAACATTAAGGCCGTTTGCACCAGAATAAAAAAAATTAAAATTTCCGGAATAACTAGCCAATGCACCACCACCAGAAAGACCAATAACAGAACCTAAACCATAAAGAGAAGAATTAACCACATTTGCAGCAAGCGTTGTCCCAGTAAGCGTGCCGGCCGCTGCAGGTCCAGAAGCTCCGCCAGAAATTAAAACAAAAGCGGAACCGGTATCAATATAAATACCATAAGGCGAATCCGTCCTGAATCCAACACGAAAAGGAATTCCCGGAGAGGGAAAATCTGCCAAAGCGGCTGCAAAAACCATAGGCACACCACCTTGATTTATTACCGACCCATCAAATGAAACCTTTCCCATCAGACAAACACTTTAGAGACAACCAATAACGAATTTGTACCACCGGCTGCAAAAATTGCTGTAAACGCATTTGTAATATATTCACCAGCGTTCCCGGATATTTCAAACGATTGACCAGGCTGCAGAATAATAACATTTTCAATCGTACAAACAGAGGTTCCCTGGTTACGAAAAATAATAGAATTGCAATTAGAGGGAATTTGGGCTGTAGTAATATACACCTGGAAACTCAACCCCATCGGGATTTTACCTACTAAAATATCAAACTCACCCATAAAAACAGATTTTAACAAGTTGTACCGAAACCGCGCTTGCGCCTGCGCGAAACGCCGGAAATAAAATTTCCCTGCATTTGCTGATAATAATCAAAACTATCCCCATGCGTAGGAATATTTAAATCGCGGCCATCGGTTATAACACGGTCCTCATCAGTAACAGGAACAAAATCATTAATAGGTCCGAGGCTTAACCAGCGATCATCCTCCGGGACTTGCGGCGTATAATTTTCAGGAGCGTTCCAAACCGGGTCTGACATAGGACCAACAGTAATAATTGCTTTCTTCCTGGTTAAATAGAAATATAGGGCGACCGCTCCACCGATCAATAAAATCGGTACCAGGTCATTATTTTTTTTGCGGTTTTGATTTTTTTTCATGGTGCCTATTAGGTTTTTTCGGATTGGGCCGTTTCTGGTAATGTTGGTATAAAAAAATACTGTACCTGGTACGGTTAATATTTATACTCTCTCCAGATACGGTTTAATTTTATACTATGGTTTATATTTAGGCAGCTGCTTTACATATTGAATCAGCTGATTAACTTGCTCTGCAGAGTACCGGTCACTCGGATAGGTATCCCCCTGCAGCCAGGTTAACAGATCCTGCCCCTGGTATTGTGCAAACTTATCGGCCAGGTAGCTGACCTGGCTTTGCGTTTTTAGCTGCTTAATCACACCTAACACCTGGGAAAAATCATCCTTAAACCAACCCACTGAATTAAGTATGGCCAATACCAGGATATTAGCAGACTGGCTAGTCAAAAGCAATTGTCCGGACGGCCCCTTTTTATAAAAATTTGGATTCCATGGACTTTCCATGCTTATGGCCTCCCGGCCAACTTTGCCACTTTCAACCGTATCCTCAGCACCAAAATCAGGGACCAGGTTACCCAGTTTTTTAAACAGGAATACACCGCCCAGGATTAAAGTTCCTAATATTATAATCCGTTCATTATCGCGTAACTCAGCCATTTGCTTTAAGCATTGATAACAACATTTTGAATTGTGCCGGATCCTTTTGCGCAAGCGCCGCAAGCCTTAACAGATCATCCCCTAATTCCGGATCCAATGGTTCCAAAATATCTAAAGCCTGGTTAACTTTATCATCCTGGTCCGCACTGATCCCGGATAACATACCGGCCGAAACAGCCGGCGCCTGGGCTGCAGCTACAGCCGGATCCGGAACGGGCATACCCATTGATTTAAGCAAGAATCCGGAAAGTCCGGCAATTAACGGAGTAACAGCCTCCGCAACACCCGGAGTAGAAAGGATCTTATTGATCGCGCCCAATATTCCAGGATCATCCGATTGAGCCGGTTCCTGGTATTCGCGCGCCTCCCGGAGTTCTCTAATTTCATCAGCCAAACGCTGCATACCAGGATTACGCGGAAAATTCATTTCCTGGCCAGCCATTTGAGCCGGATTATATTGAGCGGCCGGCCGAAAATTTAACGAAGCCACGACCGGAGATTTATCCGTAATGAACCCCCCTTTATCAGTGGACGGATGCAGTTTTAAAACAAACAGATCTGTAATATTTTGTTCCTCAAACGCACGCAAATTTGTTTCCAAAACGTCCTTTCCCTGGCTTATATCATCATCAGACCAGCTGAACACAATTTGCCGGCCATTCCATAATGAATAATAAGGAACGTTTTTTGATACCCGGTTAAACCAGTCCAAAACTTGATCAGATCCTATTGCCCAGGCGTTTTGCATCAGTTAAATTAATTAGCGTTTGTATCATCATACCACACTTCCAGCGCCACAATAGAAGCCGTAGGAGCGGAGCCAAATTTCAAAAAGCACTTATCCCAGGAAAACACCATATCCTTAATAAACGGCGGATTATTGGTATATGGATTAGTAGGTCCGGCGGTATCGTTAAAGCTTAACAGCGCTTTATTTTGAATCACTTGAGATCCACCAACCTGCATTGTCGCAAAACACTTTTTCATGTCTGCAAAACTCATTGGCGTACCATAGGAAATAGGAGTAACGCTGATCAAATCAACGGTAAGCACGCTGATCCGTTGTATTTTCGCGTTTCTCAAATTTGGCTGATCTGGAAAATTAACCGTCACGGCCGAGGCCGGACAGTTAATTTCAATGATCTGGGATTTATAGATTTTAGGTTCCATAATTAGTTAGATTACCGTAAACAATTAAATTACTTGCTGTACCAATTGTTATTTTACAGTAGTCACGTTTTGGAACAGGATACCACGCAAAATCACACAGACAAAACTATCTGCCTGGATCGCTGCAGGACCTTCACCGCAAACAACAGACATCACCATATTACCGGCTCCATTGATCACCCATCCCGGCTCATTTGGATAGAATCCATCAGCACTCATATCCAATTGATCTTGCTGTACTGCAGTACCATCATAGTACAAATCAGTAATAGCCTGAATAGCCGGTACTTTATAGTGCCTTAACAGGTCCCAGGCAGGTACCACCTGTTCATTATTATTCAACAATTGCAGTTGTCCGTTATAAACAGACAATAAAGCAGCTGCTGCACCACTGGTCGAAAAAGCAATTTGACTGCCATAGGTATATAATTTAGCAGCTGAATTGGTAGCAGATCCAATACCAATAAATACCCCGATCTGATTTGCAACAAAAATATCTTGCAGGGTAATTAGATTTTGATTAATCCTGGTAGAGGGATTGGTATTCTTAATAATCGGAATACTGTAATTACTTTTTCCTACAGCCAAAGCAGCCTCACCACGTACATAAGACATTGTCAATTTAGCCTGGCTAATATCATACATCGGCCGCCCGGTCATTGGATCCGTCATACCGGCCAGTAACTCTTTAGCGTTTTGATACATCATACGCGCCCCCAGTTGAGAAAGACCTTCAAATAATACGCTGCGAACCAGGGGCGTAGAACCAGCAACCAAACAAAGACCACCTGAAATAGTGTAAGCCAAAGCAGCTGGCGCGCCTGTAAAATAAATTATTGCAGTTCCATATAAAAGCGTTGCTCCCAGGAATAAAACAAAGCCCATAATCAGGCCGGTAAGATTTTTAAAAAGTTTCATTTTATTTTAGTTAAAGTTTAAATACAAGTTGCTTAATGGGTTTTTTCGGATTAGGCCGTTTCTGGTAATATGGTACAAAAAACTACTTATCGTTCAGCCCATTTTAACAGATCTGCAGCGCCGTTATAACCGTCTGATTTAGCACCAGCAACCATTGGAGTACCAGCGATCATCGGAGTAGGACCAGCCATTCCAGACAATTGCCGGGTTATGTTACGATAACCAGCGATCATCGGAGTACCACCCATACCAACGCCTGAAATAATACCAAAGGATTGACCTAACTTATAAAGACCAGCACCACCGACACCGGCACCGATAAAAGCCCCCATTTGATTTTTAAGCAAATAAGAAGGGATCAGAAAACCAGCTGCAGCCAGGGCGCCGGCTTTGATTTTATCATCCAGGCTATCCGGTAAAACCTTTACCAGCATATTTGCACCAATGACACCACCGGCGGCATACAGCATATTCATAAGAGGAGAGTTTGATTTACTTGCAGCTCCCATCCGACGTCTCCTGCGCGGTGCAGCTTTTTTGGTAGATTTCTTTCTACGTGCCATTGTTTTAAAGTTTAGTTATAAAAATTTTCGTAATTGCTTTTTTACGGCCGCGATCTCCTTTGCTAGCCTGTCACGATCCCGGATCGTTTTTGCCATGAACTTATTTACCTCCAGGGCGCCTAATTTTTCTTTAAGAATCCCGACCATTTTGCGCTCCATTTGAGCATAACTGCCGAAAGCTCTAGTAACAGATTTTGCCTTAACTGGAGCGCCCTGTCTAGGCAATGGAGAGGACGGCGCCTTTTTACCGGCAATCGAAACTTTTACCGTTTTTTTAGCGGATCCCATTTTACTAGCCGGCGCTTTCTTCTTACCCTGGACTATTTCAAAAGCCTCTTTTCGGGATATTTTCGGATTTTTTTTCATAAAAACCGAAACTTTTTTAAATAGGTTTTGCGCTGCCATTACCTCCGGGATTTACGTTTAGGGCGAGTTACAAAATAAATAACACCGCCACCGATCAACAGAATAGGAAGTATTTTTGAAAGACCGTCGCCTGAAGACCCTCCGGATACAGGATCTAGTAAATTACTAATCAAATTAGTACTCAAACCTAAACTTTGCTTCATTTGATCAGATAGGGGACGGCCGCGATTTTCAAAGTATCGAATAATATCTTCTTTTGTAACAGTTCCCCATTCCTTATTGTTCAAAATAGGCTGAATACCATTTAAAGACAACCAGCGCAACAATTGTTCCGGTTCAATATCAGGACGACCATTTTTAACAACATCGGCTGCAGCCCATCCATACTGATGACCTAATTCACGTTCGCTTTTATTCCATTGATCAGAACGTCTGGCAATATCATCTATAGTCTCATTTTTTTTCTTAAAAATGTTTAATACATCTTTAACCGTTGTTATAATATCAGAAACCACACCAATACCGGCTTTATTCATTTCTCCGGTAACCATTTCAATGGCATCCACATATTCCAGATCAGCCGGAGAGTTCAAAAGCATTTCACCATTTAACAAGCGACGTCGGCGTTCCTGATCCAGTCGGTTGCGAAACTCACTTAAAACCTCAATACGTTCTGTTCGGGACGGTGCCGGAACAGCTGATCCGATTCCGGATATTTCAACTAGTGCCATAGGCTTAAAAAATTTATCTTTAAAGGACACCGGCTGCAGTTTCTCATCAAAATATGAGATCTCCGGGACCGGATCTATCCAAATTTCATTGTTAGTACCAGGATATAACACCACAAATACATGACCTGGTTCTTTCCAGTTATTCTCATCGTAAGACGCAAACCTGTAAGACCAGGGAACATTTAACAAACCTTTGCGATTTAGGCTGTCAATGATTCCACCGGCAAACAGCGCGTAACTTTTACAGTCTGCAGGAAAAGCCGCAATTGCGTACGGACTGCGAACAGTTTGCAAATTTTTACTTTCCCTACGGTACGGAACATTTTTCCGCAAAAAGCTCCAGATCTTTTTTGCCGTATCCTCCACACTGTCAGAAATGAACTGATCAGAGATCTGATCATAATCAGACTTGAATTTTTTATGCCTGGAAATAATACCGGCCTCAATATCTCCGGTTGACTGATCATCAGTAATTACCAGCGATTGAGCCCGATTTGGAACAGTACCTAATATGTAAGCCCTGGAAACCATTAATCAGCTGCAGAGGTTTGATCAGGTTTACTATTTTGCTTTGCAGCAAGATTTGCGGCTTTTGTAGCTTTGCCCTTAGCAGCTGCAGCGGCGCGCTTTGCTTTTGTTGCTTTTGCAGATTTCTTAACAGCCGGTTTATAATCAGACCCGGGCTTATCCTTTAAAAAATCAGAGATCTGATCATCTGTTAAATTCGGATACAAAGATTTTAAATTTGCCTCTTTTGATCTCATTAGCATATCAGTTATCTGCTGTTCCGACAAATGAGGATTTAAATTTTTAATGTTGTCAATTTTTTCAGGAGTGATCATAATTTTAAGGTTGAGGGTTTGGAGATCCTATTTGATATTCCAGGTTAAGCGGCAAGCGGATCCCATTAACCACAGCCACGCCCCTGAATTGAAAAGGTATCCGATATTGCAACGCTGCCTGGAGCGTTCCCAGCAAATCGGGAATAACATTTAAAGTAATAATCGTACGATTGAACGGCGCGATAATTTGCGTTTCGTTGTAATTAACCTGGGCAACGTAGGTACCATTCTGATAGATCAGTCCGGTAATACTGTCAAGCCTGGATGAAACCGGAGTAGGATTTTCAATTCCGATTTTAAAATTAAGCTGCAGCGGATTGAATTTTATGCCGGCACCAACCACACTAAACTGAATTCCCTGGTATAATCGGTATTGCCGAAAGAAATAATAAGCGGCGGCGCCTAAACCAACATAAAGCAGTGTATTATTTTTGGCCATAACAATCTGAAAGAGTGGGTTTTTTCGGATTAGGCCGTTTCTGGTAATATCGGT
>Ga0172380_10008402_pt1 | contig 11296 bp, 10 predicted proteins | sample Leawe162metaG_FD_119747 | JGI IMG/M metagenome (GOLD analysis project Ga0172380, IMG submission 119747) | Leachate microbial communities from a municipal landfill in Southern Ontario, Canada - Leachate well 162 metaG | ecosystem: Engineered > Solid waste > Landfill > Unclassified | place... | reverse complement strand
GTCGGTCTTCGCCAGCGCGGTGATGACGCGGTACTCGCGGTCGACGGCATGCGCCGAGGGCAGCAGCTTGCCGGGCGGCTTGCGCCGCATGACGTACTTTTTGTTTCCCGCGGAAAGCAGGAAGGTCGGGTTGGACTGGCCGCCCTTGAACTGCTCGACGGTCAGCTCGCCGGAAAAACCCTCGACGTGGGCGCGCAGCCAGTCGGCGAGGCGGCCGGAGTCGAAGGCGTGCTGCGGGGAGACGGCACGCGTGCCGGTGAACTTGGAGCCTTCAGTCATATCAGCTTCACGAGCTGCTTGCCGAGGTTGGCGCCCTTGAGCAGGCCGATGAAGGCCTGCGGCGCGTTCTCCAGACCCTGCGCGACGGTTTCGCGGTACTTGATCTTCCCGGTGGCGACGCCCTGCCCCAGCTCGGCGAGCGCGACCGGCCAGCGCTCCATGTGCTCGGAGACGATGAAGCCCTGCATTTTGATCCGGTTGACCAGCACCGAGCCGATGTTCTTCATGGCGTGCGGCTCCGAGTTGTACTGGGAGATGAGGCCGCACAGGGCGATGCGCGAGAAGGCGTTCATGCGCCCGAGCAGGGTGTCGAAGATCTCGCCGCCGACGTTCTCGAACAGGCAGTCGATGCCCTGCGGCGTCGCCGCCTTGATGTCCTGCCACAGCTTGCCGGCCTTGTAGTCGATGCAGGCGTCGAAGCCGAGTTCGTCGACGACGTAGCGGCACTTCTCCGCCCCGCCGGCGATGCCGACGGCGCGGCAGCCCTTCATCTTCGCCAGCTGGCCGACGACGCTGCCCACCGCGCCCGAGGCCGCCGTCACCACCACCGTCTCGCCCGCCTTCGGAGCGCAGATATCCATCAGGCCGTACCAGGCGGTGACGCCGGGCATGCCGACCGTGCCGAGGTAGGCGGAGAGCGGGATCAGCCGGTCGTCCACCTTCATCAGCATGGCGCCGTCGCTGACGCCGAAGAGCTGCCAGCCGAGATAGCCGACCACCTTGTCGCCGACGGCGAACTTCGGATTCTTCGAGGCCACCACTTCGCCCGCCGTGCCGCCGACCATGACGTCGCCGAGGTTGACCGGGGCGGCGTAGGACTTGGCGTCGTTCATGCGGCCGCGCATGTAGGGGTCGAGCGAGAGGAAATGGTTGCGCACCAGCACCTGGCCGTCGGCGATCTGCGGCACGGGCGCCTCGACCAGCTTGAAATTGGCCTCCTCGACCCAGCCCGTGGGGCGGCTGGCGAGAAGGATCTGCTTGTTGGTTTCGGTCATATCGTTTTCCCGTCGTTATCCCCTCTCCCCGCGAGCGGGGAGAGGGTTAGGGTGAGGGGCAAACCGCCGTACCACCCTCACCCCATCCCTCTCCCGCCAGCGGGAGAGGGGGTTGAGTCACCCCGCCGTATCCCCGGGACTGACTTTGCGTTTCACCTTGAACGAGGCCATCGCCTTCGCCACCAGCTCGCCGGCCTCGTCGCGCATCTCGCCTTCGCAGAAGATCAGCGAGGCGCCGCTGCGCAGCACGCGCGCCTCGACCGTCAGATGGCCCTGGCCGGCGCTGAGGAAGCTGACGCTCATGTCCACCGTCACCACCCCGGCGGCGTGCGGCACCATGCTGCGCGCCGCCGAGCCCATGGTGACGTCGAGCAGCGTCATCACCACGCCGCCGTGGGCATACTGCCAACTGTTCTGCAGCTCCGGGCGCATCTCGATGGAAGCCACCGCCCGGCCCTTCTCCCAATGTTCGGCCTTCGCCTGCAACAGGTCGATGAAGGGGATGTCGAGCCCGAAGAACTTCTCTTTTGCTTTCACGAACTCACTTGGCAATGCAGGCGCCGCCGTCCACCGCGATGTACTGGCCGGTGATGTGGCGCGAGGCTGCCGAGGCGAGGAAGATCACCGTGCCCATCAGATCCTCGTCGCCGCCGAGGCGGCCGAGCGGCGTGGCGTCGACAATGTGGTCGCCGATCTGGCTCAGCAGGCCCTGCGACATCTTCGAGGGGAAGAAACCCGGGCAGATGGCGTTCACGTTGATGTTGTAGCGGCCCCACTCCGAGGCCAGGGTGCGGGTGAAGTTCACCGCCGCGCCCTTGCTCGTGTGGTAGGCGATCGCATTCATGCCCTTCGGGCTGCCGGAGAGGCCGGCGACCGAGGCGATGTTGATGATCTTGCCGGACTTCTGCGGGATCATGCAGCGCTTGCCGACCTCGCGGCTGAGGAAGAACATGGCGTTGATGTTGAGGTTCATCACCTTGTTCCAGGCATCGTCCGGATGGTCCTCGGCCGGCGCGCCCCAGGTGGCGCCGGCGTTGTTCACCAGGATGTCGATGGTGCCGTACTTCGCCAGCACGGCGTCGACCATGGCGGGGATCTGGTCGAACTTGGAGAGGTCGTTTGTGACGGTGAGCACCTCGATGCCCTTGGCCTTCAGGTGCGTTTCCGCCTCCTTCAGCTCGTCGGCCTTGCGCGCGGTGATCGCCACCTTGGCGCCCATCTCGCCCAGCGCCTCGGCCATCTGCAGTCCGAGGCCGCGCGAGCCGCCGGTGATGAGAGCGACTTTGCCGCTCAGGTCGAACAGGTTCTTCACGCTCATCTCAGCTCCCTTTAGCAAACTTCAAATAAACCAGCCGCACCCTGCCCGCCGCCGATGCACATCGTGACGACGACGTACTTCGCGCCGCGGCGCTTGCCCTCGATCAACGCGTGGCCGGTCAGGCGCGCGCCGGAGACGCCGTAGGGATGGCCGACGGCGATGGCGCCGCCGTTCACGTTGAGGCGGTCGTCGGGGATGCCCAGCTTGTCGCGGCAGTAGATGACCTGCACGGCGAAGGCCTCGTTCAGCTCCCACAGGCCGACGTCCTGCAATTTCACGCCGGTGCGCTCGAGCAGGCGCGGGATGGCGAAGACCGGGCCGATGCCCATCTCGTCCGGCTCGCAGCCGGCGACGGCGAAGCCGCGGAAGATGCCGAGCGGCGTGAGGTTGCGCTTCTCGGCGAGCTTGGCATCCATTACGACGCAGGCCGAGGCGCCGTCGGAGAACTGGCTGGCGTTGCCGGCGGCAATCACCCCGCCCGGAATCGCCGGCTTGATCTTGGCGACGGCTTCAAAAGTGGTGTCGGCGCGGATGCCCTCGTCGGCGGAGACCGTCACTTCCTTCGTGCCCAGACGGCCGGTCGCCTTGTCGGCGACGCCCATGGTGACGGTGATCGGCACGATCTCGTCGTTGAATTTTCCGGCGGCCTGGGCGGCGGCGGCGCGCTGCTGGCTGCGCGCGCCGTACTGGTCCTGCAGCTCGCGGGCGATGTTGTAGCGCTTGGCGACGGTCTCGGCCGTCTGCAGCATCGGCCAGTAGACCTCCGGCTTGTTCTGCTTCAGCCAGGCTTCCATGATCATGTGGCGGTTGGCCTCGTTCTGCACGCAGGAGATGGACTCGACGCCGCCGGCCACCATCACCGGCACCTTGTCGACGATGACGCGCTGCGCCGCCATGGCGATGGTCTGCAGGCCGGAGGAGCAGAAGCGATTGACGGTGACGCCGGCGGCGGTCACCGGCAGGCCGGCGCGCAGCGCGATCTGCCGTGCGATGTTGGAGCCGGTGGCGCCCTCGGGCGTGGCGCAGCCCATGATGACGTCCTCGACCTCGGCCGGGTCGATGCCGGCGCGGGCGACGGCATGCTGCACGACATGGCCGCCGAGGGTGGCGCCGTGGGTCATGTTGAAACTGCCGCGCCAGGACTTGGCGAGCGCGGTGCGGGCGGTGGAAACGATCACTGCATCGGTCATTGTCTGCTCCTGGAATCCTTAATTGAACGTCTTGCCTTCGGCGGCGAGCTTTGCCAGCAGGGGCGCCGGCTGCCAGAAGGGGTCGCCGGACTCGGCGGCGAAGCGCTGCGCGGCGCGCACGACGTTGTAGAGGCCGACCTGGTCGGCGTAGAGCATCGGGCCGCCGCGGTGCAGCGGGAAGCCGTAGCCGGTGAGGTACACCATGTCGACGTCGGAGGCGCGCTGGGCGATGCCCTCCTCGAGCAGGCGCGCCGCCTCGTTCACCAGGGCGAAGATGCAGCGCTCGACGATCTCGGCGTCGGAGATCCTGCGCGGCACGATGCCCTTCTCCTTGCGGTAGTCCTCGATCAGCTTGTCGACCACGGGGTCGGGAATGGCATCGCGCTTGCCGGCCTCGTAGCGGTACCAGCCCATGCCGGTCTTCTGGCCGTAGCGGCCGAGCTCGCACAGCGTGTCGGCGATCTTCGCGTACTTGACGTCGGGCTTCTCGACGTAGCGGCGCTTGCGGATGGCCCAGCCGATGTCGTTGCCGGCGAGGTCGCCCATGCGGAACGGGCCCATCGCCATGCCCCACTTCTCCAGCGCCTTGTCCACCTGCCAGGGCGTGGCGCCCTCCTCGACGAGGAAGCCGGCGACGCGGCCGTAGTGCTCGATCATGCGGTTGCCGATGAAGCCGTCGCAGACGCCGGAAACGACGGCGGTCTTCCTGATCTTCTTGGCGATCTGCATGACGGTGGCCAGCACGTCCCTGGCGGTGGCGGCGCCGCGCACCACTTCCAGCAGCTTCATGACGTTGGCCGGGCTGAAGAAGTGCATGCCGACGACGTCCTGCGGCCGCTTGGTGAAGTTGGCGATCCTGTTCACGTCGAGCGTCGAGGTGTTGCTGGCGAGGATGGCGCCGGGCTTGGCGACCTCGTCGAGCTTTTTGAACACCTGCTCCTTGACGCCGATTTCCTCGAACACCGCCTCGATGATCAGGTCGGCGTCCTTCAGGTCGTCGTAGGACAGCGTGCCTTTCAGCAAGCCCATGCGCTGGTCCAGCTTCTCCTGCGTCAGCTTGCCCTTCTTGAGGGAGTTCTCGTAGTTCTTGCGGATGGTGCCGACGCCCTTCTCCAGCGCCTCCTGCTTCGTCTCGAGGAGGGTCACCGGGATGCCGGCATTGAGGAAATTCATGGCGATGCCGCCGCCCATTGTGCCGGCGCCGATGATGCCGACCTTTTCGACCTTGCGCACCGGCGTGTCTTCCGGCACGTCGCCGATCTTCGAGGCGGCGCGCTCGCCGAAGAAGGCGTGGCGCAGGGCCTTCGACTCCGGCGTCTGAACCAGATGGACGAAGGACTCGCGTTCGATCCTCATGCCCTCGTCGAAGGGCTTGGTGACGGCGGCGGCGACGGCGTCGACGCACTTCAGCGGCGCCGGGAAGTTCTTCGCAATGGCGCCGACGGTGTTGCGGGCGAACTGGAAGAAGGCGTCGGCGTTCGGGTAGTCGACCTTCAGGTCGCGCACGCGCTTCAGCGGCCGCTTCTCCTTCACCACCTTTTCGGCAAAGGCCAGTGCGCCGGCCTGCAGGTCGCCCTCGATGAACTCATCGAAGAGCGGCGTGCCCTTCAACTGCTCGGAGGGCACGATGGTCCCGGAGACGATCATGTTGAGCGCCGCCTCCGGACCGAGCAGGCGCGGCAGGCGCTGCGTGCCGCCGGCGCCGGGCAGGATGCCGAGCTTCACTTCCGGCAGGGCGATCTGCGCCCCGGCCACGGCGACGCGGAAATGGCAGCCGAGCGCCAGTTCCAGGCCGCCGCCCATGCAGACGCCGCCGATGGCGGCGATGACCGGCTTGCTGCTGGACTCGACGATGCGGATGACGGTGTTGAGGTTCGGCTCGGCCAGCGCCTTGGGCGAATTGAATTCCTTGATGTCGGCGCCGCCGGAGAAGGCCTTGGCGCTGCCGATCAGCACGACGGCCGAAACTTTGGGATCGGCCAACGCCCGGTCGAGGCCGGCGACGATGCCGCTGCGCAGGTCAAAGCCGAGGCCGTTGACCGGCGGATTGTTCATGGAAATCACGGCAATGGCGCCGTGCGTCGAATAGGCAGCTTGGGTCATAAGTGCATGTCCTTGCTTGTACTGATTGGATGAAGTTTCGCTGTGCGGAATAGCATTTCGAATTATTCGAAAGCATGGTATCGTTCGATTGCCCGTTTGTAAACAATCAACCTGAATTCAAGACCCCATGCAGAACAGAGACAAGCTCTACATCGACGGCCGCTGGACGGCCGCATCCAGCACAAAGACCATCGACGTCATCAGCGCCTCCACCGAAGCGGTGATGGGCCGCATCCCCGAAGGCGACTATGCCGATATACAGGCCGCCGTCGCCGCTGCGCGCCGCGCCTTCGACGGCTGGGCCGCCACTCCCATGGCCGAGCGCGCCGCCTTCCTCAAGAAGATACAGGAAGGCCTCAAGGCCCGCGCCGACGACATCGCCCGCACCATCTCCGGCGAAGTCGGCATGCCGCTGAAGCTCTCGGCCATGATCCAGGCCGGCTCGCCGATCGGCACCTTCGGCATGTACGCGCGCTTGCTGGCCGACTTCGCCTTCGAAGAGAAGGTCGGCCATTCGCTGGTGCTGCGCGAGCCGGTCGGCGTCGTCGCCGCCATCACGCCGTGGAACTACCCCCTGCATCAGATCGCCGCGAAGGTCGCGCCTGCGCTGGCCGCCGGCTGCACGGTGGTGCTGAAGCCCTCGGAAGTCGCCCCGCTCAACGCCTTCATCCTCGCCGACGTCATCGACTCGGTCGGCCTGCCGGCGGGCGTCTTCAACCTCGTCACCGGCTTCGGCCCGGTGGTCGGCGAAGCGATGGTCACCCACCCCGAGGTGGACATGGTCTCCTTCACCGGCTCGACGCGCGCCGGCAAGCGCGTCTCCGAGCTGGCCTCGCAGACCGTCAAGCGCGTGGCGCTGGAGCTGGGCGGCAAGTCCGCCGCGGTGATCCTCGACGACGCCGACCTCGCCGCCGCCGTGCGCGGCACGGTGAACGCCTGCTTCCTCAACTCCGGCCAGACCTGCACGGCGCACACGCGCATGCTGGTGCCCGAGTCGCGCTACACCGAGGCGGCGAAGCTCGCCGCCGAATCGGCCGCCAAGTTCACTGTCGGCGATCCCTTCGCCGAGACGAGCAAGCTCGGCCCGGTGATTTCCGCCGCCCAGCGCGACCGCGTGCAGGACTTCATCCGCAAGGGCATCGCCGAGGGTGCAGAACTCCTCTGCGGCGGCCCCGATGCCCCCGCCGGGCTGAGCAAGGGCTACTACGTGCAGCCGACGGTGTTCGGCCGCGTCAAGCCGGGCAGCACCCTCGAGCAGGAGGAGATCTTCGGCCCGGTGCTCTCCATCGTCACCTTCAAGGACGAGGACGAGGCCGCGCGCATCGCCAACGGTACGCCCTACGGACTCGCCGGCGCGGTGTGGGCCGGCAGCGACGAACGCGCCGTCGCCTTCGCCCGCCGCATGCGCACCGGCCAGGTGGACATCAACGGCGGCGCCTTCAATGCCCTCGCGCCCTTCGGCGGCTACAAGCAGTCCGGCAACGGCCGCGAACTGGGCAAGTACGGCCTGGAGGAATTCCTCGAGTACAAGGCGCTGCAGTTCAAGGTGAATAAATAGCTCCCTCTCCCCGCTCGCGGGGAGAGGGAGCAAACTCAAAGGAGAACCCATGCTCAAGCTCTGCGGCTTCGCCGTCAGCAACTACTACAACAAGGTCAAGCTGTCCCTGCTGGAGAAGGGCATCCCCTTCGAGGAGGAGCTGGCCTACCCTTCGCAGAAGGAGGACTTCCGCAAGGATTCGCCGATGGGCAAGGTGCCCTTCCTGCGCACCGAGCGCGGCGTGCTGACCGAATCCCAGGTGCTCACCGAGTACATCGAGGACACGTACCCGGAGCCGGCGCTCTACCCGAAGGATATCTACGAACGCGCCCGCTGCCGCGAGCTGATCGAGCACATCGAGCTGCACATCGAGCTGCCGGCGCGCCGCCTTTACTACGAAGTGTTCTTTGGCGGCAGCGTCTCGGACGAGACGAAGCAGGAGGTGGAGAAGCAGCTTGAGAAGGGCGTGCGCAGCCTGGCCCGCCTGGCGCGCTTCGAGCCCTTCATCGGCGGCAAGGAATTCACCCACGCCGACTGCGCCGCCTGCGTGCACCTGCCGCTGCTCGCGATGGCGACGAAGAAGGCCTACGGCCGCGATTTCCTCGAGGAATTCCTGCCACAGGCCAAGCCCTACCTGAAGATGATCGCCGAGCGGCCGCACGTACAGAAGGTGAACGCCGACCGCAAGGCGGCGTCGGATGCCTACGCCGCGGCCAAGGCCGCCAAGAAATAACCACACTGGAACGACCCGCATGGACTTGAACTACACACCCGAAGAACAGGCCTTCCGCGCCGAGGTGCGCGCCTTCGTCACCACCCAACTGCCGGCCGACATCAGCGCCAAGGTGAAGAACGGCAAGCGTCTCCACAAGGACGATTTCGTGCGCTGGCAGCAGGTGCTGCACCGGAAGGGCTGGGGCGCCGCGATGTGGCCGGTGAAGTTCGGCGGCACCGGCTGGTCGGCCGTGCAGCAGCACATCTTCGAGGAGGAATGCGCCGAGGCCGGCGCGCCGATGCAACTGCCCTTCGGCCTGAGGATGGTGGCCCCGGTGATCCAGGCCTTCGGCAGCAAGGGCCAGCAGGAGCACTTCCTGCCGCGCATCGTCGACGCCACCGACTGGTGGTGCCAGGGCTACTCCGAGCCGGGCTCCGGCTCCGACCTCGCCTCGCTGAAGACGCGCGCAGAGAACAAGGGCGACCACTACGTCGTGAACGGCCAGAAGACCTGGAACACGCTCGGCCAGTACGCCGACTGGATCTTCTGCCTGGTGCGCACCAGTTCCGAAGGCCGCCAGCAGGAAGGCATCTCCTTCCTGCTGATCGACATGAAGACGCCGGGCATCACGGTGCGCCCGATCATCATGAACGACGGCGAGCACGAGATCAACGAAGTCTGGTTCGAGGACGTCAAGGTGCCGGTGCAGAACCTCGTCGGCGAGGAGAACAAGGGCTGGACCTACGCCAAGTTCCTGCTCGGCCACGAGCGCACCGGCATCGCCGGCGTCGGCCGCTCGAAGGCGGCGCTGAAGCATCTCAAGGAAATCGCGCGCCAGGAAACCTCCGCCGGCCGGCCGATGATCGAGGACGCGCGCTTCCGCGACCGCATCGCCCAGGTCGAGTTGGAGCTGATGGCGCTGGAGATCACCAACATGCGCGTGCTCTCCGCCGAGAAGGAGAAGAAGGGAGGTCACGCGATGGGACCCGAGGCCTCCATCCTCAAGCTCAAGGGCTCGGAGATCCAGCAGGCCATCGCCGAACTGCAGATGCAGGCGCTCGGCCATTACGCCCTGCCCTGGCTGCCCGAGGCGCTCGATGCGGCGTGGACCGGCGAGCCGGTCGGCGCCGACTACGCCGCACCGCTCTCCGGCCACTACTTCAACTACCGCAAGACGACGATCTACGGCGGTTCCAACGAAATCCAGAAGAACATCATCGCCCAGATGATCCTCGGCCTGTGAGATAGACATGGACTTCAACTACACCGACGAACAGAATGCCCTGCGCGACACCCTCACCCGCTTCATCGCCAAGGACTACGGCTTCGAGCAGCGCCGCGCGCTGGCGAAATCCGCCGAGGGCTTCAGCCGCGACCACTGGAAACAGTTCGCCGACCTCGGCCTGCTCGCCCTGCCCTTCCATGAAGACTTCGGCGGGATGAACGGCAACGCCGTCGACACGATGCTGGTGATGGAAGCCTTCGGCCGCGGCCTGGTGCTCGAGCCCTACCTCGCCACGGTGGTCGTCGCCGGCCACCTGGTCCGCGACGCCGGCAGCACGGCGCAGAAGGAGGCGCTGCTCCCCGCCATCGCAGGCGGCGAATTGATGCTGGCGCTGGCCCATTACGAGCGCGGCGCCCGCTACGAAGTCAGTCGCGTCGACACGGCGGCCAAGGCCGACGGCGCCGGCTGGAAGCTCAGCGGCGCCAAGGGCGTGGTGCTGGGCGGCGGCGCCGCCGACACCCTGCTCGTCTCGGCCAATACCGGCAAGGGGCTCTCGCTGTTCCTGGTGGACAGCAAGGCGGCGGGCGTCACCGTGCGCAGCTACATGACGCAGGACGGCGCCCGCGCCGCCGAAGTCCGCCTCGACAACGTTTCAGTCAATGCCGACGCCCTGATCGGCACGCAGGACGGCGCCCTGCCAATCGTCGAACGGGCGCTCGACTACGGCATCGCCGCACTGTGCGCAGAGTCCGTCGGCATCATGACGGCGCTGAACGAAGCCACGCTCGAATACCTGAAGACGCGCAAGCAGTTCGGCCAGCCCATCGGCCGCTTCCAGGCCCTGCAGCACCGCATGGTGGACATGGTCATCGCCACCGAGCAGGCCCGCTCCATGGCCATGATGGCCGCGGTCAAGGCCGATTCGCCGGACGCCGCCGAGCGCCGCCGCGCGATCTCCGCCGCCAGGGCCTACGTCGGGCAGCAGGCGCGCTTCGTCGGCCAGCAGGCGGTGCAATTGCACGGCGGCATGGGCGTGGTGGACGAGCTTAACGTCTCGCACTGCTTCAAGCGCCTGACGATGATCAACGCCACCTTCGGCGACGTAGACCACCACCTCGGGTTGTTCAGCGACACGCTGCTGGCGGCGTGAGGCCATGAGCGGAAACATCCACACCGAACTCGCCTCCGGCGTCCTGCGCATCGAGATGCGCCGGCCGGAAAAGAAGAACGCCCTCACCGGCCCGATGTACGCCGCCATGGCCGACGCGCTTGAGCGCGCCGCGCGCGAGGACGCCGTGCGCGTCGTGCTGATCCACGGCCAGCCGGAGGTGTTCACCGCCGGCAACGATCTCGGCGACTTCCTCAACGGCCCGACAAACGATCCGGACCGGCCGGTATTCCGTTTCCTGCGCAACATCGCCGCCGCGCCGAAACCCCTGATTGCCGCCGTCAGCGGAAACGCCGTCGGCGTCGGCACCACCATGCTGCTGCATTGCGACCTGGTCTACGCCGGCGAAAGCGCGCGCTTCCAGCTGCCCTTCGTGAATCTGGCGTTGTGCCCGGAGGCCGCCTCCAGCCTGCTGCTGCCGCGCCTCGTCGGCCACCCGCGCGCTGCCGAGCTGCTGTTCTTCGGCGAGCCCTTCGGCGCCGCGAAAGCCTGCGAAATGGGCCTCGCCAACGCCATCCACCCGGACGCCGCCCTGCTCGACGCGGCGCTGGAGCGCGCGCGCAAGCTCGCCGCCCTGCCCGCCGCCTCGCTGCGCGAGACCAAGCGCCTGATGAAACAGTCCGTCGCCGCCCTCGTGCCGCAGGTCATGCAGGCCGAGAGCGAGATCTTCCAACGCCAGCTCGCCTCGCCCGAAGCCAAGGAGGCCTTCGCCGCATTCCTGGAAAAGCGCAAGCCCGATTTCTCGAAGTTCGCCTGATTCCATGAG
>Ga0172380_10008401_pt1 | contig 11297 bp, 15 predicted proteins | sample Leawe162metaG_FD_119747 | JGI IMG/M metagenome (GOLD analysis project Ga0172380, IMG submission 119747) | Leachate microbial communities from a municipal landfill in Southern Ontario, Canada - Leachate well 162 metaG | ecosystem: Engineered > Solid waste > Landfill > Unclassified | place... | reverse complement strand
TGCATGAACGTCAGCGTCCCGCCTCGGACGAGGCCAGCACTCGCGAACGCGACCATGAGGCAGCCTGCGATCGCGAGCCATGTCATCGCCGGCTGGAGCGTGTACGTATAGGGTCGCGAGGCAGGCCGTGTGCGTGTCGGCGCGCGCCACCAACCCGTGAGCGATACAGCCATGACGAGGCCGGCCCCTGCGAGAGCCACGCCAGCGTCCTCTGCCACCCACCCGTTTCCTGGCCACCAGACCTCGACCAGCGCCCCGATGACGAAGGTCCCGATCCCCACCTGCACGAGCGTCCATGCGGCGAGCGCGCGACGCATCGTTGACGGTTGAGCCGCGAAGAGCACCGGGAACGATCGGACCGCCACGCCGAGGATGAACATCACGTGGAAGCCGAACAACTGGAGGAAGACGAGGAGGCTGTCGCGGTCCTGCGCAAGCACCGTACTGCGCTCTATTGCCAGCTCCGCGAGCCAGATCGCACCCAGCACGGCCTGTAGCAAGAACCAGCCCGTACCGGCGAGGAAGAAGATCGCGAACGGTCGCCCCGCATGGGCAGCATGCCAACTCATGGGACCGATATTGATCGCGACGAGCACCGCTCCGGCTGCCTCGGCCGCGGCGCCGGCAGCCATCATCGCCGCGGACGGAGCATAGGTCGCCACGGGCTGCCCAAGGCTGCGCGCCAGCACACCGCCGGCGATTAGCCAGAACGACGGCCAGACCAGCCCTGGAAAGCGAAGGCGGGCGAAGCCCGCGAATCCGGGCAGCAGGCGGTACGCCATCCCGACGATGAAGAGCCCGACGAACCCCATAGTCTGCAGGTGTCCGTGTACCTGCGCGTTTGCAATCCAACTGACGCCGATCGATCCACGCAGCGCAGCGTCGATCGGCAGGGCAAGGGCAAGGAGCATCCCACCGACGAGCGCGAACGCCAACGCGGCACCGATAAACACGACGTGGGGGCTGCGTTCCGTTGCACCTCGGTTGAGCACGTGCGTCGCCTCCGTTCGGACGTGGTGTGCGCGCAGCCTCGAGGCCGACCGTCGCGCCGAGCTGGCTCACGACCGCCGGGAACTCTACGTCACAACTCGTGACGTGGGGCGTCACGACACCTCAAAGGACGTGGGCCAAGGTCACCCGAGCCCCGCACTCATCCGAGCCGAGCGTGGGCGCAGCACCCATACGCCGCGGCCGGCAGATCGATCGCCTCCTGGCCGCGGAGGAAGCGGACTTGACCACCCGTACGTACCAGTTCGACGACCCCGCAACCGCACTCTCGAGCTCTCGGAGGACGCCTTCGATGTCGTCGACATGATGTGCAGAAACTCTCCGTCGACCGCTGTCCCGCGTGGCAACGAACCTGCCGATGAGTTCCGCCCGGCTGTCACTGGACAGGATGCGCTGGTTGGGGCATCAGCCCAGCGTTGACGAGACGTATCGAAACGTACCAGCTGATTAGCTGGTTCCATGTGTCGGGGGTGGGAACGCAGTCGTATCAGACTTGGGCATCTGCGAGCGTGAGCAGCAACGTCGCATCCTCGATCGCTTCGACGTCGTGGCGCACCTTTGCATCGAAGGCAATCAGCCGTCCACTCGGAGCCTCGAACGTCTCGTCGCCCACCTGAACGCGCACACGGCCATCCAGGACCAGCACTGTCGCGGCGGCCGGTGCCGCATGTTCAGCAAGGCTGCTGCCGGCATGCAGGTGAGTGAGTACGACGTTCAGTCCCCCCTGCTTCACGAGCGTGATCCCGCGGCGGTTCTGATCGGCATCGGCGAGGCCATGGAGTTCAATAACGGCCTCGCCCAGGTCGATGAGGAGGTGTTCCGCAGACAGATCGTGCGTCCGGAGATAGGTGTGTCCGGCCATGCTGTACTCCCTTACAAACCGGTGCCGATCGCCCAGCACCGAACTAGCTCCCCCTCAGGTTATGAGCTCTCACCGTGCCTAAAGTCACAGACCTGCACATTCTGTTCTGCTCTCATATGACTCCACATGTACGAGTCACGAACAGTTGCCTGGTATTTGCATCGGTGGCTGGCGACTCGATGGACGGAGGCGGCCGATGGCAGGCAGGCCTGACGTGAATGAGCAACTCCTGCTCGAACAGGCACCCGACGCGGTCGTGTACGCCGACCGCGACGGGAACATTCAGTACTGGAACCCGGCTGCGGAGCGCATCTTTGGCTTCCATCCGTCCGATGCGGTAGGTGCGAACCTCGACATCATCATTCCAGAGCAGTTCCGCGAGGCACACTGGATCGGCTTCGAACGGGCGCTTGCCGCGGGCCAGACGAAGTACACGGGACAAGCGCTTCCCACCAGAGCTCTGCACCAGGATGGACATGAGTTTTACGTGGAACTCAGTTTCAGCATCATTCGGGCGTCCGATGATGTGGTGCTGGGGGCGCTCGCGCACGCGCGCGACATCACCGAACGATTCATGCGCGACCGCGAAATGCGGCGGCGGTTGCGCGAACTGGAACAGGCGGTGACTGCGCACCCAGAAGTCACTCCCTAGACGATCTCATGAGCACAGGGAGCAGGACCGGCCCGACATCGGGTCGACCAACAGGGGGCCGCTGATGTGCAGGCACATCCTTGTCACCCTCGATGGCTCAACGTACAGTGAGCGCGCCCTCACCTACGTCTCCGACCTTGCCGCTCAGGGCCAGGCCCGCGTCACGCTGCTCACCGTGATCCCCGCCGAGTTGCCGTTTCACACCGACAGTGCGGCGGCGGGTGCGCAGGCAGAGGCATCGTGGTCGTACCTCCGTCAGCAGGCGGCACACGTTCGCGACGAGGGCATCGCCAACCCGGCCATCGAGGTGCGTCAAGGCGTCCCATTCCGAGCGATCGTCGAGACACCTCGAGAGTTAGCCGCCGACCTGATCGTGATGAGCACACAGGGCCTCAGCGCCGACTCCGAGTACAGACTGGGAGCAGTTGCCTCCAAGGTGCTGGCATCGGCGCCCTGCCCCGTCCTCATGGTGCGTGTCGAGCGACCTGCGCCGCCGCGTACTCCTGCCGAGGAACGCTGGCAGGCTGAGGGAGGTTCAAACGTCGGGTAGCGTCTCTTTCAGGCAAGCAACTGCCAGCGTCCGCGCATCCGAATACGCCGCGGCTCTGACCTTCAGGCAACCTGATAATCTCAGACGCTGGGAGGCGGAGATGCGTGTACAACAGAGCCGCGGTGGACGCACCGAACTCAGGGGCCCGCATCCACTCTTCCTCGACCACCTGGATGTCACAACGCGGGCGCGGCTCCTCGCGCAGGCACAGCAGCACCGATTCAGCGCGGGTACTGTCCTCACTCGCGAAGGTGCTCCGGGCGAGGGACTCTTCGTGACCGTCAGCGGGCTAATCAAGGTGTTCAAGACCTCCGTCCAGGGGCGGGAGCAAGTGCTCCGTTACGCTCCGCCAGGCTCGTCCTTCAACGAGGTGACGGCGCTGGACGGCGGACCGAACCCGACTAGCGCCCTCGCGGTCGTCGAGACAGAGGTCACCGTCATCTCGCCCCAGCTCATGAAGGAATGGTTGCGCACCGATCCTCGGGTCAGCCTCGCGATCATCGATTCCTTCACCGGGCTCTACCGTCACCTGATGGAGCTCGTGGAGGACCTGTCCTTCCGGAATATCTCCGACCGTGTCGCCCGAGTCCTGCTGCAGTCAGTCGCTCCACATGCGGGCATGGGCGCGGGTGCCGATCTCACTCGTCGCCTCACCCAGGAGGAGATTGCAGAGATGATCGGTAGCACGCGTGAAGTCGTGGCACGCGCTCTGCGTGGTCTCGAGGATGCGGGCACGATCACGGTGGATCGCGGGACGATCATCTTACTGGACCGCAACCACCTGGAATCCGGCTGCTGAGGCGCGATAGCGACAGGCGTCGCTTTAGCTAGGACGACATTGTCCGCGGAGCGCCAATAGGTTCAGCAGTTGCGTGATCCACCAGGCGGATCAGGCCAATTGAGGCCCCACACGGGGCGTGAGTCAGATCTGAACACCCGTCGCCTCCCTCAGCGATCGAGCCGTCGCATCGCGATTTCGCGTGCGATGTTCGGCCCCGGCCCCGCGCGGACCTCGATGCGTTCGAGCCATTTGATGCTGGTGAAGCACGCGGCAGACGGGAAGTATGAGGCGCACCGGTCCACCGTGCTCACGAGGTAACAATTCATCGTTGAGCATGTGCGCGACGAGGCCGGTCCGTGCCTCCTCGATTGGGAGTGTGAACTTGTACTCGCCCGCCGCGAACTCCACCCACTGCCCTCGCTCCACTACGCCGCCCGTGTCCAAAAGTTGGCCAACAAGTGCACCGCTCCATGCGATCCCCGGGACGACCCACCCCTCATCGCAGGCAAAGTCTTCGGTCAGAGCGGACTGCGGGTACCGCCCGCGCTGTACCTCGTCGAGCTCGAGCTCACGGTGGACCAGGCCGCAGACAAGTAACTGCCCGGCGATGGCACGAGTAGGAATGCCGGTACCGGCGTGTACCGGTAGTTCGTCGAGATGTCTCAGTTGCTCCTTCATATTATCCCGTCACCCCTCCTCCGGATCCCCCATGTCACCGGGATGGCCTCCGCACCACCAATTCGGATCACACCGTGTTTCGCCGAGCCCTAACTCCGCTCGGGCGAACGGTGCTCCGTCCAGCATCACCTTTCACATCTCGCACAGCTGTAACCAAAGTCACTGCTCCTGCCGATCTGTCCTGCTGTGATGTTCGCGACAGGATGAGGGAGGCCCACCGATGACCGAGGCCAGAGTTGCGGATGCGCTCGAGCGCGAGCACCGAGAGATCGACGCTGGGTTGGAGGAGTTCAGGCGGGGCCTGACGGAGGGGGAAACACGCGGCGGCACGCTCCGCGCAGCGTCGCGCGCCCTGCGACGCCATATCTTCATCGAGGAGGAGTTGTTGTTCCCTCCGTTGCGGGATGCCGGCCTCGTCGGCCCCGTCACGGTCATGCTGATGGAGCATGCTGAGATCTGGAGCACACTGGATGAACTCGAACGACTCATCGACTCGGGCAGTGACCCGCAGGCGATCGAGCAACCACTCGCCTCACTCTCACAGGTGCTGGAGGAGCACAACATAAAGGAGGAACGCATCCTCTACCCTCAGGCCGATGCGACCGCTGGCGCCGAGGTGACGAGCAAGGTGCTCGCGCAGCTCGCGGATGGCGAGCTTCCACCCGGCTGGGTCTGCCAGCGCCTCGCCAACAACGGCTGAGGTGCATGATGTCTCTTCCAGAACCGTTCGCCCACCTCCTCATGGAGCACGAGCAGATCGCGGACGCAGTCGGGCGGGCACGCGGGGTCACGGAGGCGGCAGCGCAGTACGACGACGCCGACCTCGTGCCGTCGATGGTCGGCGAACTCCGCGCGCTGCAGAGCTTCATGGTCCGTGACCTGGCTTCGCACATCGCTCAGGAGGAGGAGGCGCTGTTCCCCGCGTTCCTCGACCTCACCCACGACCGCCGGCTCATCGACGAACTCACGGTGCAGCACGATCGTGTCCGCGAGCAGCGCGAACTACTCCTGGGCATCCTCAGGGCGCTGGATCACCGACACGACGAGGTGGAGGCGGCACACAGCATGCTGGCGCGCGACCTTGACCGCGCCGTTCGAGGCGTAACACCGGAGGTCCAGCGGTCGCTGTTGGCCGGTGTCCGCCAGCTTGACTGGCTGCTGCAGGGCCATTTCGACGACGAGGAGGACGACCTCTTCGAGCCAGGGGCGCAAGTCTTCTCCGCGGAGCAACTCGAGGGCCTCTCTGCTCGGCTCGAGTCGATCCGTCAGCGGTTCACCTGACCTGGGGCGGGGCACGGGGTGTCAACGAAGACCATGAACCAGCACATGATTCCGTCCGACCACCGCTGAACGCGAGTGTGTTCCAGCGATTGGCGGGCGCGGAAGGAGGCAGGTGATGACGGAAGAAGTAACGACGGTCGACGTGCGAGGGATGGAACCCCGACTACGCCACCCACTCATCTTCGAAACGTTCGACGGGCTTACCAGCGGCGAAGCGCTCCTGCTGGTCAACGACCATGATCCCAAGCCGCTCTTCTATCAGTTCCAGGCGGAACGCCCGGGCCAGGCAGCCTGGGAACCGCAGGAGGAAGGCCCCGAACGCTGGGTCATCCGCATCGTGAAGCAGGGCGACCAGAGCTGACGCCAACTCGCCCCACGGCGAGAGCAGCAATGGCGACGGAGGCCACAGGCAGCCATGACGAGCGCAAGACCAACCGACCCTCTCCGGTCAGAACACGATGAGCTACGGCCACAGATTGAACGTGTCCGCGAACTGGGCGACCAAGCCGTGGCGGGTGAGGATGTGATGGAGTCGCTGCTTGCCTCCGTCGAGTTCCTTCACCACCACCTCCTTGTGCACGCGACGGCAGAAGAGGCGATCCTCTACCCGCTGGTCGCGGACCTGCTCGGCGGTCCACGAGCAACCGCCACGATGGCGGAGGATCACGCGCGCATCCGACACCTTGCTGCGGCATTGGCCGAGGTGGACGTCGAGGATCGACAGTCCGTGGCCCGCCTGGCCTACGGTCTCCACGCCCTGATCACGTTGCACCTGGAGAAAGAGGAGGGCGTTTACCTGTCACTGGTCGACTCCATGCTCTCAAGCGAGACGGTCGCTGGCATGTACGTACGAATGCAGGAAGCGGCAGCAGCGGCGCACTCGCAAGGCGACGCAATGTAGGTGGCACCATGCCACGAGCGGCCGTGCCAGAATCCCAGGGGCGGTAAGCGTTGTTAGACTGTCGTACAAAACCTCGGTCGACAGCGGAACACCGCTCGAGCCGCCTGGGCTGGACCGTCCAGGTAGGTGCCCACGAGTGACTCGGGCCTCAGCGTAGAAGGGGAAGGACGGTCACTGATGCCAGAAGCTGAGCCGCGGGATGGCAACGAGCATTCGTCCGACTGGAATCCCCACGCCCCAGTCGTGGTCGCGGACCAGCGGACCGCCTACGACGAACTCCGGGAGCGCTGTCCCGTCGCGCACAGCGAAGCACTCGGATGGTCCGTGCTCCGCCACGCCGAAGTCCAACAGGTTCTTGATGACCCCGACACGTTCAGCAACGTGGTCTCGCAACACCTTTCGGTGCCCAACGGTATGGATCCTCCTGAGCACACAGCCTTCAGAGCCCTGATCGAGCCGTACTTCGAACCGTCCCGAGTCCAGTCGTTCGAACCCGCATTCCGTACTGCCGCACGAGCGATCGTGAGCGCTGCTGTGTCGCGAGGTTCGGTCGAGGCAATGTCCGAACTCGCCACTCCATTCGCTGCCTTGGTGCAGTGCAGGTTCATGGGATGGCCCGACGAGGTCGCGACCTCTCTCATTCAGTGGATCGAAGAGAACCAACAGGCCGTCCGCCAGCGGGACCGGCCCGTGCTGGAGCGCTTAGCCCGCGATTTCGAACTACTTGTGGCGCGGATGCTCGACGAAAGCCGAAGCCACGCGCGTGGCGACTCGCCCGATACGACCAAGATGTTGTCGGAAGCGCGTGTGGATGGGCGCGCCCTGACCACAGCGGAGATCGCGAGCATCCTGAGAAATTGGACGGCTGGAGAGATCGGGACGCTGGCAGTAGCTGCGGGCATCCTGATGCATTATCTCGCGACACATCCGCAGGAACAGCAAGACCACCGGAACGCGTCGTACGTCTCTACAACTCTGACGGATGAGGTCCTTCGGGCGGACGGGCCGCTCGTCTCAAACCGACGGCGGGTCACACGTCCGACGACACTCGGAGGTCGAACGCTCCAGCCCAACGACCGGGTGACACTCATGTGGATCGCTGCAGACCGCGATCCACGTGCCTTCGATGCGGCAGACACGGTGGTAGCCGTACGTGATCAGGGGCGCAGCCTGCTGTATGGCTCAGGAATCCATGCGTGTCCAGGAGCACCTCTCGCGCGCCTTGAGCTCCGCATCCTCGGCGAGGAACTGCTAGCCGCAACAAACCAGATCACGCTTGACCCGCACATCCATGGGCAGCGTGCGGCAGCCCCTGCGGCGGGGTGGGCATCACTGCCGATCCGGCTACATGCTCCCGCCACCCCGGGCGCCAACTGACACCACGAACAGGACTCGGTACCGGGATCGCTGCGACGGAACTGCTGCCCCACCGGTGCTTCTCGTGGACTGAGCGTGGAGCAGGTCACCGCGAGGGGTCAGCCCCCGGATAAGGCGACGGTGAGCAGGGGGCTGCCCGTCCCCGTCAGGGTGCGTCCTCTGCGCCCCACTTCTCAATCACCCCTTCGCATACGCGAGGAGTGCGAGCCAGTGGTGATCGAAGCAGGGTTCATCGCCATCGAGACGCAGACCGATCGCTGCCGACACGCCGCGTCGGGCCAATGTCCCCATGATTGTCCGGAGGGGAGCACTGTGCTCAGGGCTGCCCGTCAGGTCAGCCCACTCGTCGAACCGCCGCTGGCGTACCCATTCCGCCTCCTGAATAACTGGTAGATTCTGACGACGGGCTGGACGGCGGTGGGAGGAGCGCGGCAGTGCCATGCTGGAAGGGACAACATCTCGATGGGTCGAGTCGCCGCAGTGCTCGCGCTTCTTGTTGGCGCGTTATCCGTCATCGCCGGAAGACAAGCTGCGCTGGGCTGGGAACCCGGCTATTCCGTGCTGTCATGGCTCCCCTTGTACAACCTCGGGATGGGCGTATGGACCGTGCTCGTCCCTGCGATCCTCATCTGGAGGGGCAATCGGTACGGTATGCAGGCCTCCATCGCGACGTTCACGATCCATGCGGTCATTCTGCTGCTCTTGCTGTCGAATATTTTCGGAGAACCGGCCGCACAGAGCATCCTCGCGATGGTGTTCCGAGTGGTTACCTGGGTGGCTATTCTCGGCCTGCTGATCGTTCACTCCCGAAGACTGGCAACAACCCATTAAGTTGCTCAGGAAGTTTCACGAGCAGTAGCGACAGTGCGGCCCAACAGTGGGGTACGGGCGCGACGCACGGCCAGACTCAGCAGGGCCGCGATTTCCGAGCTAAGCGCGGGCTTGGCCGTCCAACCTCGGCCGCGGTTACACCGGCGCACGTCACGGCCACGAACATCATTGCTCTGCCGGGGAGCACGAACACAGGCGACGTGCCCAGCACGACCTCACCCAGGATGCCGAGAGGTATCAAGAGTCCTCCAAGTGTGATCCATGCCAATGCGCGCTTCGTCGGGTCACCGGCCAACCTCGTCAATACAAGCCCCATAGCGACGTTGATTAGCGCGAATAGGTTTCCGTGCGCATGTGCTAACCGCGTCTCGAAGTGCTTCCCAACCGCGTAGTCGGCAACCCAAGCCTCGTCCTCGGATTCTTCCTCTCGGATGGCGAGTTAGCGTTCCGGTACGAGGCGGAAGGGCGTGACCCCGCATCACCCTTCATCACGCACGGTTCTTTGCGGTCGCGGAGATCAAGGCCCTCGCGGCGTTCATGGGTATCCCGCGCCAGACGCCGGGGACGCGGAACGGGCACTGAACGTCCGACCTCTGGAGTGGAAGCCAGATTACCGCGGCACTTACGTGCGAGTACGCCCCGGTGGCGAGACCGCGCACCATGAGCAAACCGGCCTCGACTGTACTCATCGCGGGGGCATGCGCCGGATGGTTCTGAGGTCCAACGACCCATCGCGTTCGGATCTAACCCTCGCGCCCAAGACCCTGTGTCTTTAAAGCGTACGACGGGGCGGCTGTAGTCCCTGATTATCAACCGGCGGGCGGGTAGGCACCGATACAGAACTCCCACACGCTTCCCGCCACGCTGTCCGTTGGCGTAGTCATCCTTCGTCATGACGAGTAGATTCCCACCAGACCGTGACGTTTCGAGGAGGTAGCAATGGCGTCTGGGCGATGGAACGTAGCCGGCGGATTTCTCTTCATCTCCCTGTTCGTGGTACTAGGCTTTGTGCTCGTCTACCTCCGCGACTTCGCGCCAGGTAAGGAGGCCTGGGTCGCCGACTATGCGGTTGGGAAGCACTTCGAGACGCGGCTAGCACACGCGCACGGAAACCTGTTCGCTCTCGTGAACATCGCCATGGGGCTTACATTGCCTCGGTTGGCTGCCGGTGACACGGCAAAGCGGGCACTGGCATCAACCACGCTCGGCGGACTCCTGATGCCTGTAGGCATCCTCGGCGAGGTAGTGCTCGGCACGTCGCCAGTGTTTGTGCTTGTTGGCGGAGCAATGATGTTCGTGGCCGTGACATGGGCTGGTGTAGTCGCGGCCCGAGGTTGGAACGGCCCAACGCGCGTTTAGCCGCGCGCATCGCTATGCCGATGAGTCTGGGCTGCCCGTCGCGCTTGCGTGCCAGTTGGAGCTGCCTGTCCCATTACTAGTCAACGCGCATGGGCGACTCGGCTCGTTGCTGCCAAGCCCTCGGGAATAAACCCGCAGCAAACCCGAGAAAGACCGCCCAAGGGGTGTGGCTAGCTGCTGTGACGGCGTGGCTGGCCTCGATGAGCTCGTTTGAGAGTGTCAGAGCGCGAGCGCCACGCGGAAAGGCGCGCATCCTTTTTCGCACGAGCGCGTCGTCATGCCGATGTTTGTTCAGTGGTGATAAACTCCACTTTTTGATCAAAAAGTCTGGGACGTCGATCGGGAGCACTCCTTCGACCGTGGCGGTCTCTCTCGTCGCACTCACGCTAATCTGAAGCGCTTCGAGCACCTGATCCTGCCGATTGCTACTCGCGCCGTCCAGATGCTCAGCGATGCTCGCGCATGCGTCCCGAAGTCCTACCTCGTCGACAGCGATCCCATGCCCCGAGACGTTCTTGAGCGACTCGAGGTCGACCGCCATCGCATCACGCTGACGGCGTACGTCGCGGAGTTCATTGCGGACGGTTGTCTCCTCGACCTCCTCGAACCCGAACATGCGGACCAGGCGTTCCTCGCGCTTCCGGAGAGCCGCGACCTGCGACTCGATCCGCTGGATCGCCCCCTCGTCCACGTCCGCCTGGGCGGCCCGACGCTGCTCAGCAAGAACCAGCTCCGGTGCCGTGAGCACTTCGCGGATCTTCGACCACACCCCCGCCTCCAGCAGTTCTGCGGGGACGTACCGCCCCTCACACTGCCGACCTGACACGCGCGCATACACGTGGCGGCAGCGGTAGTACTCGTAGTTCCTGCCCTTGTTGCTGAGCGTCTGCCCCACCATCGCGCTCAGGCACAACGCACATCGCAGCCGACCGCGCAGCGCGTAGTCGCGCCGAGCAACGGATCGCCGAGCGGTCCGCGCGGGATCCTCGATGATCGCTCGGATGCGACTCCAGAGCG
>Ga0172380_10008400_pt1 | contig 11299 bp, 11 predicted proteins | sample Leawe162metaG_FD_119747 | JGI IMG/M metagenome (GOLD analysis project Ga0172380, IMG submission 119747) | Leachate microbial communities from a municipal landfill in Southern Ontario, Canada - Leachate well 162 metaG | ecosystem: Engineered > Solid waste > Landfill > Unclassified | place... | reverse complement strand
CCCGCAGACGGGGCAGGGATCAGAGGAGCGAATCGGAATCATTTGGCTGTTTGGTTAGTTGTGGCTGGGGAGTGGGGGGGGGGGGGGGGGGGGAGGGGGGGGGGGGGGGGGGGGTAAGGAAAGTGGGAAGTCGGAAGTGGGAAGGCGGAAGTAAGAATCAGCTACTTCCGATTTCCGACTTCGCACTTCCGACTTGGATGGCTTCCATCACGCGGTCATCGGCGGTCATTCGGATGGACTGGCCGGGTTGGAGGACGAGGAAGCGGTCGTCGTCCCATCGGCCGGCGAGGAGGTCGATGAGCAGTCGCGGGTCGCCGCGCTGGCGGTCGAAGTTCCATTTGAGCCAGTCGGCACAGTCGCGGGTGTATTGGATGTCCTGGTCGGTGGCGCCGATGGTCAGGTCAACATAGGTGGCGCGATCGTAGGTGCTGAACCAGTGTTGTTCGGATTCCATGAGGAACGCGGCGTTGTCCTCGCCGTATTTTTCGGTGTATTGGGCGAGGAGTTTATTGTAGCGTTCGGGGCCTGGCGGGGTGTGGTGTTTGTTCCAGCCGGGCGAGTACCAGTAGGTGCCGGGATGTTGGGCGACGTAATCGGCATAGCGCTTGCGGTCGCCGAGCAGGAGGGTGATGCAGTCGTGGGCGCGGGTGACGACGAGTTTGCAGCGACGGGGACTGACGTCTTCGATGCCGCGCGAGCACAGGCCGTAGCCGAGCACGATGGCCTGGGCCTGGGGCCAGTCACGTTCGATGTCGTTCACGGCCTGCTGAAGCATCGTCTGCAACTTCCGGGGGTCGTTGTGCAGGCCCTGCTCCATCATGTGGACGTGGAGGATGTGATCCATGTTCGGACTTCCGGGGGCGGGAGCTTGGCGGTAATGGTTGATTTCCATTTCCATCACCGCGCAGGTGAGAACCACGGTGGGCAGTGGGGCGGATTGTGGGTTGGTGGTAGTCATATCAATATCAAAATAAACCGCAGAGGCGCAGAGGCGCGGAGAAAACAGAATTCAATTTTTTTATTTCTTCTCTGCGCCTCCGCGCCTCCGCGGTTAATTCTTCTTCCGTGAATTCAACTTTCTCGTCAAGGTACTAAACGCGGAAATCGCCTCTAAGTCAAGCGAAAACAGTGGAATAGCAATTCTGTGCAAATAATCGCCCGTTTTATCCATGCAAAGAAGATAAACTTGTAGTATTTTATGTCGATGAAATAAACCGGCCTCGCGTCCGCAAGCCGCGGGATGCAAGCCGCAGGAGACACCCATGAGTGACATGAACGCATTGACCGAAGCCATCAAGAAGGGCAACCGCGACCAGGCCAAGCAGCAGACCGCCGCCGCGATCGCCGCCGGGAAGCCCGCCCAGCAAATCCTCGAAGCCCTCGTGGCCGGGATGGACGACGTCGGTCGTCGCTTCAAGGCCAACGAAATTTTCGTGCCTGAAGTGCTGATCGCCGCCCGTTCCATGAAGGAAGCGATGGCGTTGCTGGAACCCGAACTGGTCAAGGCCGGGATCAAGCCCAAGTTCACCGCCATCATCGGCACCGTTCAGGGCGACTTGCACGACATCGGCAAGAACCTGGTCGCCATGATGTGGAAGGGCGCGAACTTCGGCGTGGTCGATCTGGGCACCAACGTCGCCGCCGATCAGTTCGTCGCCGCCGTCAAACAACACAACGCCCAGGTCGTCGGCCTGTCCGCCCTGCTGACCACCACCATGCCCGCCATGAAATCGACCGTCGAGGCCCTCAAAGCCGCCGGTCTGACCACCGTCAAGGTCGTCATCGGCGGGGCGCCGATCACCCAGGAATTCGCCACGCAGATCGGTGCCGACGGCTTCGCCCCCGATGCCGCCAGCGCCGTCGATATCGCCCGACAACTGGTGGCGTGAAGAAGTAGTAGCCAGCAGCCAAATAGCCAACAGCCAACAGGACAATCAAACCGTGGCTAAGGTTTTGGTGTGCCGCCGCATCAGCGGCATTCGTCGCGCGTTTTTCCATCTGTTGGCTGTTGGCTCATGGCTGTTGGCATCCCATCGACTGTTGGCTTAGAAAGGATTGTCCATGAACCGCAGCTTCTACCTCGACCTCGCCCGTGCCGGCCACCGTGTGCCCATCGGCACCGACCTGGTGTTGCACGAACAGGCCGACGCCCCCGACATCATGCTCAGCGGCCCGCGCCTCGGCCAAATCGTCGTCGATTCCGCCCGTCGCTATCGTTCCCCCCTCGCCCTGCCCCTGATGGACCTGCGCATTGAAAAGTCACTGCTCGCCCAATCGCTCGGCATCGGAGCCAGACCCTCCAAGCCGGGGCAGAGCGAGTCTTCGAGCGCCGCCCCGGGTTCTTCTGATGACATCGACCAGTGGCACATCGACACCGTGCCCGATGAAAAAGCGTTCGCCGCCGCTCGCAAAATCAACGTGCTGACCCATCCGCGCGCCAAGGCCACCGCCGACGCCGTTGCGTATGTCGCCCAACAGAAAGACCTCGTCCCCATCGGCATGGGCATCGGGCCTTTCTCACTGATGACCAAACTCATCGCCGATCCGATCACGCCCGTCTTCCTCGCCGGCACCGGCATCACCGCCGCCGAGGATGAAGAAGTCGCCCGCGTCGAAAAAACCTTCGACCTGGGCATGATCGTCATCGAAAAGTTCCTCACCGCCCAGATCGACGCCGGCGCCAAAGCCATCGTCATCTGCGAACCCGCCGCCAACAGCGTCTATTTCTCCCCCATCCAACTCGCCAACGATACGTCCATTTTCGACCGCTACGTCATGCGATATTGTCATCAGATCAAGTCGCTGCTCGCCGGCCGCCATGTCGATCTGATCTTCCACGACTGCGGCGAGTTGATCCCCGTCATGATCGAAAAGTTCTGCTCCCTCGACCCCGCCATCCTCTCCTTCGGCAGCTCACGCAAGCTGTGGGAAGACGCCGCGATCGTCCCGCACACCACCGTCCTCTACGGCAACCTGCCCAGCAAACGCTTTTACAGCGATGATCTCATCAGCGTGGATGATGTTCGCCGGATGGCGCGCGAATTGATCGAAAAAGTCGCCGCGACCGGCCACCCCTTCATCCTCGGCAGCGAATGCGACGTGCTCAGCGTCAAGGAACATCACGCCACCATCGCCGCCAAAGTCCAAGCCATGCTCGACGCCTGACCCCCGGAAGGTTTCATCCTCACGTTTAGCGGGCGGCACGAAGTGCCCCTCCCCCGGAAACCGCCCCTGGCGGGCGATCGGCACCGGCAACTCCCTGACCGACTACATGCCGATTGAAAATTACAAGATCGTGCTGGAAGAAGCCCGGCGGGTGCGATAGCTGCGCAGAATAAGTAACGCCGCCTCTTGGATAATCCCTGTTCAAGGCGTACAATCGCTTTCACTTTGAACATGGAGGTCGGACGCTGTTGCGCAGGATGCTTGTCACCAAACGACCCGCCGGACCATCGCGTCGCACCGCCCCGATAGTCGGGCGAGTGGCCGAATTTTTCGCTGGCATCGGCTTGGTCCGTCTGGCGCTGGAAAGGCAGAACTGGCGGGTGGTTTTCGCCAACGACATCGACCCCGACAAAGCCGAAATGTACCGCCACAACTGGCCGACCGACGATCACCTCCACGTCGGAGATATTCACCATCTCTCCGCCGACCGGATTCCCGCCTGCGATTTATTTACCGCCTCGTTCCCTTGCAACGATTTGTCGATTGCGGGCAAATGGGAGGGATTGAACGGCAAGGAATCATCGGCTTTTTGGGGATTGATTCGGATTATCCGTGAATTGGGCGAACGCCGGCCGCCGGTGGTCATGCTCGAAAATGTTGTCGGATTTCTCATGTCCCGCGATGGGCAGGATTTTGAAACGGCCTTGTTGGCGTTGAATGAACTCGGATACGCCGTTGATGCGATCATTCTTAACGCCGCTCACTGGGTGCCGCAGAGCCGCGCCCGTTTGTTCGTTATCGCCAACCGAATGACAAATGAGGATGCCAATCCGTTTGCGGAAGAAAGCGGAGTACGACCGGCATCTTTGGTTACGTTCATCAATCTGCATCAGAACATCCAATGGAACATCCGCGTACTACCGGATTTGCCCAAACGGAAAGCCGTGCTTCCAGACATAATCGAAGACCTCCCCGACGACGATCCGCATTGGTGGAGTCGTGATCGTGTGGAGTATTTCATGGGTCAGTTGAGTCCTCGTCATCTGGTGCAGGCGAAGGTGATGATTAATCAGGAAACACACCAATACTGCACAGCTTTTCGTCGCGTTCGCAATGGACGATCCATGGCTGAGTTAAGATCGGACGGCATTGCGGGATGTTTGCGCACGCCGCGAGGTGGAAGCGGGCGACAAATCTTGTTCAAGGCGGGCAAGGGAAAACATCAAGTTCGGTTGCTAACCGCCCGGGAATGCGCCCGTTTGCAGGGAGTACCCAATTCTTACAAAATCAAAGTTCCATTGAACCAAGCACTGTTTGGTTTTGGGGATGCGGTGTGCGTCCCGGCAATTGAATGGATAGCGAAACATTATTTGAAAACGATCATGCGCGAAGTCGCAGGTGAGCCGTTTCTTTACCGGGAGATCGCGTGAATGTCGATGGAAACTGATGCAATCCAAGTGGTCGATGATTGGTATTCCGATCTCGATTTGTACCAAGACCGATTGCCGGCAAAAGGTTCGATCGCGGCGGCTTTACATGTTTTGAACAGACTGAGATCGTCCTATGATTTGAGCATTTCATCACATGTTGCAGGCGGTGAAGCTCAAATCACGGGCTTGTCCGCCGCTGCAATTCAAAAGGTTCTCGCGGAATTCGGCGAAACACGAACGTTGTCGGCGGTGGGAGGGCGTTCCAATCGCGGCGCTCGCGGAGACATCGCCAAATTGCTCGATGCGATGGCGCCATTGCGTCTGGAACGAATGGATGAATCGCGACGGATTGCTGTATTGAAAGCGATACAGCAGCATATCGTAACAAAATACGTGGGACGATATTTTGCAGTGAAACGAGTCAAGGCCACGTTTAACATCAACACGACCACCTGGCGATTTATTCAAACGATCCTTGATAACGCGAAAGCAAGCGGTAAGGCCGGCGCAGTCGCTGAATATTTGGTCGGAGCCAAGTTGACCATCCGATTCCCGAATAAGGCGATACGCAACAAACGATTCAGCACTTCGGATGTGCAGGCAGGATTTGCCGGGGATTTTGAAATAGGAAACACCGCCTTCCATGTTACCGTAGCGCCGATGCCTGAATTGCTGGCGAAATGCGAAGATAATCTCGAACGCGGCTTGAGGGTGTATCTTCTTGTGCCTGATGCGCAAGTCGTCGGAACTCGGCAAAATGTGGAATTGCAACTCGCCGGCCGAATCACAGTAGAGGCCATTGAATCTTTTGTTGCCACCAACATCGATGAACTTTCGGAATTCGACGGGAACAACCTCAAAAGCGGATTCCGACGATTGCTGGAAATTTACAATGCTCGTGTCGATGCGGTGGAATTGGACAAATCATTGTTGATCGACATTCCGCCGAATCTCAAATGAAGCGGTCTGCTCCATCCAGCGTATCATCGCTTTGCGGGCGGTTTCATCCGGTATGTCAAAAGGCATCGACGCGGCAATATATGTCTCAATGTCTTCAACGCACTCCGGTTCAAACCCGCCGGTCCATTCGAGAAAGTCAACTTGAAGGTTTTGGAGGTTGTTGCTCATAGCATGCAATTGTCGCAGATGTTCTGTTCGTACCCAAAATCGGAACACGATGTGACGCGATGGATACGTTCACAAAAATCGAACGATCTTGCATCATGGCTTCGGTGAAGTCTCGGAATACTTCGCCGGAACTTGCGGTTCGGCGGATGGTTCATGCGATGGGGTATCGGTTTCGTCTGCATCGGCGGGATTTGCCTGGGCGCCCCGATCTGGTGTTTGCATCCCGGCGGGCTGTGATTTTTGTGCATGGATGCTTTTGGCACGATCATCATTGCCAACGTGGCCGCCGCGTGCCGAAAACGCATCGGGCATATTGGCTACGCAAACGGGGACGAAACCGTGAGCGCGACGCAGCGATGCGTCGGCAACTCCGCCGCCGGGGCTGGCGGGTCATGGTGATCTGGGAATGTCAGTTGCGCGATCCGGCGAAGGTGGCGCGGCGCGTTCATCGCTTTCTGGAAAAACCGTAGCCATCGTTACGGAAACATCCTTCCGGGCGGCCTGCCATATCAATTCCAGACAAATAAATCCCCCCGGTGCGCATTCCCGGTTTCCGGGGGCGCGGTATGCTGATGATCCCCGCACCGCACGGTGAAACCATGAGCACAATCGCCGCCCCTGGAAGTTTGAGCACTTCTCGCCGCGTGACCATGACCGGTCAGCAGCGTGTCAGCGCCATGATGGAGCGGCGGGACCAGGACCGCGTGCCCCGCCATGAATCGTTCTGGTCGGACACCATCGAACGCTGGAAAACCGAAGGTCTGAACGGCGACGCGAACACCGTGCTGGATATGTTGCAAACCGATTTTCACGGGCTGAACTGGCTTTGGCCGCAGTGCTTTCCGGGCAGCGACAAGACGATCAGTGAGGATGCGGAGACGCGCGTCGTGCGTGACAGCAACGGCAAGACGCTGCGTTACTGGAAGCACCGCATGGGTACGCCGGAGCATCTGGGTTTTGATTGCGACAGCCGGGACAAGTGGTTCAATCAATACAAACCGGCGATGTTGAGTACGGGATTGCAAAACGACCCGGCGGCGGTGGCGCGTGAGTATCGCAAGGGGCGGGAGACGGGCCGATGGTGTCACCTGACCACCGTCGAACCGTTCGAGGAAACCCGCGCGCTGATGGGCGATGAGATTTCGCTCATGGCGCTGGCCGAAGACCCCGAATGGGTGCGCGACGTGGCGGTCACGTTCACGAATCAGGTGATCTGGAATCTCGACGCGATCATGTCCACCGGCATCCAGCCCGACGGCCTGTGGGTTTACGGCGACATGGCGTTCAATCACGCGACGATGTGTTCGCCGGCGATGTATAAGGAGCTGATCTGGCCCGAACACAAACGACTGGCCGACTGGGCGCACGCGCATCGCATGAAGTTCATCTACCACACCGACGGCAACGTCAACGGCGTGATGGACCTCTATGTCGAAGCCGGTTTCGACTGCTTTCAGCCCATCGAAGTCAAGGCGGGCATGGATATCCGCAACCTCGTGCCGAGGTACGGCGACAAACTTTCGTTCTTCGGCAACGTCGATGTGATGGTCATGGCGACCAACGACCCCCGGAAGATTGAAGAGGAGGTTCGCGCCAAGATCGAGGCCGGCAAGAGCCGCAAGTGCTATGCGTATCACTCGGACCATTCGGTTCCGCCGAGCGTGAGCTGGCAGACGTATCAGTTCATCATGGGCCTGGTCGAGAAATACGGCTGGTACGATTGAGAAAGCGTGTGGGAGGGGCTTGCGTCCTGCGTCCTGCGTCTTGCGGGAGCGCGATTTTCCGCAAGCCGCAAGACCGACCGTCGATCGACAGCTTCTCGCACGCCTTCTGAGCCGGGGCGATATTGGCGAACCATTCCCGCGCCGGTACATTGGCGGCATGGCCATTCAACGTCGTGCCTCATTGCGAAGCCGATCGCCCGCCCGGCGGGTCATGCCTGTTTACGCGATGGGGTTGGCGAATGTGCGCCCGGTGATTCGCATTGCGCATCAGGTCAACGCGCCGTGCCGGATCGCGCCGCGCATCATTTTCGATCATGAGTTTGTGCTGTTTCTGGAAGGGCGCGGTGAAATCCATCTGGGCCGGCGGGCCGTTGCGTTCGGCCTGTTTGATCTGTGGTTTTTCCGTCCGTTCGTCCCGCATGCAATCGTGTCTGATGAGGGGGCGGGCGGATCGCACATCGCGGTGCATTTCGATTTTTCACCCGATGTGCCGCCGATCCAGCAGTCGCGGCGACAGCGCCGGCCCTACCGTGTGCGTCTGCCGGCGGGGGTGCTGCCGGCCACGCATTGCTCGCTGCATGCCGATCACGCGATCGTCGGCGCGTTCCGCCAACTGCTGCGGGTGTGGGACCGCCCCCGGAATGATTCCCGGAATGATTCCCGGAATCAGCCCGGCGACATCGGACGCCTCGAAGCGTCGGCGTCGCTCATGCAGATCATCGCCATGCTGGCGCGGCTCCGGCACGATGACCGCGACGATGCCGATGCGGTCAGTGCCGCCAATCGTCAGCGGTTGGAGCGTGCGATCACATATGCCCGCGGGCATTTGCATGCGCCGCTCAATCTCGACGACCTGGCCCAGGCCGCGGGTCTGAGCGCCAGTCACACAGCCCGTTTGTTCCATCACGTCACCGGCTGCCCGCCCATGCAGTTCATTCGCCGATTGCGTATCGAGCGCGCCCGCGAGTTGCTCGGCGAAGTGGATTTGTCGATCAAGCAGGTGGCCGCGCGGACGGGCTTCGCCAGCCCGTATTTGTTCTCCCGCGTGTTCCGCCGCATCGACGGGTTGTCGCCCTCGCAGTTCCGCCAGGCCCTTCTCGCCGGGCGCGACGGCGCGCCCTGATCCCGCGCCGCCGCCGCCGCGGGGAAAACGCAATCAACCCGTTGCCTCGCCACTTTTACAGCGAACACGATCATTCGTTTTTCGACGAAAACAAAATGAGCGTGACGCGATTATGTACGCGAATTCCAGACTATTTCACGACAACGTGCGCCATTTGGCATATTCGTTTTTCGACGAAAACAAATTCAAAGATTGGGGAATGAGCGAAATCGACAACACATCGGCGATTCCGCTATGGCATCGGATGGGGCGGAGGGTACTGTGTGAACAGCCCCCGGAACAGTCCCCGGAACAGCCCTCGGAACAGCCCCCGGAACAGCCCCCGGAATATCCCCGAAAGGAGACACCCGATGCTTTTGTCCGAACAGGCACACGCTTTTGAAGACAACGGATTCGTACTCGGCCCGCGGGTGATCGGAGCCGATGAAGTCGAGCAACTTCGCCGGGAAGTGCTTGAAGTGATCGACCGGCGAAACGCCCCGTGCAGGCAGCCGGTGCTGTTGCGTAACCTCACCGGCAAGGAAGACGCGCCGGTCTGGCAGATCGTCAACATCTACCAAGTCAGCGAAGCGTTCGCGCGGCTGGTTCACAATCCGAAAATCGTCGAAGCCGCTGCCCAGCTTTGCAAAGCGAAGGAACTGCGCATCTGGCACGATCAGATTCAATACAAGCCGGCATCCAAGGGCGGCGTGAACATGTGGCACCAGGACGGCCCGCTGTGGCCCGTGCTTCAGCCGAAGGATCAGCAGATCACCGCATGGGTCGCGCTGGATGACGCCGCGGAGGACAACGGCTGCATGACGATGGCGCCCGGCTCGCACCGCTGGGGCGATCAACAACAATACCTCAACACGTTGAGCGATTTCACCGCGTTGCCCGACACGTTCGAGGGGCACGCGGTGACTCGCCGGCTTTGCCCGGTGCCGGCGGGTCACGTGCATTTCCACCATTCGCTGACGTGGCACGCCTCGCACGCCAACACCAGCGGTCGGCCCCGCCGGGCGATCGCGCTGCACTACTTCAATGAAAAAACCCGCTATGACGCATCGGGCAAACACGTGATGCAGCCGTTCATCACCGTCACCGACGGTCAGCCGCTCGCCGGCGAGCGGTTTCAGCAGGTGTATCCCGCCAACTGAAATGTGAAGCAAAACAGCACCCCGCGCATGTTCACGCACCGACATCGCGGGTAAATTGAACCCCCCCCCCGACACCCGACAGGACAACCCGTCATGAATCTGCGACAGCGTTTGGCCCATCAGATGCACTACCAGCCGGTGGATCGTTCGTGCCTGGTCGATTTCAACATGTGGGACGAGACGATCCCGCAGTGGCACACCGAAGGGCTGCCGAAAAAATACACCCGGCGGAACATCGCTGATTACTGCGGGTTGGACGTGTCGCTGGGCGGCGGAGAAAAGAACGATTGGGGCACGGGTGTCCAACACGATCTTTGCCCAGGTTTCCCCGGCAAAATCCTCGAAGACGACGGCGACATCTACACCCAGATGCAGTCCGACGGCGTGATCGTCCGCTGCCAGCGCTCCAGCGTGTCGATCCCCATGCACGTCGGGCACACGCTGGTCGATCGGGAGTCGTGGGTGAAGCATTACAAGCCGCGCCTCGATCCGGCCACCGCCGAACGCTTTCCGGGGGCCGAGGACTGGGATCGCCGGGTCAAAATCTGGACCGACCCGAATCGTGAATACCCCGTCTTCGTCAACGGCGGATCACTGTTCGGCCGGTTGCGCGATTGGATGGGCATCGAAAACATCGCGCTGGTCGTGTACGACGACCCGGCATGGTTCGGGGAAATGGTCGAAACCGTCGCCGACCTTCAGGTCGCGCTGCTGACCAAAATCCTCAACACCGGCGGCAAATTCGACGCCTGTCAAATGTGGGAGGACATGTGCTACAACGCCGGCCCGCTGCTGTCGCCCACGCATTTCAAACAGTATCTCGTGCCGCAATACAAGCGCATCACCTCGCTGCTGCACAAGCGCGGCATCGACATCGTGTGGATCGACTGTGACGGCAAGATCGACGACCTGCTCCCGCTGTGGCTGGACGCGGGCGTCAACTGCATGTTCCCCATCGAGGTCGGCACGTGGAACGCCGACCCCCGGAAGTTTCGCAAACAGTACGGCAAAGACCTGTTGATGATGGGCGGATTCGACAAGCATATTCTCGCCCGGTCGAAGGACGCGATCACGAAGGAAATCGAAAAGCTCACGCCGCTGGTGGAAGAAGGCGGATTCATTCCGATGCCGGACCATCGCGTCCCGCCGGACGTGCCGCTGGAAAATTACCTGCACTATTGCCGGACGGTGCGCGCGATCTGGGGCAAAGGCGTGAACCTGCCGGTGATGGAAGCGGAGTGATGCTCTTGTGCGGGTAAGTTTGATAAATCCGTGAATCGGGACTCCATCCCCCCGCGTTTAGCGGGCGGCACGAAGTGCCCCGCTCAATGCGGTAACAATTGTTTTTTGCAGATTTCTGTTGACACGCCAGGGGGGGCACGGTAGCAACGCGACGCGGCGGACAAAGCCGGTTCGCAGAATCCGACGGATGACAAAACCAAATCCGCACACGACAAAGCCGTCGAACGGCAGCGCGACATTCTCAATCGCAACGCCGACGCCATCGCCAAATTGCGCGAGCTGATCGCCACCCCCGGAAGCGGCAAATATCGTGAAGCGTTCGGCGATCTGATGCAACTTCGCCAACTG
>Ga0172380_10008398_pt1 | contig 11300 bp, 10 predicted proteins | sample Leawe162metaG_FD_119747 | JGI IMG/M metagenome (GOLD analysis project Ga0172380, IMG submission 119747) | Leachate microbial communities from a municipal landfill in Southern Ontario, Canada - Leachate well 162 metaG | ecosystem: Engineered > Solid waste > Landfill > Unclassified | place... | reverse complement strand
GGGTGCACGGCCACTAATTTATGCCATCTACCAAACCCTGCTCGATCCGGGCGACAGCGTCATATTTCCGGTGCCTTCCTGGAATAACAACCACTATTGTCACCTTTGCCAGGCCAAACCAATCGCCATCGAAGTCACCGCGGCCGACAACTTTATGCCCACAGCGGCATTAATTGCCCCGCATATTCAGGAAGCTACATTAATTGCGGTTTGTTCGCCACTCAATCCAACCGGTACACTCTTCAGTGAAACTGCTTTGCGCGAAATCTGTGAGCTCGTTTTAGCTGAAAACAAAAGACGTGGGCCAGACCAAAAACCCGTCTACCTCATGTACGACCAGATTTACTGGACGCTCACCTATGCCGGTGCTGCCCATGTGGATCCGGTGAGCCTGTTTCCGGAAATGCGTGCATATACCATTTTTGTAGACGGCCTTTCCAAAGCCTTTGCCGCAACCGGTGTTCGGGTAGGCTGGAGTTTTGGGCCGGCAGCTATCATTGATAAGATGAAGTCGATATTGAGCCATATTGGTGCCTGGGCCCCTAAAGCCGAGCAACTGGCTACTGCCCGTTATTTGGTGCAGGAAGCGGCAGTAGATCGTTATCTCACCCAATTTCGGGAAGAGCTTTACTTCCGGCTGCATGGATTTTACCTAGGCTTCCAGACCCTTGCTGCTGCTGGTCATCCGGTGAGATGTATTGATCCGCAGGCTGCCATCTATTTAACCGTACAATTTGACCTCGTAGGCAAACGTACTGCTGATGGACAAATACTTCAAAATATGCGCGAAGTAACTGCTTATATTCTCAACGAAGCAGGCATGGCTATCGTGCCTTTTTACGCTTTTGGTGCTCCAGAATCGAGCAATTGGTTCAGACTAAGTGTAGGTACATGTAAAAGAGATGAGGTAAAAATGGCCTTGGATATTCTTGAAAAAGCCCTTAATCGATTACACTAAGCATTATATTTGAAACATACTTGTTACAAACACACTTGTTACAAACATAATTGTTTCAAACATAGTTGTTACAACCATACTTGTTTCAAACAGAGTAGTTACAAACATATCTATTACAAACAATACTGTTTGAAACATACTTGTTACTAAAAATGCACCTCTAATCGCAGCCGTTATAACTCACTTCTTCCAAGCTGGCGCCTTGTTCCAAGGCTTGTACATCTTTGTACTGTATGCGCACTTCTTTTAAAATATCGCGGATTTCCTGGGCATCGTCGGTGGTGACCAATCGCATACGCAATTCTTTGAAGTGGGGATACCCTTTGAAGTAGTTGGTATAATGCCTGCGCATCTCGAGTATACCTAATTTTTCTCCTTTCCAGGTGAGGGAGCGTTCGAAGTGTTGCAGACAAACATTTACCCTTTCGTCGGTATCGGGTTTGGTGAGATGTTCACCGGTAGCGAAATAATGTTTGATCTCCCGGAAAATCCAGGGATAACCTATAGACGCCCGGCCAATCATGATGCCATCAACCCCATACCGTTCGCGGTATAATTTGGCTTTTTCAGGGGTATTGATATCGCCATTCCCGAAAACAGGGATGTGCATGCGGGGATTATTTTTTACTTCACCTATGAGTGTCCAGTCGGCTTCGCCTTTGTACATCTGCACCCGTGTACGACCATGTATAGCCAGTGCCTGAACACCAATATCCTGTAAGGCTTCGGCCAGATAAACGATTTGTTTGGAGTCTTCATCCCAGCCTAAACGGGTTTTTACGGTGATGGGCAGACTGCTGTGTTTCACCATAGCTTCGGTGATTTTGAGCAGCTTGGGCAGGTTACGCAACATGCCGGAACCAGCTTCTTTACACACCACATTTTTAACCGGACAGCCAAAATTGATGTCGATCAGATTAGGGCGGGCCTCACTCACTACATCGATGGCTTGCACCATGGCATCCTGTTCGCCACCGAAAATTTGTATGCCCATGGGGCGTTCGTCGTCGTAGATGTCGAGTTTTTTAATGCTTTTGTGGGCATTCCGGATTAAACCTTCCGACGAAATAAATTCGGTGTACATCAGATCGGCACCCTGGGTTTTACAAACCGCGCGAAAAGGAGGATCGCTTACATCCTCCATGGGAGCGAGCAAGAGGGGAAATTCGCCTAATTCGAGTGCACCTATTCTGACCATCACTTAATAAATCGCGTAAATTTACGCAAAAAACACGGCATGCTATTCGATAAGCCCTTGCGCGACCATCCACCTTTCCTGCAATTCATACTGATATTCAGTTTATGCATCGCATCCGGCGGCTTATTTACGCTTATCGCTTTACAATTGGCAGAAGCAGTAACAGGCATACCTGGTCAATTGGTTCCTTTCTGGCTCGACAATCCCGAAACCCGTTTTATACCCTACATCTGGTGGATGCAGAGTATGAGTGCAGTCGGATTATTTGTAGTTCCGGGCATCGTATGGGCTTATTATTACGATTACAGCACGTCATGGGAGCCATTAGGGTTTCACCATAAAACGCGAACTAAAAATTATATCGTTACCGCACTCCTCATGTTAGCGGTACTTCCTTTGGTGTATGTTGTTTACCAGCTGAATCAGCAAGTGGAGCTGCCCGCTGCCTGGTCGAGCCTGGAAAAAAGTCTGCAGGAAGCTGAAGCGAGCAGCGAAAAAACCATTGATCTTTTACTTACGGCCAAGGGATCGATGGGATTTGTACTGAATATTATCGTCATTGCCTTATTACCCGCTATCAGCGAAGAGCTCATTTTCAGGGGCGTATTACAAAACATCCTGCGAAAAGCTGTTGCCAATCCACATTTGGCTGTCTGGGTAACTGCTTTAATATTCAGTGCCATACATATGCAATGGTATGGTTTTGTGCCACGTATGTTACTCGGCGCTTTATTCGGCTACCTCTATTTCTGGAGTGGCCAATTAAGTCTGGCAGTACTGGCGCATTTTGTGAACAATGCGGTAGCGGTGGTTTTCGAGTATGTGAGCAAAGCAGCTAAATCGCCATTCAACGAAACCCAATTATTAGAAAGTCCCTGGTGGCTGGTTTTGCTTTCGGCCTTGTTTAGTGGCATATTTTTGCGGTATTTGTACCTTCACCGAAACAAAACAAACGACCTAACACCTACGCTCTGATGCAAGCCGGCTGGAAATGTGTTTTTCGCTCCTCTTTTGAACATACTGCCGAACTGGTGCGGGTGATGCTTGAGGAACATGATATTGATGCGGTGGTGATGAACAAAAGAGATTCGTCTTACCTTAATTTTGGTCAATTGGAAGTCTTTGTACCCGAACAGGACCAACAAACGGCGGAAGCCTTGATCCTTTCCCTGGAATTATGAACAATTTTTGGCAAAGAGTACTTACTGGTGCATTGCTGATGGTGGCCATCATCGTCAGTCTGTTTTCGGGCTTTTACTTCTTCAGCACCCTCTTTTTTATCTTTTCGATGATTGGCTTATACGAATTCTACCGTATGGCCACTCCCAAAAACAAAAGGCGTGATTATTTCTCACCCATGTTCGCCGGGGCATTATTATACATCATTTGCTCCCTGACAGCATCACAGGTCATTCCCTTTGCCTGGTTAGAATTTATGATACCCGTTGCAGCTTACTTCTTTATGAATGAGCTGTATAAAAACCGGGAAAACCCCTTCCAGGAGATCGGTTTAACCGTACTCGGCCTGGTTTATATCGCACTTCCATTCTCCCTTTTAAACTATATGGCATTTTTGCCTAACGACACCTACAATTACGAATTGGTCTTAGGTTGTTTTATCTTTTTGTGGGTGAGCGATTCAGGAGCTTATCTCGTCGGTCGGAGGTTTGGTAAACACAAACTTTTTGAACGCATCTCCCCGGGTAAAACCATTGAAGGCAGCATCGGTGGTATTGTGCTGGCACTGGCAGTGTCTTATTTCGCAGTCGGAAGTTTGTTTAAAAGTCTGAGTCCGGTCGACTGGCTGGTGGTGAGCGCTATTGTTTCCATTAGCGGTATTTATGGCGACTTGATTGAATCACTGCTCAAACGTAGTGTCGATCGCAAAGATTCGGGCAGTTTGTTGCCGGGTCATGGCGGTATACTCGATCGTTTCGACTCCCTGATCTTGTCGGCACCGCTGGTATATGCTTATATCCGCTTGATTCAGATTTTCTAGTTTCGGCAAGCTAAAAATTAGTTTTTAACGACAGCTAAAATTTTATTCGCTCAAGTTGCAGCGGTTGAGCATTTGGCTAACTTTGAGGCGGTTTTTTTAACGATTTCGTAATCCACATTTAACCCAAAAAACATGTCAGCCACTGCTGAAAACCAAAAAATTGCAGAGAATCCATTCGATTCAATGATGTCACGTTTCGACGTGGCCGCCAAATTGCTCAATCTGAGCGACGAGCTGTATAATGTGCTGAAATCGCCTGCCAAACAAGTGATAGTAAGTCTGCCTGTAACCATGGACAATGGAAAAATCCATGTTTTTGAAGGCTACCGCGTAGTTCACAACATCAATCTCGGCCCATCTAAGGGTGGTATCCGCTATTCGATGGACGTACATCTCGACGAAGTAAAAGCCCTCGCAGCCTGGATGACCTGGAAATGTGCTGTTTCCAACATTCCTTTCGGTGGTGGTAAAGGTGGTATCAAATGTGATCCGCGTAAAATGTCGGCCAATGAGTTGGAGCGCCTCACCCGTGCTTATACCCGTGCCATGATCGATGTATTTGGCCCTGAAAAAGACATTCCAGCCCCTGATATGGGTACAGGACCCCGCGAAATGGCGTGGTTGATGGACCAGTATTCAAAATTGGTTGGCTATAGCAGTCCGGCCGTAGTTACCGGCAAACCCCTCGTTTTGGGTGGCTCTAAAGGTCGCGTTGAAGCTACCGGTCGTGGCGTAATGGTTTCGGCCCGTTCGGCTATGTTAAAAATGGGTTTAAATCCATTCAAATCTACCTGTGCTGTACAGGGTTTTGGTAATGTAGGCTCTATTTCGGCCCGCTTACTCCAGCAACAAGGCCTCAAAATTGTTGCCATCAGTGATGTAACCGGTGGTTACTACAATGCCGACGGTATTGACGCTGAAGAAGCCATCGCCTACCGCGACGGGAACAACGGTACACTCGAAGGTTTTACCAAAGCTGAAAAAATCTCTAACGAAAAATTGTTAGAGCTCGATGTTGATGTATTGGTTCCAGCCGCGATGGAAGACCAGATCACCAAACACAACGCCAACAACATCAAGGCAAAATTGATCGTAGAAGGTGCAAACGGCCCGATTGCTGCCAGTGCTGATGATATCCTCAACCAAAAAGGCATTATGGTTGTGCCGGATATCCTGGCGAATGCCGGTGGTGTTACCGTTTCTTATTTTGAGTGGGTACAAAATCGCCTGGGTTATTTCTGGACAGAAGAGCGCGTAAATCGCCGCGCCGACCGCAATATGAAAGAAGCTTTCGAAGTGGTTTACCAGACTTCTTTGAAGTACAATTGTAACCTCCGCATTGCGGCTTACATTGTAGCTATTGATAAAGTAGCACAAGTAACCAAATTGCGTGGTGGTATTTAAAATGTAAATACGAAATTTGAGGCCGGGAAATTAAACACCCGGCCTTTTTTGTTTATGATACACCGCGAAGGATATACCATTATTGCCAGCAGTCTGGTACTGTTAGGCGCTTTAGCCTGGGTAGTAAACCACTACCTCGCCGATTATAAAATACTGAGCTACGGACTCTATGCCGTTTTGTTGGTCTTTCTAATACTTGTAGTCCAGTTTTTCCGCAATCCCAACCGCCATACCGTCATCGACCCACATACAGTAATCGCCCCCGCCGATGGTAAAGTGGTGATTATTGAAGATGTAGAGGAGCCGGAGTATTTTAAAGGCAAACGATTGCAGGTTTCCATTTTTATGTCGCCTTTAAACGTACATGTGAACCGCAATCCGGTGAGTGGCATAGTGAAGTATTTCAAGTACCACCCGGGTAAATACCTGGTGGCCTGGCATCCGAAGTCGTCTACCCTCAACGAAAGAACTACGGTGGTGGTTGAGAATGCAGCCGGCATACCGGTATTATACCGTCAGATTGCGGGTGCTGTAGCCCGCCGTATCCGTTGGTATATCGCTGAAGGCGACAGCGTAAAACAAGGCGAAGAGTATGGTTTTATCAAATTCGGCAGTCGTATTGATATTTACCTGCCCGTAGATACCGAAGTGATGGTCAAACTCGAAGAAAAAGTATGGGGTGGCGAAACGGTCATCGCCAAATTCAAATAACCTATGGCCAAAAAGACGGGTCAGGCGCGCCTGGCTACGATTTTCCTCACTGTTTTCCTCGATATGCTGGGCATTGGGATCATCATCCCCATTGTTGCCCCCTTATTGCTCGATACCCAAACCAATCTGATTCCGGAAACCACGCCTTTTGGACAGCGTACCTTTTTAATTGGTTTACTCATTTCCAGTTTCAGCATCGCCCAATTTTTTGGTTCATCTGTATTGGGCACATTATCCGACCGCTTCGGACGTAAAAAAGTACTCATTGCCTCCATTACGGGTACCACCATTGGGTATGCCATTTTTGGGGTCGGTATTGTGACTGGCCAACTTTGGTTACTTTTTGTAGGCCGTATGTTGGACGGCTTTATGGCAGGTAATCTGGCAGTTATTTATTCTGCCATAGCGGATATCAGTACGCCTGAATCTAAAAGTAAAAACTTTGGATTGGTGGGTGCTGCTTTTGGCATGGGGTTCGTGATTGGCCCATTTTTAGGTGGACAGTTGGCCAATACCGAATTGGTGAGCTGGTTTAATTATGCTACCCCCTTTTGGTTTTCGGCCATATTGGGAATTGTGAATGTGCTCGTGATCTGGCAATTTTTTGGAGAAACCTTGCTGATAAAGGTGAAAAAACCACTCAGCTGGACCAGCGGTTTCCGCAATATCGAAAAGGCCTTCGCCAATGAAAAACTCCGGTCGATATTTTCAGTTAGCTTCTTATTCGTCTTCGGCTTTACCTTTTTCACCCAATTTTTTCAGGTTTATCTCATCGAAAAATTTGATTATCGCGAAGCAGATATCGGTATGCTTTTCGGTTATCTGGGCATTTGGATTGCCATCACGCAAGGTGGGTTAATCCGGCCTGTAATGCGCTTTTTCAGCCCCGATCAGGTAATTCGCTTGGCTACACTGATTTTAGCCGCTGCCTTATTAATGCTGCTCGTACCTGAACAAAGCTGGCAGATTTTCCTCATCATCCCTTTTGTTTCCATTTGCCAGGGCTTAACCACACCCAATATCACGGCCACCGTTTCTAATCTGGCTGATGCTGATGTGCAGGGTGAAATTTTGGGGATCAATCAGTCGGTGAACTCCTTCGCGCAACTCCTGCCTCCCCTCATTGGCGGTATACTGGTTGGTTTCGACATTAGAATGCCCCTGCTCGTCTCGGCCAGTTTTATGTTTTTGGCCTGGCTGGTATTTACCCTGGGTGTGAGAAGTAAAAGAAGGGCTCAGGCCTGACCGCTGGCCTGCTCAACCAACAGCTGATCGGATTTGGTTTGAAATCCTGCTGCCTGCAGGGATGCGATGACCAAAGGAAGTTGCTCCGGATCGATGCGGTAATAAAAATCGTTGTTTTCGTGTATCACAATTTCCCCGAGATGTTCCTGCAGATCATCGGGTAACCAGGCAATAATTTCCTGGGCTGGTTGTGGCATATACTCGCCGTCGTCAAAACCGGGTAAAATAGAAGTGGTAAACGGATCTTCGGGTAAGGGCAGATACAAATCGGTGATATAACTGCTCAGATCTTCACCCATCAGATAATTGGGATATAACGCTTCATGACCCAACGTTTCTAAGATTTCCAGCACCAGATCATCGAAAGTCTCTTGTGATGTGAGGTCGATAAAGTCCTGCCAGGTGGTCGCTGTGCGTATGGCCTCCCATTTCGCTGCCCAGGCCAATGCATCGGCTTCGGGTATGACGACCATATTATTATCAATGATCCCGTAAACGAGGTTTTTCTCTGCAGCTTCCATGGCTGCAAAAATAGGGAATTGCCCGACGCCTCAGTCTCTTTCAAACAAACATGGCCGCTGATTTTTTAGTGTTTTATCCCCTAATTATCAATTCTTAATCTACCGAAAACAAAAAAGACCGCCCTCAGGCAGTCTTTTTTTTAGAAAAGCATGGATTAGATTAACGACCCGCTTTTTCAAGCTTTTCCATCTCTTTATCAAAAGTATCTTTAAACTTCTGATAGTCGTAATCGATGCGTAAGCGCTCGTCTTTACTCAGCTGCTCGTTCATCGATGCAATAACATCACTGCCACCCAATTCAATGGCGATATAGGTTTTGTAAGTACCACTGGTGGTTTTGGTCAGTTTCTCACAAATGGTACGTGTACCGGTGAGTTTCTGATTGACTACCTCGCGGCTCAATGACTCAAAACGCTCTAATACTTCCTCTTTGTTGTTGAACTCACGTGAGTTTACATAGTTGTCGACGGTTGCCTTAATAGTGGTATTAATAGAGGCAGCCAACTGCGTACGTGCTTCGTTGAGGGCTTTGCGTTTAGAAGTATTCTGGTCCATACTTTCGCCTACGGCATTGGAGCGGAAACTTTCTTTGGTACTGAAATATTCAGCGCCGGAACAATACAATTTCACTTCCACCTCTCCTTCGCTGGAGGGGGTAATGACTTCTGGTTGCTTTTTGCTTTTACAGGCACCTGCTACGAGGAGCAGACCAAGCACCAGCACGGTGAGGGGGGTTTGGAGACGTTTCATTTGAATAAAATTGAAGGTTTAATGCGTAGTTGGTTAGAGATTATAAATGATTTGTATGATTTTAGGTAAAACTGATACTTCGAGATCGGTGACTGCTTTTTTATAGGCGGCATCCCCGGCTTTTTCGAAGTCGAGTTGCACACCCCGTATGCCGCTGAGCGACTGACTAAATCTTTCGCTGCCACGTGGGTCGGTAAGTTGGATGTTCAAATCGACAAAACTATTGTACATGCCATTGTTCACATTGCCTTTTCGAACGTTTGCATTGAGTTTGAGTATAAAATCGGCTTTATCGGCCTGGTCGGTGAACTGAATTCCTTCGCTCCTTAGTTTTTGCTGAATGGCAGACTGTAAAAGCGTTTTGTTGACATCGGCCGTAAACGTTTTTTCGGTCGATTGTAGGAAAACCAGGGGCCGGGCTACCGTAATAATTACCTTCTCCCGGGGTATGGCCTGGGGATCGATGGCCTGGAGCCACAGCTGGTAGTTAGGTTGGTTGCGTAACATCTGGTCGAAATCTGGTTCTATGACGATTTCCTGGAGTTGTTCTTTGGCAGCGATGTTGGCGATGCGTAGGCGACAAACTCCTTGTTCGTCGGTGGTGCTGTTTCCAAGTATCGTGCCAGCGCCCTGACTGAAGCGTACTTTTAAAGGAAAATTCCGGACTGCTTTGCCATTCGACCGGGGATAAGACACGGTTATTATCAGCTCTTCGGCCACCGGTTCCCCTATTTTACCTTTCAGATTGGTGGTATTTACCCGAATGGCTATACTTCCTGCAGTGGTATTTAATGCGGTGAGCAGTTCGTTGCCCAAATAAATTTGTTTGCCTTCCTGAAGGACGGGTAAGGGCTCATTGAGGTATTGTTTGATGGCTTCCAGTCCGCGTAAGTAGGCCGAAAATGCCTCGGAAAGCTGCAAAATGGCTGTGGCCTGTTTGGCCTTTTCAAAATGATCCAGAGCAAGCCCGGAAGCTGCCTGAATTTTGTTGTTTTTCTGCTGCTGGTAGTCGGCCACCGATAAGCGGTAATACATCCAGTACTCACTATCGTTTTGCCAGGTGGCAGCGACGGCTACGTTTTCGAGGTCGATGGTCGTGGTAAGTTTGGTAAACGAGCGGAACTCATCGGAGAAAACCCGGTTACGCTCCAACTGTGACTGCACGGAATTGGCTTGTACACTTACTTTGATCTGGCTGACCAGGTCGTTTAACGCATTTCTTTTCGCCTGTTCGATATAGTCGAAGCTGTTCGTCGACTTACGAGCTACCCCTATGCCGATATATTCTCCCTGCACGATGGGGCGGTCGAGCACCCATTCTGGTCGTGGTGGCTCAGGTGGCGGTGGCGGCACATTTTTTTTACTGCTACACGCCCAAAAGAGCGGCAGGCAAATCAAGATCAGGCTATAATGTTTCATTGTGTTCTCGACATTTCATAGGCCATCACCTGATTGATGATGCGGTTACTGATGCGGTTTTGCATGCTTACCATCATTTCATTGATGGGTTTAAAATCTCTTTTGGCGGCCAGCAGGCTTTGAACTTCGCGGCGCTGACTGTTATTCGCGTAAATTTTATCGGTTGGCAAAGCCTCGTTCCTGGATTTCCAGGAACCTGCCACCAGATTGCGTGTATTACCTTCATAGCTGATATAGCGCACTTCATCTCTTTCCTGATACTCCACCACATCCGATGCGAGCACCGTACCGCTTTCGGTAGAGATAAGCTGGTATTGTACTTTGAGCCGCACAGCACTTTCTCCCTGAAATTCTGAGTACATCACCTTGCGGTAGCGGGTTTGCAGCTCCATTTTTTTGGTGGCCGGATTGTATACTTTTTCCTGATAGGATTCATAACCCGTCCGTTCGTGGTGGCGCATACTGGGATGTTGTACCCCGAAATCGAGGACTTTACCCGTGAGTATGGCTTTGGCGCCCATTAGTTCACCGGCAACCACTGCCAGGTTTTCGTTGGTGTTGTTGGCCAGACTTAACTTCTGTTCTTTGATGAGTTTTTCGGTGTTTTCGCGGTCGATTACCACGATAAACTCATTATTCGCCCCCGCCAGATCGCTGATGATGTAACTGTTGATGGTGATGGGATAAGCATAACTCGAGGCATTTTCGAAAGGCATCACAGCCACGGTGATGGTGGCTCTTTCTTTGGCCACTTTACGGAGATTAGCCACATCTTTATAATTGGCTTGTAAGCCATACACCTGTTCGAAATTCAAATAAGCTTTGCGATAATTTCCGGCTTCGAAATAGCCTAATCCGGCTTCATAAGTGGGTATAACTACCGACATTTTTTTCAATGCCTCTACATCCTTGTATTCGGGATCGAGCTGGGTGATTTCTTTAAACTGTAATTCGGCTTCTCTGAATTTTTTCTGCTCCAGCAGGCTGTTTCCCTCCTGGTAAAGTTGCTGCAGATAGGTTTGCAGGTCCTCCGAAAAGTAAGAAGTATAATACGCCGGGAATTCCAGTTCTACCCCATAAAAGGTCACATCTTT
>Ga0172380_10008397_pt1 | contig 11302 bp, 13 predicted proteins | sample Leawe162metaG_FD_119747 | JGI IMG/M metagenome (GOLD analysis project Ga0172380, IMG submission 119747) | Leachate microbial communities from a municipal landfill in Southern Ontario, Canada - Leachate well 162 metaG | ecosystem: Engineered > Solid waste > Landfill > Unclassified | place... | reverse complement strand
GTCGATAGTCACCGTATAGACCTGCCCGTTGGCAGAAGCATTGAATGTGGCGTCCCCCGAGCCATCCGCATTCAGCCGGTAGATGTAAGAGCGGGAAACGCCGCCTCCGAGAGTCGTGATGCCATAAACCAGCAGCTTGCCGTCCGTCTGCGTGACGATGCCATAAACCTGATTGGCCGTAACCGTGGTGAAACTGGTGTCAAGGACACCTGCGGAGGTGAGCTTGCCGATGCCGCCACGTGCGGCCCCGCCAAGAGTGGTGAAGGCTCCGCCGACAACGACAGAGCCATCAGCCTGAAGCGCCAGAGCCGTGACTATGTCGTTCGCAGACACGTTGAACGTGGCATCGAATGAGCCATCTGCATTGAAGCGAGCCAGTCGGCTGCGTGCCACTCCGCTGACGCTGGTGAACGAGCCGCCCACAAGCACCTTGCCCTCCGGCAACTGGCAGAAGCAAAACACCTCCCCGTTGGCGATGGTGCCCGTCTGTGATTGCGCGGTGCCCGTGCTGTTGATCCGAGCGTACCGCAGACGGTTAAGGGCGTTGACCGTGGTGAATGATCCTCCAATCCAAGCCTCGCTGCCAGCGTCCTGCGTAGAGGTGCGAACGAGGTTGTTGGCGACAGGTTGCCATGTCGAGTCGGCTGAACCCGGTCCAGGGGTGCAAGTGCCGCTGAGACCGAAGGTGAACGGGTTCTCGTCAGCATCGTCATTGGCGATGGTGACGGTGTCCGTCTTGGCTCCTGTCGATGTCGGCGTGAAGCGAAGCGTGAAAGTCACGGAGTCGCCATAGGCAATAGGCGACGTTGGTTGTGACACGACAGCCCACTGCGTCCCTGTCGTGAGCGCCACTTTCGGGGTGCCGGACAGGGTGAGGTCCGCAAGCCCGACGTTCGAGATGGTGATCGTGATGTCGGACGAAGATCCTAACTGAAGGTCGTCGAACGCCACTGTGCTGACTGCATCCGTGAGGATCGTGTCGCCCTCCGAGACTTGAATCTCTGGGTTCACGTCGAAGGCGACCGTGTCCTCGACAATGCCTTCACTCTGCGAATTGGTCGGGTAGGCTCGGGAACGGATGAGCCCGCTGCCGGTCAGAGATACCGATGGCACAAGCTGCCAGCCGCCTCCCGTGCGGGTGATCGTTCCAGCAATGTCGGCGTAAGTGGAACCTCCGTCCGTGCTCAACTCGAACGAAACTCGCTCGGCTTCAGGCGAAGCTCCGCCACGGAGCCACTGGACAAGATCGACCGAAAGCACTGAGAGCGTCGTCGAGGCTGCGTCGTTGTAGAGTCGGGCAATGCGGTTGCGAGCGACTCCCCCCATGGTGGTGAAGGCTCCGACTGCAATGGTCAACCCATTCTCCTGATTCAGAAGCCCGTAAACGGTGCCTCCTGCATTCGGGTCGTAGGCTGCTTCGAGCGTCAAGTCGCTCTCCAGTCGGGCAATACGGTTGCGGGTTGTGCCGTCAACACTGGTGAACTCACCGCCGAAGATGACCGCACCGTTTGTCTGAAGCGCGAGGGTGCGAACGGTGTTGTTAGGTGTCGGAGTGCTGGGTTGGATTGCTCCGTCCGCGTCAAAAAAGGCGAGCTTGGCTCTGACAGCCCCGCTGACCATGGCAAAAGCTCCGCCCGCAGCAACAACACCTTCAGGAGTGGCTTGAACGCTGTAGCCAGCCGCGTCCAGCCCCGCCCCTGGATCAAAAGAGGTGTCGGTTGTCCCATCGGAATTGAGGACTGCGATTCGGTTTGGGATGCTCATACAGCAGGCAGTGTAGCTTTTTTGATGAGTTCGTCCAGTCTAGCTTGCGGGATGGTTTTCAACCAGTGCTCTGTCATCCCCCTCATACGTTGGTGCTCAAGAGTGCCATACAACTCCAGCCATCCGCGATAGTAGTTCACGATCTTATCGTCGAGCGCCATTGGAAAACTACGAGGCGGCCACTCGAAACGGTGCATCCAGCCCATTCCAGGATGACAGATCACTTTGCCCCCGTTGCGTCGAGTCCGTTCGGCCATGTACCACTCTTCAGCCCCAAAGCACCGAAAACCTGGGTTGGGTGTCGGTGCTTCTGTCCTCCAGAACGAGAAACAACCCATGCCCTGCATTGGCACTAGGAAGGGCTCGCGTCGCTTCAAGGCTTCTGTGTTTGTCGCCCATATTCCGAAATCACTGCCGCGCCACTCTTCCGCCATGTGGGATGAGAGCGAGACGAGGTCGTTATAGACAAGAGGCCCTGTGAGCAGACTGGGGTTGCCTTGATGCTCACCCCACCATGTTTGGAGAGCGTCGATGAAACCTGCTTGGAGCAAAACATGACAGTCGAGCCCGAGGATCACGTCCCCTGTGGCGTGCTTGAAGGCGTCGTACTTCACGAAGCTGCTTTTTCGATCTCGCTCCTCAACAACCTTGCAGTTCGGCACCGCTTTGAGGAAGCCTTTCAGTGTCTTCGAGTGACTACCATCTGGGTTGTTGTCGATGATGATGAACTCGGTGTTCGACGGAAGTTTATGGTGCATCCGTAGAGACTGAATGGTGAAGAACACTCCATCGTAGTCGTCGTAGGTGGACATGGAGACTGTCAGCTTCATCGAGTAACCGCTCTACTTGGGATTGTGAGGTAGTCGTCCCGCCAGACGGGTTTTAAGACCACGTTTCCTGAAGGCTCCTCCCCTTCTCGGACATGTGCATGGGCTCGCTCCAGCATTTTAGCGTACGGTTTTTCAGTGCCTATCCCAGACACATGCGGGCGTCTTGTTCCGTGCCAGCGGTACACAAAAGCCGGGGTGCTGTTAGCACACGGGAGAGGCGCACCTATTAACTCTTGACTGATCCTGTTGAACTCCACGTCTTCACCTGCATCTAAAAGTGGTATCCCGCCCACGTATTCATAAAAGTCGCGGGCTACTATATGTGCTCCGCAAGTGCTCCATCGGTTCATAAAGACACCGTCTTCCTGTATCACAAAATGCCATCCCTCCAAAACAAGAGGTTTGCCCTCACGCTTGATTGATTCGACCATGCGGCTTATGCGCCATGGAAGATGGATGTCATCATCGCCCCAAGTCATAAAGTACTCGCCTGTGGCTAGTTCAGCCGTCCGGTGCCTCTTTTCCCCGAGAGAGGCGGCTCTCTCAGACAGGTTGTGAACCTTCACCTCTGGATGGTCAAAAGACAGATTCTGCGCAGTAAAGTCGTTTAGCACTACCAACTCTTTCTCACCTGCGTAATCCTGCCGTAGAAAGCTCTCAATCGCCTCTTCAAGAAGAGCTACTCGTGCAAAGGTGGGGCACAGACAAGATACTTTTGGAAGCATCACGGAGGCGGGGTTGTGGTGGGCGGAACTGTTGTCGTTGGTGGGACGGTAGTCGTGGGTGGAACAGTCGTCGTTGGAGGTACCGTAGTGGTGGGTGGAAGAGTTGTCGTACTTGTGGTCGTCGTTGTGCTTGTTGTGGTCGTCGTTGTGCTTGTTGTGCTCGTCGTTGTGCTGGAAGTCGTGGGTGGAAGAGTGGTCGTGGTTGTCGTTGTAGTTGTAGTATTCCCAGTGTCGTACCAGTCCCCCACAATCGCCACCCGGTCGTCATTCAGGATCTGGAGCCCGTACACGGCTCCTGGGTTTGTCACGGTGCCAACTTCCGAGGTGAACCCGGCGTCCAGTGTCCCGTCAGTGTTGAGTCGAGCGAGGTAAGGCTTCGCTCCGCCGCCGATGTTGGCGAACACGCCGCCGACGATGATCTTTCCATCTGCTTTGATGCCGAGGCAATACACGACTCCGTCTGCGTTCGGGTCGAATCCAGCGTCGATGGTGCCATCTGCGTTGAGACGGGCGATGCGGTTGCGAGCGGTGCCTGCGATGTTGGTGAAGTCTCCGCCGACGATGATCTTCCCGTCCTCCTGGATGACGACACAGCGGACGAAACCGTTGGCATTCGGGTCGAAGGCGTCAAGGGTGCCGTCAGCGTTGATGCGGGCGATATAGTTGCGGGCTGTGGCGACGATATTGGTGAACTCGCCCACCACAATTGTCTCACCGTCCGCCTGCACGGCTGCGCTGAGAATGGTCCCGTTGGCGTTCGGGTCATAGGTCAGGTCCAAGGCTCCGGGAGCCGTTGGGCTGTTGGAGACGCCTGTCAGGTTGACGGTGAACGGGCTCTCATCAGAGTCGGTGCTGGTGACAGACAGCGTGGCTGTGCGTGTCTCAGTTGAACTGGCATCCACCACGGGGTCGAAGGTAACTGTGAACTCCTCGTAGGCGCTCGGCTCCAGTTCGGTCACGGTCAACGGAAAGGTGAACGTGTAGTCGTCCGCGTCGGTTCCGGTGATCGTCGCCTCAATCTGTCGGAGCGTCGTGTTGCCGACATTGGAGAGTCGGAACACCTTGTCCGAACTGCCGGTCGTAACAGTGCCGAAGTCAACGGTACTGGTGCCATCAACAAGGATGTTGCCAACAGGCTGCTCGATCTGAATCTCTGGCGACACGCCAACGCCTGTGAGAGTGATGACGTAGGGTGAGGCTTCATCGTTCGAGGTGAAGGTCAGGGTAGCCGTCTTCGTGCCGATGGACGTGGGGGTGAACTGAACGGTCAGATCGAAAGTGCTCGTTGGTGGCAGTGTCGTCGGAGGATCGGTCACGCTAAACATGCTAGCGTGTGAGCCAGTGATCTCAGCCGTGATGTCGGACAGCGTCTCAAGCCCGATACTGTTGAGCGTGATTGTCGTGCTGATGGGCGTCTCGATTTCGGCAGAGCCAACAGCCAGCGTGCCTCCTGTGAGGATGTTCTGACCTGCCTGCGTCACCAGAAGCTCGGGTTGCGGGTCCGCAAGGCAGACGCAGATGTTCGAGGTGACACCACCGCGTGAAACACGGGCGTAGTAAATCTGGCCTCGGGTGACGCCGATGACCTCTAGCGTCGAGCCTGTGACCGTGAGGTTCTCGTAGCCGGGAAGGAAGCTGCCGTTAAAGCTGGGGTCCGTCGAGACATCCAGTTTGATCGTGCCTGCTGGTACCGTGGAGGCGATGACCCATGTCAACGTGAACGTCGTGCTTGTAGCCGCTGTCTGAGTGAGCGTGATGCCTGTTTCAACCCCATTTGTGTTCGGGGCATCGACGTAGAACATCCGCGTCAACCAGCCGCCTTGGTCCGGTGTGACTGTGACACGGGCGAGGATGGTCGAAGGCCAGCGAGTCGGGGTTGTCGCTGGGTAGAAGCCGTAGAACTGAGTGTCCCAGATTTGCTGCGCTGTGTGGAGGGACGGCTGGATGGAGATTTTCAGGTCGGCTCCATTGAAAACGATGGCTCTGCGGAGAAGGGGTGTCTGTGTCGGGACATCAGGGAAAGTGCCTGGACCCGAGTTTGTGTTCCAGTTGGTGAGTCCGCCAAACTCAGGCTTCACCAATGTCCACCGCTCAACCAGTGTGTACTTGCAAGGCCCGTCATACGCCTCTTCGAGCCAGATGGGCTGCCAGTTGAAACTGGTCGCGGGAGAGTAAATGTCCCCTGGGTCCGCGAGCACTGGGGCAATGCGGATGTAGTTGAGGACAGCGGGCCAAGTATAGTTGTCCTCGTAGTAGATGGTTCGGCTTGCCGTGCCGAGAACCGCGTTGCCTGCGAGTCCCTGCGCCTTGCGGATGGTCAGGTCCGACCAGATAGAGTTGATCGGATCAACCTGCGTGAAGTTTCCCGAAGCATCGACGGCTGTGGCGGCTGTGCCTGCTACTACTTGCTGCCGAGTCTCTGTTCGGACAACATTGGTGTCGAGATCGACGTACTGGCGCTGCTGGGTGTCTGTGATCTTCTTGCGCGTGACACGGACAGCCACATAGAGGCTGTCGAGTTTTGGCTCTCCGATACGCACCTCTTCAACCGACACAACTGCGTAAACAGCGGCGATGACCGTGTTCGGTGGAGGCGGGTAGGTGGTGTCAGGGGCCGGAACTGGATAGACGAAACTGCCCGTGCCGGTTCGTGGTTGCGTGAACGTCTGGGTGATCGTCTTCCAGTCGTCAGCGTCACTGAACTCGTAATTGTACAAGTACTGCGTCGGCTGGTCCGCCACGTACCAACGTGTGATGTTCCCCGCTTCGTCCGGTTCAGTCTGCCAGCAGAACTTGTGATTTGGGAAGTCCGCCAGTTTGCTGATCGTGTTGTGCGGCGTTCCGAACTCAGGAATCGAGTAGTTCGGATTCTGAACGACATTGAACTGCTCCCTCACGAAGAGGTCAGAGGACAGGGGCGTGAACGGCTCCCTGAGACGTGGCAGAAGTTTTGATCCCGAAACAGCAGTGGACATGACTCGGGAGGCTACTCGGTTGAAGGACTTAGATCAAGGCTTTTGGCAAACCCTTGAATCCACACGCCTCGCGGAGTCTTTGCATGGGGAAAGCGGGTCCTGGGTCGTTTTTGCGACTCGGGGCGATGTCCTCATGTCCAACGACATCATCAAGATTGTAACGAGCAACGAGGGCTTTGGCTACCTCCTCACAGGCGAGAAGCTGCGCCTCTGGATAGGCTTCCCATTCGGTGACGGGGCCACCGTTTTTGTGCTTGGCTTTGACGAGCGGGAGTTTGCTCCATTTCTTTGCCAACGAGGTATTATCGCCAGCGTTTGCAAGTTCAATGCCGATGGAGCAGGTGTTGAGCCCATCGAAGCCTTGCCAATGGGATTTTCCCGCATGACCGCATGTGCGATCAAATCGACGGCACTGATAGATGGTGCCATCACGATCAATGACGATGTGTGCGCTTGCCCCGAGTGCTGCGGGAGTCTTCCAATAGTTGATGCTGCTCTTTGCCGAAGCCCCACTTGTGAAATGGATGACCAGAAACCGCCGTGTCCGCATGGAACTTCCGCCAGGGACAAGCTCGCGGATGGCGTTGGAAAGGAAATGGTCCGGCAGGATAGTGCTCATAAGAATCGAAGTTTACCTTTGGGTCCGAAAAGAGCAACAACTCTTCCCCATGTGTTCGCCTTGGTGCTGCGCACTCCATACCGATGAAGTTGGAGCCTGAAATGTTCGTGGACGACCGACGCAGGTGGTGTCCGAGGAAGTTCCCCGTGGAACACGTTCTTCAGCCATTCGCTTCCTCCTGTCAAAAGATCGCAGAGGAAGTCGTGTTCCAAAGCTGGGATCGTGCAAAGTCCATCCGGCGTGTAGTTGAATGGCGGTCCCCAAAACACGGGCGGGGTGCTGGCCTTGTTGAATCGGTAGCCCGCAGGCACCTGATACTTCATGTGAGTGTACCCTGGAGTCAGGAGCTTAAATGTGTGCGACTCTCGGGTCATCCACTCAGGCCCCTTGGACCAAGGCCAGATGCCGTACCCAAAGTCTGCGTCTCGGAGTGATGCGATATTCGGGTAGGGTAAGTCTTCGGTCATGGTTCTTTCCAGTTCGTGATCCGGCTGTTGGTGGTTGACAGGTCGCCACGGAGGTCCTTGATGTCCGACTTCAGGTCGTTCATGCTAGCGATGAGAACCCCGTGGACCTTTACTTCTGTCCGAATCTCAGCCACTTCTTTGCGGACGCTGTCGAAGGTGTCTGCAATCCTGGATACGTCAGCCGCGAGCCTTTTAGTCGATTCCTCCGCCGCCTGGATGCTTGGCTTGATCTCCGCTACCCAGAACACGACGCCAATCAGCAGCCACACGGTATAGGCGTGCTGCGTGGTCAGGCCCTTGAAGAATTTGGAGAGTGGTTCGGACATATTCGATCAGGCAATAGCGGCGTTGATGCTGGCGGCGTCAATAACCGCACGTTTTGGCTTGAAATACATAAGGCTCTCGGGATCTTCGGAGTGATCCGGGCCGAGCAGGACATGACCGATCTCATGCAGGGCGAGCTTGTCGAAGTCGTGATGCCACGGCGAGCGGCGTTGCAGCCATGTCGTAGCCCACTTAACGGAAGGATCAAAGATGATGGAGAAGACTCCATTTCCAAGGTCGAAGTAGTATGCCTCGAAAGGATCGAGAGGGTTCTTCTCGTTTGGGGGCGGCTCAGCACCCGAGAAGATGATGTTTGGCTCCTGGCTGTCAGGGTGGAACCTGACTCTGCCGCCAGACTGCTTTTGCCACTTGTTCAGCGCCCACACGATACGAGCCGAGGCACCTTTGGGTAAGTGCGCGGCGTCGATTCGGTAGGCGTAGGTTTTCACTCAGATGCAAGAGTTTCAGTAGTCGGCTCAGGTGCTTTGGGTGCCTCAGTAGCAAGGGCGGCTTCGTACAGGCCGAGGGCTCGGCCTGCCTGAAATTGGCAGTTCAGAAGGTTCTGGAGAGCGGCGGTAAGTTCAGGACTCATTTTGAGTCGAGGTAGGTTTTGATAGCTGGCAGGATGTCGAGCACGTCCTGCATGACCTGCCCTGCACCTGGGACGTTTTGCACGATGTCCCAAAAATTGCCGGAGGTGGTGATCTTGCCAGACCACTGAAACTCTTTGGACTCGGCGTTTTGAGGCACCTGGTCAAAGGTCAAACGAGCATTGGCCGAATCGTGCAGATTGACGGCTGCGAAGTTGGGGAAGAACCATTGATCGAAGACTTTCTTTGCAACGGCTGGCTCGGTGATTGGTGGGCTGATGGGGATTGGCATAATTAGACGATGGTTAAGATTCCGGCGTTTGAGTAAATGTCGCCAGCGCTCAGCCCAGCGGACGAGGTTGGTATGTTGGTGATGCGAATCACGCCCTCGCGGACGACTGTAAGCACATCGACAAGCGTCTGCTCGGTCGCCCCGCTCGATCCTGCGGCGGTGCCTTGAAGCACAACCGTGGCAGGCGTGGCGTTGCCGGTGGACTGGCCGGGAGCAACACGGATGTCGCCTCCTGCGATATTGGTGCCGCTACCGTTCGGGCCTTTGAACGTCTGATCAATGGGCGTGGCGGAGGCTTTGCCAATCTGAAGGGTGGCATCAGCTAGGGCTCCTGAAAGCATCGTGCGAGAGCCTGGCCCACCTGGAGTGCCAGCGCTCCAGCCTAGCCACACGTTGGAATCAAAACGAAAAGCTAGGATGTCGTGGTAAATGCCTTGCTGTCCGTTGACATAAAAATTCAAGCCGTTGTTAGAACTGCTAATTCCGATGTCAGCAGCCGCTGGAGATGCGCCAAACATCACGCCGTTGGAGCGGGCGTCCGCCAGCGGATATCCTGCTGCCGTTGGCACCGACACGGCAGCGGTCAGTGATCCACCAGAGAGGTTCAGCTTCGCATCCAACGCCGCCTGAAGATCCGTTTGATCGCCCAGCGTGCCTGTGATGCTGCCCCAAGCGATTCCACTGGGGGCGCTCCCTCCGCCAGTAGCCGCAGCCACCACTAATTGCTGGAGAAGAGTTTGCTCGGTCTGTCCAATCAGGTCAGCCCCGATGGCTGCACAAGCCTCGGCGATTTTGGCATCGGAAGCATAGGGGGAAGCGGTCATGTAGTGGCTGCGAGTACGAGGTTCTGAGCAAGCAGAGCCTGATCATTGTTTGCTAAGGATGATCCACCCAGAGCGGTTGTGAGATTGGTTTGTGGATCTCCGCCACCTACGTTTCGGTTGGCGAAGGCGAGAGCAGCGAACTGGAGTAGCTGCTGCCTGTTGCCCGGCATATATGTCTGACCGATCAAAGCGAGAGCCGCTGCGATCTTGGCATCGGAAGCATAGGCGGACGCAGTCATATCAGAGGGTTCCGAGGGCTTTCATCAGACTTGCCCCGCCGTCCTCCTCCATAGGAGCTTCTTCGGCGAGAGTGGTTTCGTCAGTCTCAACTTCGTCTTCCTCGGCTTCTTCAGCCGCGAGCTTGGCTCCGTTGAGGGATTGAATTTGGAGACGACCGTCTTTCATCACCAGCGAGGCGACCATATCAAATGGCTTGCCTTCCTCGTAGTCTTCAGGAGGAGTGAAATTCTGGGGAACGTTGAAGGAGAACTCGTCCTCGACTTCTTCGCCCATCGACATCGCTGTTGGTAGATCGTCCATATTGTTTACGGGAAAGCCCTCCCGAGGTTGGGCCTCGGGAGGGCGGATGTCAACCTGCTTATGCGTAGGCTGGGCAGGCGCTACCGATCACGTTCGGGCAGCGTTTGAACCGGATCACGTAGCCATACTGCACCTTGATAGGCTTGTAGGCTGCGTAGAGCTGGGCGAACCACTGACCTTGGTTCTGGAGCGGGTTGTTGTTGAGGTCAGGGATGTTGGTCCACTTGACCGTGCCGTTGTAGTCGAACCCGCCGAAGCTGGTGTCGGCACCAACGGTGGTGCGGGTCTTCGGAACCATGCGATGCACGACATCGGGATGCCAGACGAAGGCGTCTTCGTAGTCGGCGTTCAGGTAGTCGGGGTTGAGAACCTGCTTGGTGCCGATGGTGGCAGCCGCCGTGGTGTAGAAGGGCACTTCGACCCAGGCGCCGCCAGTGAAGTTCCAGCGCGGCATCTTCGTGTCGATGATGTGGAGGTAGCCACCGTAGCCGGTGTCAACGCCCCAGCGCTGGAGGATCTTGGAGCCCTCGGAGCCTTTGCCCATCATAGCGAAGTTGAAGTCGTTACGGATGGAGGCGTCGTTGAGGAGCAGCGTACGCTGGGCTTCATCCGAGAGGATGAGAGGGAGCAGCGGAGCGCCGTTCTTCATGGCGTAAGGCTCGCGACCAGCACCGTCATGGATCGCACGGGAGCGGATGGAGTCCAGCAGCGCCTGATTGATCTGGTAGGTAGCCGCAGTCGCGGGCATCGTGGTCGAGGAGCCTTCGGTGAGGGAGGCGTTGAACACGATCTTGTGACCGGCATAGTAGGAGAAGCGGTCCTTGTCGCGGTCTTCCCAGAGATCGACGATGGTGTTGACGAACTCTTCACGCTTGCGCATGACCTGTTCGCCGAAGTCGTAGGCCGCCCATGCGTCGTCAAGACAGATGGTGTCGGACTTCTCGACGCGCTTCGATGCCGTCCAGCTAAGGAGGTCGATTGCGGAGGTCGTGGTGCCGGGGGTGGGAACGCAGTTGTTGTCGCTGCCGTCAGGAGCCTGAACTTCGACCCAGCCGGAGCCGCCAGTGCGATTAGAACGCTGGACGACGGGAGTGGTGAAGTTGTGACCCATGCCTTCAGGAAGGGTCTCCTTCTTGATGAGCGCAGAGACGCGACCAGTGTCGCGTTGAATGTAGTAAACGTCGCCTTGGATGCGGGAAGCGTCTTCAGCGAACATCTCATTGATGTTATCAGCCATAGTGGTGTGGGAGGTAGGATTTGGGTTGATCCGTCCCTGGCTGCTTGGGTGCTCTCAATGAGAGGCCGACACAATACAGAGACCGGAAAGTCTCGAACTTGCGTCGGGGAGCTAC
>Ga0172380_10008396_pt1 | contig 11303 bp, 6 predicted proteins | sample Leawe162metaG_FD_119747 | JGI IMG/M metagenome (GOLD analysis project Ga0172380, IMG submission 119747) | Leachate microbial communities from a municipal landfill in Southern Ontario, Canada - Leachate well 162 metaG | ecosystem: Engineered > Solid waste > Landfill > Unclassified | place... | reverse complement strand
TTTATTCTTAAACCTTTTGTTTTCTTTGAGCCTGATTTTTAGTAGAGATTGTATGGGTTGAGGATTTTGGGCCACAAAAAAACCCCTTGCGGGGCTTTCCTGCCGAAAAAACTATTGCTAGTAATTTCTACCCTTAATTATTGCTAATCAAGAGTAAGTGAAGTATACATGTAATATTGATGCTTGTCAACTACCAAAACGCAAGCAGTTTTGAGTCGAAATATGTGAATGGTAATTTTGAGGGGAAAGTAGTACAATTTTGATACAAAATGAGTCAAAGAATAACATTTCAACAGGCACAACGAAATGTCTCTGAAATTGCCAACAGGCAAATCTACACGATTGATGTTCTTTACGAGCTTATGGCTGCTTATGGTCGATCTGCGTCTTCTATAACAAAATTAAGAAGTGGGGCTATAAATCTTGCTCAAAATAAAGAAACCACTGTGCTCCAAAAGGACGTTGTTTATTTTAAGAACGTTATTAAATCAGATAGTCTACCAGCTGAAGTAGAGAGACTTGAACAAGACCCACTGACCGCTCGTTATAACCCAAGGTTCTTAATTGCTACAGATTTTAAATCATTTGCAGCAAAAGATAAAAAGAAGGGCAATACTCTTGAGATAAAATGGGAAGACATTGATCGCAATGTTGATTTCTTTTATGGTTGGACGGGAGATGAAGTTGTAGATGAAAAGACTGAAGCTGCAGCAGATCGTCGTGCTGCAGATAAAATGAAGGAGTTGTATTTTGAAGTGGAAAAGGTGAATTCCGATCGCTTAGCTGATAAAAATAGTAATTTTCGACATGAACTTAATGTATTTTTCACCCGCCTTCTGTTTTGTTTTTTTGCAGAGGACACGCGAGTCTTTGCCAAAGATAGCATAAGTATTTTCACAAACTCTATCAAAGATTTTACTCAGCCAGATGGAAGTGACCTACATCAGTTTTTGGGTACACTTTTTGAAGCTTTGGATACAAAAGATAAAAGTACTTATACGAGTCCATTTTCCAATTTTCCTTATGTTAATGGGAGTTTATTTGATAAAACAAAAGGAATAACCATACCTAAATTCAATGCGCAATCTAGAAAGTTAATTCTCGATTGTGGAGCTTTAAGTTGGAGGGAAATAAATCCTGATATCTTCGGTTCTATGTTCCAGAGCATCGTAGATGAGTCGCAGCGCGAAACTCATGGGATGCATTACACATCTGTACCAAATATTATGAAAACAATTGAGCCGTTGTTCCTTGACGAATTAAGAGAAGAATTTGATAAATTCTTCGAAAATGATAAAAAATTGCTACAGCTCTGGGATCGCATTTCAAAAATTAAAGTTTTTGATCCTGCATGCGGATCAGGTAATTTCCTCATTATTGCATATAAGGAGCTTCGTAAACTTGAGCATGCGATTATTGATCGAGTATTTGAGGGAGATTATAAAAAAGCTGCTCTTGCTGGAAAACTTACCAGCAAAATTGACTTAAATAATTTTTATGGAATTGAGATTGACGATTTTGCCTGTGAAGTAGCAGTTCTTTCTCTGTATATTGCCAAGCATCAAATGAATATCGAATTTGAGAAGCAGTTTGGTAAAAGAATAGAGCTTATTCCATTAGATGATAAAGCTAATATTGTAAAAGCGAATGCAGCAAGAATTGACTGGCAGGATGTATGTCCAAATAAGCCTCGATCAAATTCAACACATAATATAAAACAAACTAAGCTTATCCCTGATGAATATGAGCAAGGGCAATTAATTGAAGCAGGGGGTAATGAGATTTGGGATGAAATCTATTTAATAAGCAACCCTCCTTATCTAGGATCAAGTCTCCAGGACAATAATCAAAAACAGGACATGGACTACGTATTTGATGAATTCAATAACTATAAAAATTTAGATTACATTTCTATATGGTTTAAAAAAGGTACAGACTTTATTTCAGGTTCAAGAGCAATGCTTTCGTTTGTTTCTACAAACTCAATATGTCAAGGTGAACAAGTCGCATTAATATGGCCGTATATTTTGAATAATAAAATTGAAATAGGGTTTTCTTACAAACCATTTAAGTGGTCTAACGCCGCTATAAATGCTGCAGGAGTTTCTGTAATTGTAATAGGTTTAAGAAATGCACTAAATTCAAAAAAGGACAAATATATATTTGAAAATGGTATAAAACACGCTGTAACAAATATAAATCCTTATTTAATTGAAGGCCATAATATAATAATACCTCGACGTAGTGCGTCAATATCAAGATTACCAAAGATAGTTAGAGGCAGTATGCCTACCGATGGTGGAAACCTAATTTTGAATGCTACTCAGTATGCTGACCAAGTAAAAAATAATCCTGAGTCCTTGAAATATATAAAGAAATATACTGGTTCAAGTGAGTATATAAATGGAATTCCAAGATACTGTTTATGGATTGAGGATGATCAACTAGAAGACGCTTTAAAGGTAGTATCTATAAAAGAGAGATTAAATGCAGTTTCTGAATTTAGATTGTCAAGTGATACTGTGACGACACAGGAATATGCCAAATTTCCAAATAGATTTCGACAAAAAGCTTATAAGCCAGAACCTTCATTAATAATTCCAAGTGTATCTTCAGAGAGAAGAGAATACGTGCCTATCGGTTTCTTAGATAAGGACACTGTTATTTCAAATCTAGCAAATGCTATCTATGGAATGCACGAATTTTTATTTAGTATTCTTGAGTCTAAAATGCACACAGCTTGGTTAAGAACAGTAGGTGGATATCTTGGCACAAGTTTTAGATATTCTCCGGCTTTAGTATATAATAATTTCCCATTACCATCTCTAAATGAGAATATAAAGTCAGAATTAGTGCGATCTGCACGCGATATTCTTTTTGCACGAGAAAATCATTCCGAAAAAACATTAGCAGAAATGTATGACCCTGACAAAATGCCTGATGATTTGCGAGAAGCTCATCATCAAAATGATATATTGGTAGATAGACTTTATCGACTAAAACCATATGAGAATGACGAGGAAAGACTTGCCGATTTATTTGCTTTATATGAAAAAATGACCGAAGAGGAGAAAAAGTAATGAACGACTCAACCATAAATATCATACATAATACATATGAACAAACAGGCAATAGTAAGAAGCTAAATGAGCTTGGTATGCGTGAGATGCAGCAGCGTGCATACGAAAAAAGAAATAGTAAGCATCTACTTATAAAAGCACCACCTGCCTCAGGTAAATCACGAGCATTGATGTATATTGCTCTTGATAAACTACATAAACAGGGCTTAAAAAAAGTTATAGTTGCAGTACCTGAAACTTCAATTGGTGCATCTTTCTCCAGTATAAAATTGACTGAAAGCGGTTTTTTTACAGATTGGGTGGTCGAGCCACGTAATAACCTTTGTACTGGAACTGGAGATGATAAAAGTAAGGTTGCTGCTTTTATCAGATTTATGCAAGGTGATGATAAGATTTTGATTTGTACTCATGCGACATTACGGTATGCTTTTGAGGAAATAAACCCAAAAGATTTTGATGACTGCGTATTAGCTATTGATGAGTTTCATCATGTGTCTACAAGTGACGTTAGTATATTGGGGAACTTGGTCAGAAACGCAATGACTTCATCAAGTGTGCAGATGATTGCAATGACTGGCTCGTATTTTAGAGGTGATGCGGTACCAATTTTGCGAGCTGAAGATGAGATGGATTTTGATAAAGTGACATATACATATTATGAACAGCTTAACGGATATGAATTTCTAAAAACCCTTGGTATTGGATACCACTTTTACACAGGAAGCTATTTAGACCCTGGCGCGCTTGAAGCCGTATTAGATACCACCAAAAAAACTATTATTCATATTCCGAACGTTAATTCAAAAGAGTCTCCTGGTGAAAATAAGCATGAGCAAGTTTTGAAAATTTATGACTTGATTGGTGAGTGGCAGGAACAAGATCCTGATACTGGCATAGAGCTTCTAAAGACTACAGATGGTCGATTACTTAAGATTGCAAATTTGGTTGAAGATGAACCATCTCATAGAACTAAACTTGATAATTACCTTGCTGATGTAGCACGAAAGGATATTGATGGTGTTGATATCATTGTCGCATTAGGAAAAGCGAAAGAAGGATTTGACTGGCCATTTTGCGAACAGGCACTAACAGTAGGTTATCGTGCAAGTTTAACAGAAATCGTGCAAATTATCGGCAGATGCACTCGTGATAGTTATAATAAGTCACATGCTCAATTTACTAATTTAATTGTTCAACCAAATGGAACTCAGGATGATATACAGATTTCAGTAAACAATATGCTTAAAGCCATAACAGCATCCTTGCTTATGGAACAAGTATTAGCACCTAACTTTACGTTTAAGCCACGAATATCTCCAACTCAAAAAACGCAAGCAGGTGAGGTTTTCGTAAAAGGACTTAAGCAAGCTCCAAATGAAAAAGTGAAAAGAATTCTAGAAACAGAACTAGAAGATTTAACAGCGGCAATTTTACAAGATACCCAGTATCAACGATCAGTTGCTGCAAATCTTCCTATGGAATACAGAAAACATCTTCAGTCAAAAATAATCAGAGAGAAGCTTCCTGGGCTAAATGATGAGGAAGTAGAAGTTACACGTCAATATTTAGCGAGTAATCTAGCATTTAAAACTGGGAGGATAACAGAAGATGGGGGAAGAAAGTTTATTACTATGGCAAATAGTTTTGTAAATTTGGATGAATTAACTATTGACCTCATAGACTCCGTTAATCCATTTCAACATGCTTTTGAGGTTATTTCAAAAAAAGTAGGAACTGACGTATTCAGAGTCATACAAGATACTATTGCTGGATCTCGAATAGATATGTCTGATGAAGATGCGCTTGTTCTTGTTCCTAAAATCAAATCATTTGTAGTTACTCATAATGGAAAATATCCAATGCTTAATTCAACTGATAAGAACGAAAAATTACTCGCTCAGGCACAAGCATATCTGACAGCAAGATATGCTCAAATACAAAGAGATAAAGAAAGAAAGGAAAAAAATGACTAAAAAAGATCTTACAGATGAATTAGTTAGTCTTTTTAATTCAGATGATGGAGCATTATTTATTCCTAAAGAGAAAGCATCAATTCCCACTCCAGACAACAGGCTAGCAGAGTCGTTTAAACAAATCACTGACTTTGTAGAGGAAAATGATCGTCAGCCTGATATTGAGTCCCTTGATATAAATGAAGCAATGCTGGCAAAAAGACTTGAAGCTATCAAAAACGATCCAAAAAAGGCAGAAACGCTAAAGCAGTTTGATACGTTGGGTCTATTAGTAGGGCCAGAAATACCCAAGAGTGTTGAGGAGTTGTTTGAAAAAGATGAATTTGGACTTTTTAGCGGATCAGGCAGTGAAGTATTAAAAGTAACAAACGTACCTGCATATGTAAAAGCTGCTGCCGACTCAATAGCTCGTAGAAAGAAAGCTGAAGATTTTCATTTGTATAAAAAAGGTTTCATAGGAATGCAGGAGGGATTGAAATCGGGAAAATATAAGCTAGTAAGATTTACAAATAGTAATCAAATAAAGGTTGGGCGTTATTACATTTCAATGGGGTTAATGGTATTCGTTGAGAATATAGGGGAGAAAAAATTGATACATGGATCTCCAAAAGCTAGAACGCGGTTAATATTTGAAAACGGAACAGAGTCGGAAATGTATGATAGATCATTAGCCATTGACCTTTACGAAGATGGTTATAACGTCGTAAGTGAAGAGGAAATATTTGATGACGTAAATATTAGCGATCCTGTTAAGGGGTACATTTATGTTGTTCGCTCATTGAGCGAAGACCCTAAGATAAATACTATTGAAAATCTATATAAAATTGGTTTTTCAACAACTCCTGTATCAAAAAGAATTTCTGGTGCTAAAGATGATCCTACATATTTAATGGCAGAAGTCGAGCTAGTAGAAAGTTTCAAGGTTACAGGTGAATATAATCCGCAGAAAATTGAACACTTCATTCATAGAGTATTTGCAGATGTTGCACTGGATTTATCAATAATTGACAAAAGTGGTCGCTCATATATCCCTAAAGAATGGTACTGTGTGCCAATTCATATTATTAGACTTGCGGTTGAGCTAATTGATAGTGGGGAAATAGTTAATTATATATATGATAATCAAACTCAGAAAATGACAGAAATATTTTCTGAAGGTAAAAAAACTGGCGGAAAGAGAAATTGAAATCGTAGAGAATAATGGTAAAAAATAAATTTTTAGGTCAAAAATGGATAAACTGCCACTTATCAGAAATCAAAAAGAAAGCCGGAGGTCGCTATACTCCTGAGCTTAACGTAGATCTGCCGATTTCTGAAATCTTCTATGGTCTGGGAAGGACACAAGAGTTTTACACGGAGATCAGATCTCATTTAGGTAAATTTAATAAGCGCTTCCGTTACGTTTCCTCGAAATATGAGAATAAAGAGACTCAGAAGCTTTATAAGCCATTTCAAAAAAGCACTGCCAGACTAATAGAACTACTGAGCCAAGTTAAAGAATTCGATAATAATATTATTCCCTGGAAATCAATCAATAGCCAATGTAAAAAAACTGGGGATCTTCTTTGGAAATTGTTGGAGAAGTTAAGGGAGGATAAAGAAAAAGCGGAACAAGAGCAAAAAAGTAGTGAGAAAAAAGATGGGCGGTCTTTCAATGAACGATTAAGCTCTGATATCAACGATCTTTACCAAGCGCAAAGAGAGATAAGATTTTTTCAAGATCTTTCTTCTTCGACTAAGGCTAAATTGTCTAATAAGCCATTTTTACTATTAAGTGGTCTTGCAGGATCAGGGAAAACCCACCTGCTTTGTGATGTTGTAGAAAATCGTTTCTCTCACACTTCACAATTGCCAGCTGTATTGGTGTTCGGAGAATTTTTTGTTGCTGATAAAGATCCATGGACACAGATATCTGATCAACTAGATCTGAATCTTAATAAGAGTCAACTGCTGAAAGCACTCAATAATACAGGTAAAAAATCAAAAGCGAGAGTCTTAATAATTATTGATGCTATTAACGAAACCAGAGTACCAGGTTATTGGAAGAAGAACTTAAGAAAAATAATTGATGAAGTAAAAAAATATTCCCATCTGTCCTTGATTGTTAGCGTTCGCTCTGGTTTTGAAAAAGAAGTCCTTACTAAAGAATCAGAGATAATGTTTATTCGTGAAGAGCATAAAGGATTTGAATTTTGTGAGTGGGAGGCAGTTTCTAAATTTTTCAAGGAATTTAATTTGCCTTTACCGGAGATTCCCCTGCTCATGCCAGAGTTTCAAAATCCTCTTTTTCTTCTTTTGTTTTGCAAAGCTTTTCAAGAACGTACTTCTCATAATAGACGGGGGAAACCCAAACAAATTTTTAGGGGTCATGAAGGAGCAACTTATATCTTTGAATCTTTTGTTGACAATATCTCAAAAAAAATAACCAAACAGTTTAAGATAACTGGAGTCAAAGCCAATATCTGGGATTTCGTAATAGAAAAAGTTGCGGCTGAGATGGTTAATCTGAATGACGATAGAATTCCAGAAGAAAAACTGACAGATATTGTTAAAAGCTGCTACCCACAGTTAAATCATGGCGCTTTTATAAAAGAATTAGAAAGAAATCTTCTAGTAGTGAAAGTCCCTCGGTACGCAAAAGATAGCGACAAATATGAGGGATTTGATTACAGATTTCCTTTTCAAAAGTTTAGTGACCATCTTATAGGCAGATATCTATTCAAAAAATATGAACAGGAGTTTGGCAAAAATAGTAAAAATATTTTTACCGCAAAAAAGTTTTTTTCCAAACGCAGAAAACTTGGCAAATATCTCTCGCGATCATGGAACAGAGGTTTAATTGAAGCGTTATCGATACAATGTCCAGAACATTTAAAGGGAGAGGAATTTGTTGATGTTGCCCCATATTTAAAAGGTTCCTATACGGCTGAGGGGGCATTTGTTGATAGTTTAATTTGGAGAAAACCTGATGCCTTCTCTGTAAAACTTGAAGGCACCAGGAGGTATATTAACACTTACATCATACGTTCGGAAAACGGACACAACAACCTATTAAACGCATTTTTGACCGTTGCTCCAATTCCAAACCATCCCCTAAATGCGGATTTTTTGTACAAGCATCTTTCGCAATTTTCCATGCCAGAGCGTGACTCATGGTGGTCGACGTTTTTGCACTATCAGAATGGAAATAAAGATGCTGTTGATAGGCTGATAGAATGGGGTTGGTCTACTCAAGAAAAATCGCATATTGGTGATGAGTCAATACGCCTTTGCTCAATTGCTTTATGTTGGTTTTTAGCTACTCCCAATAGATTTGTAAGAGATAGAGCGACAAAAGCACTGGTTGAAACTCTCACAAACAGGGCAAATGTAATGCTTGAAGTCTTGAAGCAATTTAAATCCGTAAACGATCCCTATATACTTGAGCGCGTATACGCCGTTGCTTATGGGTGTGTACTGCGTTCCTCAAATAGCAATAGGGAGCTTAAAAATCTTGCTGAATGGGTATACGCAACCCAATTCAAGAAAAGTAAATCAACTGTTCATATTCTTGTCAGAGATTATGCACGAGGCATAATTGAGGTTGCTTTACGTCAAAATATTCGGATTGCCGGTTTAGATAAGAAAAAAATAAGACCCCCGTTTAATAGTAACTGGCCAAAGCGTGTACCTTCCGAGAAAGTGCTCAAAAAGAAATATTATCCTGAAGATTTTTTTAAGGATAAAAACAAGGATCGTGGATATCTGGATATTTGGTCATCTGTTATGTACAGCTTTGGTTCGTTAGCCGATTTTGGGAACTATGTTTTAGACTCAGCCGTTAACCATTGGTCTGGGAGAAGATTGAATGCAAATGAAGTAAGGAGAAAAGCACTTTTAAAGGAGTTCAAAAATAGTTTAAACCCACGACAGAAAGATCTTTTGGGTGCTGCTACTAACAAGTTTCATGGTGTTAATGCTCAAAACCTGCTTAAACAAATTAAATTTGTTTCTTACAAAAATGATAGTTTTGATATGGAAAAACTTAAAAAAGAAGATGAGGAACAAGAAAAACGAATGGCAGAAATAATGATTCAATTTGAAAGTACTCTTAGAACAAAGAGAAGAAAATATTTTCAGAAAGAAATAAAGCCATACCTAGATGATAGAGGTGGAGTAAACGATCCGCTTGAGAGATTTGATACCGGTTTAGCTCAAAGGTGGGTTTTTAATCGTGTGGTTCAGTTAGGTTGGAATTCGAAACTTCATGGTCAATTTGATAGCTCTGTAAATTACAGTCGAGCCGATCGATCAGATCATAAGCCGGAACGGATAGGTAAAAAGTATCAGTGGATCGCAATGCACGAACTTCTGGCAAGAATTGCTGATAATTTTGAGTTTAAAGATGAAACAAAATGGCTTGATAAGACGACCACCAACTACGAAGGTTCTTGGCAAGTAGGGGTTAGGGATATTGACCCTTCATGCACATTGAAAGATGGGTCGAATGTTAGACCAACGGATATTCCTACCTTTAACAAGTATCTCCAATCTTTTGAATATAATGCTTGGGGTAAAAGAAATGCAGACTTATCCTGGCTAAGAAAATCCGCAGAATTGCCAGATCCTAAAAATGTAATTGAACTTATTGATGACAAGGGAGTAAGTTGGTTAGTTGCTGAAGGTTTCGTTGAGTGGCAAAAGGAAACACCTCCAGAACACGAAAAATATGATTTACCCACGAGGACGCTATGGTATATGACGAAAAGCTACCTTGTGAGAGATAGAAACGCTCGCAAGCTCAATACATGGGCAGGTAAGCAGAACTTTTACGGAAGGTGGATGCCAGAATCTCATGAGTTTTATAGCGTCTATTTAGCTGAATATCCATGGGCACCAGCGTTTCTACATCATTATGTACCATATTATAATCATGATGAATGGACTACCAACGGAAGAGGAACTGGAGAAGAAAAAATACCGGCAAAAATACTCGTTACAGATGACGAATATTTAAGTAGCGGTTCTTCAAAAGATTGCTCAACTAACGAAGCTATTAGAGCAAATCTACCTTCTAAATGGATTGTGGATAGTATGGGGTTAGTTCAAAAGTTTTCTGATGCGAGATTTTTTGATAAGCAGGGAAACTTGATCGCTTTCGATCCATTCCTTTTTGATCAGTCGTTTTACAGCTGCTTGCTTATTTGCAAAGATAAGTTCATTGACTTTTTGAAAAAAGAAAAATGTTCGATTATGTGGACTATGCTTGGAGAAAAAGGGCTTATCGGAGGCCGTGATGATGAAAGATCAGGTAGACTTGAAATCAACGGGGCATATTTTTTAAATCCTTCTAATTCCGTTGTTGGAAAAATGAAGAGTAAGTTTGTAAATTTCAATGTTAAAAAACCAAAATAATATGGACATATTTGAGGAACTGGCAAATAAGATCAAGGCGCGTAAAACTCGTCTTTTTTCTTCATTAAAAAAGGATTATTTCTTTAATATTAAAATGATTAAATTATCGACGCCTAAATTATTTAGAATTTAACTAAATGAACGAAGATAAAAGCTACACATGGAATAGTCCAGATAAAAAAGTCAGCGAGTTAAGCGATAAAGAGATTGTAATTATCAATATTCTTAAAATGGTTAATCCCTACTTAACAACCCTAACAAGGTTTTTCCCATTTTCACTTCTTTGGCAAGATAGAAGATTTCACTACAAACACAAAAAGATAACAGACGCCGATGATCTTATTTTAAAAATAGCCGGAGAAAAAGGATTTTGGTTTAAGTTATATTCTTATGATGAGGATGACCATTTTTTAAACATTACCGGTAAATTTGTACCTATTAAAAAAGGCGCTAATAAAAACACACTATTTCAATACTTTAGAGAGAAAATGGAGGATGAAGACTTTTATATAAATGACTTGCCCGAAGGGAGAGTAAAGATTTCCTTGATACAAAAATAACACTTTTTCATCTTGCATTAAAAATTTAAATAGTTTAGAGTTAATTATATGGCTGAGAAACACACTCACAAAAAGAAAGAAAAGAAAAAGCCCAAGAAAGAAAAAGCTAAATAATTAATTTTTCTTTACCAATCTATTCTCCAAATTCAAACTTCTAGTTTAAATCACTTTTCATTTATTATTCTGATGTTCTCAAGAACATCAGAACGTGATAGTATTTAGATATGTTAAAGAAACGGCAATTAGAGCAAATTGTTCGTGGATTTGCGAATCACAGAAGAATTGAAATTCTTGAT
>Ga0172380_10008395_pt1 | contig 11303 bp, 15 predicted proteins | sample Leawe162metaG_FD_119747 | JGI IMG/M metagenome (GOLD analysis project Ga0172380, IMG submission 119747) | Leachate microbial communities from a municipal landfill in Southern Ontario, Canada - Leachate well 162 metaG | ecosystem: Engineered > Solid waste > Landfill > Unclassified | place... | reverse complement strand
TCTACGACGATCTGCCTGTCGCCGAACTGCATCGTCAGCTCGACGTCCATGAGGTTGACGCGCCGCATCTCCATGAACGTCAGCCTCTCGTCGATGTACGGCTCGAACGCCAGCTTGAACGCCCTGTCGATGTCTGCCTCGTCGCCGCTCATTCCTTCAGCCACCACCCGCAGCCCTCGGCCTCGTCGCACTCGTGCACGTAGACCAGGCCGCACGAGCACGTCCACTCGTCTCCTTCCTGCCTCCAACCGCTCATCGCCCAACGGTCAGCCCTCACCTCCGAGCCGCAGGAATGTTTGCCTTCTCCATCCATAGCACAGCCTCCTCGCCGCACTCGCGGCACAACTTCCTGCCGGCTCTTCCCGGCGCTGCGACGGTGATCGACGACAGCACCACCATCATCCCGCACCAGGCGCATCTCGTCTCTGTCTGATGGTCAGCCACCGACCTATTCTATCGAAACCTCCGCACGCCCGCACTTCACGCACCTGTATCTGAGCCCGACGAACATGAGTGGCGTGGCATCGTACGTTGTGTACATGTACACCTTATGACCGCAATCAAGCACCCACTCCATCCGTACCTTCAGCTTACGGGCGGACTCAATGCGTCTATACGGACAGTCACTCCGCTTCATCGCCGTCACAGCCAAGCGTCCTATCGGCGATCATCCCCATCTCCCTGAACGCGCTTGATACCGTCTCGCGGCCGGTGAGCGCATCCCTGACGAGCCGTCTGAGGTACGTCACCTGCCCCTTCGTCCACGTCGCCACCTTCGTCCCGTATGGGTCGGCGTACCCGGCCAGCTCGTCCAGCGCGTTCAGTGCGTCGCTGACGGCGACAGGCATCGCGGCGCTGTCGCGGCAGTCGCGGCGATGCGCCTCCACGATCGGCCGCCACTCCGCGATCACATCACGGCAGTTGCAGCCGTCGTAGTACGTCGGGCAGTTCCACGGGATGGCGTGGTAGCTTGGGTATTTGGCCGCGGTGGCGTGGTACTCGCACTCCGGGCTTACGGCCCACGGCTCGCCGAGGTCGGCAGCCGACCGACACGTGCACCCGTGCGCGACGTGGAGGTCGAGGTCGCGGCCGCGCGAGCTGGCCCAACTGCGCCACAGCGAGTTGATCTCGCGCTCCCAGGCCAGCTGGCCAGTGACGTCCTCCAGCTGGCCGCTAAGGACGTCCAGCCTCTCCTGGTACTCCATGTCGAGGGCGTCTAGCCCCTCCCTGTAGTCCTCGTCAGAGCTCACTGTTTATCTCCTCGAGCGTCCGACCGCGCTCGCCCCTGGCGGCGGCGGCGGCGGCCGACTCGTCTATGCCGTCGGTGAACGACTTCGGCAGCTCCGGCCTCAGCAGGGCAAAGCACCAGCGGCACGTGGTGTACTTCTCGTCGGTCGCCCTGCCGCAGCCCGGGCACTCGATCTGGTCCTGCTCCATCGTTGCCTCATCATACAATGATAGTCTTTGTTCGTATACGGCCTTGAGGCCGGCCTCCAGCGACACGACCATGCCGTTGCGGTCCATCCCGCGCATCGCGCGCGTGAACGCCGCGGACGCCACGTGCCAGTCCACCGTCAGGCCGTACTGGTCGCGCTGGACGCCGTTGCGGTCGCCGAGGAGCGCCCTGAACGCGGCCAGGATCGGCGCCTGGCACCCCCGGCAGATGACGGGGCGTCTGGGCCCGTCGCCGAGCCACGTGGCGTAATCGAACGGGTCCGCCTCCAGGCAGACCGCACACGTCGGTTCCATGCGTGATGGTACCGACCTAGGGGTAGACGATGACCTTCAGGATGGTGGACGGCGCGTCGGACTTGTACCAGCCGCCAGACCCGCGGTTGGCGATGGCCTCCGAGTAGGCTATCCAGCGGCTCACCCACAGGCCTATCTCGTACCGGTCCATCCTGCCCTCCGCCGCCCCGACGGCCTGGCCGTTCCTGGAGTCCTGGTACAGCGACGGAACGGTCGTCACAGTCCCGTTCACCGGCACCGGCGCGCCGTTCAGCGTGTTCCTGGTGCCCTCGTCCCACAGGGCCACCTTCAGCACGTAGCCCGACGGCTCGACCCCGAGGTCGTGCCTAAACGAGATGAACTGCCTGAGCTGCCCGAGCGTCGTGATCGCCTGGAACCACTCCGTCTCCGCCTTCGTCTGCAGCGCCGACAGGGCCTCGTTGTTGCCCTTCACGAGGCCGAGGAGCTGCAGGCCGAGGTCGGACGACTTCTGCCTCGCCAGGCTCCACACGGTCACGTCCTCAGGCCAGCGCCACTCCCAGCCCTCGCACACGAACGTCGACTCAGTCGTCCCCGCCGTTATGCCCAGCGGGGGTATGTGGACGCTCACCTTCGAGGCGGGCCACGCCGTCGTGCCGAAGATGTCGCCGGGCCGGCCTGCGGTCATCACGCGGCCGCGGCTCACGCCGCCCTTGGTGTTGCTGAGGCCGGTCGTTCCGCTGATGAGGTTCGATATCGAGAGGTCCCGCATTATGCGGTTCTCCGAGAGGTCCCGCTCGTCCGTGGACGTGACGCGGTCCCACCCGCCGCCGGCGCCCTCTATGCGCTGGGCCCTCTCCCGCCTGATGCGGAACAGGCCGCGTGCCGGGTCCCACACGTTCTCCATGTCGTCCAGCGCGATGCTGAGCTGGTTGGTCACGTCGACGCCGGTGACCGCCTCACCCTTGCCCTGAGTCCTGACCCGCGAGTAGATGTCCTGCCCGTCCCGGCCGAAGTCGTAGTTGATGATCGGCTCGTACGAGCCAGCGGCCGCCGTCGGGTGCTCGCCCCACGAGAGCGTCATGCCGGACGTCTGCGACCCACGGGCGTAGTAGATAAGCGTCCTGCCACCCGTCGCGACGGTGTCCTGCCAGCTGATGAGCTCTCCGCCGAAGCCGGCGTTCGCGCCCTGCGGGGCGTTGGCGACGTCCGGGCCCTCAACCTCGGACGGCGCGCCAGACCCGAACCACCACGGGTCAGAGTGCGAAAGGTCGCGGATGGCGTCCAGCACCGCCACCCTGTTGGCGTTCTGCCAGTTCACCGCCACCCGCTTGCTGTTAGGCGCGTAGGTCATGTTGTAGCCGGCGATGCCGTACAGCTGGTCGGTACCGTTCACGTCGCTGTAGGACGGCACGCAGTTCATGGCGAGGTCCCACACTATGTGGCGGCGGTACTCACCCGGCCGACTCGCGAAGAAGCTGATGAGCCCAGGATCCATGCCGCCTAGGTTCTCGCGGTAGTTCCCGACGTAATTCGCTATGTACGGGTGCTCTATCTGCGGGTCCACCTGGAACGGGCCCACGGACTGCGTGAACCTCACCTGCCTGGTGTTCGACGGGTCCACTATCGGAGATGCCGACACCCAGCGCCCGACGCCTATGTAGTTGTCCTGCAGGACCGACAGCGGGCACCTGGCGGTCAGCTTCCAGTAGCGGCCGCGCTCGTCGTCCTCCACCAGCTCGGCGAGGTCCAGCCTGCCGAAGAAGAACTGCCTGTCGTTCGCGTTCGTGACTGAGTCGGAGAACCGGCGCTCGACCACCCTGACATTCAGGTACGGGTAGATCCTCTTGAGGCCGCTCACGGCGTCCACGTCCGGGTTCCACGCTATGGCGGCCGACAGGGACGTCGGGGTGCAGTACGCGAACCGGGTCACCGCGATCGACAGGACGCCGCCGACCTCCACCCACGACCTGTTCGTCTGGGCGTCGCCGAGCTCCAGCACGACGCGCCCCGTCGGCGTGCTCACCCTAGAGCCTGCCCATGGGCGCGCCGCCGCCTGTGACCGGCCAGTTGACGACGTTCATTATCATCCTCCAGTTCCAGCGCAGGTTGCCGCCGTCGCGGTCGGCGCTGAAGGACGACACGACCCCCTGGTAGTACTGGAACTGGCCCCAGTCGGTCTGGCTGCTGCCGTTCGGCGTGAGCGCCACGTTCTGGCCCTGGCCGACGTCTATGACTATCCTGATGCCGCCCTTCACCCCGATGCTGCTGCCGATGCTGCCGGGCCTCACCGTCGACCAGTGCGTCCTCACGAGCTGCTGCACCTGCGCCAGCCTGGCCGGCGTCGTGCCGGCCACGTACGGCTCGTCGTTGAACACGCCGGAGAGCAGGACCGTCTCCTGCATCATCCCGAGGTCGAGCACGTACGCGCTCGGCATGTTGTTGGAGAACTGGTTGGTGAGGTTGGAGCCCTTGGGCAGCGATATGACCGACGGCGAGCGCTGCATCGCCAGCGTTATCTTCTCGGCCGCCAGATCGTACGCTATGTACACGCTGTTGTCGGTGTACAGCCCCTCGAGGCGGACGTTAGGCATCCCCTACTTGCCCCACGAGTACGTGACGTTCCCGTTCTGCCCGTCGGTCGAGGACGATACCGTCCACGACCCGGACGTCGTGCAGTACGGGACCCACGACGGCGGCGGTGGCGGCGACCACGGCGGCGGCGACCACGGCGCTGTCGGATAGCCGCTCCTGACGGTCCTGTGCCCGCAGTTGCAGCACGTCACGTGCGGCGAGAGCCCGGACGAGCTGACCGTCACCGTGTCAGTCGTCGCGACGACCCCCCACCCATCGCTGATGCAATAGCAGTGCTCGCCAACACGGCACCATCTCTTGTCCGACATAGTATCCCCCGGTCAGTCTCTCCAATTGATTATAAACCAACCGCGGACGATCGCGGGACTCCGCGGCCTAACGGCCGCGTGAACGACGAGCTGCGGCAGCAGGACCAGCGCCCTAAAAAACAGCCACGCCACCGACGGCGCTCTCCTCGGTCCACCTGGCCCTCATGTACGACCCGAACCTCTGCGCGCTGTCCAGCCAGTCCAGGTAGGCCGGCAGGAGCACGTGGACGTCGTCGCACTCCTCCATCGTCGCTAGGGCCCAAGCCCTGGCGACCTGGTCGTGCCCGAACGACGTCAGCCTCGAGCTCATCCCGAACATCAGGGCCATCTCGCGCAGCTGGTCGCCGCGCCGGTCGAACTCGTCCAGCAGCGCCCTCGCTTGCCTCTGGCTCAGTCGGTGCCCGCACTTGACGCGCTCCCGTATGCGCTCCAGCCCCAGCTTGCCGAGAGGGGCGTCCTGCTCCGAGCCGTCGTGTTCACCGTCGGCGTCGAGCCTGGCTATCGCGAACGAGTTCATGAGCAGCTCGACGAGGTCGGCCGCCGTCTCGACGTCCTTCATCCCGACGTCATAATCGCTCACGTCCAGGATCTCGGTCCTCGCGCGCCGAAACGCGTCCAGCGCCTCCGCGGCGCCCTGCTCCCACTCCAGCATGGTCTCCCGCGCCGGCTGCGGGGCAAGGGCGAGGAACGCCCGCACGTTGTTCCTGATGCTATCCATCTAGCACCGTCTTGAAGTTCTTGATGAGCGTCTCGCCCTGCTGCTGTAGGCTCTTGGCCATGAGTGCGTGGCGTTCCTCCGGCGTCAGCTTGACGAGCACGGAGTCGCCCATCATCCATGCCGAGCGACACCCAGCGTTTATCAACGCCCTCATCTCCGGCGAGTCGCCGCCGTGGCTGACCAGGATTGACAGCCCGATGAGCGTGTTGGCGAGCTGCACCGCCGTGTCCTTCCAATCCATGTCGTTCTCAGGCACTGCTTTTCTGATCCTCCTTTGTGGCCGATCGCTCGCGCTTGAGCAGCTCGTCTATGGTGCAGCCGTTGGCGGCTATCTCGCACATGAAGCCGCAATAGGTCATCTTCAGCCACGAGCTGCTGGAGCGCCTCCACGAGTACCTGATGCCGCACCTCTGGCACACGCGAATGTCAGATCCCGTCTCGCTCATCCCACCCCCGCTCGTCGGGGACCTCTCGATCGTTGACGCTGGCATCATTGGCTCCTAGGCGAAGTGGAAGTCCTTGATCCTACCGCGCTGCCGCAGCGACTTCTGCACGCGCTCCTCGTGGAACAGCGGGCCAGGATGTCGCGCGCCATCGTCTCCGATCACGTTCCCCCACTTATCATACCGTCGGCACCCGTCGAAGTCGCCCGGGAGGAGGACCACATCCATGTCTGCCATTTCCCTGAGGTCATCGGGGTCTATCACACAGTACTCCGCCAGCAGGTGGCACTCGGAGCACAGGCCGACTCCGTTCTCCAGGTAATACCCGCCGTCGTCGAACAGGCTCCTGTCGATGAGGTGGTGCGCGTCCACGGCCGGCTCGCCGCACACGACGCATCGGCCGTCCAGCCGGTTGAGCACAAGCATGCTGAACATATGCCTGTCGAACAGCAGCGGGCCGCATCCGGCGCGCCTCACGATCACTTGCAGACCCACAGGTCACCGTCCGCGGTTATCTTGTCCAGCATGTACCATGCTACCGAGTCACAGGCCCTGCGGGAAGAGCTCCGGGTCGGTGTTGGGGGCCGGCTCCCCAGACGTGTGCCTGAGGAATATCGGCACGGCGCCGGCGGTGAGCCGTATGCGCATGATGCCCTGGAAGTTGTTCACGCCGGTATAGTCCGGCTGGAACCCGTCGAAGTATATGACATGGAACGGCTGGAGCGCCAGCATCCACCGATAGAATATGCGCCTGCACTCAGCCATCAGCGACCACAGCCTGGTGCGGCTATCCACCGTGTATATATGGACGGTCAGCGGCACCTCCACGTCGGCGAACTCGTGCCTGTACCCGACGGGCTGCTCCTGGTAGTTCTCCACGGCCACGACTACATGATCGCTGGCCTTCATGTTGCCCTGCACCTTGTCGTCCTGGACGATGATGGTAGGCCTCGGCGCCACGTCGGTCGCTATCCACTCCTGCAGCAGCAGGTCGCGCACTATCTCGTCAGGTACCGGCTCGGCGCCGGCGATGAGCAGGGACCTAGACTGGACGACGTACTGGTCGTCCCTTATCTGCGAGTCCGGCGGTCCCTGCAGGTCGCTCATGCGAGCACTATGCTGACCAGGCGGTCAGCCTCCTCCTCCGCCTCGGCGCGCCACGTCTTGATCTTGTCCGGCTTCGGGACGGCATCTGGGTTGGTCTCGAACAGCGACACCGCGTCCTGCATGGTCACTATGTCGGCCGCCACCCGCTTGAGGACGATGCCCTGCACGAGGTCGCGCTCGTACGCCATCTCGAAGTCCGCGCCCCAGACGTAGTCCAGCTCCATGCTCCTCGGCAGCCTGAGGTACCTCGACTGGACGCTCGACCACGGCAGGCCGCGCCCGAGCGCCAGCCTCGTGAAGTAGATCATCCCGGACTCCGTGTCGAGGTAGAAGTCCTTGTTGCGGCCCTCGCGCATAACGACCAGCTCGTCGCCAGCCCAGACCTCCATGCGCTGCACGAACCAGGCCGGTATGCCGCGCAGCCTGATGCCGTTAGGGTTGAACGTGTGCCTCTCTGAGTACACCTGCCTGAGCCGCCACGAGCGCCTCGTCTTGTTGTCGAGCCAGTCCTCTGCCGCGCGTATGCGGCCACGGACGAGCGTCGCCGTGGGGTCGACGTCCTCCGAGAAGGAGCTGGACAGCCCGAGGAACGAGGCCACGTCGTTGTGGCTGGCGTACGTGTTGTACATGACCGGCAGGAGCCTCGCTATGCTCACCGAGACCGCCGAGAGGTTCCTGAGCCTCACCCAGTAGTACTCGACCTCGTCCGGCGGCGCCTTCAGCTCCGGCCACTGCCGGGTCGTCGTCTTGCTGGTCCAGAGCCACTGGCTCGCGCCCCAGTTCACGACGCCCGGCTCGTCGAAGTTGTACGCGGTCGGGTCCTTGACGTGACCTATCGACGCCTGCGTCACGCGCTCCTGGAGCGGCATGATCTTCCACTCGCCTGACCGCCCGTCCCACGTCTCGACCACGATGTTCGGCGTGCCGGCCGGGACCTCGTCTACCTGCAGGTACAGGCCGGACGTCCAGTCGGAGCACCCGATGTAAAGCTTGTCGTTCTGGGCGAGCGCGGCCGGCACACGGCCGTCGCCTACGTCCTGCGTGAAGTCGGTCCACGTCGACGACGCGGCCGAGTACCTCCAGACGGCGTCTGCGCGCCTCATCCAGCTACCAGAGCGCCACTATGTTGGTGGCGTTGGTGCCTGTGGCCTTCACGTGGGTGACCGCTATGTCCAGCCACTCTCCTGCCGGGACGGCCGTGAACGTGACGTCCTCGCCGTTGAGCATGGTGACGGTGAGGTTGCCCGTGCCGCCGACCCAGAGGGCCTTTGACGGCTCCGGCAGGGGGGTCGTGTTGTTCGGCGTCACGGCGACGCCGCCCTGCTTCGGGGCGAGGTCGTCGTGCGACATCTGCGACGTGTAGATCTTCTCAGGCATGTGCCCTCCTGACTACAGGAATTGTACTGACGAAGCGCCGATCACCGGAGCCCGCTGGTGTGCTCGACGGCGTGGGTGCCTCCCTTCACGATGACCCTGACCGCCGGCCTGTGGAGCAGGAGCCTGACCGTCTTCACATTCGGCGACCTGGCCCCTATCGTCTCTACGTTGATAGACGCGAGGGCGCTGACGACGGTGACCACCGCAAACGTGGACGAGGTAAGCGCCCTGAGCGTTATGCTCGGCGCCACTGTCATGTTCGACAAGCCCACGATGACGGACATGGCCGACAGCGAGCTCGCGCCGAATCGGTCCACAGTGGTCGCGGGTATCGCCAACGATGATCTGGCTGAAAGCGAGGCGGCGCCCTCTCGCACCACCGTGGCGGCCGCCAAAACCGAGCCTGACGCCGCCAGCGAGGCGGAGGCGTCCGTCCCAGCCGACCCATCGGCGGTTACCGATGAGGCCGCTGACAGGACGGCGACGCCTCCTGCCACCAGGACCGCGGACGCGTCGACGGATGCCGTCGACGCCGCCGAGAAGTCCGAGCTCACCACGCTCCCGGCGTCGGCCTGAACGTGAGCGCTGGCCGAGACCGCAGCCTCGCCGCCGAGTATCACCAAGCCGACGGCGCTCACCGAGGCCGAGGCCATCACGATCACGAAGTTGACGCCAACCAGTGTGGCATCCGCAGCCACCGACGTCGACGCCGCCAGCGACGCTTCACCGAGCCGACGTCCCTCTGCGGCGGCCGTCAGCGACGCGATGGCGGACATCGCGGCCTGTCCACCGTAAGTGACATTCTGGGAGCCAACGAGCGACGCAGACACAACTGCGACGGCTTCTGCGGACAGAGTCGCGCTCGCGCCCGCAACGATGGCCGGGTTGGCGCCAAGCGGAACGGCTGCCTGGAATATGAACACCGCGCTCGCAGCCAGCGCCGGCCCAGCGGAAAGGACGGCTGATGCCCCGGCGGACGTATTCCCGTCGGTCGCCATCGACGGAGACGACGAGGCGATCGCGGCGCCGTGGACGAACTTCACAGGATCGGCGACCAACGTCGCCGTCGACGAGGCTGAAGCGGAACTCTGGAGCACGGACTGCCCGACCGCCAAGACAGAGGCTGCCAATGCCAGAGACGCCGACGCCTCCAGCGTGATCGATTGGACGGCCAGGAGCGAGGCGACGGACGCGAGCACGGCCGCCCCGTCCTGCGGGACCGTGTCGGTGCCGACGATGGCCTGGCCGGCTACGGCCTGGCCGACCCGGGCTGTGGTCACGGCCTACCCCCTAGACGAGCTCCAGGATGGCGTACAACCTACGAAACTCTAGATCGCCGTTCAGCGTATTCCACTGCCACGTGACCGCGAAATCGGCTGATGAAGTCGTGTCTATCGCCGATGAACCGATGAACGTTGCTGTCGAATGCGTTTCGTCATCGCCTATGTTGCCGATGCCCGTTGTGGCACCGCCGCCGGTGCCGAGCATCATCGTACCGTTCATCACCTGCGATGACGTAGACAGGTTCGCCAGCAACACCTGAAACATGATCGGCATGCGTGTCGTCCCGCCCACGGGAAGCGCGACGGTCGTATCGTTATAAAGAGTCGTCGCACCGAACTTCACCTTGAACGTGCCCGCCGGCGTGGTGGACGCCGTGTTGTTCATGATGTCACCGAACCACGTCAGCCTGAGCATCCTATCGGATCCAAGCAGGTTCGCGCCTATCGACCGCGTGTAGATGGTGGTCTCGCTCGCCGTGTTGCTCCACGCAGACTGACCGACCCTGTTGATGAAGGCCGGAGTCTGCGCTATCCAGTTACCGGACTCGCGCACCCATATCATGGAGTTGGTCGAGTCCCAGTACGTCAGCCCGTCCACCGCTAGTCCGGTGAGGCCGAGGCCGGAGTCCGACGGGGCGCCAGCCCCGCGCAGCATGGCCAGGCCGCCTGACGCCTGAACGATGACCTTCGACGACTCGTAGTCGCCGTGCCCACCGAACCTGAGGAGCGTGCCCGTCGTGGGGAGGTTCCCGTCCTCCTTGTACGGCGTGATGATCGCCGTCATCGCGTTCTGTGTGCCGTCCACAGCGTACGACCCAAGCTTGTACCTGCCGGTGTCAGAGTCCCCACGGAACCCCAGCTTCGTCCTGGCGGCTGTCATACTCAGGCTATCGACATACATGTTCCGCCCGTCGAACCTGAAGTCCGACGAGTTTATGCGGCCAGACACCTTTCCGACGTACGACCCGACAAACCCAGTGCCGCTGAACAGCACATCAGGCGAGACATATACGGTCTGACCGCCCACGCTGGTGACGTCTATGTCGCCGTCCGGGCAGTTGGAGAACTCGCAGCCGTTCACGATGACGTTGGTGGCGTAGTTCACCCGGATGCCCTGGCCGCCGGTCGTCGTCCCGGAGTAGTCGCCCATGTAGCACTGCACGAACGACGCCGTGCCCACAGGCGACCCGGACATGCCCTCCAGGTTCACGCACGCCTTGTCCTGGCCTGGGTTGGTCAGGTTGCACTGCAGCAGGTAGAGGCTCCGGCACCTCTCCACGTGGAACAGGTGGTACGGTCGCGCATCTCCGTAGCCGGGGCTGCCGGTGCCGCCGCCGCCGCCCTCTATCTGGCTGTTCGTGAAGTAGACGAGCCGGCTCGGCAGGTCGCCGTAGATGTGCACGGCGTAGTAGTCCGGGTATATGATCCTGGACCTGAAGAAGTAGATGGTATTGTTCGCGTCGCCGGTGTCCGTGTCTAGCGTCACGGCGGCCTTGGTCGTGGCCGAGTCGCCACAGTTGAACGAGTGGAAGTTGTCGAACGCGCACTCGCGCACCTCGTTGCCGAGGTGAAGCGACCGGCCCTTCAGGTCGCGCACGAACACGTCGCGCACGAAGGCCCAGTCGATATCGTGCAGATAGATGCCCTCGTGGGCCTCGGTCCTACCGGTCGGGGTCTCCAGCGTGTCCGCGCTGTTCCTGTCCTCGATGGTGAACCCCTCGAGGATCTGGAAGTGCGACTGCCCGAACACGTTCCTGTCGGAGGC
>Ga0172380_10008394_pt1 | contig 11305 bp, 12 predicted proteins | sample Leawe162metaG_FD_119747 | JGI IMG/M metagenome (GOLD analysis project Ga0172380, IMG submission 119747) | Leachate microbial communities from a municipal landfill in Southern Ontario, Canada - Leachate well 162 metaG | ecosystem: Engineered > Solid waste > Landfill > Unclassified | place... | reverse complement strand
GTGGTGGTTATCAAGCCAGTATTTTGTCGCCCACGGCTCGCCGTTCTGAATATTCAGAATGAGCTTGCTGTGGGCAAGGTCATTGATACTTTCTTCCCCCAACTGCTTCGCCTTATCCATCTGCTCTTTAAATTCAGGATCCTCGTTCCTCCATCGATAGATGGTATTGCGCGAAAGCCCGACCTGTTGGCAGGCAACGGAAATTATCGGAACCTTACACAGCTCTTCAAGGAACTGTTTGGATTTTCTATGCTTTTTCATACGTTATGATTTCCGCTTTCTGCCCGGTGAGCCGTTCCCAGCGACGCATCGTCAAGTCGCAGAATATAGGTTCTAGTTCAACTCCAAACACCCGACGCTTTAGTTGATCCCCTGCGATGAGGGTACTTCCCGAACCAAGGAAACTGTCCAAGATGATATCTCCGGGCTTGGTGCAACGAAGGATTGCCTTCTGATGCAACTGAGGCGGCTTGGAGGTAGCGTGCTCGTATTCCTTTCCCGACAATCGCTTCACCGTCCACAGGTCGGTAATCTCGCCGAGCATGCTGTTGCCCGTCGTAATTTCCTTGTTCATAACCTCATTGAGAGCTTGCTTATCTTCGGAGAGGTAGGGAGATCCGACGGTTCCGTAGGTACACGGTTCGTAACACTTGTTGAAGGCAACACCCGGCGTGGGGTTATGCCCATTCTTGATCCAGAGGCATACACGCTTGTTATGGATGCCCAGCTCTTGGTAGAGGGTCTGCATGAGCCAGATATACTTCTGGTCGGACCAGTAAAAGACATGGAGGTTGGACTTAGACACGGCGAGTGCATTTTCGAGGGACTTTTTGATGAGTTGTCGGTATGCCTCCTCGCTTCTGTTATCAACCACTGCGCCTCCGTAATCAGCTTTGCCACCAATGCCTTTGCCGTAGTCGATGTTGATATTGTATACGGGGTCAGAATACACCATAGAGGCGCGGTACTTTCCGAAAAGCTTTTCCAGTACCGCAGGGCTTGTGGAGTCCCCACAAACAATTCGATGGGGACCCATAATGATGAGGTCACCCAGCTTGGTGAGGGGTTCTTTTATTTTCTTCTGCTCCTTCTCTTCGTCAAAGCCATCGTCCGCAACTTCCAGTTCCTTGTCCCAGAGTTTCCCAAGCTCTATCTGGTCAAACCCAATATCAACGAGGAAGTCTAAGTCGAAGTCTTTGAGCTTTTCAAAATCCCAGGAGCCAACAACGGCGTTACTGGTAAGCATATAGCGTTCGTACTCTTTGTCCGTCAGTTTGCGGTTGGGCACACGCACTTCGATTGCCTCGGCACCCCGCCCCAGGATTTGTAGGGCACGGATACGCTGGTGCCCGGCGCAAATTCTTCCGTCCGTATCAATAGCGGGTAATTCCACCAGGTTGAACTTTCTGAGACTACGCTTGAGGTCTTCTAGTTGCTTGTCGGACATGAGCCGAGGGTTCTTAGGGGAGGGAAGGAGCTCGTTTACGATGCGTTCTTCTGTGTGCCAAATGAGTTTTTTCATAGGTATGGTTAGTTAGGGTGTATATCATCTACGACCTTGGGTAAACAAAACGGGTCCACTTCAATCGATTCCGTGGAATCGTATATCTGTGGACCCGTGGGTCTTAAAGCTGGATTTTCACACCCGTGGGTGCATCTTTAGTATATCGCTACCGAAAACGCTGTCAATGCTCTTGACGAAAGTATTCCCAAATGGAACTGAAGTGTGTTATACTGAGGCCATGCACAAAACACAACAAGCACTCCTAGACCTCATTGCTCGCCAGAACCTTGGCGCGATGAGTTTGCGACAGATAGCAGGGCTCCTTGGAGGGAACGACAAGGCACAGACCATCAAACATCATCTACTCCAGCTCGAAAAGGCTGGTCTTATTCAGTTGAATTTTGAGGAGGGGGTAATCAAGCCAACGAGCCGAGGGTTTAACCGCCCAACCCCTCAGAATGCTTTCTACGCTCTTCCCGTGGTGGGTGCTGCCAACTGTGGACCGGCGAATATTTTCGCCGACGAGCGCGTTGAGGGGTACTTGAAGGTCTCCTCTAAAATGCTCCCTCGCAAGAAGAGTGAGCTTTTCGTATTGGTTGCCTCCGGGTCCTCTATGAATATGGCGGAGGTATCCCCAAGGAAAACTATTGAGGACGGAGATTTTGTTGTAGTGGATAGGTCCTATGTAGACCCCGAAGACAAAGATATTATCGTGGCTGTCATCGACGGGATGGCGACCATCAAACGGTATCGTAAGGACCGAGAGAATGGGCAGATTGTTCTTGAGGCGGAATCAACGGAAAGGTTCTTGCCAATCTTCGTACATGAAGGGGATGATTTCGTGGTGAGTGGGAGGGTAATCAATGTTATTAAGAAGCCGAAATAAAGATTATCCATGGCGCATATCGATCACAACCAAGTAGCACTCTTTGCCGATGAGTACATAAACTTGAAAAAAGAGGATGTCATCGAATACCGAGAGCAGGCCAAACGTTTACGCGAAAGACTTGAAGCATACATAGCCGAAAACCCTGATTTCGTACTCAAAAAAATGCTTCTTTCTGGTAGTTTGGCAAAGGGGACTGCCTTGAAAGACATCGACGATATTGATGTAGCTGTATATATATCTTCAAAAGATGCCCCCGAAAAAATTGGTGAACTCATTGATTGGCTTGCCGAGCGACTACGAGGGGCATTTCCGAATATCAAAGCTGACCAAGTCGTTGCTAACCCATCAACGATTACCGTTTCTTTCATAGGAACTGGACTTAGGGTGGATGTAGTTCCTGTTCTGTATGATGGTGACGAGGATGGGAAGGGTTACATCGTTTCAAAATATACGGGCGAAAAAGTTCTCACAAGTATTCCTTTGCATTTGGAGTTTATGCGTAAGCGCAAAGAGGCGCACGGTCCACACTATGCGCAAGTTATCAGATTGCTTAAGTTTTGGGTAAAGCAACGAAAGTTGGAAAATCCTAATTTTCGTTTCAAGTCATTTATGATTGAGCTAGTAGTTGCTCACCTGGTTAGTCGGGGACTCAGGCTCGATAACTACCCTCATGCTCTGGCAAAAATATTTGCATATATCGCCGTAGATGGACTGAAATCATCAATCGTCTTTTCTGATAACTACCATCCCGGACTATGTGTCGGTTGTCCTGATACTATTCATATCTGGGATCCAGTGAATCATGAGAATAATGTTGCAAAAAAATATACCGATGCTCAACGTCAAGCGATAGTTGAAGCAGCTCTTGACGCTGGTGATGCAATTGATTCTGCACTAAGAGCGTATACGAAATCCGAAGCGCTGCGTTATTGGCGGAAAGTATTTGGTACTACATTCAGTTAAATCTATGTCTGCATACACCTACACACAAACAGAAACTTTCACCATAACGCATGCACGGCATATTGCATCGAAGGTTGCGACGGATCTCCTCCGCCTACAGCGCTTTTATGGTAGCCCATCGGATGAGCGGATTGATGAGTACGAAGAAGAGCTTGTTGCGCTATTGAAAGGTGACTATTTGGAAGATGTTACTTATGGCTTTAAAAGAAATGGCGGTTGGGTTGAGGCTCTTCGTTATCATGCTCTACCTGGAGGAACTCTTACGAATGATGATCCGGGAAGAATCATGCCTGGGGTTGATATTTCTGGCGCAGTATTTTGTTCTTTCCTTACTCACAATTCGCGCTGGAGTGCTTTAACTCAAGAAGAACAGACCGATTTTAGTTCGGCCTTGAGTATAAATAGAAGCTCTGGAACAGAGCCGGGACTTGAAAATGGGACTTGGTCGACCGCACTAACTTACTCGGCAGGAGGGAAAGGGATTTCTCGAAGCACAATCCTACGATAATTATGGAAGAAATTAACATCGATAATTTGTTTGATAGGCGTAGTACTTTTCCCAATTCTGACGCGATGAAGCGCTTACAGCTATTGGTTGGACTCGATGAAGTAAAAAGTCGCCTAATCAAATCATTAGCAGTTCTGGTGAATCCTGAGGGTGTGCATGCATGGGCGAAAAAATTTCATTCAAAGAGCTTGGAGATTTTAGATTTTACTGAACGCCGGCCTCCACTTGTTATTTTGGCAGGAGACGTGGGAACGGGCAAAACAGAAATCGCGAGTACTATTGGGGACGCTGTTGCGCGCCAAGAAAATATCAGCGTAACCCTTTTCCCATTAAGTCTTTCGACGAGGGGATCTGGTCGTGTTGGAGAAATGACGCAGCTCCTTAGTGCTGCATTTGAAAATACTGTGATAGAAGCAAAAAAGTTAAAGAAAAAAGACGCAAAAGCACACGGAGCAATAATCCTATTGGTCGATGAAGCTGACGCAATCGTTCAAAGTCGTGAAAATGATCAAATGCACCATGAAGACCGCGCAGGGGTCAACGCTTTTATTCGAGGGGTAGATCAGCTTGCTGAGCAGGGTCTACCTGCTGCAGTTATTCTGTGTACCAACCGCCTTTCTTCAGTCGATCCTGCCGTCCGTCGTCGTGCTGCGGAAATATTTGAATTTAATCGTCCTAACAAAAAACAACGGGCGGATGTACTTGTAAAATCGTTATCGGAGATCGATTTTACAAGTGAACAAATAAACGAAATTGTTATAGCTACGGACGGCTTCACCTATTCCGATTTAACCCAACGACTACTCCCAATAATTGTTCTTGATGCATATCCAGATAGTGCTATCACATTTGAACGAACCCTTGAAATAGTTAAAGGCCTAACGCCAAGTCCTGCTTTTCAGGAAAAAAAATAAAATTATGAACACCGCAAAAGAACAGTCGCAATTGAACGGAAAAGAATACCTGAGAGGTAGATTCATTGATATTGAGAAAATTTTTGTAGATGATCTTAAAAGGGTTCAAAAAGAAATAACGCATTCGGGTACTCTAGGGGATGCCTGGGAGGATGCATGGATTGATCTTCTGAAAAGATATCTCCCGATGCGTTATAAGGTCGCCAAAGCTTTTGCTGTTGATTATTTGGGCCACACCACTGAGCAACTCGACTGTTTGATTTATGACGCTCATTTCACTCCAATTTTGTATGGAAAAGATAATCATCAATACATTCCTGCAGAAGCTGTATACGCAACATTCGAAGTAAAACCTTCCATTACGAAGGAGAATCTCGAATATGCAGCTGGTAAGGTAGCATCATTGAGAGCGCTCAAAAGGACATCTGCTCCACTTACCAGCCATTTGGGAACTAATGCTCCTAAACCGCTCTTTCCTATTGTCGGAGGATTGCTTAGTTTGAATGCTTCCTGGGCAGATGGGCTAGGGCAATCTTTTTTGGAAAACTTTAATGCGTTGAGTGACGATAAGAAGCTTGATCTTGTTTTAACAGCAGAAAGTGGAATCTGTGACGACCTAATACCGGGAAGAGATTTAGAAATTATTAATGGTGAGGGAGCTTTGATACGCGGACTTCTCCGCTTACTCACAGCTCTTCGCGCAAAAGCAACGGTTCCAGCAGTTGAGTGGGAGAAATACGAAGAAGTGTTCAGTGAGAAGGAGGCGCCATAGAACTACACCGTATATATCTTCAGATAATGTGCCCACTTCACAACAACCCCTAGTACTGCCCCATTTGTCACATTTGTGGATACGAAGGATAAACGAAACCCTAAGAATTGGACGCAAGAAGAAAGAGACAATATAGTGGGCTTCTTTAGTCTCTTGCTTAAGGTGGATAGAAGGAAGAACCCAGATCGGTATAAAAAACTAGTGCGTGAGATTCCTCGTAAGAATAGTGTAAAATAAAATAAACTTGTCAATCCTGGCCTACGCCCTAGGGGTTTGGTTGCGTAATATCGTATGAAGATTTTTATTGATACTAATGTTTTTCTTACCTTCTATCACTTCAGTAGTGATGATCTTGAAGAACTGAGAAAACTTGCAGTTATCCTAGACGACAAGCGCCACACACTTTATGTTACGGATCAAGTTCTGGATGAGTTAAAACGGAATAGGGAGGCAAAGATTGCGGATGCTTTAAATAGATTTCAAGCACAAAAACTCGAGGACCAATTTCCTCAAATGTGTAAGGAATACCCCGAGTATCAGCAGATGAGGAATGCTATGCGAGTTTTCTATGAAAATAAGGAGGTCCTTAGGGGGAAGCTGGTGGAGGATGTAGAAAGTGGCACCCTAAAAGCTGATTCCATTATTCAAGAGCTTCTAGGTATGGCACAAAGATACCCCACAAGTGAAGAGTTAGTAAGTAAGGCAAGATTGAGGATAGAGCTGGGCAATCCCCCTGGGAAGAAAGGTTCTTTAGGGGATGCAATTAACTGGGAAACACTTCTAGAAGAGGTCCCCACGCAAGAGGATCTATACTTTGTTAGTGGGGATAAAGACTATATGTCTCCAATGACTAAGACTGGGGAAGATAGTTTATTTAGTGAATACTTATCTGCTGAATGGAGAGAGAAGAAAGAATCTAAAATTTTTTTCTATCCACGCCTATCAAAGTTTTTGGGTGAGCAATTCCCTGCTATTAAACTTGCTAGTGAACTAGAGAAGATCCTGGCAATCCGTTCCCTTGTAGAGAGTGGGAGTTTCGATATGACACATTCTGCCATTACAAGAGCTTCTAGAATAGAAAACTTTACGCCTACTGAAGTTGATGAAATAGCAGATGCTATAGTTTCGAATAGTCAGATTAGCTGGATCGTTAGCGATACGGATGTTAATCGATTTATTGTGAATCTACTTAAAAACTATGGCAATGTCATGAATACAGCTAAGAAGGAGGAGCTAGAGCTACTACTAGAGCGCGCTGAAGCAGCCGAGGACAGGGACGATGAAAGTGATCTTGCATTCTAACCGAGGCTTACTACCTATTAGGGTATTAAAAGGACGGACACTTCTAAGGCCCTTTGCCGAATAGTTACATTGTAGAATCGTCACTTTTGTCACTTTTTGAAGCGCCCGAGACACGTCGCTAGAATAGGGTAAAATAGAGTAAATTCGTCAATCTGGGCCTACACCCCCAGGGTTCTAGCCCGAGATGGCCAGCCAAGAACAAAGAGCGCCCCCTGAATGGGGCGCTCTTTGTTTCCCTAACTATCGCGCAGGGATGAGAAAGGCGGAGCCGCGAAGCGGCGAGCCCGGGCAGGAAGCACTTAACGAACCTGCCTGCCGGTAGGCAGGTACAAGCCGAAGGCGTAGTATGAGTTTAGTGACGTGACGCCGAATCCCTGCCTGGCAGCCAAGTCGTGCTAGCACGAGATCGCTATGTAATTCGGGCGCACGAGACAGGTAGTTAAGATCGTGATTAATTAGATGTTGAAGTAGCTTTCGGAGAGTGGAATTGGTATAAAATCCCACCCAGCGGCCGGGGATTTTGGATAAGGGGTTGACAAAATTCCATTGGAGGTTCCATATAAAAGGATCGCGAAACTGTTCTTTTCAGGTTTAAGGCAGCATCAAATGACTGAACCGACCGAGATTGTGACTCTGCATCCCTTCAATCCCAACACTTTCCCTGGCACTGGTGACGAGTGGATAATTCTCAGGGAAGACCCTACGCTCTCGTCCCTCACGCGCTTGAATCTTTCCAGGGTCAAAGTACTCGCCTTGCTTGAGGAGGGAGATGGTTTTGTTACCGCCGAGCAGCCGTTGAAGCTGTTGAAGGCGGTAAGCCAAGATACGAATCAAATCCCGCTGGGCGCAGCCGCCTTTATGTTCTTTTGGGAGAATAAGGACAAGATTCCCGAGGAATGGAAGGAAGAGGTGGGTGGGGAGATTCAAAACGTCTTCTTCACGGGTACCATCCTTAAGGATCCGGACTCCGGTGAAGGGTGTATCGTCTACTTGTCCTGGAAGGCCGGCCAATGGAGTTGGGACCGCTCCTCGTTGCGGGAGGATTTCTTTCACAACGATCGCTTTGCGGTGCTCGCCACGTAGCGCTCTTTGTGAAAGTGAGAAGACCTCGAAGAAGGGGGACAACTATTGATTGTCCCCCTTCTTAATTTTTATACAAATGTTTTTGCCCCTTACTTAGGTGATAGCGCGGCGGTGCTTGCGCTTGAAGAAGTCAAACCATACCCCGTAGGGATTCGAAAGCCGCAGCCGTGTGCGCTCTGGGCGCACGGGGGGAACCCGGGTAGGAAGCACTTAACGAACCTGCCTGCCGGTTGGCAGGTACAAGCCGGAGGCGTAGTATGAGTTTAGTGATGTGACGCCGAATCCCTGCCTGGCAGCTATTCTTCAAGTGTAGGTTAGTAGTTAAACCAATATGGAGAAAAACATCCGCTCAACTCTTATAGCAAAGAGAGGATACCAGAGGAATATTTCCGGCGATGCATTTTCGCTCTATCTATCCAACTCCCCCATAGCAGCGCAATGGCTTGCAGAAAGGATAGGAGACAAAGAGAAGGTACTTCTTGAGCTCTGCTGTGGAATTGGGGCGACGCTTGAGCGGGTAGCACCAGCCTTCAAATATGCTATTGGCGTAGATATAGATGCGGAAATATTGGGCGCTTGCCAGAAAAATCTCGGAAGGGCTGATTTACTCGAAAGAGTAGATCTTATTCAGGGAGATGTGCGTGATATAGATTTTCTACAGAACCAAAAAGCCGATACTGTTATTTACGATATACCGTACTGGTATCCCGAGAAATATTCTCAGTATTCATCCCGAAAAAAAGAAGTTAAGAACCCTGATTTGCAAAAATTAGTCGGCACTATTCGTGACTTCATCTCCCATGACATTGTTATTTTTGCTCCTCCCGAAATGGGCTACGATTTTTTCAAGAATGCCATCGGAGAGCATGAATGTGTTAAGGTGTTCATAAACGGGAAACACGACCGAAACTATATCTTTCTAGGCGAGCTTATCCAGGCGGCGGGGGAGACAAAGATAGAGCTTTCCGTACACTAATTCAGTTCTAGATCGGGGTACACAGCTACTTTGTGATGGATAGCTTAGATTCAGCTTAAACAATAGAAGGAGGAGGCGCTTTCTGGTATGCTTGGCTTATATAGAAAACTAACGAGAGATTATGGACTCCGAGAAAGTACTCGTGCAGATCAAGGAGCGGTATCAAGAAATTTTGGGTGATAATGTGAGTGTGCTAATTGCTGGAGGTAGCCTTCCGCGAGGAGATTATCGACCTGAATGGAGTGATATTGATATGTTCGCTGTACTTAAAGATACAGGAACGGAGAGCCTTCGCTTAGTACGAAAAGTTGAAGATATGTTGTCTGAAGAGCTTGATACGGAGCTTGATACGATGATTGTTAGCCAAGATCTCTTTAAGGCGACTCGACCCGAAGACCTTCAAGATAAGGTAAAAAACTTTCTTTACTGGATTGACGAAGAGGCACTACTCATTGGAGGGAAAGAGGACATTCCGCTACTTTCTTTCGAGCAGTATAAAAAAGGAATAGAGGTTGTATGCGTAGAGCAAAGCAAGAAGTTTTTACGGCGTAACGCCGATATTAAACTGGATGGTGTTGAAGCTCTACGGATACTTTTGAAGAAAAACGTGAAGGTAACGCGTCTCATTCTGCGTCGTGGTCTTGCTAACGAGCAATTCGCCCCCAACACATGGAAGCAAGTCCTAGAAGCGGTTGAGCAAAGAAAGGAAAAGGATGATTGGGAGATTTGGGAGTACGACAGGCTCTCGAAGTATTTTCAGTGGAGGGAGGATAATGCTATTGCCATCATGGAGGAGGAACAGCTGATAGAAGAGATCGATTCTTCGTTGAGGTATTTTGAAAGGATTTGTGCACATATTCTTAGCCATAAAGAATTTCTTTTATGAAAGAGGTAGAAGTAAAAATTCTTAACATTAAACTCGAAGAGTTTAAGAAAAAAATAGAGAATTTAGGTGCGCGCCCCTTAGGATCAAGAATGTTTATGAAGGAGGTGTTTCTTGAGCCGCCCGGATACAGTGAAGAGGCAGCCCTATTTTCTTCATGCCGACTCCGAAGGGAGGGGGAGAAGGTATTTTTTACAGTGAAGAGCAAGATTGAAAGTAATAATGCGATTATTCGCGAAGAACATCAGGTAGAGGTTTCTGATTTCGATACATTTCTTCATGCATTCGAATTGCTGCAATTTAGGGTCTTTCGTATTCGAGAGAAATATCGCGAAGCGTATGAATTAAAAGAAGGTGTTCGGATCGAGATTGATCTCTATCCTCAAATGGAGCCTTACGCAGAAATTGAGGCACAGACCGAGGAGGAACTTTGGGATGCTGTGGATTTCCTAGGATACTCAAAAGAGGAGACTTCATCGCAGACGGCGACCGAGCTAATCCGTTCGGTAGGGCTTAATCCCGACTCTTTGGTTTTTGAAAAAAAGTAACAGCCACCCTAGTTAGGGCGGCTGTCGATAGGCACAAGCGCACGGTGCTTGCGAATGAGGTCATAGATGCGCGGTTCGCTTGAGAGAAGATTGACCTCTTGAGGGGTGAGGCAAAGAGAAAGCATGAGAGCTGTCTCCTCCTCGTTGTCGGTGGTGTGAATGCGGTTTTCTGCCATTCTCTGTTTAACCGCATCCTCGGACAGGCCTGTCGCTTCCCACTCTTCCTTTGAATGAGTCCGGTAGCGCAGGCGAATTCCTCCTCGATCCATCTTCCCTTTTACACTGGTGAGGTGTTGATGAATTTTGTTGCCTTTTGCAAGACAAAGGAGTGAAGGTCCTTGCACGAGGTTTTTTACCATGTAAGGGAAAACCTCTTTGTTCACCCAGGTGGGGTATAAGGCGCAGATATCACTCTCTCTGAGTTGCCAGTACCGTCGAAAGACGATTTGCACGTCACCCTTCTCTTCGATCTCTCGGAGGAGAAGAGGTTCGAGGTTGTCTCGGACGGCATCGGCCTTGATTAGGACCGCAGCGTAGCTAGCGGACACTATCCACCTTCCTTTCTTAGGATAGTCGAAGAACGTGCAATTACTAGAACACGTTTATTTTGTATCTGTCAAGCGCCCGGGACACCTCTTTAGAATAGTGTAAAATAGAGTAAATCCGTCAATCTAGGCCTACGCCTCCAGGGTTCTAGCTCGAGATGGCCAGCTACTTAGTGCGGAGGTTCTAGTGTGATTCTATTTCGCAAATTGCATACCTGTTTATAGGTAAATTTGGTATACTTTACGGTAATGAGGCTACCTTTCTCTTCAAGGTTTATAGCGAAATCTATACTGCTTATCGGGGTATTGATTTTTGTGTTCGTAGGCTTCCTTGGCTTCTCTTATACTGACATGGCGATGGGGCAGCATGGGCAAATGCCACCACCTGGTTGCTTTATGCCAGGCATGACTGCTTCCT
>Ga0172380_10008393_pt1 | contig 11306 bp, 7 predicted proteins | sample Leawe162metaG_FD_119747 | JGI IMG/M metagenome (GOLD analysis project Ga0172380, IMG submission 119747) | Leachate microbial communities from a municipal landfill in Southern Ontario, Canada - Leachate well 162 metaG | ecosystem: Engineered > Solid waste > Landfill > Unclassified | place... | reverse complement strand
GCCAGCTTGGCCGTGTCGCTGCCCCACAGCGGAAACAGCGGCTCAATGCCCGTTCCCAGCAGCTGTTTCTCCCGATAGGCGCGCACATCCTCGAGAAAGAGATCGCCAAACGCCATCTGGTGGATCCCCTCTGCCACCACGCCCGCGATGAAGTCGGTCATGATGCGGGCGTAATCCTCATTGGTGCAGGGCCAGGGCAGATCGATGGCGGTCAGCGGCAAGCCAACGCACTCGGCCTGCTGCATCAGCAACTGCTTGCGCACCCCGTGCATGGCCACCCGCTCGAAGGCCTGATTGAGAGTGGTAAACAGACCCACCACCTCGATGGCCGGATCCTGCCGCAATGTGTGCAGCGCCCAGGCGCTGTCCTTGCCGCTGCTCCAGGAGAGCAACACCTTGGTTTTCTTCATGATTTCTCCAGCTGTCTTGTACCCGGAAACGGGTTGAGTATCCGGGCATAGTCGTTGTCATTCGCCCCGGGAGCAGGCTCCCGGATATGGGCCCGGTTCTCCGCCTCGCTGCACCAAAAAGCTGCAAGACAGTGTTGCGAATTGTGCGATTTACATACCGGGATGCAAAAGCATACCCTCGGTCATGAGCGTGTCCCCTCAAAGGATGGGGAACAATAACTAAAAAAACGATGGGAAACATAAGGATATGACGACAGTCACGCAAGCTTACGACCACAGCCGTCCCCTCAACCGACAGGATTACAAGACCCTGAGCCTGGCCGCCCTCGGTGGCGCCCTCGAATTCTACGACTTTATCATCTTCGTCTTCTTCGCCGTGGTGATCGGCGAGCTGTTCTTCCCGGCCGACATTCCCGAGTGGCTGCGCCAGTTCCAGACCTTCGGCATCTTCGCCGCCGGCTACCTGGCGCGCCCCCTCGGCGGCATCATCATGGCCCACTTCGGCGATCTCATCGGCCGCAAGCGCATGTTCACCCTCAGCATATTGCTGATGGCGCTGCCGACCCTGCTGATCGGCCTGCTGCCCACCTACGCCACGCTCGGCATCGCCGCCCCCCTGCTGTTGCTGCTGCTGCGGATCCTGCAGGGAGCCGCCATCGGTGGCGAAGTGCCGGGTGCCTGGGTGTTCGTGGCGGAGCACGTGCCCGCCCGCCGGGTCGGCGTCGCCTGCGGCACCCTCACTGCGGGATTGACGGCCGGCATACTGCTTGGCTCCCTGGTGGCCACCGCCATCAACCGCGGCATGAGCCCGGCCGAGGTGAGCGACTGGGGTTGGCGTCTGGCCTTCGTACTCGGCGGAGCGTTCGGCATAGTCGCCATGTACCTTCGCCGCTGGCTGCACGAGACCCCTGTCTTCGCCGAGATGCAGGCCAACAAGGCACTGGCGGAGGAGCTGCCGCTCAAGACTGTGCTGCGCAACCACAAGGGCAGCGTGCTGATCTCCATGCTGCTGACCTGGTTGCTCTCCGCCGGCATAGTCGTGGTGATCCTGATGACCCCCACCTACCTGCAGAAGGTGCATGGCATCAGCCCTGCCGATGCCCTGACCGCCAACTCCCTGGCCATCCTGGCCCTGACCCTGGGCTGCATCTTCTATGGCCGGCTGATCGATGCCCTCGGCAGCGGTCCCACCTTCATGCTGGGCTCCCTGTTGCTGGCTGGCGCCAGCTACGCCTTCTACCACGGCCTGGCGGCCGGCATGGATCAGCTGATCCCGCTCTACATGCTGGCGGGCTTCGCGGTCGGGATCGTCGGCGCCGTGCCCTACGTCATGGTCAACGCCTTCCCGGCAGTGGTGCGTTTCTCCGGGCTGTCGTTCTCCTACAACGTGGCCTACGCCATCTTCGGCGGCCTCACCCCCATGCTGGTGACCCTGTGGATGAAAAACGACGTGCTGGCCCCCTCCCACTATGTGGTGAGCCTGTCGGCACTGGGCTTTGTCATCGGCCTGCTGCTCTGGCTGCAACAGCGCAGCCAACGGCAGGCTGCGCCGCAAATCGCCTGACCCCTCGCAAGCCCCGCTGAAATCGGGGCTTTTTTCATATGGCTGGTGTTCAGCCCGGCCGACATAAGATAGCCTCCCTCTCGGGCCTGTCGACGGCCCGGGACACTCCTCCACTCTAGTCATCCGAGGTTCATGATGTTCTTTCAGGTCGTATTTCTCGCCTTGCTTGCGCTGCTGCCCATGGTCAACCCGCCCACCACGGCCACCCTGTTGCTGGGGCTGAGCAAGGGCATGTCCCGTGAGCACGTGCGCCGCCAGATCAATCTGGCCGCCATCTATCTGTTTTGCACCCTCTGCGTCAGCTTCTTCATCGGCTCCTCCATCCTGGATCTGTTCGGGATCTCCATTCCCGGCCTGCGCCTGGCAGGGGGGCTCATCATCGCCTTCATCGGCTTTCGCATGCTGTTCCCGGCCCCGAGCCAGGCGGCCGGAGTCGATATCAACCAGAGCATCGCCTTCGTACCGCTGACCATGCCCAGCATGTGCGGGCCGGGTACCATGGCGCTGGTGATCAGCGGCGCCGCCCAGATCGCCGAACTGCCCGACGAGTACAACCGCTTCACCATCTATGCCGCCATGGTGACCGCCTTCGCCCTGATGAGCGCACTCAGCTGGGGCGTGCTCAAGCTGGCGGATCCTGTCTGCAAGATCCTCGGTGCCACCGGCATAGATGCCATGACCCGGATCATGGGCTTCCTGCTGGTGTGCATGGGCATGCAGTTCTGCATCAACGGCATCAAGGAAGTGGCACAGGATCCCGTGTTCCACGGTGCCCCTGCGGCACAAACGGCGCCTGCATTGCCACATGTATCCGGTGCACTCGAACAATTGGAAGAGGCGCGCCAGCCCTGACTGAAAACGGTGTCATAACCGCCGACAATCGTCACTGATCTTGCGCCTGATCATGTTGCTGACACATAAATGAGATAGTGTGTTTTTTGTACAGACTCGATTCAGAGTGTGCTTGATAGGTTTGTGGGTGGAGACACCCACTCACTGCAGGAGATGTGCAAATGGAAAAGATGCTGACCGAGATTGGAAGCTACAGCCTGTTTCATGAATATCTGAATGTGGTCGGTGCAGCCAGCCCCGCCCTGGCCAGGATAAAAACACGGTGGGAATACAAACAGAGCGATCGTCTGGTTGCCCAGATCAGGGTCGATCCACAAGGCAATGCGCGCTTCTACATAGACGCTCGTGCCATATCGGTCAACTGACCCAGTCACCCCAATTCACCAGCCCCGGCCATGTGCCGGGGCTTTTTGTTGGTTGCCGTCTGCCTGAATGACAAAACCCCGACTGGAGCCGGGGTTTGATTTTGCAGATGCAGCGTCGGCTTACACACGACGCGGCCGACCCAACCTAGGAGGTACCGCCGACGGTGAGCTGGTCCAGCTTGAGGGTGGGCTGACCGACCCCGACCGGAATGCTCTGCCCCTCCTTGCCGCAGACGCCGACACCACGATCGAGCGCCAGATCACGCCCCACCATGGAGACCTGGCTCATGGCCTCCGGGCCGTTGCCGATCAGGGTCGCGCCCTTGATGGGGGTCGTTATCTTGCCATCTTCGATGAGGTAGGCCTCGGAGGCGGAAAAGACGAACTTGCCGGAGGTGATGTCCACCTGACCGCCGCCGAAGTTGGGGGCATAGATGCCCTTCTTCACCGAGGCGATGATCTCCGCCGGATCATACTGACCCGCCAGCATGTAGGTGTTAGTCATGCGCGGCATCGGCAGGGCGGCGTAGGATTCGCGGCGGCCGTTGCCGGTGAGCGGCACCCCCATCAGGCGGGCGTTCTGCTTGTCTTGCAGATAGCCTTTCAGGATCCCGTTTTCGATCAAGACGTTGTAGCCACCCTGCGTCCCCTCGTCATCTATGCTGACGGAGCCGCGCCGACCCGGCAGGGTGCCGTCGTCGACTATGGTGCAGTGTTTGGAGGCGACCTGCTCGCCGATACGACCGGCGAAGGCGGACGAGCCCTTGCGGTTGAAGTCCCCCTCCAGACCGTGGCCCACGGCTTCGTGCAGCAGCACGCCGGGCCAGCCGGCGCCGAGCACCACCGGCATGGTGCCGGCCGGGGCGTCTATGGCCTCGAGGTTGACCAGCGCCTGGCGCACGGCTTCCCTCACATAGCCGAAGGCCCGGCTCTCCAGCCCGTCCAGCTCCAGGAAGTAATCGTAACCGCAGCGACCACCGCCACCCGCGCTGCCGCGCTCCCGGCGATCCCCTTTCTCGGCGATCACGGTCACCGACAAACGTACCAGCGGGCGCACGTCAGCGGCGAGCGTGCCGTCGGTGGCGGCCACCAGTATCTCCTCATAGACGCCGCTGATGGAGGCCATCACCTGATTGATGGCGGGATCCAGGCTGCGGGCAAACTTGTCCATCCGCTCCAGCAGGGCGATCTTCTGGTGCTTGTCGAGGGTCTGCAGGGGATCCATGGCCGGATAGAGCAGGTTGGCCTCGGTGCGGGCCCAGGCCTTCACCTTGCCTTGAGCGCCGGCGGCGGCTATGCCACGGGCAGCGGTAACCGATTGTTGCAGCGCCAGCAGGCTCAGCTCATCCGAGTAGGCAAAGCCGGTCTTCTCGCCACTGACGGCACGGACACCGACGCCCTGGTCGATGTTGTAGCTGCCATCCTTGACGATGCCGTCTTCCAGCATCCAGGACTCGTGCCAGCTGCGCTGGAAATAGAGGTCGCCGAACTCCACCTGATGGCTCATCAGGCTGCCGAGCAGCTGTTGCAGCCGCCCTTCATCTAGGTCGTTCGGGGCCAACAGGGAGGCACTAACCTGGCTCAATAGACTCAATCTTCTTCTCCACTCTCGTAACGAGATGTTTTAACCGTTTGTCGACTCGCAGGGTCGATTGGCCGCATGGCGGCATCATCAAATGGCTGCGAATCCAATTGCATAGGATCTGCATCACGGCCGATCAGACTTTGCCCAATCGACCCGACAACAGCCGGACCCGGCTTAGTACCGGTCAGCGGCTGCGTTTCAATTTTTCATCACGCCATCAGAGCAGGCGGCATGCTCCGGCACAGCCAACAGGCTGCATTTCAATTCACCACCATACCGTCAAAGCAGGCGGGCGTGGCTCAGCACCGGCATGGTGCGCTTCAATTCATCGACAAGCCCGGCATCCATCTTTGCCAGCACTGTGGCACGGCCCGCTGGCTGGCAGGCCAGCACCCGGCCCCAGGGGTCGATCACCATGCTGTGGCCCCAGGTCTGGCGCCCCGTCTCGTGGGTACCGCCCTGATTGGCGGCCACCAGATAGCACTGGTTTTCGATGGCGCGGGCCCGCAGCAGTGGCTCCCAGTGCGCCTCGCCGGTCACGGCGGTAAAAGCGGCAGGCACCAGCAGCACGCGGGCTCCGGCCCGGGCCAGCTGGCGGTAAAGCTCGGGAAAGCGCAGATCATAACAGATAGAGAGGCCGAGGGGACCAAAGGGGGAGTCCACCAGCACAGGCTGGCTCCCCGGGCTGAAGGTCTCCGACTCCCGGTAGCGACCCTGATTGTCGGCCACGTCCACATCGAACAGGTGGATCTTGTGGTAGTGGCCCTTGAGCTCGCCGCTGGGGTCGAACACCAGCGAGCTGGTGTGGATATGCTCCGAACCGGCGATGGTGGTCGGCATGGCCCCCGCCACCAGCCAGATGCCGTAGTCGCGGGCCCACTCGGCCAGCTGTTGCTGGATCGGCGCTGCTCCGCCCAGATCGGGGCCTATGGTCTCGGCCCCGTCCAGATAGCCCTGCCGCTCGCCAAACAGGGCGAAGTTCTCCGGCAGCAGCACCAGCAGCGGCCGCTCACTCGGCAGCAGGGCCAGCTCGGCGGCGATCTGCTCCCGGTTATCCTGCCAGCAACGGCCGGACACCAGCTGTATTGCGGCTAACCACATGACTCTCTCCTTGTCGCTCTGGCCATCAGACAGTGACAGCATCCCCCGCTTGCAGGGTGTAATCCAGCACTATGATGCGATCCAGCACGGGACGAAAGAGCGCCTTGAGAGCGTCGTGATCCGGGTGGGGCAGATAGCGCTGGCGGGCGGCCTCGTCGGCGAAGGTCATCAGCACGCTGTGAGTGAAACCCTCGGCACGTCCCTCCGGACTGTCATTTTGGCCCCACTCCACCGCCAGCACGCCGCTGACCTGATGGGGGATGGCGAGAAAGGCCGCCCTGACGGCCGCGATATCGTCGGGACTGGCCTCACCCTTGAAGGTGATCAGCAGAATATGTCGGATCATGGCTCACTCCTTGTGATGGCAAGACCCGCCACCAGCCTCAGCGCTGGGCGGGCCCCGCGTGTTTGGGGGTCAGCAGGAAGGGGGTGACTTCCTGCGCCGGCAGATTGGGCGCCACCGCATCGACCGCCTCCTTCTGTTGCTGGTTGAGCTTGATGCGGGCCCTGTCCCGCCCCGCCTCGATCAGCTTGGGAGCATCCAGCGGACCCGAGACCCGAAAATCGATGCGGGTGACCACGTCCACCACCGGCTCCAGCAGCTTGGAGAGGGCCAGCACATAGAGGCCGGTGATCGGGGTCAGGGAGAAGGCCGCCACCACTGGCAGGGTGCCGCCCAGGTTGGGAGAGAAGCTCAGCTCGTAGTCGAGTCGCCAGCGCACCAGGTCGGCGATGCCTTCGCCGCGCAGGTTGCCCGCCGCCCCCTTCATGTAGAAGTCCTGGTTATCCACCACCCCTTGCTTGATCTTGGCGGAGGCGGACATGGATTCGAAATAGAAGCCCTTGTCGAACACATCGCGAAAATCGAGCCGCAGCTTGCGCAGCAGGGAGTCCAGGCTGAGCAGGGAGAGCAGGCGCGCCCCCTTGTCGTTGACCTCGCGCAGCGTGCCCCCCTCCAGCTGATAGTTGGCACTGCCGGCCAGGGTCGGCACATCCAGCCGATAGGGCACATCGTTCCAGTTCAGATCCAGCGCCATCTTGCCGGGCGCATCGCCGATGGGCGAGGTATAGCCGAGCCGCTTGAGCAGCAGCTCGCTGTTGTTGCTGCTGATGCTGGCACGGGCATGGGTCTGCATCCGGCCGGGCTGGGCCAGCCAGTCCACAGTGCCGGTCAGCTGGCTGCCCGCCAGCCGCATGTCCAGCCCCTTGAGGGTCAGCTTGTTGACGCCGGGCACCAGCTCTCCCTTCACCTCCCCCAGCGGCAGGGCGCCGAAACGACAGTCCACGCAGCTGAAGGTGAGCCAGGGAATGGCGTCCATGATGGCCCTGTCCTGTCTGGCATCGGGCTCGGGGCTCAGATCCGAACTCTTGCCGGACCAATAGATGCGGGCAAATTTCGCGTCTATGGGCTGACGCTCGGTCACCGGCAGGCGCACCACTCCCATCACGTCCGGGCTGTCGATCATCACCTCGGTGGCCTGCTTGACCGGCCCCACTGTGAAGTGCACCGCCTTGAGGTTGGCGCTGCCGATGTCGGCGCGGGCCAGCTGGCCATCCACCCACCACTCCTGGGGCAGGAAGGCGGGGCCGACCACGGCATTGCCGCCCGCCGCCGTGCTCGCCGGCAGCCATTGCTTGAGTCGGGCCAGCCAGCCGGCCACATCCGCCTGCTGCTGGTTGATGGCAAGCAGCATGGGCTTGTCACGCAGCACCCGGGCTCCGGGCTGACCCACGTCCACCCGCACCCGGCTGAGGTAAGGCACCCCATCGCCATAGACCAGCCGGCTCTGCATATCCACATCCGCCCCCAGCACGGCGCGAATGTCGGCGCTGCCGTCGCGGCCACGGGCTGTCACCTTGAGCGGCAAGCGGCTGTTGGCGTCCTTGGCCAGCGGCGAGGGCAGATCCAGCCCCATGCCCTGCAGGTTGGAGTCCAGCGCCAGCTGGAAGCTGAACGGCTTGTCATTGGGCAGGGTCAGCCCCAGGATGCCGGCCCAGTTGCCACGCCCCTTGAGGATGTCGAGCACAGGCAGATCGCGGCGCTGGCGGCTGCTGTCCCACAAGCCCTTGAACTTGAGGTCAACCTGATAGCGGTTCGGCTGCTGCCGGCCCTGATAATCCAGAGTCAGCGGCTGGTTCCACAGGCTGGCCTTGAGGTTGCTGAAACGGGTCTGCTCGTTGTCATATTCGAGCCGCCCCTGCACCTGCTCCAGCGGCAGATCCAGGCTGGCCACCCGCACCTTGTTGTTGCTGAACAGGGCGTCGCCGCTCGCCTTGACCTCGCTCTCGCCATCGAGGGGGATATCCAGCTTGACCGAGCCCTTGAGCGGGCCCCGGATCTCGATCTCCCGCAGCGCCTGACCGACGGAGTCCCCCAGCGGAGAGTCCTGCAGGTAGTCGCTGATGGCCTTGCCCTCGCCCTCGACCTTGGCATCCACATAGAGGTGGGCGCCCGGGTAGAGATCCGGGATCCAGGCATGGACCGAGTCGGAGCCGGCCTTGCCGAGCCGGGTGGAGCGGCTGTTCATGTCGAGGCGGGCGTTCTGGAACAAGAGGTCGATCTGCAGATCGGTGAGCGGTTGCCAACCGGGGAAGAACTGGAAGGTGGCCCGTTCCAGCGGCACCGCCACCTGGAAGATGCCCTCGCCCTTGCTGTAGGGGAAATCCTTGAACTCGCCGTACCAGAGCAGATCCGCGCCCCTGGCCTGGCCGCCCTTGATGGCGCCGCTCAGGTAGTCCACCAGGCTCTTGCTCATCACCTGCAAGGGGTAGTAGCGATCCGCATTGCCCGCATTCTTGACGTCGATGCGGCCGGTCAGGGCGAGGAAGGTGTGTTCGTACAGATCCATTCTGAAACGGCTGGCGAGGGTCAGATCCGGGTTGTCCAGCGCCACGTCCTGACCATAGAGCACCCAGCCCCTGGGATCCTGCCACCAGTCGAGCCGTGCCGAGAAGCTGTCGACCGGGATCGGCTCCTTGAAGTGGCGCGCCGGATCCACTTTGTCCTTGTGCAGCGCCAGCCGGGCGCTGCCGCCGGTCGGGGTCAGCCAGAACTCGCCGTTGAGATCCTGCACGCCGGGCACGTCCTGCCAGGCAGTGACCTTGATGTGGGAGAGCTGGCCGCTGAGGGAGAGCCCGCGCCAGTCGGCATCGGCCTGCAGGACAAGATCCTGCAGCTGGCCCTTGGGCTGGGTGCGCTTGAGGGTTTCGGTCAACTCTGGGTAGAGGCCGGAGACCAGCTGGCTCAGATTGGCGACCTGATCCAGATCGATGGCGGGCACATAACCCTGAATGCGGGAGCCAACCCGCTCGAGCTGCAACCGGCTCTGCAGCCAGGGCTTGCCGTCGAGCTTGAAGGTCACGTCATGGCTGGCGAGCTGCCACTCTTCGCCATCCCGGCGCAGCTGGATCTTGCCCCCCTGAAGGCCGAGACGGTGCATGGCACCCTGCTTCTCATCCTGCCAGATCAGGTAGTTGTTGCCGAATGCCAGCAGGGATTCCCCCAGCTGACCGCTGGCAAAGGTGCTCCAGAGCTGGAAATCGAGCTGGCCGGCCACCCGTGGCTCGCCGGCATGGATCCGTGCCAGCATGGGGCTGATGTCGAGCTGGCTGGCCCCCAGATAGAGCTGCCCCTTGAGCCGATCGAGCCGCGCCTCGGGGGCATCCACATCCAGGATGAGATCTATGGTGCTCTCGCCCACCCCGTTGATGAGATAGGCCTTGCCGACCCCCTGATGGCGCTTGCCGCGGTTCTGCCAGCGCAGCTGGGCGATGTCGAGGGCCCGCACCTCTCCCAGCGCCGTGGTCAGGCTGAGGCGGGTGTCGTGAATGTCGAAGGTGGAGAGCTGGGTCAGCAGGAAGCGCAGCAATGCCTGCTGCTGATCGCGGCCGTCACTGGGCTCGGGGTCGGCCGGCTGGGCCAGATCCAGCGCTATGTCGCCATCGCTCAAGATGAGCTGGCCGAACACAGGCTTGAGTTCGTTGAGGGAGCGCCAGAAGTCGAGGTGCGCCCACACCTTGCCAAGGCGCAGGGCGAAACGGCCGGAATCCGGCGCTATCACCAGCTGTTGCAGCTCGAGAGCCGGGCCGCGCCGGGTCCAGTCCAGGCCGATGCGATCGACGCTGGCTTCCAGCTTGCTGTCGGCCAGCAGGGTGTCGAGCAGTGCCTGCCTGTGCTGATTGAGCAAGGGGCCGCCAAAGCGCACCAGACTGACCAGGATGGCCAGCAGCACGAAGAAGACCCCGAGGGCTAACCAGCCCCGACTCAGCCAGCGATAGACCAATTACATCATCACCACATCGAATTGTTCCTGGCCGCAGAGCGGTTCACTCACCACCCGGACCTGCTTGCCGATGAACACCTCCAGCTCGGCGAGGCTGTGGGACTCTTCGCCCCGCAGGTAGTCGGCCACGGCCGGCGCGGCGTAGACGGTGAACTGATCCGCATCGTAGGCGCGATTGACCCGGATGATCTCCCGCAGGATCTCGAAGCAGACTGACTCCACCGTCTTGACCCGACCGCGCCCCTTGCACTCGGGGCACTCGGAGCAGAGCACGTGCTCCAGGCTCTCGCGGGTACGCTTGCGGGTCATCTCCACCAGACCGAGCTGGGAGAAGCCGTTGACGTTGGTCTTGGCCCTGTCCTTGGAGAGCGCCTGCTCCAGGCTGTGCAGCACCCGCCGGCGATGATCCTCGGACTGCATGTCGATGAAATCTATGATGATGATGCCGCCGAGGTTGCGCAGGCGCAGGTGGCGGGCGATGGCCGCCGTCGCCTCGACGTTGGTATTGAAGATGGTCTCTTCCAGATTGCGGTGGCCGACGAAGGCTCCCGTGTTGATGTCCACCGTGGTCATGGCTTCGGTCTGGTCGATAATGAGGTAGCCGCCGGATTTCAGCTCTACCTTGCGATCCAGCGCGCGCTGGATCTCGTTCTCCACGTCGTAGAGATCGAAGATGGGCGACTCGCCGGAGTAGTATTCCAGCTTGCCGGCCAGTTCGGGCACGTACTCCTCGGTGAAGCGCTTGAGCTGATCGAAGCTCTGGCGCGAGTCGACCCGGATCTTGTCGAGCTCGGCGCCGACGAAGTCGCGCACCACCCGGAAGGCCAGGCTGGGATCTTCGTAGAGGATCTTGCAGGGCGGGTACTTCTGCTTGCGCTCCAGGATCTTGCGCCACAACCGCTTGAGGAAGGCGGCGTCCTGCTCCAGCTCCTGCTCCCCCACCCCTTCGGCGGCGGTGCGAATGATGTAGCCACCGAGATCATCCACATAGCTGGCCACGGTGCGCTTGAGGCGCTCGCGCTCCGCTTCGGACTCGATGCGCTGGGAAACCCCCACATGGGCACTGCCCGGCATGAACACCAGATAGCGGGACGGCAGCGTGATGTCGGTGGTGAGACGGGCGCCCTTGGTGCCCAGCGGATCTTT
>Ga0172380_10008392_pt1 | contig 11309 bp, 15 predicted proteins | sample Leawe162metaG_FD_119747 | JGI IMG/M metagenome (GOLD analysis project Ga0172380, IMG submission 119747) | Leachate microbial communities from a municipal landfill in Southern Ontario, Canada - Leachate well 162 metaG | ecosystem: Engineered > Solid waste > Landfill > Unclassified | place... | reverse complement strand
TCTCAACGATTCATTCAAACGCCTGTCCGACTTCTCATCGGACATTGCCCACGAACTGCGCACGCCGGTGAGCAACCTGATGACCCAGACCCAGGTCGCCGTCTCCAAGGCGCGCAGTGCCGATGAATATCGGGAAATCCTCTACTCGAACCTGGAGGAATACGACCGGTTGGCGCGCATGATTGCCGACATGCTGTTCATCGCCAAGGCCGACAATCGGTTGCTCACGCCGCAGCGGGGAAACGTCGATCTTTCTGTAGAAATCGGTCAACTGATAGATTTCTACCAGGCGCTTGCCGATGAACAGGACGTCCGTATCGCTCGCAATGACGCAGGCCAGGTCGTCGGCGACGCCTTGATGATCCGCCGCGCCTTGAGCAATCTGCTCTCCAACGCCATCCGGCATACACCTCGTGGAGGCGCTGTGTTGATTTCGGTCGAGGCTTCTGGCTCTGGGGAAACCCTGGTTCGCGTCGAAAATACTGGCGAAACTATTCCCGCAGAACATCTTCCCCGGTTGTTCGATCGCTTCTACCGTGTCGACCCTGCTCGAACTCGGAGCAGCGAGGGTACGGGCCTGGGACTGGCCATCGTTAAGTCCATCGTTGATGCCCATGGCGGCAGAATTACAGTGACCTCCGCCGCCAGCGTGACTAACTTCGTTATGACTTTCCCGACGGCCTTATAACATTCGGCTTTGCGTACTAAAAATCACCAGGAGTAAGTTCTAAGCAAGCCCAACTGGCAAGAGGAAAATTACGGCACTGGCTGTTCCTGAATGTCAACCAGCCGTTGGTCGGATCGCATCCACTGACTCCTCCATGGCGTGAGCCGCCAACGACCATCTCAAACTCGTTGCCACAAACCGGCCACTCAGTCCCGACGATAATCTTCAACCGATTCCGGAAATGAGCTTTCGCTGTTCACCCCAGTCCCGCGGCAAAGCTGTACGTAGCAGATTCGCAAGTGACATTGTCCTCGGCAGCGTGCCAGCGAGCGCAGCCTGGGTAATCTCAGGTGCCAAGAGCGCCAACCGCAGCAACTCGCAAACTGTCGCCTTGTCTATCCCTTCGCGTTCAGCAATCTCCCGCGCGTTGGCGACTATTCCACTGTCGAGCAGATGCTGCCAGTAATGCCCACGGCCCAAGGCACGCAGCAGCACCGAGTCATGCGTTGGCGCAATGGCCGGCGAAGTGTGGAATGACACTGGGTCGTCTACACCCGCAACACCGACCACAACCTTTTTGACGCCTCTTTTCCGAAACCGCAGGGGAACGAAGGTCGTGATTTGTATGCCGCCGCCATCCAATGGACGCCGGCGCTCATGGGGCTGGCCGTCGGCGATCAGCCTCTTGCGGGTTCGATTCATGCCACCTCCATCGCCAACATCTCTTCGCCGATACTATCCGGGACAAGTTCTCCCACCAGCGCCTTCCAACCCACCTCGCGCCAGACAATGTCAATACCATCTGAAAGCAGTTGGACGCGCTCGATCAGCAGATTGACCAGGCGGATCTGCTCGGCAGGGAACAACTGCTGCCAGACATCAGCCAGGCGGTGCATGGCAAGCACCACAGTGGGTTCATCAACCTCAGGAAAATCCCGCCGTACAGAATCCCATACGCCCTGTACTGACTCGGGTGATTGCAACGCCTGGATCACCATGTTGACGACCACGGCGTCGATCTCGCCGGCTGGAATCAGTCCCGTAGGGCTGGTGCCATGCCCATGCCGATTGTCGCTCTTGAGAATATAGTATTTGTAAGCCTTCCCAGTGCGATTCCTGTGATATGTCGGGTAATACTTTTCATTATTGGCGTCGAATAACAATCCGCGTAACAACGCATCCATTTTTCGCCTGGTCTGGGTAATTCCCATCCGTGCATGAGCATCCTCCTCCAAGATAGACTGGACCTTATCCCACAACTGTCTGGAAATGATTGGTTCCTGCTGGCCGGCATAAACGGCCCCCTTGTGCCGAATTTCTCCGACGTAGACCGGATTTCGCAGTACCTTCCCGATATATTTCTTGTCCATCGGTGTTCCGTTGCGAATCAAACCCGTCCGGGTTTTTTGCGGCTTCGTCGTCAGCCCATCCAAATAAAGTTCACGACATAAGTCAGTGATTGAACGCAACTCAGAAAACCTTTGAAAAATGCGACGAATGACGGCGGCCGCTTCCTCGTCGATAACAAGCTTACGATCCTTGACCACATAACCTGCAGCCGGATAACCACCCATCCACATGCCCTTTTTCTTGCTGGCACTGATCTTGTCGCGAATGCGCTCGCCTGTGACTTCTCGCTCGAATTGGGCAAAGGAGAGAAGCACATTCAACATCAACCGGCCCATTGACGTCGTGGTGTTGAACTGCTGGGTGACGGAGACAAAGGACAGCTTGTGGCGCTCGAAAATCTCAATCAAGCGAGAAAAGTCCGCCAGACTGCGGGTCAAGCGGTCAATTTTGTAGACGACCACGATGTCGATCCGGCCCGCCTCGATGTCGGTCATCAGCCGTTTTAATGCCGGTCGCTCGGTGTTGCCGCCACTGTACCCGCCATCATCATAGGCGTCGGTCACGGGCAACCAGCCTTCGGAACGCTGACTCACGATATACGCCTGACCGGCCTCCCGCTGAGCATCCAGGGAGTTGAAGGACTGGTCGAGGCGCTCGTCCGTTGACACGCGGGTATAGACTGCGCAACGTTTTCTGGTGGTAGCCTCGTTCATTTTGCCCTCCGTTGAGTTTTCGCAAGGCCGAAAAAAACCGGTCCGGACCATTGGCTTCCCGTGATACGCCGAGCAACGGCAGACAGACTATTGAATCGTTGTCCTTCAAATTCAAAACTGCCATCTGTTTGGGCAGTGACGCGATGCTCGCGGTTGTCGTATTCCCTGATCAGTACGGCGCCAGGCACGACACATATCTCTGATTTGCGTCGCGTACTCAATTTCGATTGGGCTTCACCGATCTTGATCAACTGTTGGCGTGTCTCGGGTTTGATGCCGCCAAATGCCTCCTCCTGGATCTTGAAGGCGATTCGTGCTTCGACATAGCTGCGGTGGTGATGGGAGGGGCGACGTGGGAAATGCTTGTCCCACAGCGCCCACAATTCTTTCATTGGCAATTTCGGTAATGCGGCCACGCGGGCTGCAAGTGATTGCGGTTGGGTCAATGCCATCATTGACAAACTCCTGGTTGAGAGGGGTTTGTATGAACGCTCTTCGTAGGCGAGAAGCCAAGTGGAATATCGCTCTCGTTCAACCGGAGGGAATTCAATCGCGCGATTGCTGCTGCGAGGATGGTTGCCACTTCGCAGGCGCGTTCGCGAGGCGACAGAGAGTCGGGCGGAGTATGTGTAACGATCATATTGGTATCCATTAACGGGTTCAAACCGTCAGGGATAATATGACCACAACTTAGTCGGAGTATCCTATTTCGGCGTAGGTAGGCGGAGGAGGGCGGTGGTACGTGAAAATGACCACACGCAATGCAACGGAGTTACGGAGCGATTCAACTCACCGGCAATTGCCCCGCTTCGATGAAGCGGTCGTAAGTATCAAACGTGTGATCATCCCAACCGCGAGCCCAGCTGGGTTCAAACTTGGGAACGATGAGCAGCGACAGCACACGTTCATATTTGTCCGACGTGTGCTTCATCTCACGCAGCATCTCACCTTCGGGTGCGTTCTTGAACCACAAATTGGCAGGGATAATTTTTCCATCAGGGCATTGACGAACTGACGTGTCGGCCGCGACAGTTCCGCAAATTGGCTCCAGGGGGCCGCCATTCGGTTCATCGATCCAGAGGCGCTGCTTTTTCGCCGGACCACTACTTGTCCAGCGTTTCATCATGCCATTGTCCCAGTAGACCAGTACCGCGCGCTCGTTGGTCAACTCAATAATACGAATGCACATCGCCTCGAACGACACGCCATAGAATTTGGCAAGCTCGCTGATGATGCTGAGGGTGATCGGCTTTTTTTCGATGCGGGGACGAACGTCGGTTGCCGGCATCAACAGATAGCTTGCAAACTGGTTGGCCTGTGCCTCGATGTTGGATTCGCCGGTATCCTTCTCTATGATGGCCTTGCGCCCGCAGCGGAACTGATCGTGCATTTTCCGGTGAAGGATGTAATGCCCGAGTTCATGGGCTTTCGTGAACAGTTGACGCTCGGGAGTGGCGCTTGTCGTGTAGGTGATCCACCATTCCTTCGGATTCTCTGGGTTTCTCTGCAGGAACCCGTCGATGTCCTTCCAGGGCGCCGCATGAACCTGGGTAATCGGATCATCCCAGCCATAGGTGGTATGGCAGTTTTTTGCCATGGCATCGACATCGATGGGAAAGCGTGCATCACCCCAGGGCTCAATCCAGCGGGATACCTTGCTGGCCTCCTTGGCCCCGGTCATGTCGCGCTGCCTGGCGGTCACTTTTCCTTCTGCTTTCTGAAAAGTTCGAGCATCTGGCGATAGGTTTCCCGGTCGTCGGTGGCCATGCCCATGTAGTTCCGGAAAAACGCCACGTCCTCCGGATTGGCCTCATCGCCGAGCGCTTCCGGCGGAGCCCCGCCCATCAAATCTGCCGGAGTCACGTCGAGGGCCTTGGCCAGGGCGATGATGACATTGGCGGAAGTGCGCTCGGCAGTCTTGTTTTCGAGCTCCCAGATGTAGCTTTTGGAGACGCCGACGACCTGTCCAAGCTGTTCCATCGTCATCTTCTTTTCCTGGCGCAGCCGTTTTAACCGGTTGCCAAAGGGGGTGCTCACGGCCTCATGTCCTGTTCTCCGGTGTTTACGATCGGTCGCAGGATACCACGACAGAGAACATCAGAGCATTTCATCGTTGACAAGCGGATCACGGGGGGTAGAATTCCGATTGAGTTCTCTTTAGTAGTATTCGAATCTAACGAATCAAAACTATAGGGCTCAATTTCATTAACCCGCTTGGAACCCGCCGCGACGGCTGTGAAGGACAGGAGACCGCTGGCGACGCTACCTGGCACAAGAAACAGGAGCCTCATCCATGAGTAGCAATTTTCGTGGTTTTCTTCGTAACCTCCCGGTCAATACGGCGCTGATGCGCGAGTTTCTGGCCGAGCATATCTTCGATCCGGCCGATGCGGTGGATTGGCAGGCGGACGAGCCCACCCTGGCGGCAGCGCTTGCTGATGCCATCGAGGCCAACCCCGACACCACTGTCCGGGATGACATGATTGCCGCCATCGAGCAGGTCGCCCAGCTCGCTGACGCGGCCGGCACGCGCCAAATGCTCAGTGTTTGTGGCACCGATCCGCAAATCGTGGCCGCCTTCGAGACCCTGGAATCACCCGAGGAGCGGGCTCTCTGGCTTTACGTCAATAGCGCCGCGAAATTCAACGAGGCCGTCATCGCTCGCCTGTTTGATGACGGGCTGACGCGCGACTCGTCGCAGCGCTGGACGCTGCCGGCCTGTCCGGGTTTGCACCTGGACGAAGCTGACCAGAACACCATATCGGCAGCTGTTGCCGCGTTTTACCTGAAGCGTTTTGGCTACGGCCGCAACTTCAAGCCCTACGTCGTGCCGCGCCATGTCGAAGGCGCCGTGCTCTTCGTCATCGACCTTTCCGATCATGCCTGCAACCGGGCGGTATGGGTCAATGGCAACCTGAAGCGCGGCCCGCTGATCCTCTCCCGCACCCTGGTGCTCAACTACCAGCTGGCCACCGGACGCACGGAAACGGTGGCCCCAGGCGGTGAAGACGCCCAGAAGGTGCTGGTGAATGCATTCACCGAGCACGGCCTGAAGCAAAAAGGAGCGGTCAAGCGGATCGTCCGCGAGACCTATCGTCTCGAGGCGCTGCTGAACGGAGTGGACATCTTCGACCGCGAATCGGTCGGCATCCATCAGCCCCGCCTCAAGAGTATTGCGGTACAGGAGTTGGGATCCGGCCTGCGCAGCACCTTTGAGGTCATGGGACGCAAGAGTACGGCATCGGCAGACCAGTTGCTGGAAGCCGCGTATCCGACCGATCAGCCGCTGAAGCGCAAATGGCAGATTGTCGGCGCGCAGATCGAGTTGCCGTTCTATCCTGAAACGGGACATGGCGGCACTTCGCAGAAGACGCTGCGCTTGCGCTTCAACCGCAAGGGCCAGGCCAATCTCCACAAGTTTACGCAGGACGAGCGCAACCTGATCGAACCGATGCTCTCCGAGTGGGGATTGATCGCCGCGCAAAAGGTTGGACAGTTGGCCTCGATGGAGGCGACACAGCAGTGAATCCGGTGGCACCACACGCCATGTCGCTACTGGTGGCGTTGCTGGAGACCCTGGACGGGCGCGTCGTGGAAGACGCGCTCGATAGTGCCGACCGCGATGCTTTTCATGCACTGTGCGACTACGGAGCCCTCTCAGTTGCCGAGGATGTTCCTGCCGTCATGTGTCCTGCCTGCGGCGACCATGATGTCGAGTCCAGGAGAATTCGCGGCGCGCTCCAAGCATTGTGTCCTTCATGTGGTCATGTCGAGATCACCAATGCATCGTTGAAGGCGTGGCAGGTTGACGAGGCATGGTTGCTCGGGCGACTGCGCGTGGCCTTCGGAATCGGCACGCGGCAGGCATCTGAAGCGCTGGTGGCTGGTGCTGTGTGGAAGGTGGGCGACCACAAGGTTGGACGCCGCTCGCACCGTATCTTGTTTACACGCCACCTTGCAAATCACGATACCCACAAGGCATTCCGGGATGCGCTGAAAGAGAAGATTGAACGCGACAACGCCGTGATCATCAGCTCGACATCGAGACCTGCGGCCATGGTCAGCGACATCTCTATGCCCTTCGTGCATCTTGCCGAGATTGTGCATCTCCGAAGCGGCAAGTTGGAACTGGACGAGGAGCGCTGGGCCTGGTGCCTCAAGCCCGCGCATTTGCGGCAGCACGATGCCAGTCCGATCTTCTTTGAAAATTTCCGCCTCGCCGTGATCGACGGCGAGGAATATGAGTTCAGCCCACTGCAGGCCGGCGTGCTCGCCTACCTCCATGCCACCAAGGCCGGAAAATGTTTCAAGGATTCGATCATGGCTGAAATCAATTCCACACAGAAAAACCCAGTGGAATTGTTTCGCCACAAGCCTCGCCAACTCGATGGCTTCAGTCGCCTCGCCGAATGGAACGAGCACGGCTACTACTGGTTGAAGCAACGGTAGCCATAGTCCCCTGATGCATCCGATGCCCCGCCCAGTGCGGGGCATCGTCATTCTGAGCCTCCAAAACAGCAATCTGCAGATTTCCCGCCAGCTTACCCGCCGGATATCCCGAAGCCGGGTATCAGTATTCGTGTCGCCGATTAACTCTTGAAAGGACAACACGGTGACACAGCAAAATCTCCCAGCGCCCTCGGCTCACGCCGAACGGCGCTTCCTCAGCGAGCTTGAACTCGCCAACCGGTGGGGCTTGTCTCCCAAGACGCTGCAGCGCTGGCGTGGCATTGGCAAGGGCCCCGTATTCGCGAAGTTCTCCAAGAAGGTCGGGTATCCGCTCGACAGCCAGGACGGCGTTCTGGATTGGGAAAAACGCATCCTCTACCGCTCGACCTCCGAGCGGGCATTCGCGTAAGGGGCGGCCATGAACGATCTCATGATCTCCTCCACCGACCTGCCTGAGCTGTCCGTCAGCCAGATCGCCGAACTGCCACACCAGCACCTGCAGGAACTCGACATCACGTTGAACGAATTGGCCACCTGGGTCAAGCAGGCACGCGAGCGGGTCAATACCGCGCTGGAGCAGCGCTACGGCGAGCAAGGGCGAGCCGCCCTGGTGGACTCCGGCCGCGACTTCGGCGTATCGCACCTGACCGATGGTCCACTGCGCATCACTTTTGATCTGCCCAAGCGCGTCTCGTGGGATCAGAAGCGGCTGGCGGAAATTGCCGAGCGCATCGTCGGCGCCGGCGAGCGGGTCCAGGACTACATGGACGTCGATCTCTCGGTGTCCGAGTCCCGTTTCAACAACTGGCCACCAACGCTGAAAGAGCAGTTCGCACCCGCCCGCACCGTCAAACCCGGCAAGGCGTCCTTCCGCCTCGCCCTCGTCCAGGAGACATCCTAATGAAACCGATTGACTTGATCGACCAGCTCCGCCGCGCATCCGTCCTCTTTGCCGGTGAGCATCTTCCCACCGAAGTGCGTTACCAGGATCGCTACGGCAATTTTGTCATCAAGCCTTTGCTTGAGGCTACCGTCGACGAACTCGTGTTCGCGGCGCAACTGCTCACCGCCGAACGCTCCATCCTCTCCCGCCGCCTATCGGTACTTGAGGACGTTCATGCCTACGCGCGCCGCCGCTGCTACCTCGGTGTCGACCGCATTGGTGACATTGCCGAGCAGGTGACGAAATGAACCAGCTCGTCGCCTTCAACTTCGAATCAAAACACGTCCGTGTTGTTCTGGGCGAGGACGGCGAGCCGTGGTTTGTGGCCGCCGACGTATGCGCTTCGCTTGAACTTCCTGAGACACACAAAGCTGTCGTCCGCCTGGATGAGGATGAGAAGGGTCGGAATTCAATTCCGACCCCTGGTGGCCAGCAGGAAATGACCGTCGTCAACGAATCTGGCCTCTTCAACCTCGTGCTTGGGAGCCGCAAGCCCGAGGCCAAGCGCTTCAAGCGCTGGGTCACCCACGAGGTGCTGCCGTCCATCCGCAAGACCGGTGCTTACGTCGTTCCGTCACCGGTTGCCTCATTGCCGGCACCGACCCAGGATCGCGTCACCGCACTGCTGTTGATCGGCGATGCGGTAGCCAAGGTGCCCGGCGTCAAACCGGGCATCGCCATGGCGGCAACCCTCACCTGCATTCACGAAAACACCGGCCTCTCACTGGAGACCATGCGTCGCGCCCTGCCGGCCTGCAACGAACCATTGGCAGCAGTGAATCCCACCAAGCTCGGCGAACAGATCGGCCTGTCGGCAAGAACGGTCAATCTCCGGTTGGCCACCTTGGGTTTCCAGGAGCGTAACGACCGGGACGAGTGGGAATTGACCGATGCCGGTCGCGCCTGGGGCGAGGCCCTGCCGTATTCGCGCAACGGACATTCCGGGTACCAGATCCTCTGGCGGCCGGAAGTGACCGAACTGCTGAAGGAGGCTGCGTAATGGCACTCCCCATCATCTCGGCCGAAGAGCGGCTCAAGGAACGCCACAGCGCCAAGGTTGGCCTGGTCGGCTTCCCTGGTGTCGGCAAGACCACCCAGCTCAAGACCCTGCCGCCGGAGAGCACCCTGTTCGTCGACCTCGAGGCCGGCGACCTGTCGGTCAAGGACTGGCCGGGCGACACCGTGCGTCCACGGACCTGGAACGAGTTCCGGGACCTGGTGGTGTTCCTTGCCGGCCCCCTGCCCACGGCGACATCGGACCAGCCATTTTCCGAGGCGCACTTCCGGCATGTCTGCGACAAGTTCGGGGACCCAGCGCAACTGGCGAAGTACGAGTTTTACTTCGTCGATTCGCTGACTGTCCTCTCGCGCCTGTGTTTCGCCTGGTGCAAGGCGCAGCCGCAGGCCTACTCGGAGAAGAACGGCAAGCCCGACACCCGCGGCGCCTATGGCCTGCTCGGCCAGGAAATGATCACGGCGCTGACCCACCTGCAACATGTCCGCGACAAGCATGTCATCTATGTCGCGATCCTCGAGGAGAAGACCGACGACTACAACCGGCGCTTCTACCAGTTGCAACTGGAGGGCAGCAAAACCGCGCTGGAGTTGCCGGGTGTCCTCGACGAAGTCGTGACGCTGGCCATCCTCAAGGCCGATGACGGCACGCCCTACCGGGGCTTCGTCACCCGTGCCGACAACCCCTACGGTTATCCAAGCAAGGACAGAAGCGGTTGCCTCGATGCCATCGAGGAGCCGCATCTCGGCAAGCTCATCCAGAAATGCCTGGGCACCCAGGGCAACTGAGACCACATACCCAAATACCCAATTCAAGGAGCAACACATGAACCAGAACACATGGCAAGACTTTAACGATGCCGAAGCCCAGCAGGGCGCATTTGACCTGATTCCGAAAGGCACGCTGGTGCGCGTGCGCATGACCATCAAGCCGGGTGGCTACGACGATCCCACCCAAGGCTGGACGGGTGGCTACGCATCGCAAAGCTTCGACACCGGCAGCGCCTATCTTGCCTGCGAGTTCGTGGTGCTGGAAGGTGCGTATGCCAAGCGCAAGATGTGGTCGAACATCGGGCTGCAGTCGCGGAAGGGCCCCACCTGGGGACAGATGGGCCGCAGCATGATCCGGGCAATCCTCAACAGTGCCCGCAACATCCAGCCCCAGGACAACGGGCCGCAGGCTGCCGCCGCCCGGCGCATCCAGGGGTTCAACGAGCTCGACGGCATCGAGTTCCTGGCCCGAGTCGATGTGGAGAAGGACGCCAAGGGTGAAGACCGCAATGTCGTGAAACTGGCGGTGGAGCCCGACCACAAGGATTATGCCGCGCTGATGGGAGCATCTTTCCATGCGCCTACCGGCAACGTGGTTCCCGCTTCTTCCCCCTCCAGCGCACCGGCTGCACATCCGGCGCCGTCCGGCAAGCCAGCATGGGCGCAATAAGCCAAGCGATGAAAACCGATATGACGAACAGACGTTGCGGCAACTGCTGCCACCTCGATCGCGCCAGCGAAACCAACCTCGGTGGATTGCGGATTGCCAAATGCACCCATCCCGCCGGCGTGACGATTCAGGGCACACCGATCAAGAACGACTTTGTCGAACTGGATGCCCGGTGTTCCGAGCACGTTGCCAGCGTTGGCATGACCAACGTCCGGAGGTAGCGATGCATGAGCGGCAAATGCTGGGTGTGCAACCGCCAGGCCCGGGGATTCGGCCACATGGATGGTCGTTTCAAGATCGCCGATCCCCGGCGCTATCCCCTCGACTGGGTGTTCTGCAGCCGTCGCTGCCAGGACGCCTTCCACAAACTTTATGGCAACTGGGTCGATGCCAAGCAAAACGACAAGGAGGTCACCATGACCGACCCCACTGACATGGAGATCGACGCCATGCGGCAGTGCCTCAAGGCGTTTGGTGAGGCTGCTGGTGAAATTGGTTTCGACAAACCCCTTGGCGCCTACTCGGAGGCCGAGGCGCTGCAGGTGATCGAGGCCATCGTCACCGCCTACACGGACGCAATGCTTGTCGCCCACGAGGCTGCCAAGTATCCGCCGATACGCGGCTTGAAGGAGACGGTCAGCAATCCGTTCGCTGATCTCGCCGACGACCTACCGTGGGAGACGAAGCCATGATGGATTTCAACTCGTCATCAAGCATCTCCGGACAACTGAC
>Ga0172380_10008391_pt1 | contig 11311 bp, 11 predicted proteins | sample Leawe162metaG_FD_119747 | JGI IMG/M metagenome (GOLD analysis project Ga0172380, IMG submission 119747) | Leachate microbial communities from a municipal landfill in Southern Ontario, Canada - Leachate well 162 metaG | ecosystem: Engineered > Solid waste > Landfill > Unclassified | place... | reverse complement strand
GCCGCTCGCCAGCTCCACGTCGTGGTCCGCGAGGCCCTTCCACGTGGGGCCGACGCCGGCCTTGCCGTCGATCGAGTGGCAGGCGACGCATCCGAACTGGGTCGCCACCTGCTGGCCCAGCTTCACCGCGTCGCCTCCGGCGGCCGGGCTACCCGAGGGGGCGGGCTTCGCCGCACCGGGGGTGTATCCCGCCCGCGCCGCGAGCTCCTGCTGCGCAGCGTCGCGGCGATCGCTCGCCTCGCGACCGGCCGCCGTGCACCCCGCCAGGCCCACGCCCAGCACTACGATCCCGAGCAGAGCCGCGCGCCGGACCGTCGACATTCGCATGCGTTCTTCCTCCGCGTACCGAGTGTGCGAGCGAGCGCATGCCGGGAGCTGCGCCACGGAGTGCCGATCGTACCCAGCAACACGGTGTAATTCCACCTACCCGGGCTCAGCGGTCCCGCACCGCCTGGGTCGCGACACCCAGCTCGCTTCCGAGGTTGCCCCCCAGGTTGAACGACGCGAGCTGTTGCGAGGTGGGCTCGGCGCAGCAGAACCACGGCTCGGTGAGCCCGGGTACCACCCCGGCGGGCGTCTCGGACGCGCTGCCGGCCGGAGCCGGGCGCCCTGCCGCCGCATAGGCGGCCGCCCGGACGCGGGCGAAGGTGGTCGCGGCATCCTCGACCCCGGGCGCGGTCGTGCACGAGGCCTCACCGCAGTCGCAGGACACGGCTCCCGTCGTGGCGGCGGCGCTCTCCACGATCGCCGCGAGCTCCGCCTGCAGGGTGCCCACGCGCGGGTCCTGCGCCCACCAGGCGTAGGTCAGTCCGTGCTCATCGAACGCACCGAGGCGGCCTTCCGCGGCCAGCCGATCGACCAGCGGCGATCCTGGGGGCAGCAGCAGGCGCAGCCCGTACTGCACGGGCTGGACGTGCCGCTCCAGTCCCTGCTCGGCGACGAAGTCGAGGATGTCGATCAGGTCGTCCATCGTCGTCCACGGGGTGAAGGCGACCCACGTCGGGCGAACCGGGATCCCCGCCGCCGTCGTGGCGGCCAGCGCGGTCACCATGTCGGCGCGCGTGTGCCCCTTCGCCAGCGTCGCAAGGATCGTGTCGTTGCACGACTCGAACGCGGAGGTCACGAAGATGCAGCCCGTCTCGCGCAGGCGGGGGAGCAGATTGGCGTGCTCGATCAGGTGCTCGACCTTGATCGTCGCGTCGTACGTCAGGTCGGGCCAGCGCGCGTGCAGCGTCTCGACGAGCGCCAGCGAATGCGGCACGGCGTTGAGGAAGTCCGGGTCACCGAACGTGATGTGCCGCGCGCCCGCCTCCACCTGCTGCGCGATGTCCGCCAGCACCGTCTCGCGCTGCACGAGCCGCAGCGCGCCGCCGTACACCGGGGTGATGGGGCAGTGCGTGCACGCGTGCGCGCAACCGCGCGTCGCCTCCACGTATCCGGCCACGCGCTCCCCGTCCGTCCGGCGGACGCGCGCGTAACGTTCCAGGGCGGGGAGTCCGCGACGGTCGGGCACGGGGTACTGCTGCCGCGCGAGCAGCGCCGTGGCCCCCGTCCCGGGCACGTCCCCGGAGTCCGCGCGCCACGCCGTGCGCTCAGCGGCGCGGACGGCAACGCGCGCGGCGAGCGCGACCAGCCCGCCCTCGTACTCGCCGCCGATCACCAGGTCGGCGCGGTCCGGGCCGGTCAGCTGCGCGGCGAGCGGCGAGGCGTACATCCCGTAGCACGCGATCGCGATGTGGGGCGCGGCAGCGCGTACTGCGCGGGCAAACTCCACGCCGATGCGCGCGGCGGTGTGCATGGGCACGGAGATCGCCACCAGGTCCACGTCGCGCAGCAGCCCTGGCGTCGCTACGTCCACCGCGAGGTCCAGCGTGCGCACCTCGTGCCCGGCGGCGCGCAGCGAAGCGGCCGGGGCGGCAAGGCCGATGGGCTGGTGCCCCAGCTCGTACGTCGATACCAGCAGCACCCGCGCGCCGCCGGCAGCCGTGGCGGGCACGGACGGGCGGCCGGGCAACGGGCCGAGGTCAAGCACGAGGGGCTGCGGCACGCGATCCTCCCGGCCGGTTCGATGGGGCCGTCGTTCCATCGTACCCCGGGGGGTGCGACCCGGCCCGCTGGCCGGCTAGTGCGGCCGGGCGTCCCGCAATGCGGTCACGCCGAAGATCACGGCGAGCGCCGCGGCGAAGAGCGCCGTCAGGATCACCACCGCGACTACTTCCACGGGTGCGCCTCCCGGCCGGTGGAGGACCGGCCTCCCGGGTGATTGCGCCGCCATACTAGACCTCTCCGCTTCGCCTCGCATGCGCGTCACCCCTACCCCGCGCGCGGCCGGGGAGCGCCCCGGCGCGCGGCGTGTTTGCGGGGCGTCGGTCGGCTACGATGGCGAGGCACGAGGAGGTTGCGATGCGACTGCTGGTGGCGTTCGACGGCTCCGAGGGCGCGCACATCGCACTGCGCGAGGCCGCGGCGCTCGCCCGCGAGACCGGGGCCAGTGTGGTCCTGGTGCACGCCCTCAACCCCCTGCTGGACGCGGCGGAAGTGGTCGCACCCTCCACGATGGCTGCGATGCGTGTCGTCTCCGCCCAGTCGCTCGCGGCGATGGACGAGGCTGCAGCCGCCGCCGGGCTCGACGTGACCAGGGTCACCTGCGAGGTGGCCCAGCTGCGCCACGGCGAAGACGATGCGGAGGCGATCGAGCGCGTGGCCGCCGAGCAGGGGGCGACGATGATCGTGATCAGCAGCCGCCGGGCTGCCAGCGTCGTGGGTATGGTGCTGGGCAGCGTGACGCAACACGTGCTGCGACACGCCCCCTGCCCGGTGCTCGTCGTCCGGGCGTAACGCCGGAGCGGTCCCGGTCGTCGGGCGCCCCCGGCGCCGCATGCTCGGCGCTGCTCGTGCTCCTCGCGCTACTTGTGCACGGCACTGCGCTCGCGCGCGGCGGCGTTCGTCGCCGCCAGCGTCTCGCGCGCGCTGCGCCAGATCGCGGGCACCTCGGCGCGCTGCTTGATGATCAGCAGGACGGTCAGCACCAGATAGACAATCGCCGCGCCGAACCGCACCTCGGTGCTGGGCACCACGAATGTCACCGCGAAGAGTCCGAACAGCGCGAGTGCCTCCCCTCGCGAAAGCGAGAGGCTGAGCACCACCGCGACGGCGAACACCGACTGCGCCGCCGTCAGGAACATCTCCTCGTTCTGGCGGGCGTCCAGTGGCAGGCCGTGCCAGCCGCCGCTGGACAGTGCGTAGGCGATCGGCAGCCCCCCCACCAGTAGCGTCCACTGGTTCACCTTCGATGAGAGCAGTGCGCCCATGCCGACACTGGCGCGGCCCCGATAGGCGAGGATCCCGGCGACCAGGAACTCCGGCGCCTCGGAGGCCAGCGGCGCGAGCCACTGCACGAGGATGAACTCGTTGATCCCGAACTGGACGCCGGTGTGGATCAGGCCCTCCGCGAACGGCTCTGCGGAGGTCAGGATCGCGATCGCGGCGTACAGGAAGAGCACCACGAGCACCGCGCGGCGCTGCGTGCGCGGCAGCGCGCCGATCAGCCGCGCCGGGCCCACGAGCTCGGGCTCCTCGGACGGTGCCCGCGCGATCATCCACATGTAGGCCACGAAGCCGAGGAAGAGCACGCCCGCGTCGTAGAGGTCGATGGTCCCCTTCAGCGGGATCGTGAACGCGTAGACGGACACGGCGGCGAGCGTCAGCACCTCGATCGAGAACGATCGCTCCAGCACCAGCGCGCGTGCCCCCGTGCGCCACCACACCAGGAACACCAGCATGGGCCACGCGGCGCCGATCAGCAGCCGGTTGCCGCCCGTCATGTTCGCGACGGCGTACGGCGCGAAGCTCGGATCCACGCCCGCCTTCCACGCGAACGCCATGCTCACGGCGTACTCCGGCATGACCGCGATCAGCGCCACGAAGGCCACCGCCAGGCCCTGCGTGATGTCCATCTCTGCCGCCTCGGCGGCCCATCCCAGCAGGAATGCGGCCGCGACGATGGACAGGCCGAAGATCGCGGTGTCCGTGATCGTGCCGGTGTGGATGCCGCCGAGGCGCAGGAACACGCCCGGCGCGGCCAGCGCCAGCATCACGCCGATGATCACTCGATTGGAATTCACGAGGCGGGTGCACCCTTCATACGCGCGCGGGGACCGGCCCATGCAGACCCGGCCGTCCCGCGCGGCGCGAACGCGTCGCGGTTCACGGTAGCCGATTCACGCCGGTTCACGCCTCTCGCCCCTTACTCGCGGGCGATGTCCGCGACCAGCGCACCCGTGAGCCGCACCAGGTCCGCCGGGGCGAGCGCGATCTGCGCGCCACGCCGCCCCGCGCTGACGCAGATCGTTCCGTGCCCCAGCGCCGAGGAATCCAGGGCGATCGGGAGCCGGCGCTTCTGGCCGAGGGGGGAGATGCCGCCGACCACGTACCCGGTCGCGCGCTCTGCCTCCGCGGGGGGTGCCATCTCCGCGCGGCGCGCGCCCAGCGTGGCAGCCAGCGCCTTCAGGTCCACGCGCGCCGCCACGGGGATGATCCCCACGGCCAGCGTACCGCCGTCCAGCTTCGCGACGAGGGTCTTGAACACCCGGGCGGGGTCCAGCTGCAGCGCACGGGCGGCCTCCTCCCCGTACGCCTCGGCGGCGGGGTCGTGCTCGTACTCGAGGAGCTCGAAGGGAACGCCGGCGCGGCGCGCCGCCTCCACGGCGGGGGTCATCGCTCTGCCCTTGGCCATGCGCGGACGATAGCGCACGGGCCGCGGGGCGCGCACCCCGATGCGCGTCCGTAGCGGGCTGCTGGGGTACCCTCGGTCACCATGACCAGCGAGCAGCCTGTGCCCGCCGACCGCTACACCCACGGCCACCACGCCTCCGTGGTGAGCCGCCACGCGCGGCGCACCGCCGAGCGCGACGCCGCGTACCTGCTGCCACGCCTGAGCCCGGGGATGCGCCTGTTGGACGTGGGCTGCGGGCCCGGGACCATCACCGCCGGCCTCGCGCGCGCGGTCGCGCCCGGCGAGGCCGTGGGCATCGACGTCGCCGAGGATGTGATCCAGCGCGCGCGCGAGCACGCCGCCGCGGGTCCCGCGGCAAGCGCCCGGTTCGAGGTCGGGAACGTATACGCCCTGCCGTTCGAGTCCGCCTCGTTCGATGCTGCGCATGCCCACCAGGTGATGCAGCACCTCGCCCGGCCGGTGGAGGCGCTGGCTGAGATGCGGCGAGTGCTCCGTCCCGGCGGCCTGGTCGCGGTGCGCGACGCCGACTACGCCACCATGACCGCGTGGCCGAAGTCGCCGGCGATCGACCGCTGGCTGCAGGTCTACCACGCCATCGCCGCGCGCAACGGCGCGGACCCGGACGCCGGGCGGCGGCTGCGGTCGTGGGTGCTCGCCGCGGGCTTCGTGGACGTCGAGGTCACCGCCGCCGTCGAGCTGATGGCGGACCCGGCCGATGCGGCGGACTGGGGCCGCTCGTGGGGGGAGCGCGCGCGGCACTCCGGCTTCGCGGCCCAGGCGATCGAGTACGGCTGCGCGACCGCCGCCGAGGTCGAGGACATCGCGCGCGGCTGGGAGGAATGGGCGGAGAGTCCGGACGCGTTCTTCATGTTCGTCCACGTCCAGTGCCTGGGACGTGCCCCGTGAACCAGGGACGCTGGATGATCCTGGCCAGCGTCGCCGGCACGATCGTGATCGGCGTCGTCCTCGGGTTCCTGGTGGCGTACGTTGCCGCCGATGCGGCGCTCAGGCCGGACCCGCCGAAGAACACGCCCTACCTCGACCAGTTCCCGTTCCCTGTCGAGGAGATCGAGTTCACCGCACGCGACCGGACGGAGCTCGCGGGGTGGTTCCTGGCGGCGGCGCCGCCCCACGGCGAGCAGCCCAGCACCCGCCCCGCGCCGGCGGTGATCCTGATGCACGGGTACGGCGGGACGCGCGACGTGATGCTGCCGTATGCCGACTTCCTGTCGAACGCCGGCTTCCACGTCTTCTTCTTCGACGCGCGGGGCGTCGGTCATTCCGCGCGCGTGGAGGTCACCTTCGGCGAGCGCGAGAAATCGGATGTCCTGGGCGCGGTCGACTACCTCAGCACGCGACCGGAGGTGGACCAGTCGCGCATCGCGATCATGGGCGTCGAGCTCGGGGGATCAGTCGCGATCATGGCGGCCGCGGAGGACACGCGGATCGCCGCCGTCGTCGCGGAGGCCCCGTACGCGTCGCTGGAGCTGGCGCTGCAGGACGCCCTCGATCACATCGTCGCGGTGCCGCGGATCCTGCGCCCGCTGACCACCTACATGGTGAAGCGCCGCATCGCCGTGACCATCGAGGATCGTGCGCCCCTGGACGCGGCGGCGAAGCTCGGCGGGCGGCCGCTGTTCGTGATCGAGGACAGCACGCATGGGGACCAGGCGCAGGCCATCTTCACGGCGGCGCAGCAGCCGAAGACGCTATGGATCGCCCACGGCGCGCCGCTGGGCGGCGGGCTGGAGGAGTTCCCGAACGAGTACGTGTCCCGCGTGGTGGAATTCCTGCGCTCCACCATCGGCGCCACGAAGCGCTAGCGCGCCCCTCAGTCCTGCGTGCGGCCCGTCGCCGACTCCCCTGCGGTCGAGGGGGCACGTGCATGCCCCCAGGGAGCGGCTATCCGTCAGGCGTGAGCGCCACGAGGGCACGGGTGATGTCGCGTGCGGGGTGAACGGGCGCACGTTGCTGGGTCGGCGAAAGGGCTGGGTCGGCGAAAGGGCTGGGTCGGCGAAGGGGCTGGGTCGGCGAAATGAAGGAGGCGCCCCCACCTCGGAAACCCGGGATGGGGGCGCCTCGCGCCGGGCAGGGCAACTCCGGCGGACTGTGCGTTAGGCCACTGCGCCCTGAGGACCGCGCGGACCACCCGGGCCGTGCGAACCCTTGAATGCGGGGCCCTGGTGGCCGCCCAGCTGCGGCATGAACTGCTTGAGCACCTCGAACACCGGCTTGCCGGCGTCGATGTCGGCGAGGATCTGGTCGGCCTGGGCCTGCGTGATCCGGCCGTTCTGGACCATCTGCGCCAGGCGCGGCGCGAGCATCGCCCGCAGCTCGGCGGCGGTCGGCTTCGCGGGCGGCGTGGGCTTCGCCTGCTGCAGCGCGGCGGTCACCTTATCGACCGGGAGGTTCAGCTTCGCCGCGAGCGAGGCGACGAACGCCTGGCGGTGGGCCTCGCGGGCCGCCGCGTCAGCAGGCTTCGTCGCGGGCTTCGTTTCCGTGGCCGCGGCCTGCCACGCCGCCTTCAACGCGTCGGGCGTGACCCCGAGCGCCGTCGCGAGGCCTTCGAGGTGCTGGCCCGGAGCGCCCTGCCTCGGGCCCTGCCTCGGGCCCAGGGACGGCGCCGGCCGGTTGGCGGCCTCCGCTGCCTTCAGGGCATCCACGGTGATGTTCAGCTTGGCCGCCAGTGCGGCCTGGTACTTGTCCATGAACGCCTGGCGGTCGGCGGGCGACTTCGGCTGATCGCCTTGGACCTCGGCGCGTGCGGCCTGCATGGCGGCCTTGAGCGTGTCCACCGAGACGTTGAGGCTCGCGGCGAGGGCGGCGAGGTGCGCGTCCGCCCGCGGCCCCATGGGGCCGCCGTGCGCCGGGGCGGCAGACTCGGCCAATCCGTGGTCGCCGCCACCCCTCATCTGCCCGTTGATCGCCGCGCCCGCGAGGGATCGCACGTCGACCCCGCTGGCGTTCGCCGCGAGTGCGGTCGCCGGAATGGCGACGGTTCCCACCACCGCGGCGGTGATGAGTCCGAACCGAAGGGCCCTGCGCTGTCCTGACATTTCGACTCCATGGGCTCGGTGGTCGAGCGGGATACGTACATTGAACGGCCGCCGGCGGGGCGGTGTTCGGTGTGCTGACCACCAGACTGCGCGACTTCCCCTAAATGTGTGTCAACGATCCGTGATCCGCCCCGGCAGCCCCCGAGCCCCCGCCCTGGGACGCTGCCCGAGTCCGCGCCCGGGGGTACGATGCGAGGCGGCGGGGCCGTGCACGGTCGTCGACGGTCGTGCACCCGGGTGCAGATTGCCACGCCATCGCGAAGGGAATCACCATGCGTGCCGCCGTCCTGCGCTCTGCCCCTGGTCCGCTGGTCATCGAGGATCTGGCTCAGGAGGAGCCGCGCGCTGGAGAGGTGGCGGTGCGCATGGGCGCCGCCGGGGTGTGCGCGAGCGATCTGCACATCATGCACGGCACGGCGGTCCTCCCCCTCCCGTGCGTCCTGGGGCACGAGGGCGCGGGCACCGTGGAGGCGGTGGGGCCGGGGGTCACCGCGGTGAAGCCCGGCGATCGCTGCATCCTCTCCTTCGTCCCCAACTGCGGGCACTGCCGGATGTGCCTGACCGGGCACCCGCAGCTCTGCGACACCAACGCCGCCACCGGCTCGCGGCAGTTCGACGGCACGACGCGCCTGCGCGACGCCGGCGGCGCCGAGGTCTTCCAGATGGCGAAGATCGGCGTGTTCTCGGAGCGCATCATCGCGCCGGCGCAGGCCTGCTACCCCATCCCCGACGCCGTGCCTATGGAGGTGGCGGCGCTGATGGGCTGCTCCGTGCCCACCGGCTACGGCACGGTGGTGAACGCCCCCGGCGTGCGCCCCGGGATGACCGTCGCCGTGTTCGGCGTGGGGGGCGTCGGACTGAATGCGGTGCAGGCCGCCCGCATCCTCAACGCCTCGCGGATCATCGCCGTCGACATCGTCGAGTCCAAGCTGGAGTTCGCGACGCGCTTCGGCGCCACGGATCGCGTGGACGCCACCGCCGGTGACCCCGTGAAGCAGATCCGCGATCTCACGGGGGGCGGCGTGGAGTTCGCCTTCGACACCTTCGGGAGCAGCGAGACCACGCGGCAGGCGGTGGATTCGCTCGGTAAGAACGGGCTCGCGGTCGTCGCCGGCCTTGCTCCGCTCGGTGATCGCGCGCCGATCGACCTGGTCGATCTCGTGCGCCGTCAGAAGCGGATCATGGGCGCGTACTACGGCAGCGCGAGCCCGCACGAGTCCTTCCGCACCGTGGTCGACCTCTACCTGCGTGGCGAGTTGATGGGCGACGAGCTAGTGCAGCGCCGCTACCCGCTGGCCGAGATCAACGAGGGCTTCGAGGCGCTGGAGCGCGGTGAGAACGGCCGCGGGGTCATCGTCTTCTAGGGGTGATCGGATGGCCCCCGGGGGCGTCCGGGCCTCCGCCGCACATCCGGTGACCACCGGCGGACCGGGCACGGCCTGTTGATGATCGGATCACTCGCCGGCCGCCTGCTCGTTGCCACGCCGCTGCTGGGGGACGCCAACTTCGCACGTACGGTGATCCTGATGTGCGCGCATGACGAGCAGGGAGGCTTCGGCCTCGTGCTCAACCGCCCACTGGGCGAGCCGGTGGCGCTGCATCTTCCGGAGTGGAGCGCGCGCACCGCGGAGCCATCGGTCTTCTTCGTGGGCGGACCCGTGCAGCGCAACGTCGTGATGGCGCTGGGCCGGTTCCCCGCTGCGGGTGATGCGGACTGGTGGACGCGCGTCACGGCCGAGGTGGGGCTGATCGACCTCCGCGGGATGCCCGGCGATCTCGAGGGCGTCACCGGCAGCGCCCGGCTGTTCGTCGGGTACGCGGGGTGGGGCGCAGGGCAGCTGGAGGGCGAGATCGCCGAGGAGGCGTGGTGGGTCCTGGACGCGCGCGCAGGCGACGCCTTCACGTCGCACCCCGCGACCCTGTGGCGCGATGTGCTCCGCCGCCAGCGCGGGCGGCTGCGTGACCTCCGGCTGTACGCGAACTACCCCCCGGACGCCCGCCTGAACTAGCGCTCCGTGACCAGGCGCCTCGGCTGCTCGCCGCGCTGCCAGCGCTCCAGCTCCTCGAGGAAGATCACGCTCGCCCGCGCAGAGTTGTCCCGCGACGCCGAGGACGCGTGTGGCGTGACAATCACGTTTGGCAGATCCCACAGCGGCGACTCCGCGGGGAGCGGCTCCTCCATGAATACGTCCAGGTACGCGCCCGCCAGGTGACCGGAGCGCAGCGAGGCGATCAGCGCCTCCTCGTCGATCAGCTGGCCCCGGCCCACGTTGAGCACCCGCGCTCCGTTCGGCAGCAGCGCCAGCGCCCGCGCATCCATCATGCCGCGCGTCTGCGCGGTGAGCGGCGCCGCCAGCGCCAGCCACTGGGTGCGCGGCAGCACCTCGGCGATGCGATCGGGGGGCACCCACTCGTCCACGCCCTCGGCCGCGCCCGCCGGGGTGCGGCGCACGCCGATGATGCGCACGCCGAGGGGGCGCAGGAACGAGGCGAGGTACCCGCCGATCGCGCCCAGCCCGACGATGGTCACGGTCTGGCCGCGGAGATCGGGAGGCGATTCCGGGCGCGCCCGGGAGCGCCACTCGTGGGCCCGCTGGGCCTCGGCGAAGTACGGCATGTCGCGCGCGAGCCACAGCAGCGCGCCCAGCATCGTGAGCGCGATCGGCTCCGCGCTCGACCCCGGCGAGTTGGAGACCGCGACGCCCTTGTCCATGAGCTCCCCGAAGATCGGATCGTCCGTCCCCACGTTCGAGGCGTGCAGCCACTCCAGCTTCGGCCCGCGCCGTGCCCCGCCGTAGAGCTTCCGGCGCAGGTCGATCTCCGGACGGTCCGTCAGGTCGCCGGAGGCGAACGCGACGGTGATGCGCTCCAGGTCCTCCGCAGCGAGGCGTGCCCCCTCGGCCTCCGGGATCTCCACTCGCTCGATCGGGCCGCGCGGTCCGGGGATCGCGCTGATGCGAGTGACGTCCGCGTCGTAGCGCTCGAAGAACGCTCGCGAGGCCAGTAGGACGGTCATGAGTGGACTCCTGCCAGGGCGCGCTCGCGCCGGGTGGGCCGATGGTTCAGTTGAGTCAGCTGGCTGGTCAGCGTCGAAGGGATGCGCTGCATCGTCGGGCATCGCGCGCGCAACGTCGACCCATGGCGTCCTGCGGGCTAGGCGCGCTCGCACTCCCCTTTGAGCGCGGCGGCCTCCTGCGGGATGAACCGCCGCGACACGCGGGCCACGATCCAGCCGAGGATCGGGGCTGTCACTCCCGTCACCTCGACGGCGAGGGTGACGCGCGTGCCTGTCGCCACGGGCTCCAGCCGGTGGATTCCTTCGACGCGCATTCCCAGGGCGCGCGTCTCCCAGGCGAAAGCGCGCCCCTCCTCCACCCGCGTCACGGTCCACACGGCGGGACGGTTCCCCGGCTGCGTGAGCCGCACTCGCAGGCCCGTGCGTACCGGACCGGGATCCAGCACCTCCACGGCCGTCACCGTGGGCGTCCACTGCGGCCACCGCGCGATGTCGAGGGTGACG
>Ga0172380_10008390_pt1 | contig 11315 bp, 3 predicted proteins | sample Leawe162metaG_FD_119747 | JGI IMG/M metagenome (GOLD analysis project Ga0172380, IMG submission 119747) | Leachate microbial communities from a municipal landfill in Southern Ontario, Canada - Leachate well 162 metaG | ecosystem: Engineered > Solid waste > Landfill > Unclassified | place... | reverse complement strand
TGGTAAAACGACCGGCGGCTCTGGCTCTGGCTGGGGAATAATGGGTTCAGGAATTGGTACAGGCTCTATGACTACAGGCTGTGGAGCAAAATACACCACATACAGGCCTACTCCGCCGGCCGCCACAAGAACAAGTAAAAAAAGGAGCAATAAAATAATAGGCAGCTTTGAACGCGGCGGCGGAGGTGTGATCTTCGGGATTGCCGGCCGAACCACAGGGGCTGGAACGGGAACTCTTTGCGGTGGCGGTACCGGAGTGAGCACCGGAGGCACTGCGGAAGGAATCGCCTCTTTCCCGTAGAGCGCCTGAGGCATGACATGCACAAGAACATCATCTGCGAGTGATGATGATGTTCCCTGGGCAGCCGGGGGCTGTGCTGATGTGCGCTCTTTATCAAACATACTTTAATTAGGAGCCGTTTGTGGGAACCTCAAGAAGTTTTCCCGGACCATTAGGGTTATAGCCCGCCTTTACCTCAGCACCATCAAGAAAACCATCTCCGTCCGTATCCGAGCGGCGAGGATCTGTGCCGTAAACCTTTACTTCTTCCCTATCGCCCAGACCATCCGCATCCGTGTCAGGATTGGTAGCAGAAGTCCCCGCATCAAGTTCTTCGGCATTGGTCAGGCCATCGCCATCACTATCAAGGAACGTGGGAGATGCGGCAGGCGTCTCAGTTGGTGTTGTGGTATCAACCGGAGGGAGTGTTGTTTCTGGAGATCCGGTATCAGCGGGAGTTCCTGTATCAACAATCGTTGAAGCCGGAGCCTTTATCATGAAAGCATAGGCCAGATACGCGGCACCGCCAATAGCGAGAAGTGCCACAATAACCATAATGGCTGTCTTGAGCCCTGTGCCCCGCGAAGAATGCAGAGCGTACATCTGAGGCGGAGGCGCGGCCTGAACAATAGGAGGTGGAAGCTTAGCTGGAGGGCGAGCAGGCGCGACAGGCTGCGCTCCGGCGCCGGGCTTTTCTGTCCCGGCGAAAATATCTTCTGGCGGTTTTTCGTCAAACATACAAATTATTTGATTCGGGGGTTATGGCCGGAGGCTACTTCTTCACCATCAGTATACCCGTCTCCATCAGTATCGGGGTTTGTGGGGGATGTGCCGAGCTCAAACTCCTCTTGCAGACTAAGGCCGTCCCCATCTTCATCAAGGGACGTGAAGAGATCTTCACAGGTGCCTTGGTAATCCGTTGACAGCGTAGCGCAGCCCTCTGGGTCCCCGCCCGCAATCACGGCGCGGAGCGCAGTCTCGCCTTCGCAGACCGAAGCTTCTACGTGATACGCCGCGCAGTCCCCGCTCATAGCCGCATCATTTCTGAGCGTTGCTTCACAGGATAATCGGGAGATCTCAGCGGTAATCTTAGCGCACAGCGTAAAATCCTGCTGCACTTGCGCCTGAAGGACGAGCGCACCGTCCGTACAAGACGTTTTCGCATCGCCGGAAAGGGATTTGCAGAGCTCGGGGTCCTTCTTATCAAAGGCAATAAGCGTCACGCAGCTTGCGTAACGATCCCCATCTAAACTCTTGCACGCTTCCGCTTCTCCCACCTGCCGTGCCGCTCCAGACTGGGCTTTTTCAATACACGCCGTGTCCCCTGCTGCGCAATTACTCGCCGCCTGCTCTGCAATACTTTTCGCATTGGCAAGCGCGCTCTCGCGGGCGATTTTTGCCGAATCATTCTGCATGAGGTTCATGGCGAGCACAATGCCAACCGCCGCAACAATCATGGCAAACGCCGCAATACCAAGAAGGAGAAGCACTTTCTTTTCCTTAAACAAGGAATGCTTCACAGCAGGTTCTTCTGCAAGCGAATAATACTGGGGCTGCACCGGGGGCTGATAGGCCGGAGGCTGCACCGGAGCTTGCGGAGGCAATTGCTCTTCAGGGGTATTCATAAGATTTACGGAGCGCAATAGCTGTATTTCACATTAGAAAACTCAATCTGTCCTTCTCCGCCAAAGGTGATCTGGACCGGGAGTTTTTGGGTAGTTACGCCGTCACACGCAAAACCTGACGGCCAAGGAAGCGGTAAGTCCGTTCCAGCAACAAGGGTTGCGGTGCTGAGCGTCGTAGTTGAACCCGAGCTCGTCACAAAAGACAGCGTCACGCCCACAATAGAATCTACGATGGATTCATAAACGCTTGTGAGCTCTTCTGCCGTAGAACCGTCATACGCATAGTCAATGTTATTGTCCAAGTTGTAGGCGTAAGAGGTTTCCGAATCCGTTGTTGCGGCAGCACTATTGCTCGACCATTCCTTCATATTTGTCTTCAGCGACTCAACATCAGTAAGCGCTACGGTGTAGAGCTCGTAGCCAGCAGTCTTCAGATCCGTTGCGGCAGCAGCGGCATTCGTTACTCCGGAATCGGGCTTACCCGTGTCATCCGTAGGCGCTCCATCAGACAAAAGGATGATGATTTTCCGCACGTTCGTAACGTCAGTCGCTTTGTCATCAAGCAGTTTCTTTGCAGCACTCAAGCCGTCATCCGTCTGCGTTTTATTATCAATAACATACGAGTCTATTCGAGCGAGGACATCGGTCTCATCCGTCTCATCCATGAAGCCGTCAAACGGCGTTGTCACTGAACAGGAGTAGCTCGTGCCTCCGGAAGTAATAGGCGCAGGTGCGGCGCAGCTTGAAAGTTTGGCGTTTGAAGCAAGGCCTGTTCCCGCATAATCAGAGAATCCCACAAGACCAACATGCATTCTCGTTCCAAATTCGTCATAAAGCGCAGATACGGACCCTGAAAGGACCTCTTGGGCTACCTTCATGCGGCTCTTGGCTGGTGTTGAGGATGTGCTTGGTACGAGCGTGCTGCCCATGGAACCCGACCGATCAAGCACAAACGTAACGTACACATCAGGCTGATTCACGGCCTTCAGGCTAATATTTCCGGTAAATGCACCCACCGCCGTGCACGGAGGAACGGTCACCGTAGCCGCATTCGGCAGGGTGGAGGTAGCAGAATCGCTGAAAGAGTTTAAAGACACGCTTGCCGAAGCTCTCGCGCCCGGCTGGTTTGACGTCATGAGGAGTGCAAGGTTTGAATACGTAAACGGACAGGAAGCGGTACACGTCTCGCCACACGTCGGCTTCACACAGGAGGATCCCGTACCGCAGGAAGCGGCATCCACGCTCGTTTCCGTACACAAACCGAGCATCACGCATTTTTCTTTCGAAGTTGCGCAATATTCACCGTTCTTCGCTCCGCCGTTACACACCCCGAGATCCTGACAAGTATAGGTCACTGAGCCGTCAGCACTCTTAACCGTTGCACCGATCGTTCCACAATTACCAAAAGTGGTACCGGTAACCGCGTCAAAATACGTGTAGGGAATATCACTTGCATCACAATACTCAGCGCCGTTTATCTTGCCGTCCCCGCAAAATTCTCCGCTCGCCACCACCTTACGGCAGCTGACGGAACAGGCTGTACATGATGAGCCGTAGGAAGAAGAGCAAGTGCCACCATTTTTCGCGCCCTCATCGCATTCTTCACTACCTACATAAATAGCTCCGTCACCGCAAACGTTCGCTACGCAAGAAGACGTGCAGCTATCTGAAGAATCCGTGTTGCCGTCATCACAGGCTTCGTCCGCATCCACTACCCCGTCACCGCAAGAACCAATATCCGTACAAGCGGCATCAAGCCAGCCCGTTGTATACGAACACTTGGCGCCGGCCGCGTCATCACAGGTTCTGGTACGTGTCTTGCCAGTAGCACAAGCCAGATACGTAGAGGTTGGATAGATACTAAAACTGGTGGTGGTACTCGCTGACGCACTTGGCCCGCCGCAGGAACCGCCGCCCGTACAATCAGCGTCTGTGCTGCACTCGCCGCCTTCATTCGTACCGCCATAGCACAGTTTTCCATCCCAGGTTGCATCCGTGCCGTCACACTGTTCCCCGCTATCTACTTTTCCGTCTCCGCAATAGGAAGCAGGAGCACGGCAATCCCATGAGCAGGAAGCGGTTGGACTCGCATCATAGGTTCCGTTTCTGTTGCCGCCGCAGGTACCCGCGTCTGCTCCATAAGCGCGTGCGTCAGCAAGGACGCTTGAACTGAGCGTAGCGGACGGACTGCCGCAATCGCAAGCCTCCCCGCCAGCCAACTCCCCGTCTCCGCAATAAAACGCGGAATCATACGTGCATGTGGCGCCGCAGTATCCGTAGCTGCCGTTCAGGCTTCCGTCATCACAAATTTCGCCTGATCCGGAATCAATCACACCGTCTCCGCAGGAAGTAGTGAGACAGGAGGCAGAAGGATTCTCCGTGTACCCGCTACACGTGCTGTTACAAATCTGGGATTTGGTACCAGTAATACCTCCGTCCGTAGTACAGGCCGAGGCTGTTCCGCCAGCTTGTCCTATTTCACACGTCTCGCTTGAACCTACCACGCCGTCCCCGCAGGATGAGGAAGATCCGTACACGCTGCCATCACAGAAAGAAGTGGTCTCAAAACCCTCGGCATAGCCGCTTGAATTGCCGACCACAAGAGTGACGGTATGGTCATCAGTGGAATCCGTGATAGGGCTGTACCAATCTGCGCCATTGTATTCCAAATCCGCAGAGAGGAACGCGGAGAGCGGACCGTTCGTGCGGTAATGGTAGGCGTGAGAATCTGCCGGACAGGCGTAAGTGCTGCTCGCCTTATTTACGCACGTCTGTGCATCATAGGAAGCATACGTGGAGTCAGCGGTGCCACAGGAGGCGTAAACGTTCAGCGGATCCGTAGGCAAGGAATCGCTCTCCACCGCTCCTCCTAAAATATCGTTCCAGGAACTCCAGACACTTGATGCGAGCCCTCGGACAAAGGTGCCGGAACTGAGCAAAGGAACAATGGACAAACAGCTCTCTCCGGACGGACAGTCGCTGCTTGTAGAACAGAATTTACTTGTGGTAGCTGAACATTGCCCATTGGTTTTTCCGTAATCTTCAAGACTGGTGCGCAAGTCCGTCAAATCCGTCAGACGGCGGATGTCTCGGCGCATCTTAGCCTTCACGGAACCGCAGGTTTGTCCGCTTGAACAATCAAGATCAGAAGAACAGGCGGTACTTGTAGTTGTCGTCCCGTCGCTTTCTACGCAGAGTGCCACATCCGCTACGTTTGTAGTGAAGGAAATATTTTCAATAATCTGACTCACAATATTCCTCGTGGAATCACTTGCGCCTTCGTTCACGGAAATAACGTAAATATTTGGGTAGAGGCTATTCGCGTCCGTGAGGTTTGGCGCGCTCACGTACGTGGTGCGGCCATCTTGAAGCGCCTTGAACCCGTCCACGAAAACCTCCGTTGGCTTGCCCGTAAAACCCTGTGCTTCATACCAGGTGAGCGGACTCAAATATCCGGAGTTACTCACAATACGAATGCCAATGGCATCACCAGAACCATCCCCTACTTCATAGAGATATTCCTTGATGACGTTCGGTGTTTTGGAGACTTCAGGCCGAACCGTGGAAAGAGACGGATAATCATCGCTTGTTCCTGTAGCACCACTATCTCTACAGTAATACAAGGAATAGTTCGTCCAACCCACGCCTTCTGAAGCCAGCCCCGCGGTTCCGCCCGCTGCGTCATCGCTCCACGGGAATGTCTCAAGCGGCGGCCAAGGGTTTTCACAGAGGAATGCCGTGACATCCGTACTGCCATCCACGGTGTCACGAGAACTCACGCCATACGTATCTTCCGTAATCGTAGCCGTGGCCACAACATTTGTCCGGCCATTGACGCCAAGGGTGGCGACTGCGGCAGAAGAGGTATTGGTAGGGTCCATGGTGGCCGTAAAAAGCGTAGTGTCAGCCGAAGTCCAGGAAGTAATGCCCCAAGCGTACTCCCCGGGAATGGAGTCGATTTCTTCTATAGTAGTGCCACGGTGGGATAATCCGGAAGCGGCAAACGTGTGAGATTCATCGCCGCGCGTAAACGTGTTCGGACTGGTGTCATCCGTATCCGCCACGCTCACTTCATCCAGTGCGCAGACATCTGCTCCGGCAGTAAACGTGGTGCTTGCTGTGCCATTCATGCCCGTACCGAAGGCGGACAAAACGCCAGCAGTAGTCGCATCCTTTACCGCGTCATCCCCCTCTACCACGAGCGAATATGTTCCGCCGGCCTGAAGGAGCGCGCCGTAATGGAGATACACCTTGTAGGTTCCGTCATCCTGCGCTACCTGCTCATAGGAATCAATCGGCACCACGCAGTCCCCCGCAGACGCATTCGCAATATCCCCTGTGACAAACCGGACAATGCTCTCCCACAGACGGGCAAAGATGTTCCCCGGCAGCTGTGCAAGCGTGGTGTGCGTAGAGGGGCAAGAACTGCCAGCAGAGGAGAGATCAAGTTTAGCGTACATGCGGTAACTCTTACTTGACGAACCGCCCACCGTAGACGAGTAGGTAAAAGTAGGCATCTCCATCTTCTGTGAAAAAACGCCGTACAAGGCTGCGTTGCGGCAAGCCGTGCTTCCGCTAGATGGAGAAAGGGTTACCGTAGGACGTTGTACGCAGCAGTTACCCGTCCCTACTCCGTACAGCGTTGGATCCTTACAGTCAGTATCCTTCGTAGCAGCGCACATGAGGGTCAAATCTGCGGTGGTGGAGAATCCTGAAGAAGACTCGCCCACTTCTACCGTGGCGCGAGCTTCTTTCGTATCCGTACTCACCTCAAACACAGCGTCCTTGCGGACCACAGCTACCTGGAGCGGATCTATCTTGCCGTCTGCACGGGCTCCTACCTCACAAACCGCTGATTCACCTGTCCCTACGGTTCCGTCTCCGCAGAAAGACGGTGCTGCGTAACCCTTTGAAGAACCCTCAAGAAGACATTCTGAAGAACAGCCATCACCGTTTTTCTTGTTTCCGTCTTCGCATTCCTCCCCCTTGTCTATTGCGCCATCTCCGCAAACGGATCCATAGGCAACTGACGCTCCCTCAAAAAGGCAGGAGGAAGAACAGCTATCGCCATTTTTTACGTTGCTGTCATCACACGTTTCGGCCGGTGCATCCACCTTGCCGTCCCCACAGACCGCGCCGCCTATGGAAGCAAGCGTAGGCGTTCCTTCATCTACGCAAGCTGAAGAACAGCCGTCTCCGTTCGTGGCATTGCCGTCATCACATTCTTCCCCAGCGTTCGTCTGAATATCCGCGGCTATGTCGTTATTTCCGCACGTTGCGCCAACAGATCGTGATCCTTCTGCAAGACAGGTGCTCGAACAACCATCGCCATCTACTGCGTTCTTGTCATCGCAGTCTTCACCGGCGCCCGTAGTATCCCGCTCCACCGTGCCGTTGCCGCAAGCGCCATAAGTATTCGCACCTTCGCGCAAGCAAGAAGATGAGCAGCCGTCCCCGTTTGCCACATTGCCGTCTTCGCATTCCTCCCCTTCTCCCGTGCGCAAAATACCGTCCCCGCAAATAGCTTTATACGTCTCGCTCCCCGCAGAGGTACAAGAAGACGTACAGCCTTCCGGCACGGACAGAGGATCAGAGTCTACAAGCGTAGCGCCATACCATTCGGCAACGCGCGTCGTGGAATCACTATCAATATCCTCGTCTGCAATAGGATCAGTCCAGTTCCAGGTGTAATCAAATCCGCTCAAACGCTCTCCGGAAACGGAACAGCTGTCCGCCTCGCCGTAAGCACTTGCTTCAAAAGCCGATGTCTCGCCCACGGACTGTAAAGTAACGTTCGATGGGCTAACGGAAATACGGCTGACCGCGCAAGCGGTGCCGTCCTCGCGGACGCGGAACGTCCAAGAATAATCTCCGCCGTAGTTCGCGCGGGTCAAGGCTACGCCGCTCAAACTTTCTACCTCCCCAGAAACAACTACCCGATAATATTTACCTGCAGTAAGCGTGAGAGCGTCAAAGGAAAAGTCTCGGCAATCAGAACCGGTGGCAGGAGCAGAGCCTGAGCAGTGAGTGCGCGCGCCAGTAACTTCCGTGAGGCTCGTACAGAGTTCATTCGCGCATTCGTACAGTATGATAGCGCCCGATTTTTCTACACTTGCCGTATCCATGCCTGTATTAAAACTGCCGCCAACCTCTGCGTTCACGCAGGCTTCCGTACAGGCAGGCCAGACATTCACCACATAGGGATCCGTAAAGTTAATGGAAAGGTCTCCTGATCCTTCAATAGCGCTTCCAGCCTCCTTAGCCGTCACTTTGGTGGTTCCTTCCGCGAGCGCTTCCGCAGTAGCGCAAGACGTCACTCCGCCCACGCAAGAAAGATCAGCAGTGGCGTTAAACCGAGCGTAGCTTTCATTCACGCTCCAATCAAAGCTATACCCGCTTGCATCCGTTACAACGCATCCAGAAACAGGCAAAGCAGAAAATCCTTTGGTGTCGTTGACTGCACTCAAAATGGCGGTTTTCGGAGAAACACGCACCTCTTTCAACGTGCACGGAGTGGTATCCGCGGACGTAGTGAATGTCCATTGCACTGCCTCGGCGAGGGCCGAGCCGTCAAGTGATTTGGCTTCAGGAGAAATGGTTACCCGGTACAAAGAAGACGGGGAAAGATCTCCTGACGGAATGAAGGTGAAAGAATTTGGATGTGTTTTTACTGCGCCTGCCACGGAGGAAACGGCGGAGCAAGGGTTGGTGCCATTTCCTGTACAAGCTTCTACTTGCACCGCGTCAGCGACCGTGGCCTCATTCATATCCTGCGTAAATTCCGCATACACCACGGCGTTCACACAGACGGCAGCAGTAAATTTCACGTTCGGAACCGCGCTGATTCGGTCCTCTGTACATTCGCTCACCACTTGGGGAACATCCGGAATAGCGCCCGTGGAAAAACTCCAGGCGTAAGAAGCCGCGCTAGCGTTCAGGGTAGACGCACTCCCTTCAGTGATAAGGAAGTACCCGTCATTCGCACTCTTACCGGCAGAATCCGTGAGCGTTACTTTGCCGCTCGCTGTCCCTGAAGGGACGGTAACCGTAACCTTGCCCGCACTCCAAGAAGTAACCGTAGCTGTTTTAGCAGAGGAAAATGTTACAGCTCCGGTACTCTCGCCAAATCCTCCACCAGAGAGAGAAACCGTATCCCCGGAAACTCCGCTATCTGGAGAAACCGCGCAAAGGTTCGGCCCGGTATCACCCGTGATGACGGTAAACGGAACCGTATTTGAAACCGCGCCTGCACTTGTCTCAAGTGAAACGTCGTAATCGCCAGAAGGAAGAACCGAACCGCTCGTGAAGGCTTGCGGTACGGAAAAAAGGACGTACGCATCACGCCAGTTGTCCGCTGCAGAACAAGCAGCCGGGAACTCAAGACTACCAATCGCTTCATCCCCCGTAGCCTTACTTACCATGTGCACGATGCCAACCGATTCACCAAATGAAGCACCGTCCAAACTCACAAAACGTCCCGTCCCGCCGCTTCCCGGACTAATTGCCGAAATAGATGGAAGACTGACAATTTTTTCTGATAAAGAAAACGTCAGCGCATTTGACTCTACACCCTTAATAGACACGAAGACGCTATAACGACCACCAGAAAGAGTGGGAGTTGTGGCTACAATCTTTTGATCAGCCCAAGAGGAAAAACTCTTCGCGCTTCCCGCGTCACCAAAATTGACAACCGAATCGCCTTGCGTCTCTCCAAAATTCTCTCCGCCGAGAACAAAGGAGCTTCCGGAGGTGCCGCTTGAAGGAGAGAGGAAGCACAGGCTCGGCCGTACCGTGCTGTTCACGTCAAAATCCAGAATCAGCTCCCCGCGATCGTCATTTGTTTTATCCGTTTTCTGATCTGCGGTCTCTAAGCGGATAGCTCCGGAGATCGCGCCCTCCGGAACCTGAACCGTAACTTCACGATCACTCCAACCCGCCGTACAAGAAGGAACAGCAGCCTGAATCTCTCCTTCCGCTCCAGCAAAAAATACCTTGCCGCTACTTACCCCAAAATGATCACCGGAAAGGGTGACGAAGGTACCCACAGCGCCGTCAATCGGAGAAACCTTGGCAATGATCGGCATAGCTACGCACTTCCCGGAAACGCAGGAACCACTCGCTCCACAGTCCGCATCCGCCGTACAAGACGATCCGCTGCAAGCTCCGCAGTAGTTGGCATTCGCGGGATCACCGCCGCAATCAATACCAGTTTCTCCGGACGCCGTGTCCTGAGCACCATTAAAGCAAGAGGCTGCTCTTGCCCGTACAGTAACAGAATTCTCATCTGTATTCCCGGCAACGTCTGAAACGGTAGCGGTAATTTTATAGAGATCCCCGGGGGTTACTCCGGCAGTGTCCCAGCTGCTATCAATGAGGACATTTTTCAAATCCGCACCGCTTGAGGGTACCGTATCAATGCTTGTCCCGCCCACAGAAAACTCTGCGGAGCTCACTGCTGCGTCATCCGTGGCCAAAACTTGGAGAGGGACAAAGCTTTCCACGCTCACCGCGCCGCCGTCATCCGGAAGCGTAACTTCCGCCCGCGGATTTTCCGTATCAATCAAATCGCCCGTAGTGAATGACGCTGTACAAGGCGAACGCGTGGAACAGGTGAGCGCGCTGCCGCTCGTGCTCTTTACCGCGCTCTTTATCTCAACGGTATAGGCGGTGTTCGCCTCAAAACAGAACCTGTCAGCGTTTGGTTCGGGGCATGGACTGCTTGGGCGGAACGTGAGCGCATTACCGAAAACCGAAACCACGCCATCCACCACTCCTCCTGCAGCATTTTTCACTACCACGTTTCCACTGCCCGTAGCGGGATCAACATTTTTTGAAAATGTAGTGCGAAGCAGAATATTGCGGATAGGAACGCTCCCGGTAGGAACAAACGCCGTAACTGCAAACTCAGATGTGCTGCCGCCGCCAAGAGAGCTTCCCCCACCTCCGCCTCCGCCGCCTCCCCCACCTCCGCCTCCGCCATTTGTGGCATTTACAAGCGAGCTGATGATGAACGTGGTGATGGTGAAAGAAAATAAAATGATTGCGAGCCCAATAGCGCCGTTCAACAAAATCTTCTTTGCGCGAGAGACCTTCTCTTCATCTCCCCCAGCCGTCATCCAGGTAAACCCGCCATAGAGCACAATAACAACCGCCACCATGCCAAGGAGCCCAAGGCCGATCCTGATAATGTTAGCCACAATAAGCCGCGGGTCTTCACTGCCGAGCCCCGTAGCATCTCCCACTGTTTGGAGACCTTCTTGTGCCGTGGCCTGCGCAAAGACGCTAACCGGATGTGCCAAACTCCCGCCCGCCATGAAAAGGGCGAGGGCAAGTCCGGTGAAAAGCTGTGAGAGTCTCGAAAGCTTCACAAAAGAGGGTTAGAAGAGCGCGCAAGCGCTTGAAGAAGGTGA
>Ga0172380_10008389_pt1 | contig 11317 bp, 23 predicted proteins | sample Leawe162metaG_FD_119747 | JGI IMG/M metagenome (GOLD analysis project Ga0172380, IMG submission 119747) | Leachate microbial communities from a municipal landfill in Southern Ontario, Canada - Leachate well 162 metaG | ecosystem: Engineered > Solid waste > Landfill > Unclassified | place... | reverse complement strand
TCGGAGAAGAATTTGTTGACTTCTCGAAGGCAGAGAAGAAGGCCGGGAAGGATGTGATTGCCTGGGCGCGAAAGATTGCAGATTATGATATAAATGTCCAGGCCCTCATATCGAGAGCAAAAACTCTCGGGGATTTTTCCCTCACGGAGTCCGAGCGCCTTCAGGCCATGAGGGCCGGAGAGGTCCAGACAAACTTTAGGGCCTATGTTGAGGATCTTCCTGAATTCAGAACAAGCCTTGGTGGAAAAATCATAACGCAATTCAAAACCTTCTCTTTCGAACAGGCAAAAACCATGAACCGCTTTGTCCTTGGAGAAGCCAGGAAAGGTAACTTTCGGCCTCTGCTTATGGTCCCACTTGCCATGGGGATTCCCGGAGCCCTTGTTATGGAATTAAGGAGTCTGCTCTCAAACAAACCAGGGCAATGGACGAAATTTTTCAATACAGGCGAAGGAGACGAATTTCTTTCTGCCTTGTGGGAAACGTACTCTACCGGAGGAGCCCTGGCGGGATTTGATATCGTTTCGGGATTCGCAAAGTATGGGGACCCCGGGCTCGGGCCTTCCATCGGAGGGCTCATGAAGGCAGCGGAGATGGTTTCCGAGCTTTACAAAACCGAAGACAGTCTGGCCGGCTCCAGCCTGGAGAAGCGACTCAAGGTCGCCGGGGTGTGGGCGCTGTCAGAGTTGCCATTTGGAGGGACCCTGAAAAGAACCTTTGTGGGTCAGAACCGGGCTGACGAGGAATACCTCCGCGCTCAAAAAGATCCGATCTATAAAATGAAGCTTGACATCCGAAAGGAGAGGGCCAAAGATCCTGATCTTAGGGAAATATATAAAACCCGCAAAAAAATCTCTGATGATCTCAAGAAATTGAGAATGGAGGATTGATGGAATACGCGGATAGGATAAACACAGAGCCTCATTTCAATCTCGCCGTTGCTTTCGACATCGGAATCCGGACTCCGGATATGATCTCCATGAAGGATATGTCTGATGATGACCAGAAAAAACTCCTCGCCGATGGGTCCTGGACATGGATTTCAGGCACCACCACGGCCATGAAAAAACTCCGGGGCTGCAGGGCCAGCTTTCACGCGCATTGGAACGGGGAAAAGATCGGTCATTTTTTCGTATCCGTGAACGACCGGGCGATGTTCGGGATCGACATGGGTCCAGAGCTTGTGAGTAATTGCATGACCGTATGGGCGGGGCAGAGCAGGGTCGTGACGCCGTACCTCGAAAACCTGATCAAACAGGTTGTGGCCCGGGACCCGGACTTCCGTGGGTTCGTTGACGTTGAGGCGGTCCTTGACGGAGGAGAGGCGATATATCAGAATATCACCGTTGGAGCCCTGCCTGAGTTTGTGTGGACCCTGGCTGCGCTGTATGACAAGCCTATAGAGGATATTTTCGTGAGTGACGACCCTCCTTCAGGATTCGGGTGTTGCATGAGGCTTTTTAAATATCCGTATTCGCTCCAGACAAACCAGAGCGTGGCCCAGGCCGTTCCTGTTTCCGATCTTAAATGGGACGGGGAGTCGTTTGTAGCAATAGGCCGCGGATCTCAGATGAAAAAAGCCTGGAGAGATGTTTATTCGAAGGCAGCGGGGCTTGAAAAATACGGCGTTATTTATCGTAGGGACGGGGACGTTCTTCCCCGCCGCACGATGTTTGAGTTAAAGCTCGGGAAATACTTATAATTCCTTGCCGGTCTTTCCCGGCTATTAACCGACTTTGGAAAGCACATAATCGATAATATCCTTACCATCACTCTTGCCCATCGCGAAATTATAGGTCATCTCTTCAAGATCCGCGGCCATGTTTAATCGATCGGCAATCCATTCCGCATCTTCTGGTTTATCACATCGACAAATTGCATTTCCAGTAGGATATGGCCTAACTTTCAAATGTTCTTCAAAATCAACTTTTTCTTTTTCTTCCTCCGTCCACTTCAAGTATTGAGGTTTATCTATAAAACGTCCTTGTTGCCATGTATTAATGTTCATATTTCCTCCCCTTTATTCCCCGCCGATCGCAGAGGTTAATTTTTCTTCTTCGGATATCCTATTCCAAACGGATATAATATATTATTCGGCTTCCCGATGAACTCTTTCGGACGCCATCCAGATAACCACCAGCAATACCATTTGTAACTAAAGAGTATGTGAATTGCTCTTTTGAAAATATAAAAGGTCATGAAACCCCGCGATTCAATTCTGTTGTTCAAATATTCGTTTTTCCACCAACCTTTATTAAACATAATTTTGAAAAATGGATTGAAGGTTTTTCCAATAACGATAGGAAACATTTCCGTACTCCTTTCCGAGGTTTAGTATATCTCATGCCCTGGCCCAAGTTCTCCTGAAAATTTTATGGCCGTCGAAAGCCTCCTCATCGGCTCAGACATTGGCTCTCTCGATATCCACGCGTCAATTACCGCTATTGCCGATTGCCGAATAAGATTGATGTCATATTTTTCTACGGCATCCTTATTGAATCTGCATATCAAATTTCCATCTATTTTTGAGACAAATTCTTCTTTATCTCCGCACTCGGAGCCGTCCTCTCTGTTTTTATAAAACGGACATTTTATTCTTTCGCATGAATTCATAATTCACTCCTTAAATTACTTAATTGTCCTTTTGTGACTATAGTTTATCAATAAATATCATGGCCGGGACTAAAACCACCGCTGTATTTTATGGCCTCAGAAAGTTTTCTCATCGGTTCTGACATCGGCTCTCGGTATATCCATGTATCTATAACAGAAATAGCCATTTGACGAATTAAGTTTATATCATATTTTCGACGGCATCTTTGTTGAACCTGCATATCAACTCTCCATCTCTGATGGATATATGCTCATCCTTATCGCCGCACTCATGACCATACTTTTCACTCCACTTATAAAATGGGCATGAGATTCTTTCGCAACCGCTTTGCACTCTATTGTATCCCTTATTTTTTATTTTCATCTTCTACTTCCTCCCATCTGGCATTGCGTGATTAAAATCGGATGCAAATTTTTTATTAACCATTTCTTGATACTCTTCCACGGTTTCCCATTCGCTTTCTTGCACATAATAATCACAGTCTGGACAATAAGCGTCATAAGCATCGAAAGGATAGCCTTGACGACTTATGACCATGCCGGACAAAATTGTTCCGCATTTCGGACAATAAATTCTTTGATATTTTACATTACTGCTCATGCGTTTCCATACATCTCCATGATCTTTTTCAATCTTCTGCGCCATTCACGCCAGATGTTTTCCCCGTGAATCCGCTTGATAGTTTCCCGTGCCATTTCCAGCATCTCCGCTTCGCCAATTTGCTTTCTGCATTTTATGTATGTCAAATAACAGGCCTCACGCAAAAGGGAGTCAACACTCGGATAGCGTTCAAATAAATCCTTAATCAGCTTGTTTGCTTCTGATTTCTCACTCATCCCGCTTGTCCTCCTAATATTGATAAAATCCCATCGAATCTATTTCGGAAATTTTAATATAATATTTTTGATATCCGTTATAAATAGAAATTTCATCTCCTTCAATGTGCATCTCTATAATTGGGTCGATGTGCTCAATAGATCCATGTTTTTTAATTATTTTTATTCCATAGCTCATTTCTTGTCCTCCGCTCGCGTGTTCCATCTCTTAATGGATATTTCATGTTCCTGTGATCTCCAGCACACGCAGACGTCACAAGAGGGGCAATACACATCAATGAGAGGGTTTTCAATGATATCTTTCTCGATAACATTTTCATATCCGCAAAAAGGGCACGGCTTTAATTTATCGCTCATCGCGGGCCTCTACTTTTTCTTATCATTGCTTCAGAGTTTTACAAGTATCTCCAAATTATTTCAGACAGTTTGTTATATCCAGAGTCATTATAATGGACCTCGTCGGAAGCATATTCGCGAGACAACCCTCCAAAAGCGTCTATCATGTCGTTCGTATTTATAAATATCGAGTCTGAGTCCAGACCCGAGTTTTCAATTCCTGAATTCATTTCTCCGATAAACTGGAATAGGGGGCTTGTGGATATTGGGGGAACCACGCCGGTATAATAAATTTTTGCATCCGGATTTTCTGCTCTGAGCGCAGATAAAACTTCTTTTATTCGTTGCGGAAAAGAATCCTGCCAGCCTCTCGAAATGTCGTTAATTCCCACAGATAAAATAATAATATCGGGCCGAAATTGTTTGACGAATGGGACACGAGAAAGAGTGTTTACGCTGGTCGTTCCACCGAGAGCCAGGTTTACAACATGCTGTCCCGGAAAAATTTTTTCAACCGGCATAAAATCAATTCGGCTATCTCCGAGGAGAATGATGGTTGGAGCCGCACCGCCGTATTCATCCCACGCGATGGGATAGTTGTCCGGATTGCCAAGAGCGAGATCCTGAACGATTCCGCCCGAAGGAGCATTGCATCCCAAAAGAATCAACAAAAAAAATATCATTGCCTTCATGTCAACCCCCTGTTTCCTCAATACAATATGCTCAAATTCTAATCATACGTCAATAGCCCTGTTCTATTTTTTTCTTTAAATCATCGGCCATTTTCGTTAAAAATTCGTTTCTACTCATTCCCGCGGTCAGGATGTAGTCCTTTATCTGGAGGAGTTCCATGCGCTCAAGGTATGCCATGTCGACGTGGTTTCGGATGGCCTGTTCTCCGGACCTGGTGTGCCCGTACTGGTGGCACGTCTTCCCTCCGAATCTCTGGTTTCCGACGTGGTAGACGTTGCACAGCGGGATTCCGTTCCTCCAGTCGTACCGCAGGATTGCGTGACGCCTGAAGACTACGTGGTGGCATTGGAGGTCTTCGGCGCCCTGGTGGCCGCAGATGGGACAGGTATTGTTGAAATTGATAAGGACGGCCCGGCGCCATAGCTTCATAAGGTAGGAGTCGGAAACGGAACGCTTGCTCATTTTGGTTTCCTTATTTCGTTTATGACGAGAGAGGGTTTCCCTTTCTTTTCCATGGCTTTAATTTGTCTCTTGTTCCATCGGTTACCCTTGTATGCTCTTCGGCCCTCATTTATGCTTTTTTGGTAAATGATGGAGTCACCTTTGTTCAGAATGAGAATCGCCCCTTCATTTCCTCTTCCTGTACCGATCAACCATATTCTTTTTGATCGGGTCTGGAGTTTTTTTAGTGCGGGTAGCGAGAAAAATGCAGAACAGATACACAACAATAGCTCCAATAACGATATATTTTTCCATGATGCCTCCTTGATAAATTTTTCGATAAATTGACAGGCGACCTCGATTTCCTCCCATGGCCCTGCGGGTTCGGCGTATATCGTGACGAACATGAAGTACCTGGGGCCGTCGTGCTGCCCGAATTTCATGTAGACGTTCGATTTTTTTCCGAATTTTACGCGCCGGCCATGCTCCCGGAATAGTCTGAAGGAATCCCATGCCTTTATGTGAGCTGCAATTTCAGCCTCCGCGTAGCGCAGGGACTTCTCGTCGATATTTTCGATTGACCTTGTTGCCGTAAATGCTCTAATCATGACGCGACTCCTGCTTTTATTTGCTCTCTCAATGATTGATAATTTTTCCTGTGGCTGATCATCTCCCGCTTGAGATTAAAAATCCTCAAAGCTCCGAGCCTTGCCAATGTAAATTGCTCTTCAGGACTCAAGGGCCGGGCTCTGCTATTCGCCTTCGGCTTCGCTATTTCTTTGCATCGAAATTCTGACGTTATAACGAGAATTCCTGCGCGATCAGGTATAAAGTCGATGTGCTTCGCGAGATAAGATGGAATGGCAAAATACAGGTATTTTATTTTATAACTATCGTGGCTATGCATTTTTTCGAGGTCTTTTTTCAGGTCGGCTTTGCTTACTTTTATTTCGACCTCTGTTAAGTATCCGTTTTTACTCATGGAAAGGAGGTCACACTCATGGACTCCAAGGCCCCATGATACATTTGGAACGATTAGATTCGTTCTCGTTCCGATCCAGTCGGCAACGATACATTCGATCTCGTCTGTTTTTATATCAAACTTCATGCCGATAACCCTCTTGTGATTTCTTCTATCGTCATTCCCATAAGCTCCTCGATGATCGGGGTAGCCTCGTCCCAATACGTTTGAAAATCCGATTGGTCCTTCGCTTTGAAGGATATGGACTCCTCTACGGGGACCCTCGTTCCGTCCGGGAACATCATCCACGATTTTATGTGCAGGGTCCGGATCAGGAGATATTTGCTTACTTGCTCTTTACTGTAAAACGAAAACCCTATCCGATTCGAGTCGTGATTCATAAAAATGAATTCCATCACGGCCCAATACAGATTGTGATGGCGGGGGTTCCGGGGCTTCCTCATCTCCACGCGATGGATCTCCCCCAGGGGTATCTGTTGCAATTCCTTCTGGTCCCGGTCGTGAGCGGGGATGAGGCCGAACCAGCCGACCTCGTTCACCGTGATCTGGATCTTTACGACATCGAGTTTCAATTAAGATCCTCTCCGGCGATCTCCTGGTTGAACGTGACATAAATTCCGTACCCATATGTCGAAAGGGTCCCTCCGCCGATGGCATTTTTCCTCAACGACTGGAGGAGGATCGGTTGCGCCGTGAAAAGAGAAGGATCGATCTTCCCGGCGTTATCCTTTTGCCATTTCTCGAAATCTTCGGAGGACCGGAAGATCAGGTGCTTTTGGATAATCATAGAGCACCCCGCAGTTCGTGGTATTTCTTGTCAAGCTCGGCCTGTTCCGCCTTTGTCCAGGCCCGTTTTTTCGCGATGTCCCGGGCCACAAGATTGAGGTTTTGCGCGGAGGTAGCTGCGGACTCCATTTCAACGAGTGCGTCCTCCAGAGTCACTTCTTTAGGTCCTCCAAATTTGCTTTTGACCTGGTCTGCAGCGGACGGTTTGTCGTCCACGATTTCGGCGTCAATTACGGGAGGAGTGCAGGATGATACGGGGTCGCTTGACGGGGGACCTTCCGGTCCTTCCGATGGTGGCCCGATCTGTCTTGTGAGTTCGTTAACTCGGTCGTCCGTGAGAAGCATCCCCTCGTATTGTACTCCCTGCTGGATAAGCTGATGGATTTTTTCCATGGCGCCCTGGGTGAGATCCGGGACGAGGTTTATTACCGGGAATGAGTTTTTTGATCCCGGTTTGTTCGACTTCACCTTCTCAACGGTGAGGTTCATTGGAATCCCGACGATCCGGCCCGGGAATTTCATGAGCTTATCGAGTACCGAAGTGATCGCGGGTATGCTGGAGTCGTCTCCTTTCGTGGACAACCACCAGAGCCCGTAGACCTTCACTCCGAGAACGAAAAAGCGCAGGGTCAGGGTCGCATCCCATTTGGCCGTGTATTTTTCGGTATTGAATTTAGCGGCCAGTTTCCCCATGAACATAACGTCTCCGCTGACGGTGTCGTATTCGTTCGTTTCCTTGTTGTGGACCCGAAATGTCTCACCGTCTCCGTGAGCGACCAGCTTCCCGGCGTGATCCCGGAGTTCATATCTCTCCTCGGCCACCTTCTCCATATCGTTTGACGGGAAGGCGATCATGATCCGGTTGGGGTTGGGGCCGTATACGTCATGGAAATACTGCGAATATTTCCCGGAGGCAATGAAGTGATCCAGGGAGTGCGGAATCCCTTTGTCGTCCTTCTCTCCGCATTTTATAAATCCGAGTCGGCTTAAAACCTCTTCGGACGGCTTATCTCGTTTTATTCTTCCCTTTGGCATTGGGTTCCTCCGTTTTGATGTTCATTTTTGCAAGCGGGTCAATCATGACGACCATGTCTTCAGGCTTCGAATCCCTCGTCACCAGTCCCGCGGAAAAAATCTGGTAGGGCTCGATTGATCCGATGCCGTTGATATAATAAAGCTCAAGGAGCTTTCCCCATTTTTTGCAAGCCGGCTCCTCGGTGACTTCCTGGAACCCGTATGGCTTCACGGTTTTCCCCAGGGGGAGCTTGTATCCCCGCGGATGATAAATGAAGCTGCGGCTTACCGGTGTGTCCGGATTCGCTTCGTTCCAACCAGGACGGTATGCGCCGTGGGTCTGGATGAAATAATTCTCGTAGGGGTCGTTGCGGCTGGATTTGTAGTCGAGGAGTACGATCTCCCGGGATTTCTTCTTCGCCACCCCGAGCGTGATTTCCGCGATCAGGTCGATGCTGCCGCCATATGGGTATCCCTGATTCTCGCTGACGAATGGAAATTCAACGGCGATGGGCCTGGGCTCGTACTTTTGGCACCAGACGATGAATCCGAAAACGTCCTCCTGGATTCGCTTCACCCACGCCTTGATGTCGAGTGGCGGAGCCATCGCTGTGCTCCCGTTCAAAATGAAGTCCCAAATATAATGGGTTACCGCCTCGACTCCCTGGTCCCATTTCCCTCCGAGAATGATGTTCCCGAAGATTTTGTGCATCATGGTCCCGTAATTCGCGGCGTCCTCAAGTACGGCGTCCGCGCGATCCCCGAGCTTCGCCCTCCAGTCCATGATTCCGAAAGGAGTCGGCATCGTGATTTTCAGGATGTTGGTCACGCTGGCGCCGCGGACAAGTCGGCCATCTCGCATGACGGCGTAGTACCGCTTGCCGTTGTAATTTAGCCTGAAGATATCCTCGGTGCTGGTTTTAATGAAGTCTGCGGCGAGAAAGTCGGCCTTTAGCCTTTCCGCGACTTCCATGCTGATAGCGGTCTTTGTAGAGTTCGTCATAAAGATTCCCCTGCTCCCCTTTTTTTATTTTGGTTAGGATGCGGAAAAATCCGATCCATAAGAATTGCACGTAAAAGAATCCCGCGCCTTCGATGGACTCCTTCCTGGCCCATACAAACCCGAAGGTGGTTCGGAGTCCGATTCCCCAGGTTATCCGTGGACCGGATCGTTCGTACCGGATCAACCATCTGTCCTTGTTTGTTATTATCATTTCCGCCTTTTCTCCACAAGTTTTTTTATGAATTCCACGAGTCTCCAGCCCGATTCTTCGACCCTCCCAAATTCCATCATTGACCCAATTATTACCCGAATCAAATTTGGATAATTTTTATCTTCGATCTCTATCGACATCAGTATCATATAGGTCTTTAACGCGAACTTGTTGTTCTCAAAAAATTCTGCAAGAGCCCATTTGAAAATTTTTCGTTGCTCAGACTTTGTAAGGAATTCGTCCCGAAGAATGAGCCAGAGCAGATCCCCGACCTTGTCGTATTTGGCCGAGAGAGCGCGTTCTATAGTCACGGGATCGTTCCCGAACATGATGTATCCGCGCTCCACGGGGTACGCTTGGCAGGGCTTCCACGCGGCGATCTCGGGGATGCTATACCCTTTTTTCATAGTATTTGCATCGAGTTCCCAGGAATTCGTCCATGTCTCCGGTCTCGCCCTGGTTGTCGAATTCGTCGAATAGAGCCTCCATGTATTCCTCGTCCGACTCGTCGTATTTGCACTCGGGCAGGACCTCCACAACCTCGCTCTCTGAGGGATCGCCTTCGGAATGATGGATGCAGTTCGCGCAGGATTTCTCAGCCATTTTTTCTGGCCTCCTCATCCCTCTGCACGAGCTCGTCTATTACGCGACCGCGACCGAACGGGCCGTCTTCGCCGAATTCCTTTTTGATTTCCGCCCGTCTCTCTTTAGAGATGCGGTCGATGGCCGCGAGTGTTTGTCTGCGAAGTAGAACCGTTATTTGGACGCCTTTCATAATTTCCTCCTTTTGGATATAATATAAATCATAGGTTAAAAGCAATTACGAGTCAAGCATTTTTTATTAAAAAATTTGCTCTTCACCATTGCCTCCAGGTTGAACGCGACGGCCCCGACGTAGTGGGAGTCGGATTTTCGCATAGACCCCTGTTTCCGTTGAAAAAAACGGCATTTTAGAAGGGTTTACGCTGGCACCTCGAACGGCGACCGCAGGTTATTGGCTTCCTCGATGTATTTTTTGAGTTCTTTTGCGCTCGGGCGGTCGTCCCTTATTTTTTCCATGAATTTTACGTGGTTGTCGATCTGCGGGAATTTGGCGTAGCACCTGGCCCCGAGGGCGGTCCATACGGTCTGGCAAAGCAGCCTCCCATATTTCTTCAGGAGGTCTTTCTCGCTCATCCTAGCGTCGTCGGCAAGAACGTCCTGCCAGGTTCCCGCGACTGCAGCGGGATCGGGGAGCGCAAGCTTTTCCACGTTCTCGGAGTCGTTGAATCCCTCCGGGGTGCTGAATGGCGACTGGTAGTCATTTTTCACGCAGAAGTTTAGCCAGATTTCGGATAGATGCTTGGGGTGGGGGAATGGCGCCGTGCTTGTCGGAGAGAAGTGTTCGCGGATCATTTTGTAAAAAAGGGCGCAGGAGCCCTCGGGGATGTTGTCCTCTATCCAGGAAAAGGCTTCGCTGTAGACGAGGTTGGGAATGTCTCCCATCGAGGTTTTGTCGATGGCCGGCTGGTTATAGGCCAGCCCGAGTTTTATCATCATTTCGGTGTATTTCATTTCAACCCTCTGTTATTTTTTTAACGTCCTTGTTTTGGGAATCAACCAGGGTTTTAACCTGTTCCGGGGAAAGGGACTCGATGAAATTATTCCGGGCGCGGAATGGTTGCGGGGGCGCCGCCTGAGTTTTAAACCTGATGTGATTCCCCTGGAAGGTGGTAGCGGCTCCTCTCCAATCGACGATTTCTTTTTTATTTTTTCCCTGGGTCCATCCGTTCGCTTGATAATAACCGTACCCGGCCAGAGGAGGGAATTCGTAATTCATTTTCACGCAATAAGCCGTCCATTCCTCGGGAGATGGAGGATTTATTTGTGGGTTGTAGGTATTATCTATCTCTCTCTTTCTCTTTATCTCTCTCTTTCTCTTTGGTGGAATTTGTCTCGGACATTCTTGGGACATTGTCCCAATTTGAAGTCTGGCTCGATATTCCGCCTTCCTGATAGCCTCTGTTGAGTGATGGCCGATGAAAGATTGGATATCGCTGGCAAATATTTCACCGCTTTCCATGATCTTTATAATATCAAGATCGACTGCGGCTTTAATTGCCCTCTCTACGTGGTCCCGGTCGTGGTTGATCACTTTTGCGAGGACTCCGATTTTGTTTATATCATAGGGAATTCTGTCGGTCATCATCACTTGGCCGTTGTGGCGGAGGCTTTTAAGATACAGCTTTAAAATTATATTCGAATAGATATAACCATTTTCCATGCCTTCGAGGATTTTAATGGCATCACGCTCAAAAAAATCCTCCTTGAGTTTCAGATAATAATACTTTTTGTTATCCATTACCGGCCCTCGTCGCGACGGGCTTCATAAACCCGGTCCATAGCCTCTGTGATTTCATCG
>Ga0172380_10008387_pt1 | contig 11321 bp, 10 predicted proteins | sample Leawe162metaG_FD_119747 | JGI IMG/M metagenome (GOLD analysis project Ga0172380, IMG submission 119747) | Leachate microbial communities from a municipal landfill in Southern Ontario, Canada - Leachate well 162 metaG | ecosystem: Engineered > Solid waste > Landfill > Unclassified | place... | reverse complement strand
TCCCGAAGGATCCAACCTACCTGTCAATAGCCGGATTGATTTTCCTTGGTTCCATACATATCCGCCAACGGCGTATCCCGGAAAGCCACGGGTGCGGGCATGAGCACCCATGTGCCTGACACGGGGTCGTTTCATGGGGGCGTCCTGCGGACCTGTGCCTGCCACCTGATCCGGATCGCTATCTTTGGGTGTATTGCAGCCATGATCCTCACCTTAACGGCTGCCGGGATCCCTGCCAACCGGACCAGTATCCAAACGTTGTCAGAAGATCCCATCCCGGTTTCAGAAGTGTCATCATCAGAAACCGTCACGCTGCCGTTCATCTACGGTAATGACACGCCGGGATTTTTCAGCCGCCAGTATCTGTTCCCCTTCCAGAAAAAAAATATCACCGTCCTGACCAATGTGAGCGCCGGGATATATTTCGGGGCAAAAAACGGGAATAAATTTGCGATAGTGCCGGCTCGTGTCGAAACGGAAACTGTGGCTTCCGATTATTACCGGGCGTTTGTCAACGACCCGGTCCAGGAGCCGATCTACGCGGATCTCTCCGGGCAGTTCCGTGCAATCCGGCAGGAACACAGGTATTCTGATGATGAATATCTTGAACTGCTCACAGTATTTGTCCAGAGCCTGCCGTACGACACCACGGCGGCTGCGCACCCGGATACCTTCTCGCGTTTCCCGGTCGAAACTATCGCTGATGGTACTGGGGACTGTGATGACAAAAGTGTCCTGCTCGCAGGTCTCCTGTCGCGGGAAGGGTATAACGTCTCTCTCCTTCTCTTCATCCCAGAGCATCACATGGCAGTCGGTATTGAGTGTGACTGCCTGCAGTACAGGGATACAGGGTATACATATATCGAAACTACGGGAGTCTCGTTCCTGGGAGATGTGCCAAAACGACTGAACCAGTCCGAAAAGTACGTTTCAGCGGGTCAGGCGCCACAGGCAATCCCGATAACCAGTTCTCCTGTCGTGATCAAGGTCGGAAACGGATCGAAAAAATTCACCCGTGCGAATGAGACCGGGTACATCCTTGCCAAAAAGGAGGTCATCGATGCCCGGATCGCGTCCCTTAAGGTGGAGATCAACATCTCCGCCCGTGACGATCCCTCCCGGTGCAGGACGCTCACTGGGACCTACAACGCTTATGTCGGGATTCATAACACGCTCGGGAAACACCAGTTCGACCGGGCTGGGATGTACCAGTACCTGTTGACCCTGCAACCGTCGTCCTGCACGGGCGGGTCAGCTGCCTCATCCCCGTATGGTTCCGGCAATCCAGCTTCCTGCAGCATGGACCTTCCGGGTGATGAACGGTTACCCTCGTGGTATCTTCCCTGTCCCCACGGGATCTGGGTGTCCCGGCAGTGCATGTGGCAGAGCGTGCGGCAGGAACTCGCTCCTCTCTCCTGTTGACCGGGGCTCCCGCCCGTGAAGAGGGATGTCGTCAGGAATCGGAAGGAGGAACAGCTATCCCGAAACGTCCCGGGAGTAAAAATCCCGAAGGGAAAGACACAAGGGAGCCCTGCCATGCAGGATACGACAAACGTGAAGAGGGAATATCGCATCGGCGAGACGGCGGACATAGAAAAACGGGAGGAACCATAGTACCGTCCAGCAGTCCCGGTCATGGGTGGCTACCGGGCATGCGGGCGGGCGCCAGCGGGCAGTCCCTGCATGACCGTGATGCTATCCCCATACTTTTTAAGGTATCCCAATGTCCCTGCCGAGAGGGCATACCGGGAGAAACGCCCGTCTTTGTGGAGTTTTAAGAGACCGTCATCAATAAGCCGCTTCATGTGCCAGGTGACCGTTGGTCCGGATACGCCAAGTATTTTCACGAAATCCCGACGGGACATCAATGGGCTTGTGGCAAGAGCAAGAATGATCTGACAGTCTGTTTCCTGGCGCAGGTATTTGAGTAATTTCTTCTCACTCTGGTCGTATTTACCGGAATTCTCAAAATAACCGGTAATGCCATGAGACTCGATCAGGACAATCTTCCCCGAGATCCTCATAATGGTGAGGTGATAGGTAAGCGCCCCACGGGAAATCCCGGTTTCCCGCAGCAGTTCGATGTAACTAATCCCCGGTCTGGACCTGATGATGATATTTAAGGTATTTCTTATCGAATTGGCGAGGATGTTACTCCGTGTGATCCTCCTGAACCCGAGGCAGGAGAGGAATTTTATAGCAAAAAAAATCTCGACCGGGAAGACCAATGTAGGAGAGAGCGCAAGGGCGCCGATAATTACCATCTCGCGGAGCGTGAGATCCCAGAACGTGATGGGAACAACGTCCGCTGCGGCGGTCCCGGTAGCCCCGAATGCTGGTTCAACCGTGTACCCTTGAGAGAGCGCAGTTGTCGGTGCGGCAAGGAGCACGAGAAAAATAAAGAGCAATGCGCAGGAAGCAGGTGCTCTTGTCATCATACCGGCACTGTTCTTTTTATTTATTCATCAGCCTTGTGGTCATGTGTGCCGGTTCTGATCCACGAGAGGTTCTCAAGACTGCCATAGGAGATATTCTTCCTGCTGTGGATAAGGAATTTCCAGTATCCCGAAGGCAGGGTATTCGGGTTGTTGATCTTCAGATCAATCCTGCCATCGGTTTTACCATCCGAGACATCGTAGAAAGGACCAAGGGTCTTGTCCGGGGTAATAACGGTCATGGAAACCGGATCTGCCGGGTCATTGCTGTAGAGCGAGACGATGATATAGGGAATGCCGGCGGCAACGTACTTTGAGAACAGTGCAGTTTTTTCCTCGTAGCCCGTCCCGTTCTGTGCAGGAAACCCGGTACCTGTCATATTCTCCTGGCGTTCTTCGGGAAGAGTTCCTCTGATCTGGGTGGGGGTGTACCGGTCCGTGATATGGATATCGCCCGGGAACATAAATGCCAGTGCCAGAATGACACCGGCACAGAACAGCAGGGCAATCCCCAGGATCTTCATACTATCAGCTGCTCATGGGAATTATTTCAGGATTCTCTTTTCCCTCTTTGTTTAGCGGGGCGCCGCGATGTGTAGAGGATTTGCTCATAAATCGTTTATTACGAGAATGCCATTTTTCAATCGTACAACGATTCCCGGTTGCAGTCATTCCTGCAACCGGGGGGATAAACCATGATACAAAAAAACGTACCTCTCCTGATTCTGTCCGGTTTATTTGCGGGCATCCTCCTTGCTTTTACCGTGATGGCAGTGGTCCCCTACAACCTGACAGGATCGCCTGGCACCGATGCGACACTCCAGCCGATAATGCACCAGAACGTGACTGCGGGATCCGGTGATCTGCCACAGTTTTCCTCAAGTGACGAAGCACGTACATTTCTCAGGTCGCACACGGAAGGAGACGACACTCCCGTGCTCCTGTCCGAAGGGTCCAGCCCGGGCGCGTCCCTGATCAACGGAACCCGTACGTGGCGGTTTGAGGTTGATACTTCGACGTTCAAACCGGACGAGTATATCGTCATGGCAAGTGCTGTCAGGCAGGACGCCACTGGCACGGCACTCTTCAATGTCCTTGAGCGTTCAGCAACGAAGGTACCGGGGCAGGTGCAGCAACCCGTACCGCTCCCGGCTATCACCCGCTGGTTTATAACGGTCAACCGGATCGGCGACCATTATGTCGGCGATACGTTCACGATCACCGGTCAGACGAACCTGGCTGCCGACGACGAAATCCTCATTCAGATATTTTCCTCATCCTTCAAACCCACGCAGAAGAGCCAGAGCGGGGAGTTCAGCGGTGTTACCGGCACGATACGGTCATCCGCGTATTCTCAGCCAGTTCCTGCCCCGACTGCTGCCGGAGCTCCGGCAACCGACCGCACATACTCCACAACGAATGTCCAGGTCAAAGAGGTGGACGAGGCGGACATCGTCAAGACCGACGGAACGTATGTCTATGTCCTGACTGGCAATCACCTCCATATTCTCAAGGGGTATCCTGCCACGGACGCAGGGATCATCTCGACCCTGCAGTTCTCCGGCACCCCGCAGTCGCTGTACCTGAACGGCGACCGGCTCGTGCTGATCAGTTCCTCCCAGCGACAGGATACCTTCGGGTACTGCCAGCCCGGTTCCTGTGGCGTGACCATTCCGGTCGTCCAGAAGACGCAGGTACTTATCTATTCAGTGAAAGACCCGGCGCACCCGGCGCTCGTGCGTGAGATGGAACTGGACGGCGTATACAAGGACACCCGCATGATCGGGTCCATGCTCTACTTCGTTACGGACAATTACCTTGATTTGTATGGTGACGATGCAGGATTCCCCGGAGTGTACGATAGCAGCCACGGGTCATCGGTACCTCCGGTATACTACTTTGACCGGAACGACCAGGAGTATTCCCTGACCACCATCGGTGCGGTCGATATACGGGCAACCGAGCCGGTGAAGGCAAAGACGTTTTTCATCGGATCTGCCGGGATCGTCTACGTCTCAACCAATAACCTGTATATTGCTATCCCGGCGGCAGGCAACGACCGCGTGACAAGGACTACTGAGTTGTATGCCTTTGCACTGGATGAGGGGCGGCTGACGTATTCTGCCCGGGGTCTGGTAGACGGGACACTGTCAAACCAGTTTGCAATGGATGAAAGCGGCGGGAACCTGCGGGTGGCAACTACCCTTCAGGACAACAGCCAATCCCGTGACGGACAGTCCAGCAAGGTTACCATCCTCGATGATCGGATGAGGATCCTCGGCACGGTGGGTAACCTTGCACCTGGTCAGCAGATCTATGCGGCAAGGTTCATGGGGGACCGGCTGTATCTTGTGACGTTCCGGGAAACCGACCCGCTCTTTGTCATCGATCTGGTTAATCCCCGTAACCCCACCGTCCTTGGCGAACTGCATATCCCCGGGTTCTCGCAATACCTGCATCCCTATGATGCCACCCACCTGATAGGTGTGGGGAAAGAGTCCACGCAAGGCGGGCTGAAGATCGCGCTTTTCGATGTTGCCAATGTGCACAACCCATTCCTGGTCGACGAGAAGAAACTGGGTGGATCCGGCAGCGATTCTGAGGCGCTCCGGGACCACAAGGCATTCCTCTTCGACCGGGAGAAAAACCTCCTCGTCCTGCCCACTCGCATTGTGGAAGACACTACATACCATAGTGTAACGCGATCGGTCTGGGGCGGGGCATATGTCTTCGGCGTGAACCCGGACAAAGGGTTTACCCTGAAAGGCACGGTTGTCCACTATCGGGACACTGGTACCCGGCGGGATGTCAAACGTGCATTCTATATTGAGGACGTGCTCTATACGATGGCGCCGGATAAGATTGTCATGAGTAACCTGAAGAACGGTATCTCCCTTATCGGTGCCCTGGAGCTGCCGTAGGTAATCCCCATATCCCCCCTTTTTCGCAGGACCGGCGTCCCCCGGAAAGGCAGAAACCCTGTCTGGTCGTGCACTTCCCCACCTTACCCTGACAAGTATCGATCGATCGATACTCTTATTATGCCTGCATGGCAAATGGTAAGACAGCACTTTTTCATGTGCTGACAGATGTAAGTCCGACGTGCTTCACCGCACTGCCCGAACGTGGCTTTGGGATTACAGGGGGTCAGTAAGCTTACTGCACTTTCTGGACTTACAGGACGTCTTAGAAGGAGGTATAACTATGGCACGAATGCACGCCCGAAGAAGAGGCAAATCCTGCTCAGTCCGCCCTTACCGGAAACAGGCGCCCGCATGGTCCAACACGGACACGAAGGCAATCGAGAAGATCATCATCGATCTCCGGAAGGAAGGCACATCGAGCGCAAAGATCGGTCTTATCCTGCGGGATCGGTACGGCGTTCCTGATGTCAAGCTGGCAACAGGCAAACGCATCGGAGATATCTTAAGGGAGAACAAGATCGAGTCCGAGATCCCCGAAGATCTGCGGAATCTCATGAAAAAGGCGCTCGGGCTGCGCAAGCACCTGGGTGAGAACAAGAAAGACCTGCACAACAAACGGCAGCTCCACCTCGTTGAAGCCAAGATCCGCAGGCTGGTACGGTACTACACGGGAACGAAGAAACTACCCGCTGGATTTACCTACAAACCCGAGACCGCAGAGATCCTGCTGTCACGGTAAGACAAGAACCCCGTGTTGATCCCCATGTCGCTTGACGCCGCCGCAGAGACCGTTGCAGAACAGATCCGCCGCCAGCCGTTCGTCGAGGTGTATGCACACCACGATGCGGATGGCATTGCAGCGGGTGCTATCCTCTGCCACGCGATGCTCCGGGCGGGTATCCGGTTCCGGCTCCGGATAAAATCCGAGGTCCGGGTCGCAGAACTGTCTGGCGATGGCGCAAAACTCCTCTGTGATCTCGGTTCCGGTATCGAAGACCTCCCCGGTGATACGATGGTCGTTGACCATCACATTCCCCGGTTTGAAGGCGAGTTCCACGCAAACCCCCGGTTGTCCGGTATTGATGGCGACCGTGAACTTTCGGCTGCCGGCATGGCATACATCGTCGCACAGAAGATCGGGGATAACCGCGATCTTGCCGGGCTGGTCATCCCTGGAATCATTGGCGATGACCAGGAGATCCGGGGCAAGAACCTTGAGATCTCAAACGATGGTATCGGGAACGGTATCGTCCTTCCCGCCCGCGGGCTGACGCTGCCTGGTCGGGACATGACCGAACGGTGGTATCTCTCGACGAGTCCATACTTGTCCGGGATCAGCGGAGAAGAGACGGTCATATCAGATCTCCTCCTTGAAGCACAAGGGGAGAACGGTACCCGGCTCGACACCCTCATCTCGCTTGCCGTGCTCCGCGCCGCACCGCAGACATCAGCGGATCGCCTCATGGAGATCTACGGCGACACATACCATCTGGAGCGAGAAGTGATCGATGACGCCCACGCCCTTACTGCGGTCATTGATGCGTGCGGGAAATCCGGGCACGGGGATCTGGGTGCGGCACTCTGCCTGCGCTCGTCCCACGCACTCGACAAGGCATGGGAGATCGCGCGACTGCACCGGACGAACGTGATCACGGCGTTACGCGCTGTGCAACCCGTCGCGGGCAGTGCAGGAGTGTACGAGGTGCAGGATGCACAGCTCACGAGTGACATCGCAGATGTGCTGGCACGGGACACGGTGCAGACCGTCCCGGTGCTGGTCTATGCACGAAACGGGGACGTGTGCCGGATTTCGGCTCGCTGCCCGCGAAATGTCACGGCGGATATCGGGCTTGTCATCCATGAGGTTGCAGCCGCCTGCGGTGGAAACGGCGGCGGACATACCCGCCGTGCAGGTGCAACGATCCCGTGCACCCAGATCCCGGCGTTTATCAGTGGCTGGCAGGGGGCGCTTGCGGGATGATGCAGATCACAGGAGAGATCATAACAGAGCACCATGCCGCCCGGTGTGTAGCAGAAGCCCTTGCACCGGACAACTTAAAGAGCATGGTGACGCAGGCACACGGGGATCAGGTCATGACAACGATCGCCGGAACACAGGTCAGGTCGGTCATTGCATCGGTTGATGACTACCTGATGATGCTGGCAATTGCAGAGGACACATGTTCATACGTTTCGCAATGATGCGGGAAAACCCGGTGGACTCATGAGGTCACAGGCACTTCATGGGGATGATCGCAGAGGGTTTTGCCCGGTGCATGGCGAAACGGGAAGGTAAACCAGACCAAAAGAGAACCCCTTAAAGGTGATATTATGGCAAAGAAGAAACAGGTAGGAAGAAGAGTCGAAGGCTGGAAAGCCAAGAGCTGGTTCAAGGTCTACGTTCCCGACAACCTCGGGAAAGCGTATATCGGTGACACCATTGCAAATGATGCCGAGAACGTGAAAGGCAGGATCATGCAGTCAACTCTCGGAGAGATCCTGAATGATTATGCAAAACAGCACGTCAAGATGAGCTTCAAGATTGCTACGGTGACGGGCGATGCAGCATACACGGAGTTTGTCGGGCACGAAGTGACCCGCGATTACCTCCGGTCACTGGTCAAGCGCCGGAGTTCCCGCGTGGACTGCCATACGCTGGTCGTGACAAAGGACGCTAAGAAGGTCCGGCTGACCATCAGCTGCTACACGTTTGCACGGGCGAACATTGCACAGGAACACGCGATCCGGAATGTGATCCTTGCAAGCGTCGCAGCCCAGGCACAGGCATGGGACCTGACGACCCTTGTCAACGGCATCATCTCCGGTGAGATCTCACGGGATCTCTTCAAGGCAGTCAAGACCATCTACCCCACACGCCGGGTAGAGATCATCAAGTCCAAAGTTGAGCAGGTCGCAACGCTCATCTCAACCAAGTAATTTTTTTTTGGAATACCACACGGTATCTTTATGACAACCATTATCACAGATCCCCGTCGCCAGAAGCTGCTGCTTTGCGCAATAGCGTTCGGTGTGGTAATGGATGGAATTGACGGATCCATTGTGAACGTGGCACTCCCGACGATGGCTGCGTACTTCGACACAGACGCAGGAACGATCGCGTGGGTCATTATCACCTACCTGCTCATGATGGCAGGACTCCTCATTGTCTTCGGAAAACTCGCGGGCTACGGGTATACAAAAAAACTGTTCCTTCTGGGATTTGTCATCTTTACCCTGGGTTCTGCCACCTGCGGGATCGCCCTCACGCTGGATCTCCTGCTTGCTGCACGACTCGTGCAGGGACTCGGGGCTGCGATGATCGCCGCAGTCGCCCCGCTGCTCTGCATCAGGTACCTTCCCAAAAAGATGCTGGGAACTGCCCTTGGCGTGATCGCCGCGACCGCGTCCATCGGGTTTGCCGCCGGACCTGCAATTGGGGGGATTCTCACCCAATACCTGTCATGGCACGGGATCTTCCTCGTCAACATCCCCATCGGCATCGTAGGGATCCTCTTTGCGGCGAGAGTGATTCCCCGCGACGAACCGGAAACGAGTACGGTATCCTTCGATTACCCGGGCGCTGTCTTACTCTTTGGCGCCATGGTCTTCTGTATCATTGTGCTAGAAGAAGTGGCTGCCCGTGGTGTAACGGATCCGCTGGTCATCCTCAGTGGGGTGCTCTGCCTGCTGTGCTCGGGGCTGTTTGTCATACAGGAGCTGACGACAACAGAGCCATTTCTCAACATCCGGATCTTCTCGGCGTGGCAGTTCACCGCAGTTCTCGTCGCGTACCTGCTGGTCAATATTATCTTTCTGGGCATCATCTACCTGCTCCCGTTCTATCTGGCGAACGAGATGCACTTCGATCTTGCAACCAGTGGTCTCTGCCTCCTGATTCCCCCAGCGGTAATAGCGATTTTCAGCATCCCGTTCGGGCAGTTGTCGGACCGGCACGGTCGCAGGATTTTTACGACTACCGCTTGCGGACTTTTCGTCCTCTCGAGCGCAATCTTTGCGATCCTGGCTCCCGGATCCGGGTATCTTCCTCTGCTTGCCGGTCTTATCCTGATGGGGGTGGCATTCGGGATCGCAGCCGGGCCAGCCTCCAGCAGGATCATCGACATCGTCCCCACCGGCGAGGAGGGGACAGGATCCTCCCTGATGGTGACCACCATCTATTTCGGCGGCGTCCTCGGGACGGCTATCTATGCGATGCTCTTTACTGTCGCAACCGCGAATACCGGCGGAATTGTTGCTTTCACTGATCTGGATTCCGCAACATTCCTGTACGGGTTCCACATGACGATGGCAGCTGGTCTCGTGCTTTCAGTACTCTCACTGGTACTCTCAGCAATCGTGCCGGATACGAAGAGCGCCACGTAACCCTCATACGACGCCACCTACGACGAGAGGCGGACCCACGGAGCGTTCATACCGGGAACCTGATATTCTGTATTACGGGTCATCGTCCCGTACCAAGAAAACTAATTACCCCTGAGCATCCAATCATTCCACACGAATGACCGCTCATAAGATCCTGTTTGTTATCATTGACGGTTTGTCCGACAGACCCTGCCCGGAACTCGGTGGTCTCACCCCCCTGGAATCTGCGAAAAAACCGGTCCTCGACCGGATCGCAGCTGAGGGTATCTGCGGGATCATGGATACGATTGCGCCCGGTATCCGCCCCGGATCGGACACAGCCCATCTCGCGTTGCTCGGCTATGATCCGCACACGTACTACACGGGGAGGGGACCGCTCGAATGCGAAGGGACTGGCATCCACATGGATGCAGGGATGATCGGGTTCCGGTGCAACTACGCGACCGTATCCCCCGAACTAGTGATCGTTGATCGGCGTGCCGGCAGGATCCACGATACTGCGGCACTTTCGGCTGCGATACAAGCCGGGGTGGATCTCTCGCGGTTTGGCGTGGAATTCACGTTCAGATCCGGCGCCGGGCACCGTGCAGCCCTGGCGCTGAAAGGTGCCGGGCTCGGGCACTGCGTCTCCTCAAACGACCCGAAGAAGGATGGCGTGCCGCCGCTCACGGTAAATGCCGTGCGGCAGACTGAACCGGACAGAACTACGGCGGCAGTCTGCAACGAGTTTGTCCGGCAGTCAACCGAGATCCTCCGGGACCACCCGGTGAACAAAAGACGGATTGCGGAGGGACTCGCCCCGGCAAACATCGTTCTGATGCGGGGCGCCGGGGAGATGGGGCAGTACGAACCCTTCCCCAAAAAATATGAGATCAGCGGGAGCGTGATCGCAGCCGCAAGCCTGATCACCGGCATCGGCAGTGCGGTCGGGCTCACGGCAGTCCCGGTTCCCGGTATCACCGGTTCACAGGACAGCAACATCGAAGGAAAGATCGCCGCGGTACTTTCTGAACTGAAATCAAAGGATTTCGTGCTGGTCAATATCAAAGGCGCAGATGAGGCAGGGCATGACGGGCATGTGGCGGAGAAGAAGGCGTTCATCGAACGGGTGGATGCCGCACTCGCACCGCTCCTCACGCTCGAGGACTGTATCCTTGTCATCTGTGCCGATCATTCCACCCCCTGTGCGATCAAGGATCACAGCGCAGATCCGGTCCCGGTGGTCATCCGGGGCGACGGTGTCCGGGTGGATGAGGTCATGCATTTTGAGGAACGCGCCTGTGCACGGGGCGGGCTCAACCGGATCACCGGCGCTGCCCTGATGCCGATCGCGCTCGACCTGATCAATAAGGCGCACAAGTACGGTGCCTGAACCAGTAACCGGGGAACCATGAGAAACGGATCCGTGAAAAACTGGCACAAGCACTGCCTGCTGCCTGACGGTACTGAACTCCAGGAGCACAGCATAAAGACCGCTCGCAATATCGTGATCGGCGAGTACTGCCAGATCGATTACGGGCTCCGGGGTGCGGATATTTACGTGGGGGAGTCCTCGAAGATCCGGGGACACATCTGGGCT
>Ga0172380_10008386_pt1 | contig 11323 bp, 11 predicted proteins | sample Leawe162metaG_FD_119747 | JGI IMG/M metagenome (GOLD analysis project Ga0172380, IMG submission 119747) | Leachate microbial communities from a municipal landfill in Southern Ontario, Canada - Leachate well 162 metaG | ecosystem: Engineered > Solid waste > Landfill > Unclassified | place... | reverse complement strand
GCCGCTGACGCAGTGGATCAACAAGCGCATCATCCGCGCCGGCATGGAGACCACGATGGAGACCGTGGCCGTCATGACCTCCAACGCTGGCCTGATCCTGAACTCCTCGGAAGACGCGAAGGAAGCGCGGAACGCGCTGATGGAGCGTCGCGACCCGGTGTTCCAGGGCCGCTAGCGGTCGACCATTCGCATCGAGTGCGAGATGGAGGCCGGGGGCAACCCCGGCCTCTGTGCTTTCCGACGCTGATAGGCTGCGTGGGTTTCCTGGCTGATCGTGGCGCAGTGGAGAATCGGTATGACTGGCGAGAAGGTTCAAGGTCCTGCCTCGTACTTCCCCTCGATCGAGAAGAAGTACGGGAAGCCGATCGCTGAGTGGAAGGCGCTGATCCGCTCGAGTCCCCTCACCAGGCACATGGAGCTGGTGAACTGGCTGAAGTCGGAGCATGGGTTGGGCCATGGCCATGCGAACGCCCTGGTGGCCCACACGCTTCATGAAGATGCGAAGTAGCCGCCTCCTACTGCTTCTAGCGACATCACGCTCGTTAACACACCTGTCTGCTCAGGGCGCATAATCCCGCCGAGCCTCGATCTCCGCGCGTGTGCGGACGGGGTGGGTGCGGCCGAGATGTGGCGTGCGGGGGCGCGCTGCTGGCGACGGTCGCGAGGAGGGCACGATGAAGACGGGGCAGTTCCAGGGGTTCAACGTCGAGGTGGTGGAGCGCGGGATCTGCGTGATCACGCTGGACCAGCCGGAGCGGATGAACGGCACGAACCAAGCGATGAAGCGCGACCTGACGGAGGTGTTGCTGCACGCGCAGATGGACGACGAGGTGCGCGTGGTGATCCTCACCGGCACCGGTCGTGCGTTCTCCGCGGGTGACGACATGACGGGGGCCACGCGCGATGCGGTGCCGTCGCTGGTGCCGGGGGTACCTCGGGGGCACGGGACGGCGATCGGGACGTACGACGCGCTGCGGATGCTGTCGCAGCAGGTGAACCTGGCGATCCGGAACATGGACAAGGTGACGATCGCGGCGGTCAACGGGTTTGCGATCCAGACGGGGCTGTCGCTGGCGCTGGCCTGCGACTTCCGGATCGCGGCGCGCGAGGCGAAGCTGGGCAGCGCGACGCTGCGCTTCGGGCTGCTGCCGGACGAGGGCGGGCAGTATCTGCTGGTGCAGACGCTGGGCCTGCCGAAGGCGCTGGACTTCATCCTGCGCAAGCGCATCGTGACCGGCGAGGAGGCGCACGCGCTGGGCCTGGTGCACGAGGTGGTGGACGGCGACAAGCTGATGGATGCGGCGATGGAGATGGCGCGCGAGTTCGCAGATGGGCCGCAGGTGGCAACGCGGCTGCTGAAGCGCTCGATCTACCTCGCGGCGGAACTCACGATGGAGCAGTCGTTCGACGAGATCGCGGCGAAGACGGCGATCAGCGACCACCACCCGGACGCGAAGGAGGGCGGGACGGCGTTCCGCGAGAAGCGGAAGCCGAACTTCGCGTAGGACTGCTACTGGCCGGTGAAATTGGGCTTGCGCTTCTCCAGGAAGGCGCGGACGCCTTCCTGGCGGTCTGTGCTGTCGCGGGTGTGTGCGCCGGCGGCGCGTTCGTATTCGATGAGCTCCGCGAGTGAGTGGTCGCGGCCGTACTGGATCATGCGCTTGGCGAACATGATCGAGAGCGGGGCATTGTCGGCGAGCTCGCGGGCGAGCTCTGCGGCGCGCGCGTCGGGATCCTCGACGAGCTCGTTGCCGAGGCCGATGCGGAGGGCCTCATCGGCATTGACCTCGCGGCCGGTGAAGAAGAGCTCGTAGGCGCGGGCCTCTCCGACGATCTTCGGGAGCGACCACGTGAGGCCGTTGTCCGGGGTGAAGGCGCGGCGGACGAAGACGGTGGTGAAGCGCGCGCCCGGGCCGAGGATGCGGATGTCGAAGGAGCAGGCCCACGCCATCCCGCCGCCAGCGGCGACGCCGTTGATGGAGGCGATGGTGGGCTTGTCCAGCGACGGCATCATCATCGAGATGGCGTTCTGCTCCAGCCGGCCGTAGCGCTGAGAGCGAGGCGGGGGCGGGGCGTTGGGGTCGCGCGGGCCGCCGAGGTCTGCACCGGAGCAGAACCCGCGGCCCTCGGCGGTGACGAGCACGACGCGGACGTCGTCGTCCTCCTGCAACCGCGCGGTGAGGTCGAAGATCTCCGGGCGTGTCTTCGGGCTGAAGGCGTTGAGGCGGTCTGGCCGGTTGATGCGGAAGTGCGCGACGTGATCCTTGACCTCGACGACCAGGTCTTCGTACTGCGGGTAGTCCATCGTGGTTCCTCGATCTCCGGCGTTCGTCCGGGGGCTACTCCTACGGGCGTGGGTTGAGGGCCTTCGCTTCGCGTAGCGCCGCGATCTCTGCGTCCGTGAGGTTGAACTCGTGCAGGATGGCGTCCACGTTCACGCCCGGCATGTCCGCGGAGGCGCGGATGAACGAGGGCGTGCGCGAGAAGGAGACGATGGGCTTCACGTGCTTCTCCGGGCCAGTGACCGGGTGCACCGTCTCCTGGAAGTAGAGCCGTCCCTGCTCGTCGTCCGCGACCTCCTCCGGTAGGAGCACGGGCGCGACCGGCGCGTTGGCTGCGCCGAAGTCCTTCATCCACTCGGCGACGGTGCGCGTGCGGAGGATGCGCTCGATCTCCTTGCGCTCCTCCTCGACGTACGGGGGGAAGTCCGGTGACGCGACGTCCAGCGCGGGGTCGTCCGTGCCCTTGCCCTCGAGACCCAGCACCTGGCGCACCTGCATGCGGCCGCCGACGGTGTTGGCGCTGATGGCGAGTGCTCCGTCCTTCGCGTTGTAGCCGCCCCAGTAGTTGGAGCCGCGGCGGGCGTTGCCGCCCTCTTTGCGGGCGTTCATGAAGTCGACGTAGTTCCCGCCGCTCGCGCGGATCTCGGCGTAGCGCTTCACGATCCTGGCGCGCGACGTGCGGTCTGTCTCGCCGTCGCGCATCGTCGTGCCACCCTCGAGCGCCATGGCTGCGCCGACGAGCGATGTCTCGATGTACTGGCCTTCGCCCGTCTTCTCGCGATGGAAGAGGGCGGCGCAGACGCCCATGGCGCCACCGAGGCCGGAGGATGCGTCACCGAGGAGGACGCCGCCGACACTCTCGGGCGCGCCGTGCTCATCGACTTTGCCGTTTGCGGCCATTGCGCCGGAGTACGCCTGTGCGGACACGTCCGCGCCGGCATCGTTGGCCATGGGGCCCTCGGAGCCGAAGCCGGTGATCTCCGCGTAGATGATGCGCGGGTTGATCTTCGAAAGTGTCGCGTAGTCGATGCCGAGGCGCTTGGGGACGCCCGGGCGGTAGTTGATCGCGACGACATCTACGTCCTTCACCATGCGGTGGATGAGCGCGATGCCTTCCGGCGCCTTCAGGTCCACCTGGAGGCTGCGCTTCCCTCGGTTGACCCACTGGAAGACGCGGCTGGTGCCGGGGACGGTGCCATTGTTGCGGCGTGGTTCGCCCTCCAGCGGCTCGACCTTGATGACGTCCGCGCCCATGTCCGCGAGGTTCATGGTGAGGTACGGCGCGGCGACGATGAGCCCGAACTCGAGCACGCGCACGCCGTGAAGCGGGCCGTTTGCCATGGTGTCCCTCCTCTGGATGGCCGCCCCCGCGGTCACCCGCCGAATCGCGGGCATAATAGACCCGTCAGCAAGGGCGAATCGTGGGGAGTGACAGTGATCATCGAGGCCACGATCACGGCGATCCGGCAGGGCACGCCGACCGTGAAGGTGTTCACGTTCGCGACAGTGCCGCCGATGGACTTCAAGGCGGGTCAGTGGCTGGACCTGTATGTGGACGTGGCCGGGAACTCCGAGGTCGGGGGCTACTCCATGACGTCCTCGCCGCTGGTGCGGGACTCTGTGGAGCTGGCGATCAAATGGTCGGACGCGAACCCGGTGACGCGCCACCTCCACGAACAGGCGCGCGTCGGCGACCAGGTGAACCTGGACGGCGGGCAGGGTGAGTGCTTCTACGAGGCGGGGATGGCGTCGTCACTGGTGTTGATCGCCGGGGGCATCGGCATCACGCCGATCATGAGCATAATCCGCTACGCGCGGGAGGCGACGCCGGCCGTGCCGGTGACGCTGCTCTACTCCGCACCGTCGGCCGAGGAACATCTCTACCGCGACGAACTCGAAGGGTTCATGGCCGGGGGGATGGCGCTGCGGTGCGAGTTCCTGGTGACGCGTGACGGGCCGCTGCCGGCGGGGACGGTTCGGGGACGCGTCGATGAGGCGCACCTGCGAGAGGTGACCGGGGACCCGGAGGCGATGTACTTCGTCTGCGGGCCGCCGGGGATGATCGACGAGGTGCCGGGGACGCTGGTGCGGCTGGGTGTGGCGGAGTCCCTCGTGCGGTACGAGCGCTGGTGGTGAGGGCGATGACCGCCCTCGACGGTCGCTCGGGTGAACGCCGCCGAGGGCTGTGAGTCTGTGAGTTCTGGGCGCTACTGGCCCTTGAAGTTCGGCTCGCGGCGCTCGACGAAGGCGCGGGGGCCCTCCTTGGCGTCGTCCGTCTGACCGATGACCCAGCGGAGCAGGTTGCCGAAGCGCAGCGACTGGCCGAGCTCCATCTCCTGCGAAGTGTACGCGACCTCCTTGACCGCGGCGATCGCGAGCGGGGCGTGACGCGCGATGCGCGTGCCGATCTGCTTCGCCGTCGGCAGGAGGTCCTCGGCTGCCGTGAGGCGGCTGATGAGGCCCACGCGGAAGGCGGTGGCGGCGTCGATGCGGTCGCCGGTCAGGATCATCTCCATCGCCATGGAGTGCGGGATGTGGCGGGGGAGGCGCTGCGGGCCGCCGCCGCCGGGGAAGAAGCCGTGCACGATCTCGGGGAGTGCGAAGGCTGCCTCGTTGGAGCCGATGAGGATGTCGCACTGGAGCGCGAGCTCCATGCCGCCACCGAGGCAGTAGCCGTTTACGGCGGCGATGACGGGCTTGGTCACGCCGGACGCCCCGAAGCCGCGGCTGGGCTTCACCAGCTGAGCGATGGGGCTCATGCCCGGGCCGCCCTGGGCCTCGGATGCCGCGCGCTCCTTCAGATCCGCTCCGGCGCAGAAGGCGCGGCCGGTGCCGGTGATGATCGCGACGCGGATCTCCGGGTCTTCCTGCACCTGCCGGAACGCCTCTGACATGCCACCGCTGAGCGCGCGGCTCATGGTGTTCATAGCCTCCGGCCGGTTCAGGGTGATGGTGGCGACGCGGTCCTCGACTTCGAGGACGACGACGTCCGTGCCTACGTCCCGCTTCTCTGCTGCCATCGGGTGCCTCTTCTCTGTCGCGTGCTCCTCGGAGGAGCGGTCGGGGTGGGTGGTGCTACCAGGCCGCTTCCATCAGGTCGATGGCGCTCTGGATGGCGTCCTGCTCGTCGCGCATGCCGGGGTTGAAGTTGAAGACCTTCACGGTCTCCTTGGCCAGCGAGGGGAAATCCTCCCGGTTGATGCCGGGGAGCTCGCGCATGCGCGTGGGCATCCCGACCTTCTTGTAGAGGGTCTCCAGGGCGTCTGCGACGGCGTCCGTGGCCTGCCGGGCGTCCATACCGTCCTTCCACACCCCGAGGGCCGTGGCGACGCGCTGAGCGGCCTCTAGCGGGGGCGTGGTGCGACGGGCGACGGTGGGCACCATGACGCAGGTGGCCTCGCCCTGCCAGATTTGCGGGTAGCGGATGTGCACCGCGGTCGCGATGGCGTAGTTGCCGCCGAAGGCGTTGGGACCGGCGACGGCGCGCCTGGCACCTCGACGGCCCTGGTCGTCGTCGTCGGAGCGGTTGCCGAGGAAAGCAGCCGTGCAGAGGTCGATGCGAGGGGCGATGGCGTCCGGTTCCTCCACGAGCCGCTCATAGGCGCGGTGCGCGGTGCGGAAGATGTGGAGTCGGTCGCCCTCCACGAGCGGGTTCATGTCCGGTGTGGCGAGGCCGGAGAGGGCGCCGGTGAAGGTGGTGGTGGCCGTGGAGCGGGTGAGCTCCAGCGGTGTCTGCATCAGCGCTTCCCAGTCCCAGAAAAGGGCGACCGGCCGCGTCTTGGGGTCGAAGTACTCCATGCGTTGATCGAGGTCCGGGTTGGCGAGTCCGGAGCCGCCGCGGTTCATGCCGCCGGTGGGCGTGGTGACGACGTTGATGATCGGCAGCTTGGGCGCGTTGAGGCGCGGGCTGAAGGCAGGCTTGCCCGGGGGGTACTGGGTCATGATCTCGAAGTGGTCGCCCTGCTCGCAGAGGAAGATGTCCACCACGCGGGTGGCGATGATCACGCTGCCGCCGCCAGCGGCGATGAGCAGGTCCGCGTTGGCCGCGCGGGCGGCCTCCGTGGCGGCGACGACGGAGCGGTAGGTCGAGTCGACCTCGATGCCGTCGAAGACGCCGGCGAACATGTCGCCGAGCGCTTCCTTGATTCGCTGGACGATGGTGGTCTTGCCGGTGATGGACTTGGAGCAGACGACGAAGGCTCGCTTCGCGCCGTTCCGGACGACCTCTTCCTTTAGGTAGTTCTCCAGGGTCTCCGGGCCGCTGTAGAGCCGCCACGGGAAGCCGCGAGCCAGGAAGTCGTAACGGTCGGCGTCCTCGCCGTACTTCGAGGTGAGGTCGGTGGTCATGTGGTCCCTCCCGTGCGGGCGTACTCGCCCGGTGTGTGGCTCGACCTGGCCCGTCATCTGGGCCGGGAGCGCGCGGAGGGTACACCTTGCAGCGGCTCGCGTGGACACGTCCGACCAAGGAGGGCGGTGCGCCTCCAGCGTCGTCCAGGCGGAGAGGCGAGTGACCTCCTTGTGAGCGTTCCTCGTTATGTGATACAAGGCGGCGCGGCAGCCAGCGTCCACTCCGGCGACCGAGCCAGCGCTGATCGCACAATCTGGCGATACGAGGCTGCGCCCTGCACCGAGCCCAAGGAGGCCTGCGTTGTCGTTCGAGAAGATCAAGTCGGAAACCACCAAGGATCGCGTCCTGGTCATCACCATGGACGACCCGCCCACGCTTAACTCCTACAGCGGCACGATGGCCGCCGAGGTGGAGAGTGAAGTCCGGCGTTTCGCGGAGGACCCGGAGCTGCGGTCGCTAGTGATCACGGGCGCAGGGCGCGCCTTCTCCTCCGGCGCGAACGTGCGGACGTTCAACTCCAACATCGAGGCGCGCGAGACCGAGAAGAAGGAAGAGCAGGAGTACGTCCCCACCGGCTGGGAGCGGCTGGACCCGATCTACTGGTCGCGGGAGACGCGCAACTACGGCACGGGGCCTGCGATCGTGTCGCTGCTGCACAACCTGCAGAAGCCCTCGTTTGCCGCGGTGAACGGGCACGCCTACGGGCTGGGGTGCGGCGTGGCGCTCTCGTGCGACTTCCGTGTCGCGGCAAAGTCGGCGCGATTCAACGAGGCGTTCATCCGCAACGGCATTGTGCCGGCGGACGGCTCCGCGTGGCAGCTTCCGAAGCTGGTGGGGATGTCCAACACACTCTGGATGCAGTACTCGGGTGAGGCTGTGACGGGCGAGGACGCGTACCGCATCGGCCTGGCCAACTGGCTGACCGAGGACGACCAGCTCATGGACAAGACGATGGAGGTCGCGACGAAGCTTGCTCGCGGCCCGGTCTACGCGATGGGCCTGCTGAAGCAGCTGGTGCACCAGGGGTACCAGCAGGACCTGTCCCAGCACCTGCCGATCGCCTCGCGGGCACAGGCGCTGACGCGGGAGACGTTCGACCACAAGGAGGGCGTGCGCGCCTTTATCGAGAAGCGCGAGCCGCAGTTCCGCGGCGCGTAGCGGCGAGTCGCAGACGACGAAACGGCCCCTCGCGAGAGGGGCCGTTTCCGTGTGACGTGCTTGCGGGGCCGTGGAACGGCCGCGCGACTGCTACGAGTACTCGCCGACCGCGCCACCCTCGATGAGCTCGTTGATCTCGGACTCCGCGAGGCCGGCCTCTGCGAGGACCTCACGCGAGTGATAGCCCAGCGGCGGGGCGGAACGCTCCACGCCCGTCGGGGTGGCGGACATCTTCACCAGCGGGCCCACCACGCGCTGTGGTCCGGTGACCGGGTGCACGAGGTCCACCATCATGTCCGTGGCGACGATGTGCGGGTCGTCTGCCATCTCTTCTGCGAAGTTGACCTCGCTGGCGGGGAAGCCCTTGGACAGCAGGAGCTCCACCCACTCCTTCGCTGTCTTCTCCATCAGGGTCTCCTGGACCTTCGCGTGCCAGGCCTCGAAGCGCTCCTCCGCGCCAGGCGCGCGGGCGTCGTAGTCCGGGTCGTCCAGGTCGTCGCGCATGCCGATGATGGAGCGAACCTGCTCGCGGTTCTGCTTCGTGAGGGCGCCGAGGACGAGCGCACCCTCCTTGGTGTTGTAGCCGCCGTAGTAGAGGCGCTGCGCGGTCAGGCCGCGGCGCGCGCCCTTTCGGATCTCCAGCAACTCCTCGTATGTCCCCCCGGCGGCACGGCGTTCGGCGACTTCGGCCACCACGGGGTCGCGCAGGGTGGCGTCGTGCACGGGCTCGCGCATGACCTGGAGCGACTGCATCTCCAGCGCAGTCTTGACGAGCGAGACGTTGATCTCCTGTCCCTCGCCAGTGAGGGCGCGGTGGTACAGCGCCGCGAGGACGCCCATGGCTGCGGCCAGGCCGGTGCCGCGGTCCGCGATCGTGGTGGACATAATCGATGCTGGCGCACCGAACTCGTCGACCTTGCCCTCGGCGGCCATGAGGCCGCTGTAGGCCTGCGCCACGATGTCGGAGCCGGCGCGGGTGGCGTAAGGGCCGTTCTCGCCGAAGCCGGTGATGGTGGCGTAGATGAGGTCCGGGCGGAACTTCTTGAGCGTCTCGTAGTCGATATTCAGCTTCGCCGGGACGCCGACACGGTAGTTCGACATCACGATGTCGAAGGTGGGCACGATCCTGTGGATCAGGGCCTGACCTTCGGGGCGGGAGAGGTCCACGGTGAGGCTGCGCTTGCCGACGTTCAGGGACTGAAAGTACTTGCCCTCGTTGGGGACTATGGCGCCGGTGTTGCGGCGATCCTCCCCCTTCAGGGGCTCTACTTTCACGACGTCCGCGCCGAAGTGTGCGAGCGCGACGCCAGCGAACGGCCCGGCCACGATCTGCGAGAATTCGAGAATCCGGATACCGGAAAGCGGGCCGTTGCTCATGTGTCGCCCTCCAGGAGCGCATGTGCCGTGTTTGGAGCGGTCCGGAGAGGCACCGCGGGCCGCGATGATAACGTGTCCAAGCAGTTCGGGCTGCGTCCCAATGATGGATACCCAGATTCGTTGACGAAGTTCCGAGGGGGGACATACCGTCGCGCCCCTCGACGGTTCCGCCGGTGCGCGGGCGCCTGTCCCGGACGGTCACGCAAGGGGCAGGTATCGATGGCGAAGCAGACACCCAAGGATCGGTACATCAAGGCGAACGGGATCCGCATCCACTACCTGGACTGGGGTGGTGGCGACAAACCGGTGCTGGTGCTGGCCCACGGCCTTGGTGGAAACGCGCACGCCTGGGACTCCTTCATCCGCAGCGGGCTGGCGCCGGCGGACAAGTACCGCATCATCGCGATCGACCAGCGCGGCCACGGCGACAGCGATCACACTCGCGACTACTCGATCCAGCGGTTCGTGGAGGACTTCCGTGCCTTTGCGGACAAGATGGACTTCGGGAAGTACGACTACCTGGGGCACTCGCTGGGGGCGCGCCACGGGATGGCGTACGCGGGTGACGACTGGAAGCACCTGAACCACCTGGTGCTGGTGGACTTCGGGCCGGAGATGGAGCGCGCGGGGGCGACCCAGGTGCGCGGCAACTCGGTGCAGCGTCCGACGAGCTTCCGGACGATGGAGGAGGCGGTGGCGTTCCTGCGCGACCAGAACCCGACGCGCACGGCGGAGCAGGTGCGCGAGACCGCGCAGTACGCGCTGCGGGAGAACTACGCGGGGAAGATCGTGTGGAAGCAGGATCCGGAGCTGGGCTGGATCTCCGGCGGGTTCGGCCTGAAGGAAGTCCCGTACCTCTGGGAGCAGGTGGCGAAGATCCGCTGCAACACGCTGATCGTTCGGGGCGCCAATAGCAACGTCCTGGGCACGGGTGTGCTGGCGCGGATGCTGGAGGTGATGCCGACGGCGAAGTCCGTGGAGATCGCGGACGCGGGCCACGGCGTGCCTCAGGACCAGCCGGAAGCGTTCTGGGGCGCGGTGAATGCGTTCCTGAAAGAGCCGAGCCGCCCGAAGAAGAAGGTACGATCGAAGTAGGGGCGGACGCTAGCGCTCACACGAGACGAACTGGAATGGGTGAGGTCATCGATGGCTGACGGACTACTTCTGCTACATGCGTTCCCGCTGGACGCCTCCATGTGGGGGCCGCAGATGGCGGCACTGAGCGGGCGCTACTCGATCGTGGCGCCGAACCTGCCCGGCTTCGGGGACTCGCCGCAGGCGGACCCGGCTGCGTGGATGGACGCGGCGGCGGACCAGGCGGCTGAGGCGATGACGGCCGCCGGGATGGACCGCGCGGTGGTGTGCGGACTGTCGATGGGCGGCTACGTGGCGCTGGCGTTCTGGCGACGGCACGCCGATCGCGTCGCGGGGATCATCCTCGCGAACACCCGCTCCGGCGCCGACGACGAGGCGGGGCAGCAGCGGCGTCGCGACCTGGCGACGCGCCTGCGCGCCGAGGGCAACGGCTTCCTGGCGGACAACCCGCCGCCCCTGCTGTCCGCGGAGGCTCGCCCGGAGCTTCTGGAGCGCATGCAGGCGATCATCCGCAAGCAGCCAGCCGAAGCGATCGCTACGGCATCGCTGGCGATGGCTGCGCGTGTGGACTCCACGCCTGACCTGGCAGGGATCAACGTGCCGGCGCTGGTGGTCACCTCGTCGGGCGACGCGCTGATCCCGGCAGCGGCCTCCGAGCCGATGGCGCAGCAGATCCCAGGTGCGCGCCTGGAGGTGATCCCGGATGCGGGGCACCTGAGCAACGTGGAGGCTCCGGAGGAGTTCAACCGGTTGCTGGTGGAGCACCTGGAGCGCTCCGGGGTGGCTCCGCGTTCGTAGCGGTTTCGCCCTTTCGTTGATCGAACAGATGCCGCGTCGTCGACGCGGCATCTGTGTGTGGTGCGACTGGCGCGCACGCGCGCCGGGCTAGACCGGGCGGAAGACGGGAATGGGGTAGTCGCCGGACTCCTGCTGCTCCCACTCCACGCGGACGCGCTGGCCGCAGTGCACGTCCTTCGTCGGGTCGTTGACGCCGACGACGTTCGACAGCATGCGGAAGCCCTCGTCCAGATCGATGTAGGCGACGGCGTATGCGCCGAGGTCG
>Ga0172380_10008385_pt1 | contig 11325 bp, 13 predicted proteins | sample Leawe162metaG_FD_119747 | JGI IMG/M metagenome (GOLD analysis project Ga0172380, IMG submission 119747) | Leachate microbial communities from a municipal landfill in Southern Ontario, Canada - Leachate well 162 metaG | ecosystem: Engineered > Solid waste > Landfill > Unclassified | place... | reverse complement strand
GCTAAGAAAGCGGGCGTAGAAAACTATGCCGATGCGAAGGTTAACGACATCTTTGTTAATGCTATTCGTAAGGCTATACAGGCGGAGGCGGATTTAAATAAATCATTGGAAGATGCCGCTAAATCATTAAAAGGATAGTATATGCAATGGGAATATTTATTTGAGCAATTACCGCGAGATATGAAAGCCGATGGGGTAACCGATTGGCTTAACTCGTTTGGGGTTCAAGGATGGGAGTTGGTGGGCGCGCATGGCGGCGACTTTGTTTTTAAGCGTAAACTATCATAAATGCCACTATTCCCAACATCCCTAAATAACATAACCCTCGAAACGTGGATAGGCTATACCAATAGCCTAAAGCCATTTGAGGATAGCTATAAGGTTATTCAGGAATTGCCGGATAGCAGCAGGAAAACCATACTGTTAACCCGAAATGTTGTTGAGCGGGCATACCATACACATGATTGGTTCGGCGGCATGGAATCGCCTTTAGTTGATGATGTGCTACGGGAATACACAGATGAGTTTTGCACGTTGTTTGATAGGGCGGAATTGCCGGAAATCGCACTACCCTCACATGAGTTAACAACAACAAACCCTATAACTTTCGGACAGTTTATAGATGCCAAAATGATTACAGCAGACCCGAACAGAAACAGGTGGGAGTTAATGCAGTACGTAGCAGCTATATTCTATTTGCAGGGGAAGCCATACAACGAATTATTTACCGATGAAACCAATGAGCATTTTATCAATTGCGCACAATATACAATGCCTGTTATTTTGGCTATATCTCAATTTTGGGAGCGCCTTAATGAGTATATAAATACCAACTACACCCTATTCCAAGAATCAGGCGAGCAGGAAGGGGCGAACATGAAAGAACATATGCAGCGGTGGGGCTGGATCAACTTTCTTAAATCCATTGCCAAAACAAAGGTATTCGATATATCAGGAAGCGGGTTGAATAGTATTGACTGTGCGAGGCAGGCAAGATGTGCAGATGTGCTAACGTGGGCCTCAGAGGAAAAAGATTATAACATAGCCCTGAGCAGGGATATGGAAGCGAGTTATAACCAAAACAAGCAACAACATGAAGTTAACCTTTGAACAGCAGATGGGTATGTTAGCCCCGCAATTTCAGGAACAGTTCCATAACGAGCAAAAAGCCGAGTGGGATAAAGTGCAATTCAATAGCACGGCTATAACTGATACTTTCGCAAGGTATCGGGAATTTGGCTTAATGTTTGAAACACCCGTAGGATTAGGTGTTACCCCGTCTTATTTCTGCAACCTCATGTATAACCCTGATATTGAAAGTTACACCGTATCGGACATTATAACCCTGTGCCGTGCATTTGAGAGGCGCACACAGTTCGAGTGGATGCAGATAACCGGCGGCAGGCCCGAAGGTCGGCAGGAGTACGCTGATTTTCTTTCGTGCATGGAGCAGATCACCAATGAAGTGAATGCGATTGTTGAGCCGATAAAGGATAAGCTGGTACGCAAGATGCAGACTTTACAAAAATTACAGGCTCAGAACGGTAATAGGACAATAGCGTTATCATGACCCCGCAATACTTAGAGAAAATAAAGGATCAAATAGTTGCAGCTTTCGAGCGCAGGAAATTATTTTCGGATACAATAGCTAAAGTAACCAACCCTGAATTAAAAAGAAAAATGGTTAAATCGTTTGAAATCATATACGGTAAACAATGATAGGCATACCATACATAAATAGTTTATTCAGCGCAATACTGGACGTTAGTTTAGTTGTTGGCGGCAGGTTCTATATATGCCCTAAGCAAGGCAGCGAAATGAATAACGCCAACATAGCTGAGTTTGTTATGAACGCACCGCCTAATGGTATTAAATGGCCCGCTGCGCTAATGATGCCGCCAAAGAAATCAGGCAACTTTCAATTTGTTGGGCTGGAAATAACTGATTATGATAGCTACACGATACAAATGATGTTCCTGCGCCCTGCTTCATATACCGCCTATAACCAACCTTCGCAGCCGTTACCAAATACGCCCATCCCAACGCATACGGTTGTTGACACATGGCACGATATGAGCAGGTGCGCAGAGGACTTTTTGAAGGCTTTGCGGGGTATAATTGATAGCGGACAATTGCAAGGAACATTAACTATTAGCGAGCGCCTTACACCCGTTATTCAGTACATAACGGAAATAGGCAACGATAAATTATCAGGGGCATTACTTACGTTTAATCTACTTATGAATGGTGGTTGTGAGCTTGAAGATTACCCAAGTGACTACCTTACGAGAATTACCGTACCTGCATTAACTGACATTCACCCAACACACGTAAATAGCTGATGCCACTCCAAGCCATAACACGACTAAAGCCCTGCGACTTGCAAGAGGTGCAGATACAGGCGAATGTTACCACAACGGGAACGATTGCTAATGTCATTCAGTCTTTGCAGTTCAATAGGACTACCGTACCGGCCCCGCTGAATACTCATTGCCCTACATGCATGGTATCGGACGTATCGCAGGGGTTTGTTACGGGTACATTGAATGGCGTTACCGTAAAAGCGGTATGCCCTACCTGCTTGGGTTATCTGAAATATTATACGGAGGGTGGCGAATTGCCAGCCCCTACCAATCCTTTTAATGCTCCATTGATTGTAAAAAGACTGTTACCCGCTGACTTGCGAGAGGCTTTAAATGGATTCCCTGCATCTACTACGTTGGCAACTATGATAGTATCGTTACAGGCAAATTACGCCAACCCCGTTACATTTGATTGCCCTAAATGCACTCATACAGGATGGATAACGGTACAATCAGCAAAGACTATATGCCCTGTGTGTACTGGATTGCAAAAGACCGCATTAGAAATGGAGATGAATGGAGATATGCCGGTAATTGTGCCAGTTGTTGAACCAATGCCCGACCCTTTACCCGTACCAACATTACCGCCAACATCATGATAGGATTTTACGACATAGCGAAAATGATACCGGCTTCATTCAGGGCGGATATTCTGCATGGCAATTACATCTATAAAGCCGTGGCAGATGAGGACGATCCTCACATGATCGCACTTTTTGTTTTCTATAAGAACTATATTGAGCCGAATAACGAGCAATATCAGGTAGTAAATGGTAAAATAATCAATGCCTGTAAGCTATGTTTAACTAATATTTTGGATAAATTCAAGATTTTGGAACCACATTTGATACAGATTGAGAAAGAATTTAAACTACTGGAATCATGAGCTTAGCTAATTGCAAACACATAAAAACATCGGCTACGGCTTGCCGCCTTATGCCATTTACAAAGGTGCTGGAAAAGCTGGAAGTTTACCCAAGCGGTAAAGTAATTGGGAGATACTCAAATGGTGATAGCGCAGACCTGACAGGCAAAATAATGTTTGACCCCGGCGTGCCGGTATTTAACGTAAAGAAACCATGAAACCAACCCCTACAAAGCTAAAGGACATTACACTATCTCAATGGGTTGGGTATCTCAACGCTTTCCCTGTGCCTGAAAATACGGGGGATGAAACAGCCGACTTTGTGTATAACCTGCTGAATCGTTGGATGTACTATACCGGCAATTCACAGCCTACGCAGGATGAGTTGGTGAATGTGCTAAAAGAACAATCAATAGCAGATGCTTTACTAAGTGCCGAAAAAGAATCATTGAATTATCACGACACATACATTTGGGATAATGCAGTATGGAAAATACAGCCGGTAATTCAAACAACCGGCAAGCTGACCCGCGAAGAGTTTGAGATTACGCAAGATATAGCCCTGATATACTCAGATATGCAGGACGGGAGTAATGAGGCGTTATACCACCTGTGTGCGGCTTATTTCCGCAAAGAGGGCGAGCCATATACCAGCGACTTAGTAGACAATGACGGGGATCGTATTGCACTTATGAAAACATTGCCGCTTAACCTTGCTTTATGCGTTCACAACTATGCAAGGGACTTTATTTATTTGTATTTGGATAGTATTAAACATGACCCAAGCTGAAACACTACAAGACGCAGCCGAATATCTTGAAAAGCACATCATAGCCGGATGGGTCGCTCAGGGGCATCATATGTCAGGTGCATGGGAGGATAGTATTACGACAAATAAAGTAAGTGATAATGAGATTGAAGGTAATGCCCGTAGCTATGGCATGATTGTAAACTTTGGTATTACACCGGCGCGAATACCATACGGCGGTGAACCAACAGGGGCAAAGACGAGCAAGTATATACAGGGGCTATTTAACTATTTCAAGAGCAAAGGCAAGAGCGATAAAGATGCTTTATCATTCGCATTTGCTACAGCTAAGGTGCAGAAAAAGCAGGGCCTGAGTACGCAGGCAAGTAGGTTGTATAGCTCAACAGGTGAGCGGCAAAACTTCTTACAGGGTGTGATTGATGCAATAGGCATTTACTTAGACAACATGATTTTTGACGGGCTTAACGATGTGATAGATACGCAAGCAAAGGAGCCTGAAACACAATATATTTAACATGGATATAGCATCATTTTACGCAGAACCAAACCCAACTAATATACCTGTATTTGCTATTGCAGCGTACAGACCGATATATTTTATGGTGGTAGCTGATAGCGTTGTTACCCCCGATCAACCGATGTATGCCGATATTTACATGGATGGGGTGTATTATAAAACGCTCACCTCTTATACTATACTTACAGATGTTGGGGCCAGCAGCCCGAACGGAGTATATGAGTTTGATTTGCAGGACGCTTATCAGGAATATTTAAGAACGTTTTTTGATGTATTCCCGGTTGCTCCGTTCCTTCAATCCGATGATGCGTCAACATTCAGCAGCGTTTATTCAACTGTGTATTTTCGTGGCAGTTCTATCACGGCGGGAATACTTACGCCTAATCCTGTTATCCCGGTACAAGCTACGGCAACAACCCCGGCGGTTGCGGGTACAGGTACGCCATGTTATCCGTTTTCGGTAGTCAATGCAACTATACTACCAACAGCCCCGGATACCAGCATAACCATTGACATACTTGCTAATCAGTTGGAACGGTCACTAATTGCCAACCAATTGACAGCCAACCTTACATTATCGGGTGTTCGGGTGTATCCATTATCTAACTTGCCGCTTAACCCGTACAATGCAGCTTTTGGCAGGGTAGATTTAGCCCCAACCATATACACTACTGATAATGGCGGTTTCCCGGTAGCGGTGTTGCAATATGGTATATCAGGCATACTTAACAGATATACCCGTAACCTTATGTTAGTGGTCATATATAGCGACCTGACCACATCGACAGCATACGGCATACCAGCTACGGCAGCGTCCGTGGATAACCGACTAATGTATATTCCCATCGGGCTAAAAGACTTGTTTGTGCTTGACCCTGCGCTTATCCCTTTATTGGTAAATGGTATTTATTACCGGGTTGCATTGTACGATTTGGACGCAGCAACTTATGAGTTCTTTTCCCCAATGTTTAAGGTAGGCATAAGCGCAATAGAGAGTGAGTGCCTGTATTTCCAAAACGCATACGGACATATGGAAATGGTTTCTTTTGTTCGGTCGAGCAAAGAGCATGTAACAAGTTCAAGCGATCAATTTGTGCCGTACGTAGCAAATGCCGTAAACTATGGCAGCTACATAAATCAGAATCAGTTAGGGCATAAGCGGTATAATATCCGGGCGGCAGATGAGTTGACCCTTACCAACACTTTCCCCGAAGCGTTAATGCCGTGGCTTACTGAGCTATTCGATTCCCCTTTTATACTGCAACGGATGGGACTAATGCCATCGGGTAGTCACTATGTACGGGCGGTTGAACTTATAGACGCTCCGCAAATGGTACTAAAAAGCGTAAAGGATGGTATGCGTACATATGAGGTATCGGTAAAGGTTCGCCCGGCGCTGGATTACATAACAATAAGAAACTAAGCACATGCCGAACACTCCATTTGTAGAGATAGTAATTAATAATCAAAAGGTAGATATTGCCAGTCTTGATACGTTGGGGCTGAAAATAAATTACAGCCTTGCGGAGCCTGAAAACTTTGAGAGTAAACAGGGTAGCGATGCGATAGGCTTAACGTTGCCCGCCACCCGGAACAATGACCAAATATTTAACACCTACCACAATCCGGCGGTTGAAGATTTGAGCGGCACGCCAACTGCGTATTTAGCAATAACCTTAGTTGCCCCCGGAACCGGATATACGGTAGGCGATATATTAGACGTATCCGGCGGCACATCAATAGCGCAAATTCAGGTAACGGCGGTAGATGGATCGGGCGGTATTACTTCATTTATTATTCTTACTTATGGCGCTGGATATACAATCGGAGATGTGTGTTTACTTGGTGGTGGTACAGGTACGTTCGGCAGCGTCCTGATAACAGCAATAGGCGGCATGGGATCGAGTTTCAGAAACTTAATGCAAGCCTCAATAAATGTAAATGGCACAGTACCCGTATTGCGGGGTCTTGCTCAATTAACATCTGCCAGCCGTAGCGACAAGCCCGAAGAGTATAACCTTGATATTCAGGGCGGTAATGGTGAATGGATTACCAATATGCAGAATACAACCCTATGGGATTGTCTTTGCACCACGCCTCACACTTTCGATGTTGCTACGGTTGAATTATCATGGGCGCCTATGGATATGGGTGGTTACGATTCTGACGAAGATCACGACTATGTATATGCCCCGGTGAGGTATCGGCAACCGTTTGGCGTAGATGATAATTCGGTGGATATTTATATGCTGCGCCCGTCTATCTCTATCTATTGGATGATTATACGGGCTTTCCGGCAATTTGGATTTACTATACAGTCGGAGTTCCTAAATAGTCAGTATTTCCGGCGAATGGTTTTACCGTGGGTGTGGGGTTCTTTTTATGATATAAATTCACAGATTACAGACGGGCTAAAGTTTAAGTCTTATGGATTGTTACCTACCGGGTCTTTGCCGGGATCACCAACAGCGGGGATATTTTATACGGGCAACGCACCAATTACAGGTGCGCCGGTAACTACCTTTTCGAGCCTGTTAGTAACAGGTACAATGTATGTTATTTCAGGCGTAGTAGGTGGCGAAACCCAAACATGGGAAATGCCAAACATTGCACCGCCGGACGGGTACGATAACTTTGGGCTATATAGCTTTAATAGCGGAACCGGGGAAATGCAGTACGACTTTAACCCGCCTGCTATACTTGCGCCTTTCATCGGGTCGAATGTTACTCTTAATTTTACGTTAAGTTTATATGTTGCTATTAAGACAGCGGCGGGCAGCGGGTGCGATTGTCAGATTGAATCATACATAAACGGGGTTTTGTCCTCATCATTAAGCATCTTGCCGGGTGGCGCTGCTATTGGTGCAAGTTCAGATTATCCATGCCCCGGCATCGGTGCGGCATATCCATTTTTGACTATTAATTGCACTCCAACAGTATTTACTTTCCCGGTAACAGGTGTTGACCCCGGCGATACGCTTACCTTCAAATTAAAACTTATCGGCACAGGCGCAACAGCTTCAACAGCAATAGTTATGCAGGCCGGGTACTTAGATGCAAGACCGTCTATGTTGGGCGCAAATGATTGGCAAAAAGACTTTACAACGGGTAAAATGGTCAATATTGCCAACAATACAACTACACCTGATTGGCAAGAAACATATTCCACATTTGAAATGACCGGGTTGCAAATTGTTTTGGGCGGTCAGGTTAATTTCCAATGGTACGATGCATTTAGAAACTATACTTTCCTTTCAATGTTCAAAGGATTGGTAGAAATGTTTGATTTGGAGGTGCAGACCAATAGCATTAACCGGGTGGTTGCCATTGAGCCATTTGCGGGCGTTACGTTGCCAGATTACGACCCGAATGGGGAATATACAGGCGATATTGATATTCCGGGTTATTTCGATATTACAAAGGTGCTGGATTGGACAAACAAAAGGGACGTATCTAAAGCTGAATATACCGAGAATTTCCGCAATTATGAAAAGCAAATTGATTTCAGCTTTAAGCAGGATGGATCGGACGGAGGGCAGAATATATTTACAGCCCGGTATAAGGGTTTAAATATGTCAAAGGTAGTAAAAGGGCGCATACAAGAGAAATCAGGGCGCATTGATAACGGCTTAGTGGCGGCAGTACCGGCGGCAAGTCGGTATATGCTTACAGATAGATTTTTACAGGGCAACAGGCAGAAAAGCAACGGGTTTTTCTCAGCAACCATGCACTACAAACATACTATATGGAAAGCCATTGGCGGGGCATCATGGCCCGCTCCGCAACTTATTTGCATTATCCCCGAAAATATTAACGATAGTTCAGCGAGTGCCGTTACCCAAACCTTTGAACCGAAGATAGCTTTTTACTCAGGATTGAAAGACCCGGCAGGCTTTGGCGGCTGGCGTTGGATTGGTGATCCATCAAGCCCTTATACAGACGGGGGCAGCCCCTCGGCAATAGCATTTTATCTACCTTTCATGTTTTCGGTCAACTACAACGATACTGCAATAGTCGCAGGCGGCGGAAATAAAGACCCGATTCTAAGCTATTCGGATCAATATGTATTCGACAATACAGGTGCGCCGGTAGTAGCGGAGGGATTAATGAAAAAGTACTTTTTACGCAGGCTGGCAATCATGCGAAACGGGCAACTGTATAATACCAACATGCGGTTAAACCTGAATGATATTTGCAATTTTGAACACAGGGAAATACTTAAGGTAGATAACAGTATGTACGCCCTGATAAATATAGATGGGTATGAGCCATTGAATGATGATAGCTGCAAATGTACGATGTGGAAGTACGTAAGCGCAACAGATGTGGATATAGCCAATTGTTACCCGTCAAATGACAGCATAACCACGAATCCGACAATATTAACAAACCCCTATGACCTGAAATATGCACAATTGCTGCTATTTATGACCGATATACCGCAAGTATAATAATTTGGCATTAGTATTGTATGTTTGTATGATAAATATATAACCATGAGAAAATTATTATTTGCGTTTTTATTGTTGCCGTTTTTTGCTCAGTCCCAAACTTTAGAGTTTGGAATAAATGCAGGGGTTGCTCAGGCATCTAAGGAAACCGAAAAAATGACCGGGCAAACTACACCCGCATCTAATTGGAGCGGCAGCGGCAGTACTCAAAATATAACAGCAGCCATTAATATTTTCAGCATTAAAGCCGGGGCCGGGTACGAATTATCCAACAGGTACAAAGACATGCGTAGCGTATTTGCTTTTATTGATTATTCAAAAGCGTTTAAAAACCACGAAATATATGCCGGGTTAATCGGCGGATCTGTTTCATTCACCAATGAAAAAACCATTATCTACCCAAAAGGCGCAAGCGGGTACAGAGCCGGGGTAAATGCTGGATATACCTATACTTTGCCTATGGGAATAGGGTTTAACGGGCAGATAGAATACTCTTATTTCAATGTTTCTGCTAAAAGCAACACAGGGACAAAAACAAATACCACTAACTTTTTATCCATCACCGCCGGAATCCACTACAAACTAAAACTGCATAAATAAAATTCATACGTCAAACACATATCAAAACGCTATCTTTACAAAACATTAATCTAATGTTTTTAACATTATGGAAACACTAACCCGGATATACTCATTAAAAACAGAGGGGCTTGAAAAGGTACTATCTGATATTAACCAAATAAAGGAGGCTTTCAAGGGTTCCGGGGCTTTTACTAATGAGATGTCGGCTGCAACGGCGAACCTCGGCACAAGTCTTTCAGCTACTACCGCTCAAATGGCTAAGATGCAAAAGGGCGTAGACGAGTTGGCAAAAGCCGAAATTCAGGCGGCAAATGAAGAGGAAAAGATCGCGCAAAGAACCGTTGCCAATGAGTTAAAAAAGATTGAGGCGAGAGAAAGGGCGGTTGATAAGAAAATAGCGGCACTACTAAAAGAACAGGCGCAAAGGTTGGCGGTAATTGAAAAAGAGGAAGCGGCAGAGGAAAAGTTAACGCAAAAGGTTTTAGCAAATGAACTAAAGAAAAGGGAAGAAAAAGACGCTACACTCCGTGCGCTGACATTGGCACATGAGAAAGCGGCGGTACTGGCAGACAAAGAGGCGGCGAACCTCGCCAAACAACAAGGGGCATATAGTCAACTATCAAAAGAATATAATGAGGCAGCAAGGGCGGCGCAAAACCTCGGCGCTGAACAATACAGGTTACAGCACGACATTAGAAACGGCGTAAACGTAGAGGGTAATACAACTGCGTTAGTTGCTATGGCCCCGGCATTAGGAGCGGCAAAGGATAAAGCCAAAGCCCTGCATATTGCTTTGCTGGAAATAGATCAGACGGTTGGCAGGTCGCAAAGGAACGTTGGTAACTACAACGGGGCAATGATGGCTATGTCGCAAATGCTCCGTGAGGCTCCGAGCTTTGCGTATAGCACAGCAACGGGCATACTTGCCATATCCAACAACTTGCCTATACTCATTGATGAGATAGAGAAATTAAGCGCAGCCAATAAGATTGCAGCAGCTACCGGCGGTACGGTTGTTCCTGTATGGAAACAGTTAGCGTCCGCATTATTTAGCCTCAACGGTATGATTACCGTAGGCGTGGCGGCACTTACTATATTCCTTGCCCGTATGAGTATGCATAGCCATGTAGACGCAGCAACAGAAAGCCTAAAGAAATACAATGATGCAATAAAATCAATTGATGAAAATACAGGGGCGGCAGCAGCTAAAGAGATGGCGCACGCTCAGGGGTTGTTACAGGTTGCTAAAAATACATCGGTAGCGTATGATATACGGGTACGGGCAGTAAAGCAGTTACAGGAACAATACCCGGATTACCTCGGAAATCTCAGCAAAGAGGCTATACTATCAGGGCAGACGGCCGATGCGGTTGACCGGCTAAATAAGGCATTGTTGGCAAAAGCAACCATGCAGGCGGGCATTGATAAAATCGGTCTTGTTGAAAAAGATATTATTGATAAGCGCAAAGAAATGTATGATTTGCGTTTAAAGATTGTCGAAAAGGAAGAGATATTAAGCAACAAATCAGGGGATCAATACGGGGCAAAGCAATTAGGCGGCGGGTATTATGATGCAATTGCTAAAGCGCTCGACAAAGAAAGGGCAGATTTAGAAAAGGTGAGGGTTGCGATAGTAGCAAAAGAACTTGAAAGAGATGCATTTTTAGCTATCGTAAACGAAGAGGCGGTAAAAGCCGGGGCTTTGCTATTGGATGCGCCGGGTAAAGAGAAAAAAGCAAAGGCAGCACACGACTACACCAACGAAATATTATCAGCAG
>Ga0172380_10008384_pt1 | contig 11327 bp, 15 predicted proteins | sample Leawe162metaG_FD_119747 | JGI IMG/M metagenome (GOLD analysis project Ga0172380, IMG submission 119747) | Leachate microbial communities from a municipal landfill in Southern Ontario, Canada - Leachate well 162 metaG | ecosystem: Engineered > Solid waste > Landfill > Unclassified | place... | reverse complement strand
TACGCGATTATCCCGAGCTGATCAAGGAATACCTGGGTTCGGTCGTCCCGCCCGGCGACAATTTTTTCGCCGCGTTGAATTCGGCCGTATTTACCGACGGCTCGTTCGTCTACATCCCCAAAGGCGTGCGCTGCCCGATGGAATTATCGACTTATTTCCGTATCAACGCCGCCAATACCGGACAGTTTGAACGCACATTGATCATCGCCGATGAAGGCAGTCATGTGTCGTACCTGGAAGGCTGCACGGCGCCGATGCGCGATGAAAACCAGCTCCATGCCGCCGTCGTCGAGCTGGTCGCAATGAAAGATGCGACGATCAAATACTCGACCGTGCAGAACTGGTATCCCGGCGATAAGGAAGGCAAGGGCGGCATTTACAATTTCGTCACGAAACGCGCCGAATGCCGCGGCGACAATGCCAAAGTGTCGTGGACGCAGGTGGAAACGGGTTCGGCGATTACCTGGAAATACCCCAGTTGTGTCCTGAAGGGCGATAATTCGATCGGCGAATTTTACTCGGTAGCGGTCACGAACAACTACCAACAAGCCGATACCGGCACCAAGATGATCCATATCGGCAAAAACACGCGCAGCACGATAGTCTCCAAAGGCATATCGGCGGGCCGTGCGCAGAACACCTACCGCGGATTGGTCAAGGTGCTGAAAAGCGCGGAGCATGCGCGCAATTATACGCAGTGCGATTCGTTGCTGGTCGGCGACCGCTGCGGCGCGCATACGTTTCCGTATATCGAGGTCAAGCAGCCGTCGGCGCAGGTCGAGCATGAAGCGACGACCTCCAAGATCAGCGAAGACCAGTTGTTTTTCTGCCGGCAACGCGGCTTGTCGGCGGAAGACGCCGTGTCGATGATCGTCAACGGGTTTTGCAAGGAAGTGTTCAGGGAATTGCCGATGGAATTTGCCGTTGAAGCACAGGCATTGTTGGGCTTGAGTTTGGAAGGGTCGGTGGGTTAATTTTTTGAGGTAAGAAGATGGAAATCAATAAACAATACATCGTTAATGAAGCCAATCAACGGATTGCTGTCCAATTGGACATAGCCACTTTCGAGAAAATTGAAAATGTTTTGGAAAATTATGCGCTAGCGAAGTTGATGGTTGAGGATGATAGCGAGTCGTTGAACTTAGAAGAAGCCAAGGAATATTACACAGGCTTGGATAAGGTTTGATGCAAGTCAATTACAACAAGAAGTTCCTGAAACAATTGGCAAGTTTACCCAGTGAAACACGGACTCAAGTTGAGCAATTCGTATTCGATGATCTGGCCTCTGCTGCTTCGCTTTCTAGTTTGGGAAAAGTTGAAAAAATGCAAGGCTATGACGGATTTTATAAAGTCAGGTTCGGCAATTATCGGCTGGGTTTAATGGTCGACAATAATGCTGTGTTGGTAAAAACCGTTATGCATAGAAAGGAAATTTACAAGTTTTTTCCTTAAGTTTGATGGCCTTCGATATGAGCAAATATGAAATGATTATTTACTGGAGCGAAGACGATCAGGCTTATATCGCCGAAGTAGCGGAATTGGCGGGTTGTATGGCGGATGGTGGTAGTTATCAGGAAGCAGTTAAAAATGCTGAATGGGGTATTGCCGAATGGATAGAAACCGCTGTGGAGATAGGGCGTTATGTGCCGGAACCTAAAGGAAGGTTGTTGTCTGTGTAAACAAGTTACTGCCATTATTTACAAAGAGGGTAACTACTCAGCTCCTTGCCAAGTTACCTGAAGTTATACTCACTCTTTGGCCTGTGTAGGGCGCGCCGCGCGCGCCTTCTCCGATACTTGGGACAACGTGCCAATCCGTTGGCGCGCGCAGCACGCCCTACAACAGACACCTTGGACCAAAGTACACATACGACTAAATTTTTCTGAAGAGGTGCTGAGCTGTTACCAAAGAAGACGATATTTATGTGTCTTTAATGTCCTGGATTGGATATTGCCAGCCAAGGCTTGAACATTGAGGAAGCTAAAGATAATTTGAAAGAAGCTGTGGAATTGTTTTTTGAATGTGCTTCGGCGGAAGAAATAACGCAATGCACATAAAAAATTAGTTTGAATAATATCGGTGAACATTATGAATGCAACACAACTGGTAAACGATATAGAACAACTACCCCTTGAGGCGCAACATCAGATAGAGGACTTTATCGCTTTTATCAAAATGCGTTATCAATCTGCGAAAAGCAAACTGTCAGATGAAGGCTTTGTCGGAATGTGGAGCGATCGCGCAGAAATGCAAGACAGCACGGAATGGGTAAAACACAACCGTCAATCGGAATGGTCAAAAAACAATGGTTGATATGGTGATTATTGATACGGACATCTTGATCGATATTAGCCGTAATAATGAAAAAGCGATTGTTCACCTAGAAAACTTAGAGACAAATAGCCTGCTCGCCGTCAGTTTAATTACTCAAATGGAGTTGCCGGTCAGTTGCCGTAACAAGCAAGAGGCCGTTTTTCTTGATAATTTTTTAAAACGCTTTCAAATCATTAAATTGAATGAAAATATTTCAATGATCACAGTTGATTTATTGCGTCAATATCGTTTGAGTCATGGGCTATTAATGCCCGATGCGTTGATTGCCGCAACCGCTTTGTCTTTGGACAGCGGTTTAGCCACCAAAAACCAACGCGATTATCAGTTCATCGAAAATTTAAACTTACTTACTTTTTAACAGTTTTTTGGAAAGCCAATGCTCAGCATCAAAGACTTAACCGTCAACGTCAACGACAAACAAATCCTCAAAGGCATCAATCTTGAGGTCAAGGCAGGTGAAATCCATGCGATCATGGGGCCGAACGGTTCCGGTAAAAGCACCTTGTCACATGTGTTGTCCGGCAAGGCCGGTTACGACGTGACGGGCGGGACGGCGACCTACCAAGGCAAGGATTTGCTGGCGATGGCACCGGAAATCCGGGCGCGTGAAGGAGTGTTCCTGGCCTTCCAATACCCGGTGGAAATTCCCGGCGTCAGCAATGTGTATTTGCTGAAAGCCGCGCTGAATGCCGTGCGCAAGCATAACGGCCTCGATGAAGTCGATGCGATGGATTTTCTGACCTTGGTCAAAAGCAAGGTGAAGGCGCTGGAGATGGACGAGAAATTTCTGTACCGCGCCGTCAATGAAGGCTTTTCCGGCGGCGAGAAAAAACGCAATGAAATTTTGCAAATGGCGATATTGGAACCGAAGTTGTGCATACTCGATGAAACCGATTCGGGCCTCGACATCGATGCGCTGAAAATCGTTGCCGATGGCGTCAATTCCTTACGCTCGGCGGATAGGTCGTTCATCATGGTCACACATTACCAGCGTTTGCTCGATTACATCAAACCGGACTTTGTCCACGTTTTGGCGCATGGGCAAATCATCAAATCCGGTGAGCCTGAGCTGGCGCTGGAGCTGGAAGAAAAAGGCTACGGCTGGCTTGAAGATGCGCAGGTGGGCGCGTGATGAGTGCCGCAGTCCATCCGTATATTTCCGAATATTCCGAGCTCGCATCCCTTTTGCCTGGGCAGTCGTTGCCGTGGTTGCAGCAGTTAAGGCTCGATGCGCTCGACGCGTTTTCGGTAAAAGGTTTTCCGTCGCCGCGGGAGGAAGAATGGCGTTATACGTCTGTTTCCGCGATTGAAAAAAAACGCTTTGCACCGGCTGTTGCATTGCCGCGGCACGCCATCGATACCGGCAGTTTGAAGTCTTGGCAATTGAACGATGCGTGGTCCATCGTTTTGCTGGACGGCCGTTTTTCCGCCGAACTTTCGGTTTTAGACGGTTTGCCGGATACGGTCAGCGTGATGAGCATGGCCGATGCGTTGGCTAAGCAGCCTGAAAAACTGCAAAATTATTTAGGCAAGGCCGTAAGCCATGCCGAGCACGGTTTTATTGCTTTCAATACGGCGTGGTTTAGCGATGGCGTATGGATAGAGGTTTCCGCCAAACAGGTATTGGACAAACCGATACAAATCCTGCATTTCGCCACGCAAGCGGAGACTCTGGCGACGACGCGCACGGTTATTGTTGTCGAGGCACAGGCCGAAGCCAACGTGATTGAAACCTTTGCCGGCTTGGATAGTGTCAGAGAGGGGGGGGCTGTAAGCCTGTCCGGGACAGGTGCATCGAACGCCTATTTGTCGGCGGCGGTCACCGAAGTATTTGTCGCTGCGAATGCCGGCCTGACGTTGTACAAAGTGCAGTGCGAATCCGACAAAGCCTTCCATTTCGGCGGCACGTACATTAAACAGGCCAAAGATGCGCGGTTGACGCACCATAATTTTGCCTTCGGCGGCTTGCTGGCGAGGACTGATATTCATACGGATTTGGATCAAGGTTCCGAGTGCGAATTGAACGGCTTGTATCTGGGCGGTAAACGCCAGCATATCGATAACCACACCCGCATCAACCATTTAAAGCCGAATGCGACGAGCCGCGAGCTATACAAGGGCGTGCTGGATGACAGGGCCAGGGGCGTTTTCCAGGGCCGGGTCATTGTCGCTGAAGATGCGCAAAAAACCGATTCGCAAATGAATAACCGCAACCTGTTGTTATCGGCCGATGCCGAAGCCGATACCAAGCCGCAATTGGAAATTTACGCCGATGACGTCAAATGCGGACATGGCGTGACGGTCGGGCAACTCGATGAAAAATCGGTATTTTACATGCAATCGCGTTGCGTCGATGAAGACACCGCGCGCAATATGCTGACGTTTGCTTTTGCTAATGAAATGGTCGATAAAATCAAGATCAAAGGCTTGCACGATCTGGTGTTGGCGCAGGTATTGGCTCGTTTTCCGCAGTCAGGCATTAACCAGGATTGGCTATAAAATAGCGGAAACCTGGATGCTGATGTCTGGCAATTGCGACAAGGTCACGGAATCGCCGGCCTGTAACGTGTTTTTTTCGGCATACACCTCGCCGCGGGGTTTGCGATACACTTCCAAGCAGGAGTCATTGAGGTTTAGCAGCCAATACTCGGGAATACCGTGCAGCGCGAATAAACGCAGTTTCTGGTTTTGGTCAAACTTTAGCGAGGTATCGGCGATTTCGACTAACAGCAAGACATCGCCGGCATTCGGGTGACGGGATGAATAAAAATCGGCATTCGGCTTTAGCAGCATGAAATCCGGTTCAGGTTCGGAGAGATCACCGAGCTGGAGCGGATCTTGAACGCTGACGATGGCTTTACCTGCGACCAAAAGGGTTAGTAGGTTATTGATGCGTTTCAAGTGACCCGCATGATTAGGGCCTATCGGTGCCATTTCTAAAATTTCTCCATTAATCAGTTCAAGCCGGCTGTCCGGTGGAAAAATATTAGCTTCGCCCAATCTGCGCCATTCATCGAGGTTGGTTAAATGTTTCACAGGGTTAACAGTAGCCATAAGTGCAATCAAAGCCAATTAAAATCAAGCACAATATAATGTGCTGCAAGTGAATAAGCAATATATCAACATCGAACAGAAAAATTATGACAAGCTTTATAAATAACTTCCCCGTAGAAAAAATTCGCGCCGATTTCCCTATCTTAGCGGAAAAAATCCGCAATAAGCCATTGGTGTATCTCGACAACGCCGCCAGTTGCCAAAAGCCCAATGCCGTCATCGACAGCATCAGCAACTTATACCGCCACGATTACGCCAATATCCATCGTGGTGTGCATACCTTAAGCGTGCGATCTACCGACAAATTTGAAGCAGCGCGGGAAAAAGTTAAAGATTTCATCAACGCCGCCGGCAGCAAAGAAATCATTTTTGTCCGCGGCACAACCGAAGCGATTAACCTCATCGCCCAAACCTACGGCAAGGCCAATATCAAAGCGGGCGAGGAAATCATCATCACCGCGATGGAGCATCATTCTAATATCGTGCCGTGGCAAATGCTCTGCGAACAAACCGGCGCGGTGCTGAAAGTTGCGCCGATGAACGTACAGGGCGAATTAATCTACGACGCATTCGAAGCCTTATTAAATGATAAAACCCGCTTGCTTGCCGTCGCCCACATGTCCAACGCATTGGGTACGATTAATCCGGTGCAAAAAATTATCGCCGCCGCCCACGCGAAAAACATCCCCGTGATGCTGGATGGCGCGCAGGCGATTCCGCACATGCCCGTCGATGTGCAAGCCTTGGATTGCGATTTTTATGTGTTTTCAGGCCATAAGCTGTATGGGCCTTCCGGCATCGGCGTGTTATACGGCAAGCAAGCCCTGCTGGAAGCCATGCCGGCGTACCAAGGCGGCGGCGACATGATTAGAACCGTCACGTTTGAAAAAAGCACTTACGCCGGATTGCCGCATAAATTTGAAGCCGGCACGCCCGCCATTGCCGATGTGGTCGGCTTGGGCGCGGCTATCGATTACCTGAATGAAGTCGGCATGGGGGCGATTGCCGCGTATGAAGCGCAATTGCTGGATTACGCGACAGAACAGGCTAAACAAATAAAAGGTTTGCGTATCATCGGCGAAGCTGCGGAAAAAGGCGCGATTTTGTCTTTTGTGCTGGAGCGTATTCATCCGCATGATATAGGCACGATGCTGGATAGCTTAGGCATAGCGATCAGGGCAGGGCATCATTGCGCGATGCCGGTGATGGATTTTTATCACGTTCCGGCGACGGCTAGGGCTTCGTTTGCGATGTACAATACTCAGGAAGAGATTGATGTTTTAATGAGCGGGATTAAGGGCTTGATTGAGGCGTTTGGATGATTTTTGTGCGTTATATTTGGTGCAATTATAAGATTTTAAAATGATGTTTTTCTATCATGAATAATCCTTTAGATAACAAAGACATTGAAAGCGAATTAAGTTATGCCTATTTACACGCTGTCGCTTCGGCGGCTGGTATAAATTGTCATAGCGCAAATAGACATGCAGATAATCGTGGTATTGATGCTACTTTGACCTGTTGGCAACACTTCGAGGGCTGTTATAAAGAAGATATTGATATAAAAGTACAACTAAAAGCCACTATTGCTAAGCCAACAGAAACAGATTCGCACTTTTCATATTTTTTTACTGGTATAAAACAATATGATTCATTACGTGCAGAGACTAAATGCCAACATCGTTTATTAGTCGTGCTGTTTTTGCCTCCTAAAAAAGAAGAGTGGCTAAATATTAGTTCAGAACAATTAATCTTAAAAAACTGTGCTTACTGGGTTAGTCTGCGCGGTGCCGATGTTTGCACCAATGCCACGGGAACAACGGTTTATCTGCCAAAAGAACAGTTGCTTGCACCCAAAAATTTGTTAAATATTTTCGAAAGATTATCAAAAAATGAACCCTTAAATTATGTGACACCATGAATAATGATATTTTCGAAACCATCGCACCTACGGATTTAAGGGACTTTTTAAAGTCCAGAGGCTGGTTTTTGATAGAAGATGCGATTAAGGACGGTTTATACGCGCTTAACAATGATCAATATAAACGCCGACAATTAATTTTCCCTATTGATAACAGTACCGTTGATTATTCAGATTGTGTAGAAACTGTTATTCATAAATTAGTGGAAATAGAAAATTCTTCTTTTCACGAACTGATGGCAGCGTTGTCTGAAATGAAAGATGACGCGATCGCTTACCGTATCATCGATCATCGTAATGAAAGTGCCTATATCCCTCTTAATTATGCTTTGGAGGCGATTAAAGGGGCTAAGGATATGTTATTGTCGGCTGCCCATAGTGTGCTAAAACCGCAAATATATCACCCGAAAATGAATCGTAGGGAAGCATTGCAATTCTTGGATAAATCAAGTTTTAGACATACTGAAGCAGGTAGTTTTATCATTAAGGTTTCGACACCGGTTAAGGCAATGGATTTACAAGATGATATGTTTAAAGAAACACCATTTGTACGCCAAGCTATGTTGCTTATCAACTACTCGGTTTCTCAATTAATTCAAGCTATTGAAGCCGATACAATGGAACAATTGGTCGCTACTGTAAAAGAAGAGGCAACGCCCATGCTTTCATCAAACATTTGTAAGGCTTTAATCAATTTTCAAGACGAAAATAGCCAGGCTGATTTGAATCTTAATTTTAAATGGGCTGCGGTTATCACCAAACCATTAAATACTAAAGATTCAATTAAGATTCAAAGCGATTATTACAGCCGCATTGATGATGTCAGGAAAGAACTCAAATCCCAAGAAGAGGAAATGGATGGTATGTTTGTTGGAACGGTGGAAGCGTTATTAGGTGATTTAGATGAAAAGGAACAAAGAGTTGGTGATGTGATATTGGATCTTTATCAGCAAGACGGAGAAAGTATCCGTGCCAAAGTCAGCTTAAAAGCGGAGTGGCATAAACGAGCTATCAAAGCTTATGAAAACGGAGGCTGTTTCATTCGGATTAAGGGCAAGCTCTTAGCAGGTAACCAGCCAAGAGTCATGAAAAATGTCACTGCATTCTCTATTATCAAAGACAGTAATTAACTTTAGGAAAACGAACAGCAAATGACGAAGGGCGCCTCTAAAAGTTGCCATGATTTACGGTCAGCGGTTGCTGGAAAAATCTTGATGGACGTTTTTAAATAAGCAAGCTGCCTTTGTGTACACATTATTACCACATCATTTTTATACTGAATTTAGAGAAAACCCATGTTTGAAGACCTACGCGACCTCTACCAAGAAGTCATATTCGACCACAACCGTAACCCGCGCAATTTCCGTGTTATCGACAACGCTGACCGACAAGTGGAAGGCTTTAACCCCTTATGCGGCGACCGTTTGACGCTGTATTTAAAAATGGACGGCGATACGATACAAGATGCCAGTTTCCAGGGTTCCGGTTGTGCTATCTCCACCGCTTCCGTGTCGTTGATGACGGAAATTGTCAAAGGCAAAACTGAAGCGGAAGCGGAAAGCTTATTTAAAACTTTCCATGAAATGACCACGGGTAAAGCTGAGGATATTCAGCTGGAGGCTGTCGGTAAGCTGGCGGTGTTGGCCGGCGTGCGTGAATATCCGGCGCGGGTGAAGTGCGCGACCTTGGCGTGGCATACGCTGGATGCGGCATTGAAGAACGAAACCCAGGCCATTTCTACAGAATAAGCATCCGTTTTATTTAATCATTATGAGGGCGTTGAAAATGAGACATCGTAATTTTTTTGCAATGATCGTCATGATAGTGGCAATGACCGCTTGCGCGGATAACCAGGCTATCAGTGATTACAACCCTGTTGCGCGCCCTTATTTACCGGTTGACATCAGCGTGCAAACGGATAACGGCGGAAGCTTGCAACAGCTGCCCGTGAGCGCAAACTCAGCGCATTATCGCGCTTACGTACCCGCCATGCCGAATGAGCGCTATAAATTGCGCGTGACTAATAACAGCCGGCAGCGGGTCGGTGTCGTCATTGCCGTGGATGGGCGTAATATCATCAGCGGTCAGCAATCATGGTTGCGCAATAATGAGCGCATGTACATTCTGGACCCGTATAGCAGCGCTGAATATGAAGGCTGGCGCACCGGGGCGAATCAGGTCAATCGCTTTTATTTTACCGAGGCGGGTAACTCTTATGCGGCGGCGTGGGGGGATACTTCTGCGCTGGGAGTTATTGCGATGGCGGTCTATGCCGAACGTCCTCGCCCGGAAATCTATGACAGCATGCCAGGGAAAGCAGAGGGGGCGGCTGCGGACTCGGCGGGCATGGCCAGGCAAGCGGCTCCAGGAACCGGTTTTGGCGAAACAACGTATTCACCCAGCTATGCGGTGAGTTTTGACCCACTTCCCGAACCGATAGAGAAGGCATTTCTAAAGTACGAGTGGCGCGAGACGCTGTGCGCCAAACGGATTTTGCCTGACTGCCGGAGCGGTAGCGAGGGTACGGGTGACAATCGTTTCTGGCCCAATAACAGTGATTATGCACCGCCACCACCTCGCCGCTAAGCTAGGCGGTACCTTTGTTAATGACTGATATCCAACCCGGATACCTCGGAAAACTGGCAATACTTTATGATGGTCATGGCGATATTTTGCCATTTCAGCAACTCGCAGCAAGGCTCGCTGTGCCGCTACGAAACTCATCAGAAGCAGGCTTTGATCCACAGGAACCGTTTTTTTTAAGTTGGCGCGACGGTTGTCTAAAATTGCTCGATAAAGAATTGCTGAAAAAAGGCGGCTTAACGGTTGATATCGAACCCCGCCAGGGCGAGCAGCGTTCATGGCCGGCACCGAAAGACGGCGCGTTGGCGAAGGCGCTCGGCCGCAAAACCGCAAGCGTCGTCGATGCGACGACCGGCTGGGGGCAGGATAGCCTGCATATTTTCCGTATGGGCTATGAGCTGTTGTGCATAGAGCGCTCGCCGGTGATGGCCGAATTGCTGGCCGATGGTTTCATGCGCCTGGCGCAGCAAGACTGGATGCAGCGCTTGCATAAACAGCCACCCCGGTTGCTGGCGGGTAATGCCATTGAATTGCTGGCGAGTCTGGTTGAGCCGCCGGACTGTATTTACCTGGATCCGATGTTTCCGCCCAAACGCAAGAAATCCGCATTAGCGAAGAAATCGATGATGATATTGCGCGATTTGCTCGGCGATGATGAAGATAAGGAACAGCTTTTTGCGGCGGCGTTAAAGGCGACGGGAAAGCGGGTGGTGGTCAAAAGCCCTGATGATGCGGAACCTCTGGGCGGCAAGCCCAATGAAAGTTTCCACGGTAAGTTGTTACGTTATGATGTTTATTTAAAAGGTTAATTATGTCGGACTGGATTAATGCCGCCCTGGAAAACAGGCTCGCCGATGGCGAAGTTATCGTCGTCGATGTTGACGGCACGGATGTCGCCGTTTTTAAAATTGCCGGCGAGTTTTATGCGATTGAAGATAAGTGTACACATGACGGTGCGGAAATTGCCAGTGGCGAACTGGTTGGTGATGAGATTATCTGTCCTCGTCACGGCGCACGGTTTTGCGTAAAAACGGGAGCGGTAAGATCGGCCCCCGCTTATGAAGACATTGCCTGCTTTCCCGTCAGGATTGAAAACGGCATGGTGCAAGTCAGGGATAATCGCTGGGACTAAACTATCAGCCCTTCAAATTACCCGCATGTAAACCGCATTCTTTTTTAGTTTCGGCTTCCCACCACCAGCGTCCGGCCCTTTCGTGTTCATTGGGCAGTACGGCGCGGGTGCAGGGTTCGCAGCCGATGCTGATAAAGCCCCGGCTGTGCAATTCGTTGTACGGCACCTGGTAGGCTTCAATATAATCCCAGACTTGCGCTGAGCTCCAGTTGAGCAAGGGGTTAAATTTAACCAGCGTGTGCTCGGCGGTGGAAAAGGTAGTGTCCAATTGCACTTCAGGAATATGCTGCCGGGTATCTGCGC
>Ga0172380_10008383_pt1 | contig 11328 bp, 8 predicted proteins | sample Leawe162metaG_FD_119747 | JGI IMG/M metagenome (GOLD analysis project Ga0172380, IMG submission 119747) | Leachate microbial communities from a municipal landfill in Southern Ontario, Canada - Leachate well 162 metaG | ecosystem: Engineered > Solid waste > Landfill > Unclassified | place... | reverse complement strand
TGAAAAAGAAAAGGAAATGAACTGGGATGCTTATTTCCACTCCATATGCGAATCAGTTGCATCTAAGTCATCTTGCTTATCTCGCAAGATAGGTGCAATTCTCGTTCGTGATAAATCTATAGTTTCAACTGGCTACAATAGTCCTCCAAGAGGAATACCTCATTGTGGAAATGAGAGGTTAATGAAAGATGATTATTTAGTTAATTTCTCAGCTCAATACTACTTTCATCCTTCAGAATGGAGAGAAGAATGTCCTCGTAAGCTTCTTGGTTATAAATCAGGCACTCACATGGAGCTCTGCACAGCCCAACATGCAGAAGAAAACTGTGTTTCAAATGCAGCTCGAAATGGAGTATCTACACTTAACACTACTCTCTACATAAACTGTATTATTCCATGTAAGAACTGCTTCGGGACTTTAATCAACGCTGGTATTAACGAGATAGTTGTTGATGAGGTAACAATGTATGATGAGTATACAAAGTTCTTAGTTGACAATTCAGATATTATTATCAGATCGTTTAAAATTTAAACAAACTTGGAGGAAACATGAACACTAAAGTAGCCGAATACAAGCCGAGATTCTCATTTGAAATCTCTGAGAAGCAAAAGAATCGTGCAGATAAACTTCTTGTCAACTATGGACTACGCCGAGCCATATTCAGCCCTGTCTTAGATGATATCTTAGATATGATTGAAGAGTATGGTGGAATGGCTATTGGTGTAATGATGAGTGGGAAGCTGAAGCCTCGTGATGTTATTCCTACAATGAAACAAGCTGATGAAATAGGAGAAAAACAAAATGGCTAATCTTGAAGATAGGTTCTGGAAGAAGGTAGACATCAAAGGCCCTGATGATTGCTGGGAGTGGAATGCAAGTAAGTCTAGTAATGGTTATGGATGTTTTAAGTATAATACCAAAACATTACATTCCCATAGAGTATCTTATGAGATAGCCAATAGCAGTATCCCAGAGGGTAAGATGATACTACATAAGTGTGATAATAAAGGGTGTTGTAATCCTAATCATCTTTATGCTGGAACACATAGTGATAATATAATAGACTCTATGACTAGGCATCCAGAAAAGATCGGAAAGAAAAGAGGAAAATTATATGCAGGAGAGATATGGCTTATTAGAAAACTTAAATTATGTAAGCCTAATATTTATACATATAAGAAATATAAATACTCTGCTGTATATATAGGAAAAATGTTTAAAGTAGATAATCAGACTATTTTAAATATATGGCAATCAGATAAATGGCTATGTAAAGAAGGATACTATATATAAAGGAGATATAAATGGCTAGTTTAGAGGATTTAAAATACACTTCAATAATCGATATGTCTAACGATGAAGCTATTGACACACTTCGTCAGATACGACTAAGTCGAAGAGTTCCTGAGCGAACAACAAAAACTATTACAAAGAAACAGAAGCCTGTGGAGTTAGATCAAAGTCAAGCAGCTGAATTACTTAAATTACTGGAGGGGAATAAATGACTATCTCAGTTGGAAAGATCGGAATGGTACCTACATCATCAGTAACTGTATCAGAGTATAGAGCTCGTGAGATAATGGGTGATTTAGATGGTCTCGAACTCAATATGAAAGAAAGTGGATTAATAAGTCCACTTGCTGTAAAAGATAACAAAGATGGAACATACACACTTCTTGCTGGTGAGCGGCGCTTCACCATTCTCAGCCGAAATCAGGTACTAGAAATCCCAGCTCGTATTTATGAAGAAGATCTATCAGAGCTTGAAATGAAGATCATTGAGAAGTCTGAAAACTTCTTTCGGAAAGATATGGAGTTTTGGGAGCTTGATAAACTCACTCTCGAGATTCACAGAATGCAACAAGATATTCATGGAACGAAAGCTCCAGGTCCAGGTCAACAAGGATGGTCTGTTGAAGATACTGGCAATATGATAGGTGGTGTATCCAAGGCTACTGTCTCACTTGCAATTAAAAGAGCTGAGGCTCGTGAAGCTATGCCTGAAATCTTCGATGCTTGTAAGACAGCTTCTGATGCTACTGGACTTCTTAAGAAGATTGACGAAGCTATACTCAAACAGGCTATTGCCAAGAATCTTGAAACAAAAGGAGATAATAAACTATTATCTCAACTCTCGAAAGTATTTATAGTTGATAACTTCTTTGAAATGGTTAAGAAAATTCCAAGTGGTTCAATGCATCTGGTTGAGATAGATCCACCCTATGCTATTGGTATTAAAGAGAACAAGAAGAAAATGGGTGAGTCAATTTATACCCTTGAAGATTACAATGAGATTCCACCATCAAACTATATGGATGGTGGGAATGATGAACTATGGCTTGGGATGAATACTGTATTTAAAGAATGCTATCGAGTGATGACTGAACATAGTTGGTTACTCTGCTGGTTTGCACCGGAGCCTCACTTTGAATCTATATATCATGGACTGGTAAATGCTGGATTTTCTACTACTCGCATGTGTGGAATATGGATAAAGCCTGGTGGTCAGACTCAGCGCCCTGAAATGCACTTGCCAAATGCTTATGAAATGTTCTTCTATGCATGGAAAGGAAGGCCAGCAATAGCTCAGCCACGTGGAAGTAATATATTTGACTACTCACCTGTCCCTTCTCAACAAAAGACTCATCCTACTGAGAGACCTATTGAACTTACTAGGGATATGTATAAGACATTTGCATTCCCTGGATCTCGTATACTCATTCCATTTCTTGGCTCAGGTAATGGATTGGTAGCAGCACACTTAGAAGGTATGAGTGCTGTAGGGACTGAGATTGGCAAGGGGTATAAAGATAGCTTTCTTGTAAAAGTTAATGGAATGAATAAATGAAGACTACAGACGGAATAGACAAAGATGGAAATATAGTTCACTTTAAATCAGCAGAGGAAAGGTTTTGGTCTAAGGTAGATATCAAAGATAAAGATAGCTGCTGGGAGTGGATATCATCTGTAAGTAGTCCAGGATATGGACAGTTTAATTATAAAGGAGTACATATATCCTCACACAGATTATCATGGATACTTACTAATGGAGAAATCCCAAAGGACAAGAATGTACTACACAAATGCGATAATAGAAGGTGCGTAAACCCTGATCATTTATATCTTGGGACACAGTCAAATAATATATGCGATGCTATAACAAGAGGTAGAGGATGCTTTGGAAAGCATAAGATAGATCGTTAAATTAATAAACGATCTTAATAAGGAGATATTTAATGCATAGAACTTTTGTACCTGGGTCAGGATCTTTAGATGCAAAGATAGCAGTAGTTGGAGAACAGCCAGGTTATCAAGAAATTCAAGCTCGTCCTCCACGTCCTTTCATTGGACCTGCTGGTAGAGGTCTTGACGAATGTCTACTTATGACTAAGATCTTAAGGCGTGAAATGTACCTTACTAATGTTATTAAGGATTTAGATGCTCCATTAGCTCACTATATAAATATTGACACAAGAGGTAAATGGACTATTCATCCAGAAGGTTATGAATACATAAAGGAACTTGGAGATGAATTAAGAAGCCTTAATCTTAATATAGTTATAGCTATGGGTAATATAGCATTATTAGCACTAACAAATAGAGTTGGGATAACTAAATGGAGAGGATCAGTCTTAGACTCTACATTAATTCCTGGACTGAAAGTTATAGGTACTTTTCACTCTGCAACTTTTATACCACCTAAATTTAATTTTTTGAATAAACCTTTGATCTGTGAAGATCTAATGAGGGCTAAATATGAATCTACATTCAAAGAAATCAGACGAATACCTCGTAAAATCACTATTGCTCCAACTTTTAATGAATCCATCGAAGCCTTGCATTATTGCTTCGATAGAGGAATCTCAGGCTCAATCATTAGCATCGACATTGAAGTCATTAATAGAGAAGTTGACTGTATTGCCCTCTCTTGGTCTGACACTGAAGCAATATGTATCCCATTTAGATGGTCACGTGGAGATTACTTTAACCCTGACGAAGAACTCGAAATAATGAGAGCAATAGGGAGGATAATACAAGATGATAATATCTCTAAGGTGGGTGCCAATTTTATATTTGATACTCAGTTTCTCTTTCATAAGTATGGTATCATACCTCGTGGTGACATACACTGCACTCAGATCGCACAAAAGATTAGTTACCCAGATTTTCCTGCTGGCTTGGACGCTGTTACTACTATGTATACTGATATACCTTACTATAAACAAGACGGTAAGCAATGGATGAAGATGGGAACCGGTACATGGGAACAGTGGTGGAACTATAATGGAATGGATGCTATAGTTCCAAGTGAATCCATTCCTAAACAAATTGAAACTTTAACCAAGCAACATAACTTTGAAACCTATGAGCGCCAACGCAAGTTAATCAAACCCTTACTCTACATGGGTGAGCGTGGTATTAGAGTAGATGTAGAAGGGATGATGAAGTATAAAGATTCACAACAGGATGAACTTGATAGATTATCTGAGGAGCTGAATAGCAAAGTTGGGTTTGAAATTAACTATAACTCACCTAAACAGTTAATGGATTATTTCTATAAGCAGCTTGGATTTAAGCCTTACAAGAAAAAGAATACACAAGGTCAGTATAATAATAGTATAGATGTTGATGCACTCAAGCGTCTTGCAAGACAGAATGTTGAAGCAGCTCATATCATGCTGGATATTAGATCGCTCAGCAAACGTATTTCAACTTACTTAAACATAGGAAAGGTGGATAAAGATGGAAGATATAGAAGTAGTTATAAACCAGTCGGTGCGGGAACTGGTAGACTCAGTTCTGGAGAAACTATCTTTGGAACAGGTGGCAACCAACAGAATTGGCCTCACGACTTGCTCAGATTTTTCTTATTCGATGAAGGGTATATTGGTTACAGTTTCGATCTCTCTCAAATTGAGAATCGCATAGTTGCCTACGTTGGTGGAGTCATCTCTCAAATCGAAGCCTTCGAGCAAGGAATAGATCTTCATAGACTAACTGCTTCTATTATTACAGGTAAATCATATGATCAGATATCTGATGAGGAAGGTTCTTCACCTCTTGGTGATGGTCGTCAGAGTGAAAGATTTTGGGGAAAGAAAGGTAATCATGCAACTAACTATGATGTTGGTTATAAGACATTTGCTCTCAAGTATGAAATACCTGAAGGTGAAGCTAAGTACATCCTTGAAACTATTCATAGAGGCTATCCACAAATTAGAGATGGTTATCAAGCAGTTATTCAGAATATGCTTAAGACTAATAGGGTAGTCACCAATCTATTCGGACGTACTCGTTTGTTTCTAGGTCCAATATTTCCATCTTATCCCAATGTACCTCAAAATGCTTGTGACAATACTTATCGTGAAGCATATGCACAGTTACCTCAATCAACTTGCGCTGATAAGATTAATGAACAAGGACTTGAGTATATCTATTATAACCAAGAACTTTTTAAACCAGTTGAGTTATTATCTCAAGTTCATGATCAGATAGTATTTCAAGTTCCATTATCAACTTCTTGGGAAGACCATGCTAGAATGTTGTTGCTAATTAAAGAATCTCTTGAGACTCCACTGAGTTGGCATGGAACAGAAATCAAAACTCCAGTTGATTTAGCTATTGGTTTTAATATGTATAAAGATGAAATGAAGGAATTAAAGAGCAAGAATATTCCAGCTACTATTTATGGGCTAGTATCTAAATTAAAGGAAACATATGATGAACTTAAAAATAAAGGAGCTTAAATGTCCAGTAATATATTGGGTATACAACTGTCAGATAAGGATAAAAAAAGGTTTTGGTTCAAGGTAGATATTAAGGGACAAGAAGAATGTTGGAATTGGTTAGGCTCAACAAATGGAGGTAGATATGGAAAGTTTAAATGCAATGGAGTTTGGTATAGATCTAATAGAGTAGCTTTAGTAATATCTAGTGGAAAAGATATACCAAATAATCTATGGGCACTTCATAAATGTGATAACTCTTTCTGTGTAAATCCTAATCACTTATACATAGGTACTCCATCTAACAATAATTTAGACAGGGAAAACAGAAATAGAGCACCAAACGCTGGAAGACCTAAAGGTATATCTGATCTCATTATATCAATAGTTAGAGATTTAGCTAATGAAGGATATACACAGAATGATATATCAAGAAAATTATTAATGAGTCAACAAAGGGTAAGCTATATCTTGAATATAGAGAGGTATAGGAATAATGTCTAGAAACTTACCCGACTGGTTAGATAGTTTTATGGAGTTGACTGAGAATAGCGAGCCACCAATTCTCTTTCGAAAGTGGGCAGGAATCTCTGCAATCGCTTCAGCACTCCAACGTAAGGTTAGGGTTGAACTTGGTTTATCACTAACATTCTACCCTAACCTTTATATAGTCTTAGTTGGTCCTTCTGCAACTGGCAAGGGAACAGCCATGAAATTTGCCTCTGATATAATTGAGCAGGTTCCTTCAATTAGATTAAGTGCTCAGGCTACTTCACTCCAAGCTCTTATACGAAGGATGAAGGAAACTAACTTAACCGACATAGACCTCGTTACGGGCGAACAGCAGTACCATTCATCCCTTACGATTTTCTCTACTGAGTTTACCGTCTTCTTGGGATACCACAATAAGGAACTGATTGCGGCTCTATGTGAATGGTATGACTGTCACTCAAGATGGAGTTATGAAACTATTGCAAGGAAGAAAGAAGAAGTAATTGGAGTCTGGGTCAATCTATTTGCAGGTACAACTCCTGACTCTATCCAAGCATCTCTTCCGATTGAATCAATAGGGGGTGGTCTAACTTCACGCATCATCTTCGTATGTGAAGAGAAGCGTGGAAAGTTAGTTATCATCCCTACAAAGACAGACTATGAAGTTAGTCTTCAACAATATCTAGTTAATGATCTCGAGAATATATCAATGATTAGTGGAAAGGTAAACTATACGAAGGAATTTATAGATTATTACTCCAACTGGTGTTATGATGCAGCTAAGAACCCACCTTTCTTTGATAAGAAATTTGATGGTTATTGTGGAAGAAGAAGGAAGCATCTATTGACGCTGTCAATGGTATGCTGGGCAAGTCACTCAAATGAGATGACTATGGATGTAGAAGATATTGAAAGGGCTTCAGCAATACTAGCTGAAGTAGAAGTTAAAATGGGCTTGGTGTTTAAAGGGATGGGAAGATCTGATATATCAAGTTTAATCAACGATGCAATAGTTTATGTTGCAAACTGTCATATTCCAGACATTCCATATTGGCAGTTCGCTAAACACTTTGAGGGAGATATGGATAAGTTCGCTATGGAACGTGTTCTAACTACAATGGAGGTTATGAAACTAGTAACCATTATCAAGAGGCCTGGAGCTGATACTATGATTCACATAAACGAGATCGTTTAATTAATAAACAATCTATGGTTGGGAAGGAGTACTCCTCACCTTCTCAACCTCTTTTCTAAACGCATCTGTAATGATTCCTAACCCACCTTTAGATTTAATAAATTCATACTCAGCAATAGTCTGCTCTGGTTCTTTTTCCAATCTATTAACATAGAGTTTAGCTCTAGCCTCAGTATCAGGTGTTCCTTTCACTGCCAACCAGAATGAACGATTAGGAAGATCTTTAGTTTTCTCTTGGAATTTAAATCTATCATTTAACCTATCATAGATATCTTTATCTTTAAAACTCTTCATGTAACTATCAATCTCAAATCTCGTTGTATTATCTTTGTAAAGATAACCTTCAACTCTTGTATCTAATCCTCTATTTTGTTTCCATCTATCAAGTGAACTTTCTTCTCTAGCCTTCTCAACCGGTGATGCAAACTGTGAATAAGGATTAGTTATTCCAATAAACCTTTTAATAACTGGAGTTTTAGCTAACACTTCAGCTAAATGCTTCTCCTTGTTATCCTTTGGAAGATCACTAAAAGCTGCATCATAACCTTGTCCAACTAACCAAGACCACATAGATCCACCAGTTACAAGTTGCTCAACAGCTTTCTTTGATCTCTCAGGTGATAATCCAGTCACTGCACCAAGATCAATAAATGCTTGAGGAGTCTTTCCTGGAATATATTCCTCTTTACTCTTAGGCCAACTTAATGGTTTGTCAGTTTTCCTCCAAATATCTTCATTCAGCCAAAAGTCTTTATTATACATATAGCCAAGTGCTCCACTTAATGTAGGAGGTAATGAGGATATAGCAACTGGAGATATCTGACTAAGTGAATTAGTTACAGCGTTAACATCTACTGGATTACCAAGCCATTTATCAGTACTTGCCTCAAAGAAAGTCTTAAAAAATCTCTGTCCAGGATCAAGTGGAATCTTAAAATAAGGGTACCTAGTCTGTCCTTTTTCATCTTGAAATGAGAAACTATCTCCTAGTGGTATGCAAAGATTATTCTGCATATCTATATTACCTTGTAGAGATTTTATAGTCTCAGGATTTAGCTTCTGATTAGCAATATAAAGACCAGTTACAAGTGCTGCAAATTGTGCAAGTTTATAACTAGACTCTATTGGACTATCTTTAAATGCTCTAAGTAATCCTCTTGTTCCTTGTATTGAGGCATTAAGATAAGGAACAGCATTATCAACTGCTTTGCTAATCCCTCCACCCTGGCCAAAGTCCATATAGTCACGAGCTGCAAAGGTAGCCTCTTGTGCACTCTTCCCTTGACGAAGTACTCTTTCACGAATTGCTAACCTAGTTATAATTTCAGATGTCTCACCAAAGTATCCCATGAAGTTCATCATCTTATCAATGTTACCTTCAACATGCCTACCACGTTGAAAGAGTCTACCTTGATGAACTAGAAATTCCATCCCTCCACCTTCTTTAATATAGTCTTCATAACGGCCTTTTCGTAACACTGCATCACTAAATACAGTTGCTAAGTCTTGTCCCATCTGAAGTGTATATACTGGCAAGTTAGTATTATAAACACTCTTCCACTTTCCATCTTCAAATGTTCTAGCTGCATACCAGATATGCATTATGTCTCGAGGTAAGTTAGCAACTGCAAATCCCCAGTCAATTCCAGTAGCCATCATACGTAGTACTGGTGATCCACTAGAATACCTTAATACCTGAGCCATTTTATAACTTAACTCAGGACTATTAGTAATCCACTCTTTAGACATAGTAGGTGATAAGTAAATGGCTTTACGCTCACCTTTTTCATATACAAAGACTCTATCCCACCCACTTGGAATTGCATCTGATTTAGTTTCCTTCACACGAACAAAGGGATTTTCCTTATCCTTCCTTGCAAGATCAAGTAATGTCTTATTAGCTTCATTATTAAATATTCTACCATAGGCCCGATTGAATACCTCCAATGCCATAACTTCACTAGAAGGCTCGAATACATCTGTATCTCGACCATGAGCAAGTGTCTGAATTCCTGAATCATATATAGTTCTTTTCTTACCACCTAACTTTGACTCATACTTCTTATCAAACACATCAACAAGTTTTAAGCGTCGATAGTTGTGAGAAACTAAATCATTGTATTCCTTCTCAGTAATAAGGTCACTATCAAGCATATCTTTTAATGGCTTCTTCATCCATTCATAGTATGATCCAGCTCTTTGTTTTAACTTAGTTGCAGTAGCATTATCTAACTTCTCAATATGTTGAAAGAGTTCGTTATAAGCAGCCGACTCAATTGGTCTTAAACCTTCAGGAAATTTAAACTGAGTCTCAGTCTTATACTTTCCAATATCTATCATACGATCAGCAAGGATAAGATTGTCAAGAACTCTCTTCTCATTTTTATTTAGTCCACTGTAGACTTCCTTATCTAGTTGCTTCAACATATTAGCTGAGAGTGAACTTGCACCTTTTGATAAGTACACTTTCTGGATAATCTCATAGCCATCATTTCCTAGACTATCAAGTAACTCCTTACGAATATTTCCTGAGCGATCTGTAAAAGATCTATTGAATTCTTCTCTCAACATTTGAGCAGCTTGAGTGGGCTTAAAAGCTTTCATTCCACGAGCTTTCTTTGTATATTCAGAGAGGCGTTTAGCACCTGCAATGATTGCTTTAGAAGCTTCATCAAGAGGAACTCCAGAGTATAGGGAGAAAGTAGAAGGAGTTTTTGGAGTTATAGGGATAGTCTCAACTTGTGCATTATTAACTATACCATGTTTGACTTCCTCCTTCCCATACTTCTTCATCAAACTTGGAATCTGTACATCGTAGAGACGTTTAAGACCTTCACCTCCAACTTTGAGATCGAGACCAGAAAATATATTCTCTTTCTTACCTGATCTCAAAATCTTACTTGCTAACTCTTTTCCCACATACTGATCCAGTTGATCAGGTCCTATATAATCTCCCATATGGCCTATAGCTGTATAATCAGTTTTTCCTTTGAGTATGATCTGAAGATTATATTTACCATCAGGTTGACGCATTGTATAAACTTCAGATATATGTCTACTCAAATCATATCTCTCAGCCTGCATCTCTCCAGTTGTCCACGCCACTCCATCAAACCCTTGTTCTTTAGCAAGTGCTATAACACGCTTAACACCAATGTCATAGATACGTTTTTGCAAGTAATCAGGCATCTTACCTTGCTCATCAGAAGAAGGCCCTTGAAGTTCTTCAACGAAGAGGATTTTCTTTCCATTCACTTCTCTCTCATTATACCTAATCCTCACAATAGGATTCTGGATGTTGGAGTAAGAGGAGTGACCGTCTTGCCAGGTTGACTTTTCTTTATCAGCTATACGATCTACAGCATTTCTTTCAGAGAAAGTTAAATCATCATATGTTCTTCCAAACTCAGTAAATGCTATATCATCTTTAGGAACATAGTGCTTTCCTTTCTCTGGTGCCGTCACAAACATCTCTCTATAACTTCCAGAAACTGCACCTGGTTCGACAAAGGATTCAAATTGAACTACTCCTTCTTCATATCCAGGATCATTAGATGATCTAGTACGAGGTTTAAGTACTACATCCTCAAACTCCGTCATATTTCCTTTAATCTCATCTAACATTTCCTGCTTAGTAACCTTCCCTTTCATCCCTCCTACAAGGTTATTAATCTCAGCATCACTAACTCCTTGACCTTTCAACATCTTCTTCATTTCATCTACTTCAACTTTACCACCTAACTTTTCCTTAACTATAGATTCAAGTTTTGAATAGAAAGGTTTCAACCTTCTTCCCATCTCAACTATATCTTTAGGATCAATTCCCATAGTTAACTTGACACCACCACCAGTCCGTTCAATTTTTAAACGATCTGCTCCCCTCGCCCACTTCGCTGCATCACTAACTGTACTCT
>Ga0172380_10008382_pt1 | contig 11329 bp, 3 predicted proteins | sample Leawe162metaG_FD_119747 | JGI IMG/M metagenome (GOLD analysis project Ga0172380, IMG submission 119747) | Leachate microbial communities from a municipal landfill in Southern Ontario, Canada - Leachate well 162 metaG | ecosystem: Engineered > Solid waste > Landfill > Unclassified | place... | reverse complement strand
ATTTATTTTCTGAACTGGAACACAGGCTGGGCGGCAGGCGGGTACATTGAAAACAACTTATGGGGACATATGATAATCTTAAAGACAACAAACGGAGGAACAAACTGGGTTATACAAAAGGACGAACCTACTGATTTTTACTACCCGACAAGTATATACTTTTTAAATGAAGGTTATGGTTTTGCAGCCTGCCAAGGAAATAATGGAGGCGGGACTACGGGCGGTATTTTTAAAACAACAAACGGTGGAACTAACTGGGTTATGATAAGTGGTTCAAAACCTGCTTCAAAGATTGTTTTCACAAATCCTTCTACTGCATACTGCATTTCTAAAAGATGGGAAGACTACAATAATATTGACACAGGAATTGTTTATAAATCAACAGACGGAGGGCAGAACTGGAACTCATCTTTCAGAAAATATTTTCATAAGTTTAAAAATATAGTATTTATAAACCCAAATACCGGATTTGTTCATTCCGATTCCAGTTTTTCGGTATACAGCAGTTATTATAAAACAACTGATGCAGGAAATTCGTGGTTTTTATTAAGCAGCGGAAATACAGGTCATTCAGCGTCAACCTTTCCTAATGATTCCTCAGGATGGGCTGTTGGAAACCAAATTTATCGGTCAGAAAATGGAGGAATAAACTGGACGCTTAATCCTATCACTCCGACATCACAGTTGGGATGCATTTATTTTATAGATAGTTATAATGGTTGGAGCGGTGGGACAAACGGAGCATTGTACCAATCCGTATTTATGGATACAACATCAGGAGACTTTTTCCCTCTTCAAATTGGGAACAAATTTATTTATCAGTTTAACAGGTATAATTACTGGACAGGCGGGGGAAGTTCAAGCACTTCAGGTAAAAGGGTTATGTTAATAACTGATACTACAACGTATAACGGAAAAAAATATTATCTTTGTTCCGGAATTCCGAATATTGCATCCGGCTGGTTGAGAGTTGACACTGTAACAAAAAGTCTTTACGCTTACTCTGCTTCGAATAGCTGTCCATACTATTATTATGAAACACTTGTTGACAGCCTTGGTATGACAAGTACCGGAATTGAAAATTCGTGCCATGGTTATTATTGTTACGGTGTCAGTCCAGTTTTATTTTTTAACACGGTAAGCAATCAGATTCATTTTGATAATCTTGTTATGGATAACAATGTATTAACGACTGAAACACACAGGTATTACCATAAAAAATTTGGATTTAGAACTTATTCTTCTTCATACCACTTTGGGACTTCAGGCGGTAGTGAAAGTTATTCATTAAGAGGATGTATTATTAACGGAATTGCTTATGGAGACACAGCGGGTATTCTTGTAGATATAAATAATATAATGACAAATGTTCCGAATTCGTATTCGCTGGGGCAGAACTTTCCGAATCCGTTTAATCCCAATACAGTTATCTGTTATCAGTTACCAGTTGTCAGTGATGTTTCGATAAAAATATATGATGTACAAGGAAGAGAGGTGAGGACGCTGGTGAATGAGAGGATGAATGCGGGGACGTATGAAACGACGTTTGATGGGAGCGGATTGAATAGCGGGGTGTATTTTTATCAGATGAGGGCGGGGGATTTTAGGGAGTCGAGGCGGATGATTCTTTTGAAGTGATGGAGTTATGAAGTGAGAAAGTGAGGAAGTGCATTATCTTTTTGCGTTCCCAAGCAGGAGCTTGGGAACGAGGGGGATAACGAGGGAGATAACGAGGGAGCTAATGAGAGAGATAACGAGTGAGATAACGAAGGAGATATTAATAACAGTATTTAATAATTTTAATTTGTTGGGTATGAAAAATTTAATTGGTTTTACGGCAGTGGTTTTATTTTTCTGCGCGGTTTTGAGTGTTAAGGCACAGACGACTTTCTGGGATAAGACGCAGAGGGTAACGTCGGGATTTGTTGATAAGAATCCGACGTTTGACAGCAGAAAAACTATGAATTATGAATTACTTTTTGTGTCATTTTTATTGTTTGAGAGACACACTCCGCAAGGAGGTTCGAATATCTGTTATTTGAGATTCGGGTATGACAGCGCATTCAGTACAGTAGGGTTTATTACGAATGATTCAAACGTAATAAACAGGAATCAGAAATTTGCTTTTAAGGCGACTTCCTGGTTTGCAGATTCTATTACAAATGCAATGGCGGTCTGGGAAAGAGTTGAGAACTCACGCGTGAATATATACGGGAGCACTTATTCAAATGGAATCTGGTCAACTCCCTACCCTATTGATACAGGTGCAGGCATAAAAAGTTCGCCAAACATATCATACAACACACAGCTTTCGGGAATGAATCAATACTGTGTTGTTTATGAAAAAGACGGAGATATAATATTCAAGAATTATGAATCAACGACTCATCAGGTTCTGAACGAAACAAATCTTACAGAGACGGATACCGCGGTATGCAGGAATCCGAGAGTGACCTCACATAGAATAAATATGGTTCAGCCTATATTTGTAATTTACGAAAGGCAGAAAGCGAACGGAGATTTTGCAATCTACTATAAAAACGCAGGGACGAGTTACGTATTTACCGGTGATACGGTATCGACACGCGGGAACAACCGCAATGCTGATTTTTTAAATGGATATGAATACGTATCGGTAGCTTTTGAGTCAAATTATTCAGGAAAGTGGGGTGTTTATGAATATCAATACAATAATAGTTTTCTTAATACATTGCTTCAAAATTCTGTTACGAATTACAGAAACTTAAAGAATTATATTTTTCCGATAATAACGAATTCGCCGCAGTTTTCTTCGATGCTGACTTCTTATTTAGCTCAGAAAGGAAACACAACAAAAATATATTCGACAGTAATGCTTGTACCCCCGATGGATTCTATTATTGTTGGAGACTCGGCTTCGGGCTGCGTTATGACTATGAGTACCGGTGCGTACAGATACGGTTCCGGGACAGCAAGAATATGGGTGGTATATACAAAGGATTCTGCGGGATACTCAATGCTTCATGCCGCAGGGAAATTAATTCCTTTGGGTGATGTGAAAATGATTGGGGGAGAGATTCCGGGGAGATATGAGCTTATGCAGAATTATCCGAATCCGTTTAATCCGAGAACAGTAATCAGGTTTCAGGTAACGGGTAACAGTGAGGTACTTATAAAGGTTTACGACATGATGGGTAGAGAGGTACAGACGCTTGTGAATGAAAGGATGAATGCTGGGACGTATGAGGTGAGCTTTGACGCCCGCCAAGGCGGGTCTTCGAGGGGGCTGAACAGCGGGTTGTATTTTTATCAGATGAGGGTCGGAGATTTTAGGGCGACGAGGAGGATGGTGTTAGTGAAATGATTTTTTCGTTTTATGAGGTAGAACAAGAACGCACAACATAAGAGCTGATTGATTATGATAAGAACTGATTTAGAACGCGGATGAATAATAGAACACGGATTCGCGCGGATTAAGCAGATTGACACGGATTAATTTTTATAGCTGAAGAGCAAAATGGAAAGGTAAGATTTTTTATTGAATAAATTTTAAATACAGAATTATGAAAAAGACGAATCGGTTTTACGGGGTATCTTTTCTACAATGTATAATTGCACTAATATTACTTCTGACAATTTTTTCGGGAAATGTTCAGGCACAGAATCACAGTGATAATACGTTGATAATAAAGTTTATATCCGGCTCACAGACTTTGAACCTTGCAAGGGAAATATGTCCGGAAGATATTGGAAGTGTATACAAACCCGGTTCAAGCAACAACGATAAAAGCAAAGCATTTGATAAATTTATGACAGAGAACTTCATTAGCTCTATCAAGGCAGTTAAGCCTGATGCAACGCTTAAGACATTACCCGGAGGAATTGAAAGGATATTCATAGTCAGCGTCAGCGATAAAACTCTTTTGAAGAAAGCGTATGACAAAATATCAAAGAATGGTGAAATCGAATATACGGAATATGATTTTATCGGTTCCGGATCAGGAAAACCATACGGTGAGAACAGTTTTACTCCGAATGATCCTTCTTTCGGCAATCAATGGGGATTACGAAATACAGGTCAGGTAATTGGAGGCATTACAGGTACATCAGGCGGAGACGTTAATGCATTAAATGCATGGGATGTTACCACGGGCTCTAATTTGATTGTTTCTGTTCTTGACACGGGTATGCCTTTAAGCCATCCTGAGTTCAGCGGAAGGCTTTTACAGGGATATGATTATGTAAACAATGATAATGACCCGACAGATGATCAAGGACACGGCACGAACGTAGCAAGCATAATGGCAGCAAAGGGTAACAATGGTAGTCTGGTTGCGGGTGTTAACTGGAACTGCAGGATTATACCAGTGAAGATACTTAATTCAAGCAATTTGGGACAATATTCATGGTGGATATCGGGAATTACATATGCAGTAGATAACGGCGCAAAGGTACTGAATATGAGCGTAGGCGGCAGCTCTTATAGCCAGTCATTGTCGGATGCGGTAACTTATGCTTATACTAACGGAAGAATAGTTGTAGTATGCATGATGAATAATAATAACAACATACCTTACTATCCTGCGGCATTCTTCAATAATGTAATTGCAATTGGTGCGATAAACAACCGCATGGAAAGAGCAGTGCCTTTTTGCTGGGGCGGAGGCAGCAGTTACGGTTCACACATAAGTTTTACTGCACCGGGCGAAATGATACTCGGGCTTTCTTATAATAATCCTTCAACAACGAATTACTGGTGCGGTACATCGCAGGCAACACCGATTGCAGCAGGAGTTGTATCTTTGCTTTTAAGCAAGAACAGCACGTTGTCGTTTTCACAAATATATAATGCACTGAAAGTTTCGGCACGAGATCAGGTAGGTCCACCTGCTGAGGATACGCCGGGATTTGACAATTATTTTGGCTGGGGATTGATAGATGCACGCGGAGCTTTAAATCAGGTTGTAGGGATTACAAATATTTCAGAGGTTATTCCTGATAATTTCAGTTTATCACAGAACTACCCGAATCCGTTTAATCCCAATACAGTTATTAGTTTTCAGTTGACAGGTAATAGCAATGTTGTGATAAAGGTTTATGATGTGCAGGGAAGAGAGGTGCAGACGCTGGTGAATGAGAGGATGAATGCGGGGACGTATGAGGTGGATTTTGAGGGGAGAGAATTGAATAGCGGGGTGTATATCTATCAAATGAGGGCTGGGAATTTTAGTGAGGCGAAGAGGATGTTGTTAGTGAAATGATTTTTCGTTTAATGGGAGTAGGTCAAGAACGCACACTGATAAGAGCCGATTGTTTATGATAAAAAATGATTTAGACTGCAGATGAATGATAGAACACGGATTGACGCAGATTAAACGGATTAGCACGGATAAAGATTTTTTTAGAATAAGAACGAGGAAATTAAAAAGTAAAATAAATATTTGAGATGAAGAAGATTACTTTAATGCTGGCGGCAGTTATCTGCATGTTTTTTGGAATGAAAGATGCAGGAGCAAAACCGAGAATAATTATAGGAGATAATCCTATCAGACTTTTGCCGGAGTCAATAATTATTCAAAGGGTGATACTAAACGTAAATAATTTATCGGCGTATTTTCAGAATACGGGCATATTTGACCAGAATACAACTTCGAATAATTCTCCCGGTTTAGAATGGTCAAAGGGCTCGGGAAGGTATGCAAATTTCACGGCAGGGCTATGTATCGGCTGCGGCATAAACGGTCAGTATGCGCAGGTGATGGCGTCATACAAGGGTGAGTATGCACCGGGTATGTTTCAGAATAACGTATGGACTACAAATGCAGATTTTAAAATGTACACGGTAAGGATGGGTGATAATGCTTCGAACAATCCTGATTATGCAAACTGGTACAAGATGGTGCCGTACGGTGCGCCTTACAAAGACGTGAACAACAACGGAGTATATGATGACGGAATAGATATTCCCGGAATGCCCAATGCAAGCCAGACGATATTCGAGTGCATGGGTGACGGAGACCCATCACAAAGGAGTCCGGGTGAAGGATTCGGAGGAGGTATTACTTCGCCGCTGCTTGGAGCGGAAATACATTTTATTTCATGGGCTTACTCAACTCCCGGAATTGAAGATGTACAGTTTATAAGTTATACGATTATAAATAAAGGAACGGCAAGATGGGATTCAACATTTACGGGGATTGTTGCAGATCCCGATTTAGGCGACGCACTTGATGATTATATTGGATGTGATACGTTATTAAACCTTGGTTACTGTTATAATGCGGATAACAATGACGGCTCAGGAAGTCCTCCAACCTACGGGGCTTCACCACCGGCGTTTGGAATGGATTACTTTAGAAGTCCTATAAATAAAGTTACCGGTGATACACTCGGAATTACTTCATTTCTATTTTTTACAAGTACGAGCTCAATGCCTCCACCTTGTGAATCAGACCCGAACGGAGAACCCGTACCGGCGTACCATTATCTTCAAGGAATGAAGAAAGACAGAACTCCTTTTATGGATATAACAAATACACCTCCCAAAAGGACGAAGTTCGCGTATTCGGGCGACCCTGAAACAGGAGTCGGCTGGACTGAATACAAAGGCTCAATGCAGAACTGCAACGGTGATACAACGGGTATGATTTTTTCTGTTAATCCTCCAGGAGACAGGAGAATGGTGTTTAATTCCGGTGCTTTGGATTTTGCAGTGAATCCCGGAGATACACAGAGAATAGTACTTTCACAGTTTGTACAGAGGGGAAGTGATAATAAGAATTCGGTAACAATGCTGAAGAGGCTAAGTATGGTTGCACAACTATTGTACGACAATAACTTTAATGTAAATTTGCTGCCGACTATTCCAGTGGTTTCACAAAGCGTGACGCCAATAAATTCGACACAATGTTCGGTAAATCTTTTCTGGGATGACGCGGCCGAAGCATACAATTACTGGGATACAATATTTTATCAGAAATCAGATTCGAATATATACAAGTTTGAAGGTTATGAGATTTATGAAGTTGACAAAAACTTGCCGAACTACAATCTGCCCGATTTCAGCAGACCATTGACGATAGACCCAAGCAGGATAAAGCTGCTTAATATTTATGACCTTAGGAATAATATAGGGCTTGTGATAGATACACTGCCAATAGCAATTGTGAACAATCAGGAAATATACGGACCGATGCCGATTGTACCACCTTACGGAATGACGACACCACCAAGCTTTCCGAACAGCGGATTAAGCAGGTCAATTAAAATAACGAACACGATGTTTCCCGGAAACTACGGAGGAACATCTCAGATACAATACGGGCAGACGTACAAATTTGTTGTTAATGCATATTCAGTAAGTACATCGACTAAAATAAGAAGGGGATTTAAGGTCTTAAGAAATCCGATGAACTCAGTAATATTAAGCGTTACTCCGCAGCCGTATTCAAATAACATAAGCTTTACATACTACAACGGGGATACACTTTCGAACAGTTTGGTTGACCTTGGGCTTACTCCTGTGGTGGTGGGACAGCAGATGCTTCAAACTGCAAAGTACAGGATAGTTTACACTCCTGACACAACTTACTCCATACAAAAGTCAGTGAATAACGGAGCAAGTTACACAACACTGAAGACAGGGCTGAGACCTACGGGGTTTAGAACATTAACGCATGAAGATTCGAGAATATATGACGGCATATTTTTTAAAGTTGATAAAATAAGATTCTCGGGAAATCCGCCAAACTATTTAGGCAATGCTGGACTGATAAGAGACCCTGCCTCTAATTTACCAGCTGATTCAATACAGACAAGGTATAAGGGATGGGCGTGGTCAAATCAGGGTAACCAGTTTCTTACGGGGAGCAAGTATATAAGAGATCCATCGAGGCCGTGGCAATCTGTTTCGATGTCATTATCTTATCCAATAACAGGAACATTTACGAATTTGAGGTCGGCGCTAACGGCAGATAAACTGAGGAAAGTAACTATACAATGGACTTCTTTAGGACAGGGGCAGTACGCATACTGGTATCAGGATACTTCAAAAATTAATGACAATTATTCCATATTCAGGGGAATTAAGCAAGTGCCGTTTAAAGTATTTGTTGATTCCTTGGTGATTGACAATCCTTCAATACCCACATACAGGTATGACAGAAGGCAGGTAAACTGTGCATTTTTGGAGTCATCGGATATAAATCCATTTACGAACAGCTGGAATCCTACTACAGATTCGCTTGGAGGCAAACTTCTGCTTTATACATTCGGTACTTCATACGATACAAATATAACGACACCTTATAAAAACAGAAATCTTTTTATTCAGCAGCCCCAGTTTGACATTATGTTTGTGTGGGCACCGAGGCTTGTGAGTTCGGGCGGTGCGGGACAGCCGGGAGAGGAATTTTATATATATCCTTACAATGCAACAAGGGGATACTACAACGGAACAGCACCATTGATATATGAATTTTCGACGACAGCACCTGTGGTACCGGTAATAAATATTTCAACAGAAGTTCCTGAGAAGTATGATTTATTGCAGAACTATCCGAATCCATTTAATCCGGTAACTAATATCAGGTTTAAGCTTCCGGAGAGAGCTTATGTGACGATAAAGATATATAATGTGCTGGGACAGCATGTGAAGACGCTTGTGAACAATGAGCGGCTTGACGCGGGTACGCATCAGACGAGATTCAGTGCAGACGGTCTAGCGAGCGGGATATATTTTTATACGATACAGACGGAGATGTTTATGCAGACGAAGAGGATGGTGCTGGTGAGGTAGAGTTGAATGGGGAATAGAACGCAGATTTACACGGATTAGGCAGATAGACGCGGATAAAGATTTTTTAGAATAGGAGCAAGAGCGCACACTGATAAGGGCTGAAAGAATATGATAAGATATGGTTAGAACAAGATGAATTATAGAACGCAGATTTTAAAGAGAAATAGAACACTGATACGCGCAGATTAAACTGATTATCGCGGATAAAGATTTTTTAGAATAAGAACAAGAACGCACAACAAAATAGAATAGAGAAAATAGAAAATACCAAGTAATGAATTTGCGCTATCGAGAATATCCATGATTAAATATTTTTAAGTTAAGAAAAGATATATATAATTAACAACATAATAGTACATTGTATTATTCCGAGTTTGGGGCTTATGGAAAATGAAGTTTAAATAAAAAGAGCCGGAAAGCATAAGCACTCCGGCTCTTTAATAAATGTGTTCTGTTATTATCCTATTTCAAGACAATCATTTTTTTCGTTTCCCTGTAATTTCCTGCGGATAAAATATAGAAGTAAACCCCGCTGGAATAATTCGTTACATTCCATATTGATTGATACACACCGGCCTCGAGTTTTTCTTTAACCAAAGTTTCTATTTCCCTTCCCTGCAAATCATAAATTTTCAATGTAACATTACCTGCTACCGGCAGCTGAAAACGTATGCTTGTGGATGGGTTAAAAGGATTGGGATAATTTTGTTCGAGTTTAAATTTATCCGGTACATTATTACTTATTGATTGAACACCCGGTGTAAGAAAACCGCCACCTGAGAAACATATAATTCTACCGTCACGACTACCAGCAACAAATTCGTCCGAACAACCACTTGAATAAATACCCCGTAAACTTATAAGTGATGAGACTTTTTCCACAGCAGTTGCGGGTCCACCAGAACCGAATGAATATTCGAATTGAATACTCCCTGTATGGAAATCGCAGACGTACACATGGTTTGCAAAAGTAGCGGCAACAACATATGGTTTATATAAATGGCCATAATTTAACTGACAAACTCCAAACACATAAGAATTATCGAGTGAATTTGACCAGTATGAATTTGATGTAACGGGATCTATCAGATGTAATGATTTTGCACCCGATACCATAATTCTATAAATATTATTACCAAAATTATTATCCTGCATAATTTTCATATTTCCGTTTACACTGCTACCAAGATTCCTTGCCCATATTTCCTGTCCGGTTAAACCATTTAAAGACAGGATTTTTCCATTGAATCCTTCAAAACCAAGAAAATCCCTTATCGTATCAGCAGTAATGCTTTTTACATCGCTTAATTGCCACACAACATCGGTGCTTGTATATGTCCAGATATTAGAACCCGTATTATTGAAACCTCTAACAGCATAAGGACCAAAGTTGTTATGAACGGATACAGCACCGCCAGTTTGATTATTGGCAACATCCATTAAGAACTCCCAATCAGTCTGTGAATTCTGAAATATCACATTGCCATTAATGCCGTTCAGACAGTAAACCGATCTCCTGCCCGGAGTTGCGGGCTCACCAGTACCGCTAGCAGATGCAAGAACATCATTAATTCCATCACCGTTGTAATCCTTGTCAACGCGAATACCGTTAATTGCTCCTTGATTCGATACAGTTGAATCACCGAATACCCAAATCATTTTACCCGTTCTTCCAGAAATTGTATAAACATTTTCATTACCATCACCACAACCAATTACTACATCCTGAATTCCGTCTCCATCAATATCGTCTCTTATTTGCATCGCCTCCTCATAGGTCACAGAGCCAATATTACTGGAAGATGAGTATGAATTAAAAACCCAGAGAATATCAGATGTAACGGAAGAATTTCCATTAAAACAAATTGTTTGATAATTGTCAGCGGCAACAAGAATATCATTATAACCGTCCGCGTTAACATCGTTAATTTGTTTAATACTTATAGGTTTGTAATTGTTATAAACAGAATTTGGGTTATCGGGAATTACTCCCTGCCAAAGAATTGTACCTATTGGATATTGTGAAATGATAACACTTCCCATTAGCGGTATATATGCTGTGGGTAAATTTATTGAATTTGAAATTATTTTTACAGAATCCTTATAATTACTGAATTGAATCGGATTATACCAAATTCTGAATGTTTTAGTTTTCTGAGTATCTATTACAACAGGAAAAGTCAATCCCACGGTATCTAATCTAAAGCGATTTGATGCTAAGGAAATTGAATTAATTATTAAAGGAGTATTTCCTCTGTTTGATACCGGAAGGGTAAAACCGCACAATGAATTTTGCCTTCTTTCTCCATAGTTATAACTTGTAACAGGAAAATAAGCAAATGAACCTGTATAAATTCCTCTTCCTTTTAATGAAATATTTTTCACTGGAGTTGCAGGATCATTACTCGATAAAGATAACACGGCTGAATCATTTCCGAAATTGAGAGGAGAGAAAGATAAGGTATAATTTTTAGACTGCTGCGGAATTAAAGTATCAGGAACGAAATTCTGTTGTATTCCAAATCTCGGATTGTTGATATTTTTTCCGGTTAT
>Ga0172380_10008381_pt1 | contig 11329 bp, 14 predicted proteins | sample Leawe162metaG_FD_119747 | JGI IMG/M metagenome (GOLD analysis project Ga0172380, IMG submission 119747) | Leachate microbial communities from a municipal landfill in Southern Ontario, Canada - Leachate well 162 metaG | ecosystem: Engineered > Solid waste > Landfill > Unclassified | place... | reverse complement strand
TCCGGCTTGTGGAGATGAGATGGTATTGTGGTTAAAGATAGACCCAAAGACAGAAAAGATAAAAGATGTGCGCTGGCGCACTTTCGGTTGCGGTTCCGCCATTGCTTCTACTTCGGTGTTAAGTGTTATGCTTAAAGAGAAGGGTGGAATGGAAATTAACGAAGCGTTAAAGATTAAGCCTCAGGATATTATGCTTCGCCTTGGTGGCCTGCCAGAACGTAAGGTGCACTGTTCGGTTTTGGGAGATAAGGCACTTCAGGCGGCGGTTAACGACTACTTCCGCAATACTAACCAGCATAACCGAATTGTTACCGCCGGGTCCAAAATCATAGATTCAGATTTAAACATCACTGACCACGACATCGAAGAAGCTGTCTTAGAGGGTTCCCGAACCCTTGAAGACCTGCAAAAGAAACTCAAGGTTGGTGTCTTACATAAAGCGGCTATACCCCAAATCGAAGAGCTGCTCCATTATTACACAGAAAAGTATTTTGGAGAGTAATAACTAATAATAATTTCTAATTGTAAAACTATGCCGAAGATAACAATAGATAAAGAAAAGTGCATTGGCTGTGGCACCTGTGCTGCATTAGCTGCCAACACCTTTGCTTTAGGGGAAGACGGAAAAGCGATTGTAACAAACGAAAATGGAGATGGTGAAGAAACAATTACCATGGCAGCAGAGAGTTGCCCGGTGCAAGCAATAATTGTCGAATAAGTGAAGTTGTCGGAGATTATCAAAACCGCTTTTATAGGCGGTTTTGTTGTGTGTTTTGTTGTGTACAAGTGTGTTGACAATTACACTGGAAGGTGTTAGTCTAAAAGCAAGTTCGTCATGAAAATCGCAACACAGAAATACGTCGTGCCTCAGGCACAGCAATTACGACGCAACTCTGGTCGCGATACTCGACTATGGACAACGGAGGTGACTCCCAAGTCTTGGTCCGACGGACTTACTCGGCGGGATTCCGGCAGAAAGATCTCTGCTCAAAAGAGAAAATTTCCATTAAGACACTCTTGGGAATCCCGCCGATTCCCTTCCACTAAAAATCGCCAATATGGCGATTTTTTTATACACAATATACATATTGACAAATAACATAAATAGGAGTAGTGTTGTCTGTTCGCTCTTAGAAAGGAGGCGAACATAGGGGTTTCTGGGCTCAATTCTCCCGAGCCCCTTGGACGACTTTTGTTTATCTTTCCTGCTCTTTTGCCTTCCACATACTTACCACAGGTCCGGAAGGCAACGGAATGGTTAGAAACATGAGTTAGTCCTATTCTGCGGCGGGCTCTGGTGAATGTCACTTTCACCCGATCTGATGTCACTGGGGTCCCGCCGCCCCAATTTCGCTAAATATAGACAAAATACTACACACCTATCCCAAGGTGTGTTTTTTATCCACAGGCCCACTATTGACAGAATGGGCCCGTTTGTGTATTATATGGCGTTCTGCCATTGTGGTGGAATCGAATGGACGGATGTCCTTTCGCAATCGTGAGTCCTGATCCTGACTGTTAACGCCCTTTTTTGTTAGACGCGGCGCTTCTACAGCAGAATGGCGAAGGACCTATCGGCGTGGTAAAGGGGAGGTGGCACATGAAGTGTCAAAGGTAACTATTTTCATCCCGGGCTTCAGGGCCACGGACCGGCATCTATCCGGTAACCGTGTGGCCCGAGCGTAGTCTAAAACGGTGCGGGGGCCGGAACACCCCCCCCAAGGATTTGCCGCAATCGCCCTTCGGCGAGCTGGGCAGTCCGGTGTTCCTCGGACCGGCGTATCGTACTTCTGCTACCTTCGGGTGGTTGGGGGACGATACGACCGGTCCTGTTTTCTTTATAGACTAAAACCGTTATTATGAATCGCTTGCAAAAAGGCGGTTTTTTTGTTATTATTTCCACATGACAAATTCTGGAACATTATATATTGTTGCCACCCCCATTGGAAACATGGGGGATATTACTCTTCGGGCTTTAGAGACACTAAAGACCGTGGATTTGGTTTTGGCGGAAGATACGCGGGTGGTGCACAAACTATTAGAACGATATGAAATTAAAGTAGCGGTAGATAGCTATCACCATCACAGTACTGGCAAGAAGATTAAAGATATTTTAGAAAAACTTCACCAAGGCATGAATATCGCGGTTGTTACAGACGCTGGTACCCCGGGGATTTCAGATCCCGGTAACCTACTCGTGGCCGAAGTAATTAAATACGCACCGGGAACTAGAATCGTTCCTATTCCAGGCGCATCTGCGGTGGTGGCGATCTTGTCTGTGTCTGGTTTCCCGGCAGACCGGTTTACCTTCCTTGGTTTTCCGCCCCACAAAAATAAACGAGAAAAGTATTTTGAATATGTGGCCAGCCTAGACCACACCGTGGTCTTCTACGAATCTGGACACCGGATAATGAAATGCCTGGGCGAATTGCAAAAGCACTTGCCAGGGAGTAGGCCGGTAATAATCGGCAAAGAGTTAACCAAACAATTTGAAACTATATACCGGTCTTTGGCCAAAGATTTAGACAAATTAAATGTGAACGAAAAAGGAGAGTTCGTTGTTGTAATTAACGGTAACGTATGAAACAAAAATACTATTTAACCACCGCCATCCCATACGCTAATTCAGATCCACATATCGGCTTTGCTTTAGAGTTGTTGTATGCAGACATTATGGCCCGCTGGCAAAGACTCCTCGGCAAAGATGTATATTTTCTCACCGGCACGGACGAACACGGTCAGAAGATGTTGCGTACTGCTAAAGAGAAGGGAAAAGAAGTGTCCGAGTACGCCAGTGAGAAATCTGCTGCCTTCTTACGTTTGGCCGATGAATGGAATATAACGAACAATGATTTTATTCGCACCACCGAAGAGCGTCACATGGGTCGCGCCCAAAAGTTTTGGGAAGCATCATTGGCGAATGGTGATATATACAAAAAAAGCTATGCCGGTTTGTATTGTGTTGGTTGTGAAGCTTACAAAACAGAAAAAGACTTGGTAGACGGTCTTTGTCCAGACCACAAAGTGGCGCCGGAATCTCTCACCGAAGAAAACTATTTCTTTCGCTTGTCCAAATATACCTTACCATTACAAAAACTATTTAACGAACATCCAGATTTTGTCTATCCCGCCAGCCGGTATAATGAGATGAAGAATATTTTAGATTCTGGTTTGGACGATGTTAGCTGTTCCCGGTCCAGCGAAAAGTTAAGCTGGGGGATACCAGTACCAAACGACCCGTCTCAGGTGATGTATGTTTGGTTTGATGCTCTCACCAACTACGTTACCGCCTTAGGCTACGGCGCCGAAGACGATTCACTGTTCCAAAAATTCTGGCCAGCAGATGCCCATATTATTGGCAAAGAGATTAACCGTTTCCATTCTTTACTTTGGCCAGCCATGTTATTGTCTGCTGGCCTAAAAGTGCCAAAACAGATTGTAGTGCATGGGTGGATAACTGTGAATGGACAGAAGATGAGTAAGTCCCTAGGGAATGTAATTGATCCGCGAGAGTTAGTTACCAAATATCCGCTAGATGCTGTTCGGTATTTCTTGGCGCGTGAGATCCCGTTTGAAGCCGACGGAGATTATTCCGAAGACAAGTTCCGGGAGAGGTATCAGGCAGATTTGGCCAATGGGTTAGGTAATTTTGCCAGTCGTGTATTAACCATGTTAGAAAAATATACAGATTCCCAAATCCCTGAAGTTACTGCCAAAGAAGAGGGGATAATGAAATATGTTAACGAAACAATCTGGCCAGAATACTATGACCGCATGAACAAGTGGCAATATTCACACGCCTTAACAGCGTTGTCTCAGTTTGTGTCATATTGTGATACCTTAATCTCAGACAGAAAACCATGGACACTGGCCAAGGAAGGTAAGGTTGAAGAGGTGAATAATTTGTTATATCATCTCACCGAAGCTTTGCGTCACATGGCGATAATGGTCTGGCCTATTATGCCAGAGACGTCAGAAAATATTTTAACCCAATTAGGATTAGACGTGGGAGCGGAGTTGAGTCGTGATGAAAATGAGTTGAGACAGTGGGTGGGGTTAACAGTGGGGACAAAAATAAGCAAAACTAATATATTATTTCCACGTTTAACATAACTATATGTCTACCTTCGACATAATTTTGTTGGTCATCATCGGCTCGTTTGGTTTGTTCGGTCTTTGGTTTGGGTTAATCCACACCCTCGGCTCTCTAGTTGGTACTGTCCTTGGTGTCTATTTGGCGAGTCGTTATTACGAGGTGGGGGCGAACTGGATTATGCACATCACCGGTTGGCAGCCGAACTTCTCCAAGGTCATTATTTTTATCATTGCCTTTTTAATCATTAACCGCCTGGTTGGATTCGCTTTTTGGATTGTAGACAAGATTCTAAGTTTAATCACCCGGTTGCCATTTGTAAATTCTCTCAATCGTTTGCTCGGCATGGTGTTTGGCGTATTTGAAGGTGCGCTGGTCTTGGGTATTATATTCTTCTTCATCTCTCGCTTTCCTTTAAGTACAACCTTCATGTCTGCACTTGAGGTGTCCAAGGTGGCGCCATATACCGTGAAGTTGGCCAAAGTGTTGTGGCCACTTATCCCAGACGCTCTTAAAATTTTGCAGAGCACCGTGGAGGCTTGGAGATAGTTATGTTAATTGACACACATTGTCACATCCAGTTTGCGGCATACAAAGATGATGCCGATGTTGTGATTCAAAAATGTGTGGACGCGGATATGCTGTTGAACTGTGTGGGCAGCCAGCTGTCCACCAGCCAAAGAGCGGTGGAATACGCCCACAAGTACCCAAATATTTTTGCTACTGTTGGTTTACATCCGGTTCATCTGTTTGCCACTGAAGTAGACGAGGGCGAAGAGGTGAGTTTTACCTCTCGGGCAGAGGTCTTTGACCACGCCGCCTACGCCGTACTGGCCCAAGACCCAAAAACCATTGCCATTGGCGAATGTGGTTTGGAATTGTATCATCTGCCAAAGAATGTAGACCGAGAAAAGCTTCTCCAAACCCAGAAAGAAACATTTTTGGCCCAATACAATTTGGCGCAAGAATATAACTTGCCACTTGTGATCCACGTCCGTGATGCCCACTCTGAAATGATTTCTCTTCTTAAGACTCTGCTTGCTCCAATTAACGGTGTGGTGCATTGTTATACCGGTAACTGGACAGAAGCCCAAGAATATCTGGCGCTGGGATTACACATCGGTTTCACCGGTGTTGTTACGTTCCCTCCAAAGAAAACAGATCCTAAGCCACAAGAAGAACTGTTGGAGGTGGTGCGGAATGTACCACCGGACAGGATCCTAATTGAGACAGATGCCCCATATCTTGCCCCTCAGGCATACCGGGGCGAAAGGTGTGAACCGTGGATGGTCCGGGAAGTGGCAAAAAAACTGGCTACAGAGCGGAATATGACCGTAGAAGAGGTGATTGCCGTGACCACAGCCAATGCGAAGCGGTTGTTTACGACGATGGTTATTTAGACTAGGTAACAATATTTAATCGAAACAAGTTGTCAGGTACTATCCTTGACAATTTGTTGTATTTGTGATACTTTTAGGGCAAATAGTCTGGACATACAGACACAACACCGGGAGGTTTTATCATGTCGAGCCGTTTCAATGTGGTGTATGAGTACACCGAAGAGGCGGGTCTGTACTGCGGCAATCGCTTCTGGACGTCCTATGCTGATAAAGCGTCTTACGATCAAAAGGAAGCGCTTGAAGATGCAGCTCATCCTGAATTGAGGGTCGTGGCTACCGGCATGTCTGACGAGGAGGCTATCAGAATGTCGGCGGATGTGGAAGGAACGACGAGATTCAACGCGTGCATCGGTGAGGCCGTCAAATACGAACTGCCGTTCGTGGACGGTAAGCCCCAACTTCTGGTTGAAGTACTCAAGGTTCACCTTGGCAACCACGGGCTGGACATCTCTGAAGAAGGAGTCGCTATCCTTTCGAAGTCGTTCCACATCGTTCGCTCGCCCGAGATCGATGAGGAAGAGCCGTCACCGAGCGTTTCGCCGGCCTGAACCAGACGATCCGTAGTTCTTTTCTCCGGTGACGCCACGTCGCGTTCCGGTAATTTAGCCCTGATTTCGATCGGGGCATGTACAAAGTGCATCTCAATTTGAGGTGTTTTTTGTTATAAAACTAGTATTTATTGGTGTTTTACTTTAAAACGCTGCAATATATGTAGTTTATCCCCAAAAAAATTAAAATCCCTTGACCAAACAGGGATTTTTTAGTACACTATTGGCGTCTTTAAATTCTATGGATTCTAAGCCAAAAACCAGTGATCGGGAGTATATTATGTTTGCCCTGAAGATAATGGGGGATTTTGGCGTGTCTATCGCGGTACCGGTGGTACTGGCGGCCCTCCTTGGCCAGTGGTTAGATAACCGGTATGGCCACGTCTATCTCTTTACAGCAATTTGCTTTGCATTAGCCGCTATTCTTACCGCCTTGTCTATCCGTAGGAAAGCCGTCCGGTACGGAGAAGAGTTTAAAAAAATGGACAGACCTAAACAATAATATGCACATACCTACACTAGCCCCTGATGTATTAGCCACCGTCCACGGGATTAATATTACGAATACGATGGTGAACGCCTGGATTGCGATTATTATATTTCTAGTAATTGGCTTGATTATTAAACGCACCGCCGCGGTGCGCCCAACCGGTTTACAAAACTTTTTTGAATTTATCTTGGAAACCTTACTTGGTTTTTTTGACCAAGTGACAGGAGATCGAAAGAAGACTTTGCGGTTTATACCTCTGGTCGGATCGATCTTCTTTTTTATTTTACTTTCCAATTGGCTTGGTCTAATCCCTGGCACCGGTAGTATTACTTGGGGTGGAAAGATGGTGCTTAGACCAGCGAATACAGACCTCAACCTAACGGTAGCTATGGCATTAGTAGCGGTGGTCAGCTCACATTTATATGGTCTGTTGGCCGTTGGTGTCTTTACCCATATTGGAAAATTCGTTCAAATTAAAGGACTTATTAAAAGTTTAACCAAAGGTCCGGTGGCAATCTTTACTGCCATAATAGAAATCGCTGTTGGTTTTATTGAGTTTATCAGTGAAATTGCAAAAGTATTATCTTTATCTTTGCGGTTGTTTGGTAATATTTTTGCCGGTGAAGTTTTGATCACGGTTATTTCGTCTCTGGTAGTGGCGATTATTCCAACTCCGTTTATGTTACTGGAAGTGTTGGTTGGCGTGATTCAAGCGGGTGTTTTTGCAATGTTAACAATGGTATATTTGTCTGTTATGACCACAGCTCCTCATGGTGAGGAGGCTCACTAATCTAATTAATTCATTTATTAATGTGACGTAAGTCCCGTTCCCAAACGAGGACCCCAAGTCACGGAAAGCATATTTATATATGGAACACGCATCTATGTTGGCTTTGGCCAAAGGATTGACAATGGGTATCGGAACAATTGGTCCAGCTTTGGCCATCGGTATGATTGCCTCTAAGGCCATGGAAGCCATTGGTCGCAACCCAGAAGCCACCGGTAAGTTATTCGTCCCAATGTTGCTTGGCGCCGCTTTCGCTGAAGCTATCGCCATTTACGCTTTGGTCGTTGTCTTCACTTTGAAGTAATTTTACTAGCCGGAGCAACTATTGGTCCGGCTAACTAAACTTATTTATACAAACATATGAATTTTATAGATATTGCTCACGCTGAAACAACTGAAGGAGAAATCCAAACTACCGCTTCTCACGAGGGTGCCTCTGCAGATGCTGGCGTCTTGGCTAGTCTTGGTATTAACGGCCAGTTGTTTGGCTTCCAGTTACTTAATTTCGCCATTGTTGCTGGTATCTTGTGGTTTTTGATCCTCAAACCATTAACCCAAAAGATGGCCGAAAGAGCCGAGTTAATAGACACAAGCATTGCCAACGCCAAAAAGATGGAAGAAAAATTGGCGCACGCCGAACGGGCATACCAAGAACGCGTAGACGACGCCAAAGCGGAAGCGGGACGGATTGTAGAGAAAGCCGCGGTAGACAGCAAGGCGCTGGCAGATTCCATGAAAGCAGATGCTAAAAAAGAAATTGAAGGATTGGTAGACCAGGCTAAAAAGAATATCCGCGGAGAAAAAGCCGAGGCGATTGAAATGATTAAAGTTGAAGCGGCCGAAATGATCGGCAATGCCCTAGAAAAAATCTTGGGAGACAAGATGGATGCAACTAAAGACAAAAAACTAATTGAAGACGCCGTTAAAAAGATGGGTGAATAATTGTATGAACAAAAAGACCAGTAACAGACAATATGCTGCTGCTTTGGCCGAGGTGCTGGAAAGCGCCAAGCCCAAAGAACAAGCGCGAGTGTTGCAAGAGTTTGCTGAGATTCTAAAGCGCCACCACAAACTTCATCAAGGTAACGCCATTATCCACGAATACGAACAGGTGATGAAGAAACAAGAAGGGATTGAAGAGGTGGAAATAACCGTGGCCAGAGAACAAGATAAGAAAGTGGTTGATAAAATAAAGAAGATGTTTAATGAAGAATCGGAATTCACCATCCAGATAGACGAGACAATGTTGGGTGGGGTGAAGATCAAGACGGCCGATAAGATTTTAGACGGATCAGTACTCACACAAATAAAGAATTTAAAAAAATCATTAACGAGATAAGTATGTCAAAGAATCAAATTATTGCTGAATTAAAAAAACATATTGCCGAGTTTGAGAAAACCGTAGAGGTAGAAGAAATTGGCAAGGTTGTAGAAGTCGGAGACGGTATCGCCCGTATGACCGGCCTGACCAAATGCCAGTCCCAAGAAATGGTAGAATTTCCTGGTGACGTTTTTGGTGTGGTTCTAAACCTAGAAGAAGAAACGATTGGTGCGGTAGTTTTGGGTGAATGTAAGAAGATTAAGGAAGGGGACACGGTAAAGAGAACTGGACGCATTTTGTCTGTACCGGTAGGTGAAGCTGTTGTTGGTCGTGTTGTTAATGCCCTCGGCCAGCCAATTGACGGCAAAGGTGATATCCGCGCCGACAAGTTTTATCCAGTAGAAAAAATTGCTCCTGGCGTAATGTCTCGCGAACCGGTGCACGAACCAGTCCAAACCGGTATCAAGTCTATTGATGCTATGATTCCAGTTGGCCGTGGTCAACGCGAGTTGATCATCGGCGACCGCCAGACGGGTAAGACCGCGATTGCTATTGATACAATCATCAACCAAAAAGGTCAAAACATGAAGTGTGTTTATGTGGCCATCGGACAAAAGGAGTCTAAGGTTGCCCGTATCGTCGCCAAGTTAACCGAGACCGGTGCTATGGAATATACCACCGTTGTTGTGGCGGGTGCGTCAGACGCGGCTGCTATGTCTTATATCGCCCCATACGCTGGTGTGGCTATTGCGGAATACTTTGCCGACAAGGGTGAAGATGTTTTGATTGTTTACGATGATCTTACCAAACAAGCTTGGGCATACCGCGAAATCTCTTTGTTACTTCGCCGCCCACCGGGTCGCGAAGCGTATCCTGGTGACGTGTTTTATTTGCACTCTCGCTTGTTAGAGAGAGCGTGTAAGTTAAACAAAGAAAACGGTGGTGGTTCGATTACCGCTCTTCCTATTATTGAAACCCAGGCTGGTGACGTTACTGCCTATATCCCTACAAACGTAATTTCCATTACGGATGGCCAAATCTTTTTGGAAACAGATTTGTTCTTCCGTGGTATTCGCCCAGCTTTGAACGTTGGTATTTCCGTATCTCGTGTCGGTGGCTCCGCCCAAACCAAACCAATGAAGAAAGTAGCCGGTAAACTAAAATTGGCTATGGCCCAGTTCCGTGAATTGGAAGGCTTTGCCCAGTTTGCGAGTGACCTTGATCCAGAAACTAAGAAACAAATTGATCTCGGCCAACGTATGACCGAACTATTAAAGCAACCACAATATTCTCCAATGCCAGTAGCTGACCAGGTGGCTGTTATCTACGCTGTATCTAATGGGTACTTCAACCATATTCCAGCTAAAGAAGTTGGTGTGGCCGAAAAGAAGTTCCTAGATATGCTACACACTCGCTTCACCGAGTTGATCTCGAAGATTAACGCCAATGAGTGGAGCGACGAAGTAGAGGGTATGTTAAAATCCGCTGGTGAAGAATTTGCCAAATTGTAATTATTACTATGGTAATCAATACCAAAATTATTAAACGCCGCATTAAGTCCGTTACCAACACCAAAAAGATAACGAAGGCAATGGAGTTGGTGTCCGGTGCCAAGATGCGCAAAGCCGTGGACGCGGCTGTAAACACCCGAGCTTACGCTACCGCCGCTCGCGATCTTATGGTACACCTCGCCCAGACAGAAAAGACTGGAGTACCATTATTGGCGATGCGACCAGTACAAAAATTACTGGTGGTGATTGTTACTTCCAACCGCGGAATGTGCGGTAGTTTTAATACCAATATTATTAGAAAAACGGTAGAGCAACTAAAGCATCCAGAGAATATTAGTCGCCATCGTTTGGCAGAAGGTAAAGAGATAATGCCAAACGATACAATTAGCATAGACGTAATTGGGGTAGGGAAGAAGGGCGCGGAATTTGCCAGAAAGAACGGCTACAACATGATTGCCTCCTATTCCGAGTTTCCAGATAATCCAACATTTAATGATGTGCTGTCTATCTGCAAGACGATTATTGATGAATATACTAACGAGGCCTACGACAAAGTAGTAGTGGCCTATACAGATTTCAAGTCCGCTTTGGTGCAGACACCAAAACTTCGCCAGGTGTTACCAGTTTCTGAGTTTGACCTTGAGAAAATGATTGACGATCTAGATACCAAACACCCAGATTTGGAAAAGAAATCTAATTTATCCGAAAGTTTGTTTGAACCGGATAAGACAACCGTTCTAAACACCGTATTACCAAGACTGGTTGAGACACAGATATATCAAGCGGTTCTAGAATCGGCTGCGAGTGAACATTCGGCCCGCATGATGGCCATGCGCAGCGCCTCTGATGCTGCTGATGATATGATTGATGAACTAAGCTTGAACTACAACAAAGCCCGCCAAGCCGGTATCACCCAAGAGATTGCAGAAATTGCCGGTGGAGCCGCAGCCGCCCAAGCCTAATTACTTTTTTAAAAATGTTAATAAGATTAAAAAGATATGTCTAACAAGAATACAGGCGTAGTCTCGCAGATCATCGGCGTGGTCGTCGATGTCAAGTTCGAGAAAAACTTGCCAGAAATTTATACCGCCTTGGAAGTGAAGATGCCTAACGGCACCACTTTAGTGTTGGAAGTTCAACAGCACCTTGGCAACAGCATGGTCAGAACCGTGGCCATGT
>Ga0172380_10008380_pt1 | contig 11330 bp, 12 predicted proteins | sample Leawe162metaG_FD_119747 | JGI IMG/M metagenome (GOLD analysis project Ga0172380, IMG submission 119747) | Leachate microbial communities from a municipal landfill in Southern Ontario, Canada - Leachate well 162 metaG | ecosystem: Engineered > Solid waste > Landfill > Unclassified | place... | reverse complement strand
TCGGCGGTATGGAACTGTTCGTACAGAGACTCTTGTGAGCAACGCAGTATTGCGACGAAATTTGGATTTTAAGAGGTGTCCGTGAGTGACTGGTATCGTCGCGATGGGGATGTGTTGTCGCTGACCTTGCATGTGCAACCGGGGGCGAAACGTACCGAGATATCGGGGCTGCATGGTGAGGCACTGAAGATACGCCTCGCTGCACCGCCTATCGAAGGGCGCGCCAACGAAGCGCTGCTGCGATTCATCGCCGATACGTTCGGCGTTCCCATGCGACAAGTCGAACTCAAGCAGGGCGGACAATCGAGGCACAAAGTGGTGATGGTGACAGGGAGCAGGGTCGCTCCTGAAAGTGTGTTGTTAGAGTGAAGATAAGATGAGCGAGACAACTAAACGCCCTGCTTTGGAGGGCATCACCCTTGAGATGATCGTTACTCGTCTTGCCGAAAGCATAGGCTGGGAAGAGATGGCCGTCGCCGTGCCCGTGCGCTGTTTCACACACGACCCTAGTGTCAAATCCAGTTTGAAGTTCTTGCGCAGGACGCCTTGGGCTCGACAGAAGGTAGAGCAACTCTACCTTGAGGTCACGCGAGGCTAATCAATGATGAGCCGCGGGCGCTGCTGGAGTAGCGTGCTCGTCTGGCTTCGCATGTTCTGCCGCAGGTCTATCGTGGGTGGCAGCCTTCTTCTCTGCCTTCGCGGCGACAGGCTTGGATTTGTTCTTGGCGAGCAATGCGCTGATGTTCATTAGCTGGGTCGGGTCTTTCTCGCCATTGATATTGATGACATGCAATTTCCCCGCCCCCTGATGGAGATCATCGGCAAAATCCATCACCGCACCGATGACAGTCAAATCTCCGCCGGCCACTTCTTCAGAGAACTTGATCATGGCCAAGCTCACTTGGTTGTGTACATTGGCGGTCACCCCTTCCAGATTGCCTATTTCCTTGGGGATGCCGATGGTATCCAGCTCTTTTTTGATCGCTGCCGATTCCTTCGAGTAATTGCCGCCGACCGCAGCGATCGCACCGCAACGCGAGTGCCCGAGGAACATCAGGATGGGGGTGTGCAGATGGTGTACGCCGTACTCCACCGAACCTTCGGCGGTGGCGAGTTGGTTGCCGATGTTGCGGACGGTGAAGAGCTCACCCTCGGGTGCGCGATCGAACATATTGGCTTGCACACGGGAATCCGAACAGGTGACAAGGGTCACCTTGGGTTTCTGCCCCTTGGCCAGCCCCGCATAGAAATCGATGTTGTGCGTGACCATGTACACGCCATTGTCGGCCTTCAGATCACCCATGAATTTAGAGATCTCAGCGCTGCGGTCCTTGTGTCCGTGAGGGTCGAGCGCGTGAACTGGCATGGCCAACGTCAGCGCGCAGACGAACATCGTTTTGAGAAGAGGATGCATGATGCGCCTTTCAAAGATTTTTGGATGATTCAGGATAACCATCTGTTTTGCAAAACAGTCTTTGAATAGGAACGCAAAAACAGCTTAGTTCTTCAATTCGATCGACGTAAAAAAGCCGGCTTGCGCCGGCTTTTGACGATCAATGGATTACTTGATCTCAGACAGCAGTTTTGGAGAAGTCACCAATTTGCGAACGCCATGTGCGTGATCCTCGCCGAACTCGTTTGACTCGCACCACTTTGCAAGCGAGTTGATGTCAAGCTTTGCGACCTTGGGGCGCACGCTCCAAGTCACTTGTAACGGCGAACAAGTCGAGTCCGAGTATTTGGGACCCGTTGTCGAGCCCGAGAACACGACTGGTTTGCCCGTATTGCTCGGGATGGTCTTTGCCTGATGCACGCCATGCACAATGTTGCCACCATAGCCCATGTCGTTGAAGTTCAGGGCAGTCTTGTCGTTGACCAGAACAAATACCTGAGCCTCGACGCGCAAGTCAGGATTGCTATTCTTTGCGGATAGACACGCACCTAAGGTTTTTCCTGGAACTACATCCGCAGATGAATGTACCCAGTGCACTTCGATCGTGTCGCCAGGTTGTAGATCGCCGTGATCGCTCTTGCACGCAGCTTGTGCCAAGGGTGTCAATTCAGCTTTGCTCAGGGAAGCGCTGATGTTCGCTTTATAGCCGCTGCCGTAACCTTCATGGCCTTCACCTGCGAACACTGAGAACTCCTTAGATTTATGTTCAGCATTCTCGTGCAGGTGGATGTTGCACAGATTCATTTGTTTAAAATCGGGAGACAACGAGAAAGCGCGGGTGTTTTCGCCCTTGGCGCTATCGATGTCGCGTGGAGTCTGAGGGCCAAAACCCGTACATACCTCAGCGCTCACTTGGGCATGTTCTTCATGCTTGCTGTGACCGTGGTCACTAGCGAATGCTGAATTGGAAAGAAGGCTGGCCGCGAGGACAACCAAGAGTTTCTTGAGCAACATAAATTTCTCCCTGAGTTGATTATTTCTCATGCGTTCGTCAACGTATGAACTGGTCTAGCAGACCAGTGGCGAGCAACGCGCCACCCCTACATCAGGATGACATCGTATTGCTCTTGGTTGTAAAGCGTCTCGACTTGCAGGGAAACCGGCTTGGCGATGAAGTCGGAAAGCTGTGCAAGCGCCTGCGATTCCTCGTCCAAGAACAGGTCGATGACCTGTTGCGAGGCGAGGATGCGGAACTCGCGGGCATTGAATTGGCGGGCTTCGCGCACGATCTCGCGCAAGATCTGATAACAAACACTCTGGGCGGTCTTGACTTGGCCGCGCCCCTGGCAGGTAGGGCATTGCTCGCACAGCACATGCGCCAGACTTTCCCGAGTGCGCTTGCGGGTCATTTCGACCAAACCTAAGGCTGAGAAGCCATTCACGCTGATGCGGGTGCGGTCGTGTGCCAGCATCTTTTTGAACTCCTCCAACACGGCATCGCGGTGCTCCAGCGTGTCCATGTCGATGAAGTCGCAGATGATGATACCGCCTAGGTTACGCAGGCGCAGTTGGCGCGCGATGACCTGTGCTGCTTCCAGGTTGGTCTTGTAGATGGTGTCATCGAAGTTGCGCCCACCGACGAAGCCGCCGGTGTTGACGTCGATGGTGGTGAGTGCTTCGGTCTGATCGATGATGAGATAGCCGCCCGATTTGAGATCGACCCGCTTGGATAGGGCATGCTCGATCTCTTCCTCGATGCCGTAAAGATCGAACAAAGGGCGACTGCCGATGTAATGATCCACCATGCTGACGGCGGCACTGATGTAATCGGTCGCGAACGCCTTCATGCGGTTATGCGTCTCGCGCGAGTCCACCAAGATGCGCGTCACGCCATCGTTCACGAAATCGCGCAGTACGCGCAGGCTGATGTCCAACTCCTTGTAGAGCAGGGAGGGCGCGCCCAGCCTTTGTGATTGTTGCTGCAAGTTGCTCCATAGCTTGTTCAGGTAAGCGATGTCGGCACGCAACTCGTCATCTGTCGCGCCCTCTGCCATGGTGCGGATGATGTAACCACCCTTGTAGTCGGCAGCAAGGACTTGCGCCAGCTTGGCGCGCAGTGCCTCGCGCTCTTCTTCGCTCTCGATACGTTGCGACACGCCGATGTGTGACTCTTGCGGTAGATAGACCAGTAAGCGGCCAGCAAAACTTAGCTGGGTGGAAAGGCGCGCACCTTTGGTGCCGATGGGGTCCTTGATGACCTGCACCAGCACGCTCTGTCCTTCGAATAGCACCTTTTCGATAGGCTTGGCGGCATCGCCGTTGATACGGTTCTCCCAGATATCCGCCACGTGCAAGAAGGCGGAACGTTCCAAGCCGATGTCGATGAAAGCGGATTGCATCCCCGGCAATACGCGCTTGACCTTGCCGACATAGACATTGCTGACCAAGCCGCGCTGGCTACCGCGCTCGATGTGTAGTTCTTGCACCACGCCTTGTTGCATCACGGCGACGCGCGTCTCTTGCGGTGTGACGTTGATGAGGATCTCTTCGTTCATGCTGTGGCGATACCGAATGATTTAAGTAATTCTACTGTTTCGAACAAAGGCAGGCCGACCACGCCGGTATAACTACCTTCGAGCCGTTCCACAAACGCACCTGCATGACCTTGGATGCCGTAGGAACCCGCCTTGTCATGCGCCTCGCCTGTTTGCAGATAACGACGGATCGTCTCTTCACTCAAAGTGGCGAAGGTGATAATGGTGCTTGACGTGCGGCACTCGATGCGTTCGCCTAAGACGACTGCCACGGTAGTCAGCACCAGATGTTGTTTGCCTGACAAGCTACGCAACATCTCCGCCGCATGTTTGTCATCACTGGGCTTGCCGAGGATGTCGCCATCGATGGTCACGATGGTGTCGGCAGTCAAGATGGGCGCTGGACGCAGGTTGCGCAAGGTGACAGCCTGTACGGCCGCAGTCGCTTTTTCACGGCAGACACGCTCGACATACACCGCTGGCTTCTCGTTCTGTAATGCTACCTCGTCCACGTCGATGCCTCGGCGCGGGTCATTGCGTAGTAGCAGCGGTTCGAAGTGGATGCCGATCTGCTTGAGCAGTTCGCGCCGGCGTGGGCTTTGCGAAGCGAGGTAGAGGCGTGGCTTGTTGAGGGACATGTGAACGTGTCGTTATTCGCGGTGATACGGGTGATTGTGCATCAAGCTATGCGCCCGATACAACTGTTCAGCCAATATCACGCGCACCATACCGTGCGGCAAGGTGAAGGCGGAGAGCGCCATCAGATGTTGCGCCTGATGTTTGATGGATTCGTGCAGCCCGTCGGCGCCGCCGATGACAAAGGCGACATCCTGCCCTTGCCGCATCCAATCCTTCATCTGTTGGGTAAGTTGCTTGGTGGTGGGGGTGGCGCCGTGTTCGTCGAGTGCGATGCAGAATGCGCCAGCGGGCAGAGCGGCGCGGATGCGTGTCGCTTCGGCTTCCATGATCTGTGCCGCAGTCTTGCCGCTGTTGCGCGCTTCGGGTTTGATCTCGATGAGGGTGATGCTCGCCTCGCGCGGCATGCGCTTGGCATATTCGTTGAAGCCCTCGGTGATCCACGACGGCATCTTATTGCCCACCGCGAGGATCAGGAGTTTCATTTTGCCGCTGGGATGCGCGCCTTAGGGTGTACGCCCCACAACTCTTCAAGGTTGTAATAGGCGCGTACGGGCGGTTGCATGATGTGGACGAGCACTTCGCCGAAATCGACCAGGATCCATTCGCCGCTGCCTTCACCTTCAGTGCTGAGTGCTTCTTCGCCCAAGGCTTTGAGTTTCTTCTCGACGTTGTCGGAAAGCGCCTTGGTCTGGCGTGTCGATTGCGCGCTGGCAATGATCATGCATTCGAACAATGGACTCTTCTTGCTGGTGTCGATGATCTCGATATCGACGGCTTTGACATCTTCCAAAGCGTCTTTGATGGCGGCGATCTTTTGTGCGGTAGTTAGCATATTGTGTAGGTCTGTTGAGATTGAATGTAATGAACGACACCATCGGGCGTCAGGTAACGGATGTTCTTGTGCTCGGCACAACGGCGGCGGATGTCGGTGGCGGAGATGTCCAGCAAGGGCATGTCCAGCGCCACGATGGCGCCATTGGCGGATTCGTGCAAGCGGCGCGGTGCGGGTGCGAGGCGCGCACGATACTCTTCTTTTAGCGCGGTATCGGCAGTTTCTATCGCATTGCCGAGCGGGCGTCCTGGGCGTTGCATCACCACGATGTGCGCCAGATCGAACACACTGTGCCACTCGTGCCAAGTGTGCAGATTCAGGAAAGCGTCACTGCCCAGTAACAGGCACAGCGGCTGCTCGCTGCCGAACTCGGCACGCAGACTCGATAAGGTATCCACGGAATAGCAAGGATCGGTGCGATACACCTCGCGCACATCCACGCTGAATTCGTGATGGCCGTGCAAAGCGGTGCGCACCATATTCATGCGCGCCTCGGCCGATGCGATGGGTGGCGTGCGATGCGGTGGTGTGCCCGCCGGGATGAAGCGCACCTGCTGCATGCGGCATTGCTCCAAGGCTTCCTGTGCCAAACGCAGGTGACCGTTGTGGATGGGATCGAACGTACCCCCAAGGATGCCGATAGGTGCGATGCCTGCCACTTACAGTGCCATGCGGCGCATGTCAGCCAGCACATGCGCGAGGTAGGTGGTGAAGCGGGCGGCCGCTGCGCCGTCGATTACACGATGGTCGTAAGAAAGCGATAGCGGCAACATCAGACGCGGCACGAACTCGCCATCTTTCCAGACGGGCTTCATGCTGGAACGGGACACACCTAAGATGGCGACTTCGGGCGCATTGATGATGGGGGTGAATGCCGTACCACCGATGCCGCCCAAACTGGAGATGGAGAAGCAACCACCTTGCATGTCTGCTGCGGTGATCTTCAGGTCACGCGCTTTGGCGCTGACCTCGCCCAATTCCTTCGCCAGTTGCACGATGCCTTTTTGATCCACGTCACGGATGACCGGAACCATCAGGCCATTCGGTGTATCGACAGCAACGCCGATGTGGATGTACTTCTTCAGCACCAGATTCTCGCCGCTGGCGTCGAGCGAAGCGTTGAAGTCGGGAAAGTGTTTCAGCGTGATGGCGCAAGCCTTGAGCATGAAGGCCAGGGGTGTGATCTTGAGGTTCTGCTTGGCGTATTCCGCGCCCAATTCTTTGCGGAAGGCTTCCATCTCGCTGATGTCGGCTTCTTCGAACTGCGTCACGTGCGGAATCATCACCCAGTTGCGGTGCAGGTTCGCGCCAGAGATCTTCTTGATGCGCGACAGTGCCTTGGTCTCGATCTCGCCGAATCTGGCGAAGTCCACATCGGGCCATGGCAGCAGACCGGGGAGTGCTCCGCCACCCGTCGCACCTTGAGGCTGTGCCAGCGATTGTTTAACGAAGTTCTGCACGTCTTCTTTGGTGACACGACCCTTTTCGCCACTACCGCCGACTTGCGTCAGATTCACGCCAAGTTCGCGCGCGAAACGACGGATGGATGGGCTGGCGTGGGCACTACCTTGATTTGAGGGCGTTGAAATCCCCCCCAGCCACCCTTTGTTCAAAGGGGGGAGCGTTGCGGATGTCACCGAGGTTGGTTGGGCAATCGGAGCGGCACTAGCCGTTGTCGGAGTGCTAACAGTTCCTCCCTTTGACAAAGGGAGGCTAGGAGGGATTTGCGCTTGTTCGGCAACCTTGCCACCTTCCACCAAAGCGATCAAATCGCCTTCCGACACTTTGTCGCCCACTTTGATCTTCATCTCTTTGATCACGCCCGCGAATGGTGCAGGCACATCCATGGTCGCTTTGTCCGTTTCAACGGTGATGAGGGTTTGTTCAGCCTCGACTGTGTCGCCGGCCTTGACCGCCACTTCAATGACTGTCACACCTTTGAATCCGCCGATGTCCGGTACTTGTACTTTATTGATCTCTGCCACGTCGTTCTCCTTGATTACACCGTGGTGGGGTTCGGTTTGTCCGCATCGATCTTGTACAGCTTGATCGCACGTGTGACTTCCTTCGCATCCACTTTGCCTTCATCAGCCAAGGCTTTCAATGCGGCAACCGCGACGTAGAACCTATCCACCTCGAAGAAGCTGCGCAGTTTCTTGCGTGAGTCGGAACGGCCGAAACCGTCTGTGCCCAGCGTCTTGTATCGCGCTTTAACGAAGGGGCGGATCTGTTCTGAATAGCTGCGGATGTAGTCCGTTGCCGCAATGACGGGGATGCCCGCATCCAGACATTGTTCGGTATAGCTGATGCGCGGTTTGGCTTCAGGATGCAGCGTATTCCAACGTTCGCAATCCACACCTTCGCGGCGCAGTTCGTTGAAACTGGTGACGCTGAACACATCAGAGGCAACGCCGAAATCTTTCTCCAGCAATTCCGCTGCCGCGATGACTTCACGCAAGATGGTGCCGCTACCCAGCAACTGTACTTTATTCTTGGATTTCGCCTTGCTTGCGCTGAACTTGTACATTCCCTTGATGATGCCTTCTTCGGCGCCCTTGGGCATGGCTGGGTGGCTGTAGTTCTCGTTCATCACCGTGAGGTAATAGAACACATCCTCTTGGTTCTTGTACATGCGCTCCATACCGTTTTGCACGATGACGGCCAATTCGTAAGCGAACGTTGGGTCGTAGGAAACGCAGTTGGGGATAGTGGCCGCCATCAGGTGGCTGTGACCATCCTGATGTTGCAAGCCTTCACCGTTCAAAGTGGTGCGTCCGGCAGTGCCGCCGACCATGAAGCCGCGCGCGCGCAAATCACCTGCCGCCCACGCCAAGTCGCCGATGCGCTGGAAACCGAACATCGAGTAGTAGATATAGAACGGGATCATCGCCACGCCGTGGTTGGCGTAAGCCGTGGCCGCCGCGATCCAGTCGGCCATGCCGCCCGCTTCGTTGATGCCTTCCTGCAATACTTGTCCGGTCTCGGATTCTTTGTAGAACATCAACTGGTCGGCATCTTGCGGGGTGTACAGCTGCCCCACCTGCGAGAAGATGCCGAGCTGACGGAACATGCCTTCCATACCAAAGGTGCGCGATTCATCCGGCACGATTGGCACGATCTGCTTGCCGATATTCTTGTCTTTCACCAGTACGCCGAGCAGACGCACGAACGCCATGGTGGTGGAGAACTCGCGCTCTTCACTGGATTTCAGCAGTGCATCAAATGCCGATAATTCGGGGATCTGTAACGCAGTGGTCACTGGATTACGTGCAGGGACCGCACCCATGACCGCGCCACGTTCGCGCAGATATTTCTCTTCTTGGCTACCGGCTTCGGGCCGCACGAAAGGCAGTTTTGGCAACTGCTCATCGGTGACCGGAATGTTGAAACGGTCACGGAATTTACGTAGCGCATCCGCATCCACTTTCTTTTGCTGGTGCGTGGTGTTCTGGCCTTCGCCTGCATCACCCATGCCGTAACCCTTTACCGTTTTGGCGAGGATGACGGTTGGTTGTCCGGTGTGCTTGGAAGCGGCCGCATAGGCCGCGAACACTTTGTGCGGATCATGACCGCCGCGATTCAAACGCCAGATCTCGTGGTCGGACATGTCGGCGACCAATTCCAACAATTCCGGATATTTGCCAAAGAAATGTTTGCGCACATACGCGCCATCTTTGGATTTGTAGGTTTGGTAATCGCCATCGACGACTTCTTCCATGCGTTTCAGCAACAGACCCGTCTTGTCTTTCGCCAACAGCCGATCCCACTTGCCGCCCCACACCACCTTGATGACGTTCCAACCCGCGCCACGGAACACACCTTCCAATTCCTGAATGATCTTGCCGTTGCCGCGCACCGGGCCATCCAAACGTTGCAAGTTGCAGTTGATGACGAAGATCAGATTGTCCAAGCCTTCGCGACCCGCCATCGAGATCGCGCCCAAGGATTCCGGCTCGTCCGTCTCGCCATCGCCCAAGTACGCCCATACCTTGCGGCCATTGGTTTGCGCCAAGTTGCGGTGTTGCAAGTAGCGCATGAAGCGCGCTTGGTAAATCGCCATCAAAGGGCCGAGACCCATAGATACGGTAGGGAACTGCCAGAAATTCGGCATCAACCAGGGATGCGGGTAAGAAGACAGTCCGTCGCCATCCACTTCTTGGCGGAATTTATATAGTTGCTCTTCGCTGATGCGGCCTTCCATGAAGGCGCGCGCATACACGCCGGGAGACGAGTGACCTTGGAAGTACACCAAGTCGCCGCCGTGAGTATCCGTCTTGCCGTGGAAGAAGTGGTTGAAGCCCACGTCATACAAGGTGGCGGCAGAAGCGAAGCTGGCGATGTGGCCGCCCAACTCGGAAGATTCCTTATTCGCGTTCAACACGATGGCCATCGCGTTCCAGCGCATCAGCGCACGGATACGATGTTCCATATCGAAATCGCCGGGAGAGCGCTCTTCTTTATCCAGCGGAATCGAGTTGATATAGGGTGTGGTGGCGCTGATGGGCAGATCGTCACCCGCCAAGCGTGCATGATTGATGAGCTGGTCGATCAAGAAGTGGGCGCGGTCGCCGCCTTCTTTGTCCAGTACGGATTGCAGTGAATCCAACCATTCTTGGGTTTCTTGTGGATCGTAGTCGGGTTGTTGCGTGGCCATCTTTACTCTCTCCCTAAATTGCAATGTATCGTTTCATTCTCTGTTACCAACCAATCCACCTTGTGGTCGGTGCTCTCTTGCGGAACTTCTGCAACCACCTGCATCGCGAACGCACCAGCGATCAATACTGGACGGCGAGGCAGGTGTGCCAACAATTTGTCGAAGTAGCCGCCGCCGTACCCCAGCCTACCGCCTTCACGGTCGAAAGCGACACCAGGCATCAATATCAGATCGATCTCGCCCAGGGCTTCGAAGCGTTCGCAGCGTTCGACGACGGGTTCGCGTATGCCATAAGCCCCTGCCGCTACATCGCTATCAATATCTTTGATCTCGAACAACTCCAAAAGCACGCTGGCTCTGTTCACGCGCGGTAGCAATACTCGCTTGCCGTCGGTCAGCGCCTGCCGTATCCACGCCTCAATTGCCAATTCCGAACCGAAGTTCAGATAACCCAACACTGTTTGTGCTGTCTTATAGCTTGCCAAGCTACAAATCTGGTCGACGATGCGCTTGCTTGAGTGCGCCCGTAAGGTTGGCGTCAGATTATCGCGGGCGGCGATTATACGTTGCCGCAGTGCCTGCTTCCTAGCTTGGATGTCAGAGGGAGTGTTTGCCATATTTGCCGATGCTGCGTTTTATGGCGAATTTGTCGGCAATACCCCCCATCTTTTTTTATTAGCCCAGAAAAAGTCGATATGCGGGATTTTCGCTCTCGTCCCAATAAGGATAGCCGAGGGTGTCAAGGAAGGTCTTGAGCGCTTTTTTGTCTGTCTTTGGCACTTGCATGCCGACTAGCACACGGCCGTAATCCGCGCCGTGGTTGCGGTAGTGGAACAGCGAGATGTTCCAGTTGTGGCTCATGCTGTTGAGGAAGTTCATGAGTGCGCCGGGGCGTTCCGGGAACTCGAAACGGAACAGGATCTCGTCGTGGGCCTCAGGCGCGCGTCCGCCGACCAAATGGCGTAGATGCAGCTTCGCCATCTCGTTGTCGCTCAAATCCAAGGTGGGCAATTTGCTGCGTTGCAGCTTCTCGATGAGGTCTGAAGCTTCCGAATGGTCTTTCACTTGGATGCCGACGAACACCTGGGCTGCTTTCGGATCGGCATAGCGATAGTTGAATTCGGTGATGTTGCGTTTGCCCAGCAGGGCGCAGAATTTGCGGAAGCTACCGGGGGTCTCGGGGATGGTGACAGCTAGGATCGCTTCACGCTTCTCGCCGATCTCGGCGCGCTCGGCCACGAAACGCAGGCGGTCGAAGTTCATGTTCGCGCCGCAGGC
>Ga0172380_10008379_pt1 | contig 11330 bp, 13 predicted proteins | sample Leawe162metaG_FD_119747 | JGI IMG/M metagenome (GOLD analysis project Ga0172380, IMG submission 119747) | Leachate microbial communities from a municipal landfill in Southern Ontario, Canada - Leachate well 162 metaG | ecosystem: Engineered > Solid waste > Landfill > Unclassified | place... | reverse complement strand
GTGGCTGCTATTCGAAACGTCAGAGCTGAATATAAGATTGCGCCAAAAGAAAAGATTCAGGCCAGCCTCGCAGGTGCTGAGCATTTGAAGGATGAATTGAAAATCATCGCCGAGCTCACCAAGGTAGATGTGTTGAACCCGGGAGAGGGTGACGCGTCTTCTGTGAAAGTCGCTGCCGGTGGCGTGACGGTTGCCGTGTCTCTCGCGGGGCTTGTCGATGCAGGCAAAGAGCGAGCTCGTCTCTCAAAAGAGATCGAATCAACTGAGAAATACGTAAATTCCGTTAAAGCCAAGCTGGCCGGAGATTTCTCTAAGAACGCTCCGGAAAAAGTAGTGGCAGCAGAAAAAGGGAAGTTAGAAGAGGCAGAAAAGAAGCTTGAAACCCTGAAATCTCAGATCGCCTCATTACCTCAGGCATAATACGAGTGTATGAAATCTCCTGAAAAACAAATTGCGGATTTTCTGACAAGAAGCGTGGAGAACGTCTACCCCAAACGGGAGATGCTTGAAGCTGCACTTGAAAGCGGAAAACCGATTCGCGTGTATCTCGGGATAGATCCGACGGGGCCTTCTCTCCACATTGGTCACGCTATCGCGCTCCGCAAGCTCGCGGAACTTCAGAAGATGGGTCATGAGGTGATTATGCTTATTGGGGACTTCACGGCAATGATCGGAGACCCTACGGACAAATCGGCCACCCGCAAGCAGCTGACCCGTGAGGAAGTGCTCGTCAATTGCGGAGGTTACAAAGTGCAGGCGAGCAATATTTTAGACTTCACCGGCAAAAATGCCGCAAAACTTTTATTTAATAGTGAATGGCTTGGAAAAATGTTATTTGGAGATGTGATCGAACTCGCCTCGCACTTCACGGTGCAACAGATGATGGAGCGAGACATGTTTGCTAAGCGCATGAAAGAAGAGAGGCCGGTGTATCTCCATGAATTCATGTACCCCCTGATGCAGGGCTTTGATTCTGTAGCCATGGACGTGGATCTTGAGATAGGCGGGAATGACCAGACATTCAACATGCTGGCCGGCCGAACGCTCATGAAGGAAGTAGCCGGAAAAGAGAAGATGGTGCTGACCACAAAGCTCCTCGCTGACGCTACCGGAAAGAAGATGGGGAAGAGTGAAGGCAACATGGTTGCTCTGTCTGATGCTCCAGAAGAAATGTACGGAAAAATCATGAGCTGGACGGACGGGATGATTTTGAACGGATTCGAGCTTTGCACAGATCTTTCCCTTGAGGAGATAGCAGGCATAGGGAACTCCATGCTTGCGGGGGAAAATCCCGTAAAGTTTAAGCATCAATTGGCCTTTGAAATCGTCAAAGCATTCTTAGGAGAGGGTCCCGCGAATACCGCGCGTGAACATTTTGATCGCGTTCACAAGGGAGGGGAGACCCCGGAAGAGATCACTGAATACCAAATGGACTCAGGCGCCACGCTAGCGGATGTGCTTGTGGGTTCAGGGCTCGTGGCTTCAAAAAGTGAGGCCCGTCGACAAATTGAGCAGGGAGGGGTTAAGGTGGATGGCGTTGTGGCGAACGACATCATGACCCAAGTTCAATCAGGATCGGTTATTCAAAAGGGAAAGCGTTTCTTTGTGAAGGTAGTGTAATTATGTACGCATTAGAACAGGCAAAAAAGGAAATCCATCTTTCGCTCAAAAAAGCGCTCGGCAAGACCTTTTCCGTTTCTCCGGACATGCTTTTGTTGCCGCCCAAGCCTGAGTATGGCGATTTAAGCTTCGCCTGTTTTGAGCTCGGCAAAGGTTTAAAGAGAAATCCCGCAGAAATTGCCACGGAACTTGCGGCTAAGATTGGTCCGGGAACTTTTGTAAAAAAAATTAGCTCGCTTGGGCCGTACGTGAACTTCACCTTTGATGAGGCGGTATTTGCTGACCATGTACTTTCTGATATTGCAAAAAGCAAGGCGCGGTACGGAAAATCTACTACGGGAAAGGGCAAAAAGGTACTCGTGGAGTACGCTAACCTGAACACGCACAAAGAAGTCCACATTGGGCATTTGAGAAACTTTGCGCTCGGGCAGGCTACGGTCAATATTTTGCGCTTGAACGGTTTTGACGTCACGCCTATTTCCTACATTAACGATTTGGGAAATAACGTAGCCCGTTGTTTGTGGGGAATGGTGCACCTTCATCCAGGGGAAGAGCCGGAAGAAGGGGATAGATTGAATTTTTTGGGCCGAGTGTATTCTGAGGCCACGCTTGCTATTGGCGAAGATGACGTGAAGCGCGCGGAAGTTTCCGCTATCCAGCGTGATCTTGAGAGTATGGAGGGGGATATGGTGGCGCTTTGGAAGAAGACGCATAAATGGTCCATGGACGGGCTGAAAGAGGTTTTTGCTGAACTCGGCCTGGAGCTTGACCGCATTTATCTTGAGCACGAACTCATTGAAGAAACGCACGAGATTGTAAAGAAGCTCCTGACGGAAGGCATCGCTCGGATTAGCGAAGGCGCGGTTATTGTGGACCTTGAAAGCGAAAAGCTCGGTGTAAATCTTTTGAGAAAGTCTGACGGCACGCTACTCTACAACGCAAAAGACATTGCACTCGCGTATAAAAAAGAAGGTGATTATCAGGCGGATCGTTCTATTGTGGTTGTAGACACCCGTCAGACGCTCGCTTTCAGGCAGTTGGCCGCCACGTTGAAGCGTATGGGCTTCCCGCGGGAAGTTCTTCACTTGGGCTACGATTTTGTCACGCTTCCAGAAGGTGCCATGAGTTCTCGGAAAGGAAACATCATCCGTTGGAGCGATTTACGAGACGCTATGTTTGAAAAGCTCTCTGAATCCACCAAAGGCCGTCATCCGGATTGGAAGGAGAAGAAGGTGAAGGCGAATGCAGCGGCGCTCGTAAAATCTGCCATAGCTTTTGTGATGCTTCGACAGGATCCTGAGAAGGTGATTACGTTTGATATGGGAGAAGCCATGGCTTCCGAAGGGTTCACGGGGCCATACCTTCTCTACACCATTGCGCGCATTCAGAGCTTAAAACGAAAAGCCGCCGTTTCTCCCGCGCACCATCCGGAACTTTTGACGCACGAACGTGAGAAGGGGCTTTTGCGGAAGCTGGCAAAGTACCCGGATATGGTGCAAATGGCTGGAGCGCAGTACCGTCCTTCCATTCTGGCGCAGTACGGATTTGAGCTCTCTCAGGAGTTTGCAAGCTACTATGAATCTGTCCGCGTTCTTGATGAAACACAGAAGGAACTGACCGCCGCTAGGCTTGGGCTTGGAAACGCCGTAGAGCAGGTGTTGACGAATCTTTGCGAGGCTTTGGGGCTTGTGGTAGTGAAGGAGATGTAGAAAACAAATTTGTAATAAACTATGGCTAAAAACAACGGGGGAGAGACCATTATTGCGAGAGGTGTCCGCATTGAAGGCGATTTCTTTGCTGAAGGAGACATCATCATTGAGGGGGAAGTCCGCGGAATCATTGCTACGAGCGGAGATTTGCGCGTGGGCGAAGAAGCTAAAATTGACGCCAATATTAAGGCGCAGAATGCAGTGATTGCCGGAAATGTGCAGGGCAACATGCGGATTGAGGAAAAACTTGAGCTTCTGGCCTCTTCAGAAGTATCCGGGGACGTGACCGTACAGGTGCTTTCCGTTGAAGCTGGCGCTCAGGTAAACGGCGTGGTGCACATGGGTGAAGAAGCTCAAAAGGCTAAAAAGAAGAATGGCGCAAGCGAGGAGGCATAGTTTGTGTACTCCTACATCTACGACGAATTCTTGCAGGATCGTCGGTATGAACGCGAGCTCGCATTAGTTGAGACTCGTTTAACCGACCTTGGCATAACGGGGAAGATTGTCCGTCTTGCCCTGTTTAGGGATGCCGTGCAGGTGATGCGTTCTGAGGTGAAGGCCGGTTGCACCACGCTTGTAGCCGTAGGAAACGATGACACGCTGTACCGGGCCATTGAGGCTGTGGGAGATACGAAGACCGTGGTGGCCTTTATCCCCATAGGGAGCACTACGCCTATGAGCGATCTTCTTGGAGTGCCTACGGGTTCTGCTGCGTGCGACGTACTCTCCGCGCGACTTGTGGCGGAAATTGATTTGGGCGAAGTCAACGGCCGAAGGTTTCTCCATTCGGCGACGATAGATGGAGCGGGGATCACCGCGATGTGCGAAGAATCCTATACCGTAACGCCGCTCAAGAAATGCAAGATTGAAATTCGTAATCTTGCAAAGCCTGATGAAGCCGGCGCCGTGGATCCAACGGACGGCAAGCTGACGATCGTTATGCGCTTGCCGCGTTTTTCAATACTAAAGAAAAAAGAAGACATTGGCATCATTCCGGTCAGGAAGGTGCGATTTTTTGCAAAAAATGGTGCCAAGATGAACGTGGACGGGGAAGAGATAGAAGCACATGAGTTTGATGTCCGGGCTATTCCCGGACGCCTGAGGCTCGTAACGGGAAAAGCGCGACAATTTTCTCATTAATACAAAACCCGCTCTTTTACAGAGCGGGTTTTGTATTCTCTTCTCTCGCGAGGTTAGGGGGAGACCGGAATTGTATCAGTGGCCGGGGTTGTGGTCTTGGCAAGCTCCGCATCAAGGAGTTTGGCGAACGCGGCGTAGCTCTGCGGGTTATTTCCTATGGCTTTGCCATTCAAGAAGAAGGTAGGCGTACCGGTTACACCAGCCTTGAGTCCGCTTTGATAATCTTTCGTGACGCGGTCTTTGCTCGCACTATCTTTATAATCCTTTCTGAACTGCTCTTCATTGAGGCCAAGGCTCTTGGCATACTCCGCGAGTTTGTCCTCAGGGTTATCCATAACAGACCACTCAGTCTGGTTTGTGAAAAGGACAGATCCGTATTCAAAGAACTTTCCTTGCTTGGCCGCCGCTTCCGCTGCCCGTCCACCGTTCTCGGCGTTTGGGTGCTTAGAGTAGATAGGGTAGTGGCGGTAAACAAAACGCACCTTGTCGCTATAGTTACTGATGACTTCTTCCACAAGCGGTGCATATTGAGCGCAGGCCGGGCATTGGAAATCTGAATACTCTACGAGCGTAACCAGGGAGTCCAGTTTGCCGGTAGCATGGTCTTCCGCGGTGATTTCACTTAATTCGCTGACCGCAGGTTTTCCGGCATTATCCTGCGCCTTTCCTAGCGCTAAAAGTGCAATGATAATAACGGCAACCGCAACCACGCCAAAGAGTACCTTTCCGAACATCTTGAGGCTAGAGTTTATAGACATAGATGGGGAGACTCTAGCATAGCCCTCATAATCGTTAAAGTGTTCTATTCAAGTACAGGATATTTCTTGACAAAGGGGAGCGAGCGCCACCACGAGGCAATTTTTGAGGGTTTTTCGGGGCTGGCAAGGAAGGAGAGAAGGAGGACCGAGTAAATAATGTGTTCATCAATGAGTGGATTGTGTTTTGGAGGGAATGCTGAGAGATAAATAAGGCCAAGGATCGTAATTCCGCTCACGCAGGCAATTCTCATGCCTATCCCAAGGATAAGCGCGAGACCAGTGAGGAGAAGTCCGAGCATAAAGAGCCAGTCCACCACGGGGCTTCCGGCAAGAGACTGGAAGATTCCGGAGAATGGGCCATAGGTGGCGTTTGAAAGGAATCCGGTGGTGGGCGAAACGCCGTCAATCCAGGCCTTTCCAGACACCGTGGCAAATCCAAGTCCGAACACTTTATCAAAGAACGGCCAGAGGAAGGTGAGTCCAAGGAGAACGCGCAACACTTTTTGATACTGCATACGTATGAAGATCATCCTTTAAGTTGGATGTTGAGTCTTGGGAAACGTTCTTCGAGGTCTTTTACCAGAGCGTCAAAATCCATAGTTTTCACTTTTGCGAGATCTTTGACGAGTGTTTTCTCATGCCTGATTGGCTGGATGGCGTAGGATTCACCAGGGAGAAGGAGCTCGGCAATAGCGATGATGTCCGATGCTTCATGCACCTCAGGATACACCGTAGTGCGGAATTCATGATCCACGCCTGAATCCTGAATCAGGCGGAACGTTTTCTCGCAGTTTTCTATTGCCACGTCCGGAGCGCTGCCTATGATGGCAGTATAGCGCGAAAATCGATGCTTCAGATCCATAGCAAAGAAATCCACCAATCCTTCCCGGATGCAGCGTTCGATCATTCTCGGGTTTACGCCGTTCGTATCAAGCTTCACTTTGACGCCGAGGTCGTGAATTCTTCTTAAGAATTCCGGCAAATCCGGATGGAGGGTAGGTTCGCCGCCCGTAACAACCACGCCATCAATCATTGCCGCATCTTTTTTTATGCGGGCCAAGATATCGATCTCCGGAATATCCGTTTCTCCTTGAATGGGGATGAGCTCCGGGTTATGGCAGTAGACACATCTAAAGGGACAGCCTTGTGTGAAGACAATTGAGGCTACAGAGCCCGGGTAATCAATGAGCGTGAGGGGCTCGTAGCCCGCTATGCGCATACTGCTACAGATTCCTCGTCCGTTACCGGGACGTATTCTTCGCGTTCTTTGTATTCGCTCTTCTTTCCCTTGTTCCACTCATCAACGGGGCGGAAGTAGCCCACTACACGGGACCACACTTCGCATTTTGCCGAGCACGTGGGGCACGTAGGGATTTCTCCGTTTAGGTAGCCGTGCGTAGGGCAGACGCTGAAGGTGGGGGTGACGGTGATATAGGGGAGACGATTATGCGTCACCACTTTTTTCACAAATGCGCGGCAGGCCTTCCAGTCGCTCATACGCTCTCCAAGGAAGAGATGGAGCACCGTTCCACCGGTGTAGCGGGTCTGGAGATCATCTTGATGCCTGAGTGCTTCAAGCGGATTTTGTGTGTGGCCCACGGGGAGATGGGAAGAATTAGTGTAATACGGCGCTTCTGGGGTGCCGGCCTGAATGATGTCCGGGAAGCGCTTTTTGTCTTCTTTAGCGAATCGGTAGGTGGTGCCTTCTGCAGGCGTAGCTTCAAGGTTATAGAGGTGGCCCGTTTCCTCCTGGTACGCCACGAGTTTCTCCCGCATAAAATCAAGCACCTCCATGGCGAACGTTCGCCCTTGCTCTGTGGTGATATCGAACTCTTTGCCGAGCATGTTCATGCAGGCTTCGTTCATCCCATTGAGGCCGATGGTAGAGAAATGATTGCGGAGTGACGGTAAATAGCGGCGCGTGTAGGGGAGGACACCGGTATCAATATTTTCCTGCACCGCCTTGCGTTTGAGCTCAAGAGAAATTTTGCTTGACTCCATGAGTTCTCCCAGGCGATCAAAAAACTCCTCCCGGGTTTTAGAGAGATGACCGATTCGGGGCAAGTTTATGGTCACCACTCCTACGCTTCCCGTCATTTCTGCGGAGCCAAAGAGCCCTCCGCCGCGTGCTTTGAGAGCTCTAAGGTCAAGCTGAAGGCGGCAGCACATACTCCGGACATCACTCGGATTCAGATTGGAGTTCATGAAGTTCTGGAAATACGGGATGCCGTATTTTGCCGTCATTTCAAAGAGTCCCTGCGCGTTTTCATGATCCCAGTTGAAATCTTTGGTGATGTTGTACGTGGGGATAGGGAAGGTGAAAATGCGGCCCTTGCAGTCTCCCGCGCTCATGACCTCAATAAATGCCTTATTAATAACATCCATTTCCTTTTGACACTCGGCATAGGTGAACGCTTGTTCCACTCCGCCTACAATGGGTTTCTGTTCACGCATGTCTTCGGGGCAATTCCAATCAAGCGTGATATTGGTAAACGGCGTCTGCATGCCCCAGCGTGATGGAACATTCAGGTTGAAAACAAATTGCTGGATACCCTGCTTCACCTCATCGTAGGAGAGTTTGTCGAGTTTTACGTACGGAGCAAGAAAGGTGTCAAAAGAGGAAAACGCCTGTGCTCCAGCCCATTCGTTTTGGAGTGTGCCAAGAAAGTTCACCATCTGGCTGAGCGCGGTATCAAAATGTTTAGCGGGCGCGGATTCCACCTTTCCGGGAACGCCGTTCAGGCCCTCTATGAGGAGCTGACGCAAGCTCCAGCCAGCACAATAACCGGAGAACATATCAAGATCATGAATATGGACATCTCCATCCATGTGCGCGCGACGTACGCGTTCCGGATACACCTTGTGAAGCCAATAGTTTGCGATAATCTTTCCGGAGATGTTCAAAATCATGCCACCCAGGGAATACCCCTGGTTTGCGTTTGCGTTCACGCGCCAGTCTGATCTATCAAGATACTCGTCAACGGTCTTTATGGCGTCCACGTTCACCGGCATCTCTTCCTGGCGGATAGTCTCTCCTGGCGTTACCGTCTCAAGGATCAGGGTCTTCATAATAAAATAAAAACTCACGTTCGTGAGCTTTAAAAGCTTCTTGGGTAAATGAATCCTTAACTTAATTTTTGGCTGACGGGCAATGGATGCGGTGGGGGCAGTGTTCAATCATGCAGAGTAAAGTATTAAACTGTGATTTTTTGACGGTGGTGACCTCCTTGCAGGACTTGCACATGATTTCCACCTCGCCTTCCACCAAGACACCTCTGAAGAGGAGTTTATGGCAGGAGCGGCAGCGGTATTCATTCGGGGCAAGATCCATACGCGGTCCCTCTAGTATAAAAAATGTACGCGTAAGGTCAACGGCCGAAATCATTGGCATAGCGCATCTTATGCACAGCAGTAAAACTACATGTAGTGTCATTTGTCCTCATCTGACCACAACCTGTTGATAAACGGTGGAGAACAAAACAAAAATACTTCTCGTACGAGAAGTATTTTTGTGGTGGACCCTACCGGGTTCGAACCGGTGACCTTTTCCATGCCATGGAAACGCGCTACCAGCTGCGCTAAGGGCCCATGCTCGCTTCCGGCAGTCGCTTTCGTTCGGGCTCGATCATAACGGTCTCGCCTTCACTTTCGCTCCTGCCTCGCTCGCTTCGGTTGCGGAGCAACCGCAGGAGACTGTCCGTCGCTCGCAGTGCCTTGCGGCATGTTTCGGAAGCAGAGGAAAATACTCAAAACCCTTTAAGTGCTTTCCTCTGGTGGACGCTGGGGGACTCGAACCCTCGACCTACTCGGTGTAAACGAGTCGCTCTAACCAGCTGAGCTAAGCGTCCAAATACAAAACGGGACTATCCTACACGAAGAAACGAGCCTTGCCAAGAGGGAAAAGCTCGAGTATAGTACCCCCGCAATTTATGGGCGCGAGTGGTGAAATTGGTATACACGTCAGCTTGAGGGGCTGATGGCCGCAAGGTCGTGGAGGTTCGAGTCCTCTCTCGCGCACCAAAAGGTCTTCTCCGTGTGAGAAGATTTTTTGTTTTTAAGGTACAATATCTTGGAACAACGCTTTTATGATTCTTCGTATATTGATCGGTATTGGTATCGCCGTCTTGGGATATTTTATGGTTTGGAAGACGCGTTTCTTTTTGAATGCGCTTGGTCCGGTAGCGTGGGCGGATAGAAACCTAGGCCTCGGAGGATCCAACTTTTTTTACAAGCTTCTCGGGATTGCCATCATCATGATCGGTTTTATGGTGATTACGAATCTTTTTGATATGGTGCTTGGCAGCCTGGTCGCTTCAGTGTTTGGCGGCGGCGCGTAAGCCTATGGCCGGATCAGCTTTACTAAACGCAAAAAGAATACTTGAGGACGTAGGCGTCAAGCGCGGGATGCGCGTGGCGGATTTTGGCGCCGGCGGGAGCGGACACTTGGTTTTCCCAGCGGCAGAGAGGGTGGGGGAGGACGGCCGAGTATTTGCGGTAGACATTCAACGATCCGCTCTTGAGATGCTTGAAGGACGCCGCAGACAATATTTGGTGCATAATCTTGATACCGTGTGGGGAGATTTTGAGCGTGCCGGAGGTGTTGCGATTGACCCAGGGTCGCTTGATGTCGCTTTCCTTGTGAACACGCTTTGGGTTCTTAAAGATCATTTGGAGGCGGTGAAGGAAATCCGCCGCCTCATGACGCCAGACGGAAAGATAGTGGTAATTGATTGGCTTCCCGCCACAAGGCATGAAGTGGCGCCGGAGAGGAGGGTACGTCTTCAACCAAACATTGCGGACGTCTATTTTTTAAGCGGCGGCTGCGAGGCTTGTGAGGATCTGCGGCCAAGTCCGGCTCATTGGGGGAGGATATACAGATTGAGTTGACCTTTTGCGCGTTCTTGCCTACCATTCCCCGCAACTATGATTGCTCAACTTTTCAATCTTTCATTCTGGTACACCGTGAACCCGCTTGGTTTTAGCCCGCTCTTTCAGTACGGCTTCTTTGCGCTGTTTGCACTGTGCGCTATTTTTGCAGCACTTTTACGCGTGGCAAGCCGTCGTTCTCCAAGAGATGTGCATGATCGCAAGGCATTCGGCATGGCGGCCACGGGGTTTGCAACGCTTTCCGTCTTTGGGTTTGCTTGGCTCTTCTGTACGTATGAAGAGGTTCCGCTCTTTGGCGTTCGGGCATGGTTCCTTTTGTGGGCATTGATCGGTATCACGTTTGCCGCACGTATTGCGTGGTACCTTAAAAAGGAAGCTCCGGTTCTGCGCTTAAAACACCAATCAAAGGCCGAAGTAAATAAATATCTTCCGCGCCGCTAAGCTATGGATACGCGGAGGAAGTTTGGGAACGCAGGCGAATCTCTGGCTGAGGAGTTTTTGAAAAAGAAAGGTTACGAAATTCTTGATCGTCAGTTTTTGACCCGTTTAGGGGAAATCGATCTTGTGGCCCGTGATGGCCGCGAGGTCGTTTTTGTAGAAGTCAAAGCTCGGAACAGTACCGAGTTCGGCTACCCGGAAGAGTCTGTCACGCCGCGCAAGCTCAAAAAGATTGCCATGGCAGCGGAGCTCTACGTCCGGCAGAAGGGACTTTCGACCACGCCATATCGTATAGACGTCATCAGCATCCTCACCAACCAAACCCCGCCCGAAATTTTGCATCTGATCGGGGTAGGGTAGGTATTTGCCACAAGCGAAGGTTGGTGCTATACTTTGCATATCAAGACTCGGCCGCTCGGCCGGGTTCGTTGTTTAAAGAGGGTAAAATGGGGTAGATGGGAAAAATGGGAATCGAGAAAATTCCCAGCTTTCCCACGTTTCCCAACTTCCCCAATCCACATATGTCCAGCAACATTGAACAGGCCATGCGCCAAATTTGTGAGGAAAAAGGTCTTTCCTATGAATCCGTCTTAGAGACGATTCAGTCCGCGCTTTCTGCCGCGTATAGAAAAGATTTCGGTGATAAGTACCATAATCTTGAAGCAGAGTTTTCTCCGGAAGACGGCGCTGTGCATGTTTTTGACGTGAAAACGGTGGTGGAAGATATTTCTGATGAAGAACTTCAGGAAATCCGTGAGAAGGAAGCTCTGGAATCTGC